>Ga0265296_1000103_pt1 | contig 172526 bp, 167 predicted proteins | sample MunlanPumphouse1_FD_189073 | JGI IMG/M metagenome (GOLD analysis project Ga0265296, IMG submission 189073) | Groundwater microbial communities from a municipal landfill in Southern Ontario, Canada - Pumphouse #1 | ecosystem: Environmental > Aquatic > Deep subsurface > Groundwater | place...
TTATGTTTTAAAAATCTTGCTTTCAGGTCGGGCGCAAACCCAATATACAAACTATCATCTTTCTGGGATTTTAACACGTACACATAAAACATAATCAATGCTTTAAGGGTGAGGGATTAACTAAAATTCATAAGCCTCCTTCGCCCACTCCAGCAAAATTTCCGTTTCTTTAATTCTGTTTGGACTTCCTAAAATAACCATCGCCATTCTGTAATTACCCAAAGAAAAAATAGCGAGTAAGTTTTCCCGCGCTTCCTCGGAAGTTCCCGTTTTCCCGCCCAAAAAAGCGCTGTTTGAAACAAACGGGTTAATGTTATGAATCGTCTCCGTATTGCTCTCATTAATCGGCTGAACCAAAAACCGCTCAAGCCGCGTCCAATTAAAAATTTGCGGTTCGTGTTCTAAAGTATATTTCGTCAGCCGCAAAAGATCGCTCGCGGTTGACTGGTTTAAATCGGAAAGACCGCTGCCGTCAAAAAAAATCGTCTGCATCATTCCGAGCTTTGCCGCTTTTTGGTTGATGAGTTTTAAAAACGCCTCGTTGCCGCCAAAATAATCTTCAAACGCCGTTGCCGCGTCATTCGAAGAACTTAAAAGCATGATTTTTAAAAGGTCCTGCGATGTGTAAATTTCGCCGCTTTTTAAATTACCGGCTTCACCCTCGGACAAGACCGCCCGCTCGCTAATCATGATTTTTTTATCCAATCCAATTTCCTCAATCACCAAAACCGCGGTCAAAAGTTTTGTGAGCGAAGCAATCGGCCAAATTTTATAAGTGTTGTAATTTAGAAAGGGAAAATTTTCATCAAGCGATTGAATCATTACCGCTTCCGCAGAAATTTTCGGGTCCAAAACATTCCAATTTCTAACCGGCCCTTTTTTTATTCCAGCTTGGTTTGCCGCCGATAAAGACGTTTTGGGAGACGCGAAATTTGGCGCCGACGACAAGTTTGGCGATGGTTCCACCGAAACGATTCCGGCGTCAAAACGCGGATTCTTTTGAGATGAAAAAAGATTTGCCTTCGTCAAACTAAACGAAGTGAGGATAAGTATTATTAAAATTAAAGTTTGCCAACGGATGTTCATTCTAAAAATTTTTTAAGAAACGCCCAACTCGAACTCTTTCAAAAGATTCACGTATTTTTCGTATTCCGGTAATTCTTCCACGCGGCCTAAACCCATATGGCGCAAAAAATCAAAAGTCACCTGGTAATGGTAAACATTGCTTTTCTCCGCCTCCGCCCTTCTTTCAACAAGACCGCGGATCAAAAGATTTCTTAGAGTGAAACTTGAATTCACGCCACGGACGTAATCAATGGTTGATTTTGGAAGCGGTCCGAGGTAAGCGACGACGGCGAGCGTTTCAACCGCCGTTGGCGTGAGTTCTTCCCTGAATTCTTCCTGAATCATTTTTTGCGTGAGCGAATGAAAATCCGGCTTTGTGACAAGCTGTATCCTGTCTTCTTTCTGCATTAAGGCAAGGCCGCGCGCCGGATTATTTTCCAAAGCTTCCGTCCATTCCGACAAAAGTGCTTGAAAATCATTCCGTTCCACGCCCAAAAGCCCGATTATTTTTTTAACCGGCATTGGTTCACCATATTGGAAAAGTATTGCTTCTAATTTTGCCTGTAATTCCATCATAATTTTTAATTCTAACTGATTCATCTGTTTTTATCAATTTTGATTTCCCCAAAATGCTCCGTTTGCTCGGCAAAAACTAGCTGGTCTTTTATTAAATGCAAAATGGCTAAAAAAAGAACCACGAGCTCGCCACGATTCGTTCCTTCCTTTAATTTGCTTATCCGAAACGGTCCGGCTGTCAATCTATGCAAAACTTCTTCAATCTTCGTCTTGAGATTTATCATCTCCCTTTTAATGGTTATTTTAGGCTTGAAAAATTGTTCAAACTCGCCGGCAATTTTTGCAAGAACTTTTTCCAAATCAGCCGGACTTAAATACTTTGGCGGATAGAAAATTACTTCCCGCCCGATGAAAAATTCGCGGCTTGCCATTTTTGGGAAATCATTCCAGCCCTCCCTAATGTATTCTCGGGTTTTCTTCAGTTCCTGATAAAGTTTTAATCTTGCTTCCAGGTTTTTTATATCCGACTCTTCCTCCTCATCAAGCGGCAAGGCCGGAATCAGAATTCTTGACTTTATAAGCACAAGCTTTGAAGCGATAACCAAAAAATCGGCCAGAATGAATCGCCGGGAATCAATTTCTTCTATCTTCTCCACATATTTCAAAAAATCGCCGGTCACTTCCGCCAAACTTAGAAGCGTAACTTCCAATTTCTTCTCCTCAACCAATTCCAGGAGCTTATCAAGCGGCCCATTATAATTTTCCAATTTTAATTCATATTCCATATATCGCTTTTAACTTTTAAAACAACTTAGCCGTGGCGGATGACCATTACGTCCCCATCTTGCGCAATATAATCTTTTCCTTCCACTCGCAACCAGCCCTTTTCTTTTGCCTTCGCCCAACCACCGGCGGCCATTAATTTTTCCCAAAAAATTACTTCAGCTCTGATAAATTTTTCCTCAAAATCACTGTGTATCGTTCCTGCCGCCTCGGGCGCTTTCGCGCCTTTTTTAATTGTCCAAGCGCGAGTTTCGTCCTCGCCGGTCGTAAAAAAACTGATAAGATTTAGAATTTCGTAGGCCTTCCGAGTCAGCTCCGGAATTTCTTGGATTTCAGCCAAATCCGCAATCAAATAATCCGCGCCCACTTCTTTTATTTTTTCTTTTAATTCATCGCTCGCGTCCTCCGGCTTGCCGTTTAATAGAAATAACTGCGGCTTCGCCGTCAAAAGATTTAATTCTTTTGCGAAGACGTCATTTTTTAGAGTTCCGTCTTTTTCAATTTTTTCTTTAATTACTTTAATGCCGTCACGAAAAACAACCGCTTCCTTTTTGCCGCTTCGCGCGTCCGACTCGGCTTTTTCCAGACGTTTTTCTACCGTTTCCAAATCTTTTAACGCAAGTTCGGTTTTTATAATTTCTAAATCGCGAACCGGATTAATTTCACCTTCAACGTGGACAATATCGCTTTGTTTAAAGCATCTGATAATTTGGACTATCGCGCTTACTTCTTTAATATGGTTTAAAAACTGGTTGCCCAATCCTTCACCTTTGTTCGCGCCTTTTACCAAACCGGCGATGTCATAAAATTCCACGACCGCCGGAATCGTTTTTTTTGAACGGCTTAATCCAGCAAGTTTCCGCAATCGTTCGTCCGGCACCGCGACCACGCCCACGTTCGGGTCAATCGTCGCGAACGGATAATTCGCGATATTCACTTCTTGTTTTGTGAGAATTTTAAAAAGAGTTGATTTCCCCACATTCGGCAACCCGACAATTCCGATTGATAGCTTCATACAAAATTGAGTTTAGTTTGAGTTATCTAAAAAGTAAATAAAAAAAGCCAGTTGTTTGGGACAACTGGCAAACCCATGCCGGTTAAAGCACCGGCAAAATCTCGCGGACAAAGTGTCCGCCGTCGTTGCTGTGAGGGACGTAGGCGCCGCGCTTTAGGTCGTGCCCGTGGACTACCATCAGGATACGACTACCCAAGATCAGGTCGTTGTAGTCGCGGATGATCCAAGGATGTCCGCGCTCGTCGTAGACCACTATGACCCCGTTGTTGGACTCGTGGGTGTTCGGACTCCCACGCTTGACGTGGACTCCCTCGCCCTTCATCCCCCCGGGGTGTTCGGATGTACCGAGAGCCGAGAAAAACCCGAGGTCAATTAACTCGTGAGAAAGCTTGCTACCCATCGTGCGCCTCCTTTCAGGCATCTTGCGGGTTACGCTGGGAAATCCAGCTTCAAAAGAACTAGTGATAATGTAGCATGTATCAATCTGTTTTGTCAATAGCAAAAAACCGCTTATAAATAAAGAGTTTGGATTTCCTGAATAATTTCTTGCGGTATGGGATCGCGCTCCGGCGATTTTCCCGGGTAACGCCAAGCGGTTATTATTTTGATTTTTTTATCCATTCCTAATAATTTTGCTAATTCCGGGTTTTTAAGATTTTTCGCCAGAGGCGAATCCGCCTTTGGCGGAGCTTTTTGCAATTTATACATTACCCAGATTTCCTGGTAGCGTTTTGTTTCGGCCGGCTGCATTACGGCAATAGTATCTTCCACTATCCCCTCTTCCACTCTTTTAGGAAAACGAATAATTCTTTTTATCCGACTTTCGGAAAGACCATAATATTGCATTTTTTCAAAGACATGATTAGTCCAAAAATACTTATTATCATTTTTTGGCGGTTTCATAAAAAATTTCCAATCTATTTTCTTTCATAGAGACCGATAAGGACAGCTTGAGCAAGGATATTTCCTTCCATCGCTTTTTCTATTTCCGATTTAACCGCGCCTCTCGTTAAACTCAATTTCTTATCAAGAGCGTAAAGCTTGAACATATAACGATGGGCTTTGCCGGGTGGCGGGCAAGGGCCGCCGTATTTCAAATCACCAAAACTGGTCGTGCCTTGAACCGCGTAAATCGGGACATCGTCTTCATTTATGGATTGCGTTCCGGGAGGAATATTCCACAAAAGCCAATGGTCCCAAGTCACGCCGTCGGTCGCGTCCGGGTCATCCATTATTAAAACCAAGCTTCTGGCGCCTTCCGGCACATTCCCAATTTCCAAAGGTGGATTTATATTTTCGCCCGCGCACGTGAACTTTTTCGGAATAAAACCATTATTTTGAAAAGCAGAACTTTTTAAAATTAGTCCGTCCATAAATTTATCAGCTGATTCTTTTTCGCTTGAAAGCGGCTTTTTAAAAACCTCTCCAACCGCAACGATAACTATTAAAACGATGATTGCCGCTAAAAACAGCTTCACACTAACATTATATAAAAAGTTGGAGTTATTGTCATAGTTATTATCATTGTCTAATATAAACTCATGTCCTTAGCCATTTACAGAAAGTATCGGCCGCACAAATTTTCTGACATTTTAGGCCAAGAGCTGACCGTCAAAATTCTCACGGAAGCGGCAAAACAGGATAAGTTGGGGCACGCCTATATTTTTGCCGGTTCGCGCGGCATCGGGAAAACTACCGCCGCGCGGCTTTTAGCCAAAATCGCGAATTGCGCAAAAAGGGCCAGTGATCCAACTTTCAAAAAAGGGGGGGAACCCTGTAATGATTGCTCGTCCTGTCGGGAAATTGACGAGGGCCGAAATCTTGACGTGATTGAAATTGACGCCGCCTCAAACCGCGGCATTGATGAAATCCGGGACTTAAAAGAAAACGTCCGCGTTTCACCCACCGCCTCGCGCCACAAAATTTTTATCATTGACGAAGCGCATATGCTGACGAAAGACGCTTTTAACGCGCTTCTTAAAACTTTGGAAGAACCGCCGCCTTACGTGATTTTAATACTCGCGACAACCGAAATAGAAAAAATTCCGGCAACCATCGGTTCGCGTGCCCAAAAATTTTATTTCAAACGCGCCACTTTCAAGCAAATTGCGGAAAAATTAAAACAAATTGCGGCAGCGGAAAAAATTGTGATAGTGAACGAAGCCCTTGATTTAATCGCCACCTCCGCCGAGGGCAGTTTCCGCGATGCCGAATCGCTCTTAGACCAACTGATAACTTTTGGCGATAAAAATATAACTTTAGATGATGTTGAAAAAATGGTCGGTAAAATCGGTTTTGACAAACTCGCCGCTTTTGCCGAATTGCTTCTCACGCGTGATTTAAAAAACGCGCTTGAAACCCTTTCGGAAATTGAAAACGGTGGCTATAACATCGTCCAATTTACAAAAGATATAATCGCTTACCTCCGCCGCGCCGCGGTTTTAAAATTCAATCCCGATATGAAAAAGCTCTTTGAAGCGGAACTAATGGCAGAACATTTGAACAAACTTATTGAACATTCGGCTCTTTTCACGAACGAACACTTAAAATTACTGAAAGGCTTAATCAACGCCTACGGCCAAATGCGTTATAGCCAATTCCCGATTATTCCTTTAGAAGTGGCAATTATTGAATCTCTGAAGTAAAAATTGACTCTTTGAATAACGCGAGATGGCCGCTTAAGCGCTTCAAATTCTCGGCTTTTTCGCTGTTGGCTCCGGAAATCACCCTGGGCAATTCTCTTTCAAGCATTATATAACTTGAGATTTTAATTCCTCCATAAAAACTTCAAACATTTTATCTTCTGCCGAAGATTTTTTGTTTACTGAAAATTCCATTTCTTGAATACCCTCTCTTATTTTATCTGCGGAAAGGGAAAGGCAGAAAATCGGGAGATTCTGAAGACGTGTCGCGACCGGATGACCGTCTTTCAACTTTATGCCGTACTTTAAAGACGAACCGCCTTCTTCAAGATTTTTCGCGCTTACTTTTTCCTCTTTCAGTTTTTTGAAAAAAGAATCATCTCCTACCTCATCGAAAGCACAAACAACATTGCCATTTTGAATATCAACCATCACGTTATCCACCCCATTTTTGTAATCGTCATAAAATGACGAGCGAACCACAATAAATCTTTCGCCTAAATATTTATTGAAAATCGCGGTTTTTAAAAGCTCAAATTGCTCACCGATTGATTCTTGTTCTCTCTCGTGATCTTCTTCTTGCCATTTTCTCTCTCTGTCCTTTACATAATCAATATCAGCCTTCACTTCTTCTTCGCCGTGAACTTGTCGAAACGGTTCCATCATAATTCGGCAAGAGGAATCAACCGGCAATCTTTTTACTCTCTCACTCCCTTTTCTATATCCCTCGCCCATTTGAGACACTAAGCCATTTAATCTCTTAACTTTCGTCTCAAAATTTAATCGCTCCAATCTTTCTTCAGTTAAAAAACTTTCAAAAGATTTCATAATCAAACGTTAATCATTGTCCGTTGCGGCCAGCGGGAGCGACGGTAGGTTTCCACTTCGCTTAGCTTTAAAGGTGTTGTTACATTGCCGGTGCGAACATAAAAATATTCGCTGTCGTCAAATTTCAAATAAACCGGCCGCGTGCTCGGCGCGACCTGAACAATGCAAATATCGGCGGCGGCTAAAATGCTAAACCAGACCTTCACAAAATGCCGGAATTCCGGCCCAATCATTGTGTTAAAAACCAAAGTGAAATGGTTTTCAAAACCGTCGCTGTCGGGACGCCGCAAAGTCCCATAATCCTTTTCTAAACCAATCGGTTCTTTCTTATCGCTTATGCCGATTACCAAATGTCCACCTTTGGTATTCAAAAAGGCGGCGATTGTTTTCATTGCCGTTCTTTCCAGCTCACGATTGGTCTGTCCAATTTTGTGGTCATAACGGAGCGAGGATTTGAATTCCAGCCGCTCGTGCTCTTCCAAGGCCATAAGTTTGACTAAATTCGGCTCAACATAAAAATGATTATTTTCCGGATTCATCGACCGCTCAATGATTTTCAAAAACTCCCGCGGCCTTGAAATATCGGAAATTTTTATTGCTTTATTCGTCACTCCGTTTTCAATCCGAATCGTCCCGTAATGGAATAATTTCGCCAAAGGACCGGAAGACACCGTAACCGTCATTGATTTATCAAGCGCCATAGATTTATTTTTTCGGAAAAAAACGCCGCATTGGTGCGTGAGTAAATTCGGCCGCACGGAATATGTTTCGTAATACCAAAGCATGAAAGCATATATTGTTATTAAAAGCTGGCCGCCCGAGAGCAATAAAAACTTCGCGGAATCATAAGCGATTAAATTTGAAAAAAATGTCTTCGTGTAAAACTCATATTTGTAATTGCCGTGCCCCGCGGCCAATAAATACGCAACGAACCACAAAAGCTCGATCATCACAAAAGTTCTAATCGGCACAATCGGACTTCTTTTAGTGGTGGCTTGGTTTTGCATACTCTTATAGAAATGTTTTTATTTTTCGGAAAACCTCTAAATTTCTATCATCAAATACAGAATATATGAATCTTCTTTTTTCTTCATCGGACATTTGAAATAGTGAATCTATTTTCACAGCTTCAAATCCAACTGCTTTACCTTTCTCAATTCTCAAATCGCTTACCGGGCCATTAAACTCATAAGCGAATATTTTTCTTATTACATTATTTATTCTGCCAGTAACCTCATCATGTGCCGTATTCCTAATTATTGTCACTAATTTAAGGTCTTTTGGATTTATTTTTAGCCCCGTTTCTTCTTCGGTTTCCTTTACGGCTGTTTCTTCATAAGACTCTCCGATTTCAACATGGCCACCGATTGAGGCATCAAGAAGTCCAGGAAAAGTATCTTTATCATATGCTCGCTTTTGAAAAAAGATTTCTTTGCTGTTGTATAACCAGACATGTATTTCACGATGTAGCAAACCTTTCGCGTGTATTTCTTCGCGAGTCGTTTCTCCAATTATATTATCGTTTTCATCAATAATGTTTAATCTGCGAGTATCAATCATGATATTCTAGAAAAGTCGCCGTTTAAAACAACCGGCTCAACGGTTAAAATTTCGTCAATGATGTATTTTTGGTCGGGAATGGGATTAAGAAAATATATTTTCTTATTGTGGTGGTGGGCAAAGCCGATTTCAAGAAAAGTATTGGCGCCGATGTAATTCTCAATATCCCCTTTCGTGATATTCACAACGAGAATAGCGTCCGATTTTTCTATTTTTTCCAAATGCTCTTTAATAAATTCAAATTTCTTTTTTGCCTCAACGCGGCCCGCGTTGTCTTCCGCCCAATAATCAACACCTTCGGCCTTAATCGGCATCAAAGCGGAATGCCCGAGGTTTTTCAGCTCCATTTCGACCTTCCTCATCTCATCAAAGAATTTAATTGAACCGCAAATAGTGATGGTCATTTCCCCATTCTAGAATAAAATAAAAGGCAAGAAAAGCGGGTTGAAAATCCACCGGAAATATGGCAAAATCAAACGGATTTGCGGGATCGTCTAATGGTAGGACATGGGCCTTTGAAGCCCAGTATCTAGGTTCGAATCCTGGTCCCGCAGCAGTGGACAGAAATAAATTTGGCGGGGTGAAGTAGGACAGCGGCTTTCTTGCCCCGCTAAGCGGGGTGAAAAACCCAGTATCTAGGTTCGAATCCTAGTCCCGCAGCCACGTGGCTGTCCCTCCTGAACAAAATCCGAACTTTTTACCAAACGAACCCCGACCGAGGAAGCCGCCCCGCCGCCGCTCACTAACGCTCGCCGCACCACAGAAAAATACTCTTTGCTCTTTTCATTTTGCGCGCGCCGGATTTCTTTTTCTCTTAATGAAAAGAGTATTTTTCTGTGGTGCTTTGCTTTGACAAGCAAGGCGGCGGGGCTGGCCTCTATTTTTTGCAAGAACACGGCGGAATTCCCCCCACACCCCCCTTCCGCCGTGTTCTTGCGGGAACGGACGGAATTTTTGGCGGCGGCATTATCACACCGTTTCTTCTGCAAAAACAGTAACTTCTGTATTCTGTGGTGTCATTAGTACTGGCCACCAAAATTCCGCATCTCTCCAGCCGTCTTCTTTAACACCATTTTGACGGAGTAACATAAGTACAGGAGTATCAACCGAAACTTTTTTAGCTATAACACCTTCGCGCTGAGGAGTATCTGGAGCATTTTCTAAACGACCGCCCTCTCTTATTCTTTTCACGTTTCGTCCTTTTCTAACTAAAACCCATACTTTGCCTGTCTCCGCTGTATTCCTTGAATGTAAAGATAAATGTTCCAAACTGGCCCTAAAAGTTTTCCAGTTGAACGAATAAGATTCGTCTAGTTCGAGCGTTTTAGAAATTAAATCGATGACTTGCATACAATCATCCAATGTAACTAGTGTCGGCTCGTTATCATCTTTCTCGTTAAACCAGCCAGAAATAGTATTATCAATTTGCTCGATAGCTTTTCCTATATTTGATTTGTAGCCAGTTTGGAATCCAACCGGCAGTAAACGCTTGTGGGGGCGTAGTGTTGCAAGTGAGGAAAGTAAAAGTTTGTTAGGAGAACACGGTACAAGCATACCAGTAACATCTTTCCTGATAAAATAAACTCCGTTGGCGTGATCTCCTTTTTCAAATGCCTCTCTTAAAGCAGAATCAAATTCGTGGATACGCTTCATAACCTCATAAATATCTATGGTTGTGTAGAAGCGAGTTACGGCGAGATCATTAAATGGCCGTGCTCCGTACATTCTTGAGTGTTGCAAAACCGTGTCCTGTTGAAATCTTTTCGGTTTTCTTCCGTAATAAAATCCAATTAAATTATTTACTGTTACGCCTCTATCCAAAATCTGTCCCCCAATAAAGATGTTCATTGGGTTACGAAGTTTAAGTTGGCCTTCATTATCCAGCAATTCCTCGACCTCTTTATCAGAGTTCACTGTCGTAACCATTATATGTTCTTCCACAAGAGATTTTATGATGCCGTTGATGACATCGTTGACTGCGGGCATAGTTAAAGTATCAATTTTATCCACCGATTTCTTTATGTCATCGTATGATTCTTGAATCAGTGTATTCAAAGATTGTGGACTATCTTTTGCTATTTTTGCCAGTTCAGTTATCAATGCACGGATAATGTCTAGTTGCCAACCGTGTGAGTTTCTATGTATTTCACTATGAGCGATGAAGGCATATTTTTGCTGTGGCTCGCCGGTGTTAACTTGCTGTATTCGTCGAGTGATTGCTCCCACTAGAAAATTTACTATCGCCCTTCTTAAAACAACTATTTTAGTTGAGGAAAAAACATCCTCCAATTTTAGCCGGCGAGCATCGGGTTCTTTTAACACTTCTCTTTCTTCCACAGACACTTCCTCAAAAACGAAATGGGCGATAGAATTTTCGTCTTCGCTTTCGTTAAAATAAAAGTCCCCTCCGATATAATCGCTATGCTTCGGCAGTAAAACAGTAAACGCTGGACGCTTGGGCAAAAACTCAACTCTATCCTCAACAATACTTGGTTGTAGATATAAGGAATATGGCGTAGCGGTAACTTGAAGATAATCTACTTTTTGCACTATGCTTCTCAACTCATCAATTTGAGATGAGATGCGTCCAACCTCTACCGCCTCGGCGTGTTTACGAAAACTTATGCTAGCGTAATCTGCCTCGTCGTCAACTATTAAAATCCTCTTTTCTCTAAGATCGGGGTAAACACTCGCCAACTTTTCTAAAATCCGGCGCATGTTGTTTACTTCCTTTTTTACAATAATAATGAGCTTTTTATTCCGTTCGTATGCTGTTAAATTATCTGGCATCACCATAATATCGAAAACTTCAGCCTTATCTTCTTGTATGAATTCAGCAAAATCCTTTTCCATTCTTTGTACCGTTTGCTTTAGTAACGCCTTGGTTCCTTTTGTAAGAATTATGGCGGCATCATAACCATTATCAAAAGACAGAGCCATAATCCCTATAAACGCCCTGGTTTTTCCACTTTGAATTTTTCCAAGCAAAATACCTGGCTTCTGCGACGAAGTCTCTTTTTCTAAAAGTTTATCCACCGCACCCTCCATACACAAAACAAGGTCATCGGCGTCTTTTCGCTTTTGGATTAACTTATTAAACATTTCTCCGCGAGTTGCCATATTTCTAAAGTATTATTGTTTGCTTTTCGTATAACATTGGCAAAGCATCCTGTCTCATGCGGAATTTTGTGCCATGATTGTGCCCGGTGCGAGCGTCAAAATCCACGAGGATTTTTCCTTCATCCAATGCTTTCAAAAATCCATCAAAATTGAATTTTTGCAGCACCATTACTTTTGTGTAGTGATAAAATTCTTTTTTCCGCACGATTTTCACTTCTGCTTGAACATAAAAAGCGTTCAGTAGTTTTGTCCCAGCCTTATGTTCCAAGTCATCGAAACCCCAATATGGTTGCGGGTTAAGTTCTCCTAAACCTACATGTTTTTTTACCGACTCTACCCATTTTTTATGCCTACTATCTACATTCTTTTCATCAAACGAGATCAACACCTTTCGCTCTTTACGGTTAATTAAAACTTTAAACCCACGGTCGGTGCCAAATTTTCCGGGAATAGTCTGTCGAAAACTCATCTCCCCCTTCGGATATTTTTTGCCCGCTTCTTTGTGTGGCCACCCATACAAAGGAAGTAAGATTTGTGGCACAAACCGGACACCTCGCGGTGATGGTTCGGTGTGAAAGAGGGTAATGAGAGATGAGGTATTGATTCGTTGTGTTTTTAATTCCCATTCTGCGGCATTCGGTATCGGCAGATTGTTTTCCTTGATACCGAGCAAATCTTCAAGCGTATTGCCAATACCACCGGCATTGCCTCGTCTCGCGTTTGGAACAAAACCCATCGCTGAAATTTCTTTGAGTTTTGCGATAAGTGCGGGTTTTGTGTAAACAACTGGTTTTTTAGTCATGGTGTCAACAAAGTTTAGATTGGGCCCAATGTTGTTTTGTTCTCTTTCGCGCCATTTCGCAATACTCCGGCGAAATATCAATCCCAATAAAATCTCGCTTGAAATTAATGGCAGAAATCGCTGTTGTGCCGGAGCCCATGAACGGATCCAAAACAATTTTGCCATCCGTGGAGGAAATAATTCGGTCAATCAAATTCACCGGAAAAGCGGCGGGGTGTTCATTATTCATTTCTTGCGTAAATTCCCAAACATCGCCGTGCGCGTTTGCTTTCGTCAAAAGTTTGAATTTTGGCTTTGCGATAAGATAAATAACTTCGTAAGTAGGCAAAAAATATCCGGCGTTAAAGTTGAGACCGCCTTTCCGTTTCCAAATAATGATCTGTCGCACTGGAAAACCACTCACAATATCTTGGCGATCTTGCAATAAACCGCCCTGCACACGCCATTTGTGATTGTAAAAAATTGCGCCATCCTCCGGGATAATCCTCATCATTTCGCTTAAACAATCTCTCTGCCATTGCACATATTCCTCGTGTGGTATGCAATCGTCGTAATTAGTATAGCCATTTTGCAGAGCGGCGTTTGCCCATTTTCCGCCACGACCGTCTTTCATTCCGTTGCCGGTAGAATTTTTAAGATTGTATGGAGGCGAAGTAATCACCAAATGAATCGAGCCGTCCGGTATTTGCCTCATTAAATCAACAGCATCGCCACAAATTATTTTATTCACAAAATCGTAAGGAAATTTCGGTTTTTTTAACGAAATTTTATTATTAATTTTCTGTTGAGCAGAAATTATAGTTGATTGCCTTGTCATAGAAATACTACATTCAATAATACCTAATTTTTTATTATTTTTCACCTTCATTTTAACTATAATTTTCCCTTTTTGAAAATGAGTTAAGAACGACCGAGACGGGTCAGCTTGACCGAAAACAAGCATAAAAAAACAGCGGTGGGGTTGCCACCGCTGATTTCCAGATTCAATACTGGATGATGTTTCCTCCCTCGTCCTTGTGGACTATTTGTCTGTCAAGGAAGAAAGCTCGATGCTCTTGCCGATTAAGGATCGCTTCGCCGTGAGGCCAATGCAACCTCCCACACTTGGAACATGGACGGACGAAGGCGAATGAAGCGCAACCGACTCGCAACATGACGGGACGGCTCAAACCAACCTCACCACCACAACCAACTTCCTTACACAGCATTCAATCCTCCTTTCCGGTCGGAACGATTACTTGTTGAACTCGGCCAGTTTCGTGAGGACTTTTTGAAGGTCACCTTCGTTCGAAGCCTGCACGATGCTCCTCGCCATCTCACGGAGCTCAATGCCCAAGACGAGAAGGCCCCGATAATGCCCAGCGACGATCATCTCAATGATCTGCATGAGAGCTCTGACCTTTCTGTCATTCATGTTCACTTCCTCCTCTTGAGGGTTTAGAAACCTAACTAATTACAAATAGCTGGTTGGAAGTATAGCGTATATCAATAAGGATGTCAAGCTCTCATAATAACGTCTGCCCTGCCCACCGGCAGGCAGGCGGTAGGCGTGGGTCAATTGCAACACATTAATTTTTGTGATATGTTCAAAACATGACTAACGCGATTGCGACAATATCTAAAAAAGTAAGCGGCGGAGAGGAATTAGTCGTGGTGAAACGCAGTGATTTTGAACTATTTAGAAAATGGCAAGGAGAAGCACAAGACGCCTTGGTAAAAGTAAGGCGCGGACGCGCGGAATACAAAAGTAAAAAAACTATCGTAGCCGCTTCGCCAAAAAGATTCCGCTAACTTCCTAATTCAATGGGAAAAATTGAGCGAATTCACTACACTTCCGATTTCCGGAAAGCATATAAGAAGCTGTCGGAAAACGTTCAAAATATAACCGACAAAAAAGACGCTCTCTTTCGCGAAAACTCATTTCATCCAAGTCTTAAAACTCACAAACTTCACGGGCCACTAAACGGCCTTTGGTCATTTTGGATAACGCGCGATTACAGAATTCTTTTTGAATTTGTGAAAGATGGCGCGATTTTTTACGATATTGGAACACACAAAATTTACCACTAACTAACGCAATATGAAAATCGTTTTTATCGCCGGGCCATATACGGGCGACTGAATATTTTTATTTTATTAACCTTTCAATTTTGCGGAAAAAATGACCAAAAAACTTACCCGCTGTCTTTGGGTTACACCCGGGGACAAGCTTTATGAAAAATACCACGACACCGAATGGGGCGTGCCGACACACAATGACCGGAAAATTTTTGAATTTCTGGTTTTGGAAAGCGCCCAAGCCGGTTTAAATTGGCGAATGATTCTGAAGAAAAGAGAAAATTACAAAAAGGCGTTCGCGAACTTTGAGCCCGACAAAGTGGCAAAATTCGGTTCCCGAGAAATTAAAAGCTTATTAAGTAATTCCGGAATCGTCCGGAACCGGCTGAAAATTGAAGCGGCAATCAATAATGCTAAAATGTTTTTGGAAACGCAAAAAGAGTTCAGAAGTTTCTCCAAATATATGTGGAGTTTTGTGAAAAATAAGCCGATTCGGCATAAAATCAAAACCTTGAGTGATTATCCGATAAAAATAAAAGAGGCGGAAATTTGGGCGGCTGATTTAAAAAAACGCGGTTTCAAATTCTTTGGCCCCACAATTTGCTATGCCCATATGCAAGCCGTGGGAATGGTTAATGACCATATGGCTAAATGCTTTCGCTCCAAAGTTGATAAAAATTTTAAATACGATAAAATAAACATATGAAATATTTTTTGCTAGCTATCAGTTTAATCGCAGTTATAGGAATGATTTACGTGTTTTCGCACAATAAATCTGTGGAGCAAACGCCGGAAATTTCAAAACCAATGGAAGATAAACTGATTATTGAAGACTTAAAAATAGGTGATGGCGCGGCGGCCCAAACTTCGGATATAGTCTTCGTGAATTACCTCGGCACGTTTTTAGACGGTACAAAATTTGACAGCTCTTACGATCGCGGCGAACCATTTTCCTTCACCCTCGGCCAAGGCCAGGTAATTCAGGGCTGGGACAAAGGCGTTTTAGGAATGAAAGTCGGCGGGAAAAGGAAACTCACCATTCCCCCGTCTCTGGCTTACGGCGAGTATGGCATGGGAGCGATTCCATCGAATTCCACGCTTGTTTTTGAAGTGGAACTGCTGGACATAAAATAAAAATCCGTGCTTATTGATGAAGTTAAAATAAAAGTTTCGGCCGGACATGGCGGGAAAGGCGCCGTGGCGTTCAATAAAAATTTAATGAGTTTGGGGCCGGTCGGCGGAACTGGCGGGAAAGGCGGCAGTGTTTATTTTGAGGGCGTTTCCGATTTAAACGCTCTCGGCCAGTTCCGTTATAAAAAAGAGATTGAGGCGAAAAACGGCGCGGACGGCAGAGGACAATTTCGGGACGGTGAGGACGGCGCGGACATTACTTTAAAAATCCCCGTGGGAACGGTGATTCACATAATTAGTGATTTGAAGTCATCCCTCGAAAGAACTCGGGATCTCGCTGATGCTCGAGAAATATTAAAAATCGGCGAGAAAATTTTGATTGCGAAAGGCGGCATCGGTGGTAGGGGCAATTTTCACTTCCGCTCTTCAACAAACACCACGCCTAAGCAATTTCAAACCGGCCTTCCCGGCGAAAATTTTACCCTCCGCCTTGAACTCAAACTCATTGCTGATGTCGGCCTTATCGGCTTGCCGAATGCCGGAAAATCCAGTTTGCTAAACGAGCTTACGAAAGCTAAAGCCAGAGTCGCGAATTACCCTTTCACGACTTTGGAACCAAACCTTGGAACTTATTACGAACTCATTTTAGCGGATATTCCAGGGCTAATTGAGGGCGCCTCCGACGGCAAAGGTTTGGGCGTAAAATTCCTGCGACACATTGAACGCACTAAAATCCTTTTCCATTTAATTTCCGCCGAATCAGAAAACCCGGCAGAAGATTATAAAACAATCAAAAAAGAACTTGAGAAATATAATAAAAAACTCGTGAAGAAAACCGAATATATATTTTTAAGTAAAAGCGACACAGTACAGGCAAAGGAAATAAAGAAGAAAATCTCCGCCTTGAAAAAATTGCGGAAAAATATCCTCCCCATTCCCATTTCCGTCTATGACTGGGAAAGTTTGGAAAAAGTGAAAGAAATTTTAAATAAGATAAAATCAGAAAAACTCAAAAAGTAAATTAAAAGCCCCCGTTTCCTTTCTTTGGTTTAGGGGGCTTTAAAAAAGAACTGGCGTGCGTTACAAATCCCTATGTTCCGCGTCATGTTTCATCTCCAGCGGTTGGGGTCGTAAGGTTCCTGCTTAGGCGGCGGACCGTTTCGTTTCTTCCACATAAAGGCGGCTCTCTCTACGTCAATGTGGCGCTTGTTGCCGTTCGGACCAAAACTAATTGTGTAGAGAATACCGCTCGCTGTTCGCATGATGTTTTCAAAAATACCAGATTTAATTCCCTGTTCAATCAGCCACTGCCCTATCCTGTGTTTTTTGTTAAAGAGCACCTCCTGACCCACTTTCCTCATCATTCTTGCTCTAAGCATTCTAAATCACCTCCTATTTGCGATTTCTTGCTCCTACTAAAACCAGAAGAGTGAAGAACTATTTTCAGATTAAAGAATTTTGAAAAAATGTCAAATAAAAAGAGGGCTGTGCGCCACTAACCCCAAAAAGCCGGTCAATTTTCTGAAAGTCAGATTTTGGTGCGGAATACGGGGATTGAACCCGTGCCCCTTGCTTGCCCCTACACCATAACGAGCATTTTAAGCGAGAGAGGGGAATCGAACCCCCGTTCTTAGCTTGGGAAGCTAACGTACTACCACTGTACTACTCTCGCATAATTGCATTCAAAAGATACTCGTTTGGTGTGGGGGCTTTAGGAACCTGCCTGCCGGCAGGCAGGGCAAATGTACTGCCACTATACTAATTCCGCTTATTCCGTGCTTGTCGCCTTCGGCACAATAATAATTAATTTCTCGCCCGATTCCACATAATTAAACTGCGACTTCAGTTCTTTGAGCAAATTTTCCGGCCGTTTGAAATATTCTATTTTTGAAGCCAGCTCGCCGTTCTCATCGCTTACTTTTTTTACCAAAATCTTGAGCTCGGTCGTTTCTTTTTCTAAAATCCTACCTTTAACCAAAAGGTTATAAATCCCCGCCGCCAAAGTGCCAATCACAAGCAATAAAATTAAAATGTGCCAAGACCGCATTTTTACATTATACTTGTTCGGCTAACGTTTTAAAAGTTCCTTGAAAACGGTCGGCTCAATTCTGACTTTCGCTCGTTCTTTTAAACGCTCCTTGCCTCGTTTCTGTTTTTTCCAAAGTTTCATTTTTCTCGTGCGGTCACCGCCGTAGAGATAACCGGTAACATCTTTCCGGAGCGCCGGAATGTCTTCCCGCGCTATGATGCGACCGCGCGTCATCGCTTGAATCGCTTGCGCGAATTGCTGTCGCGGCAAAAGTTCTTTCAAACGTTTGACCATCAGCCGGCTTTCGCGCTCAAGCGATTCTTTCGGCAAAAATCGGCTAAGACCCGGCACTAAATCACCCGCAAGGACAATATCAACTTTTTCAATGTCAGTCGGCACATACTCAAAAAATTCGTAGCTAAAAGAAGCGTGCCCCTGGGTGGCGGATTTCAACTGGTCGTCAAAATCGCTGATAAGTTCGGCAAGCGGCATTATGGCCTTAATTTTCATTCTTTGGTAAGCCGCATTTTCGCCCGATTGCAACAGAAACAATTCCGTTCTGACATCGCGCATCCGAAAAGTCTTTTGAATCGGAAAAATATTGTTTAAATAATTTGCCGGCAAAATAATTTCTAATTTAACGGTCGGCTCCCAAATTTCCGTAAAATCGCTTGGTAGATCTTCCGGCTTCACAATATTCTCTTCCCCGTTTTTCGTTTTTACCCTGTACTCCACCGACGGAAAAGTATTCACGGTTTTAACGCCGAATTCCCTCTCCAAGCGCTCAACGGTTATTTCAAAATGCAACCTCCCCAAAAATCCGAGTTTGTAGCCTCGCCCTAAAACTTCATTGTTATCGGGTTCAATTAAAATCGCCGAGTCGTTCAGTTTTAATTTTTGCAAGCTTGTTTTCAATAACTCATGGTCGTCGCTTTCTTCGGGATAAAAAGAAACGAAAACGACCGGCTTTGGCACTTTATAACCGGGCAACGCGAAAGATTTCAGATTTTCAGTTTGAGATATAAACTTTATCATCGTATCGCCAATTTTTATTTTTTGCGGGTCTTTGATTCCGGTTGCCACGTAACCGATTTCACCGGCTCCGAATCCGGAAACTGGCTTTAACTCCGGAGTAAAGAAACCGATTTCTTTAATTTTAGAGGCGGTTTGCGTCGCGATTAAAAAAAGTTCATCGCTCTCCTTGATTTCGCCGCTAAAAACTCTAATTGAGGCGATAACACCTTTGTGATTATCATAAAAAGAGTCGAAAATTAAAGCACAACTGTAATTAACAATTGGTAACTGGTAATTAGGAATTAAGTTTTTTGGAGGCGGTATTTCTTGAATCACCGCCTCTAAAAGTTTATCCGCGCCTTCCCCCGTTTTACCCGATACAAAAAAAATTTCCGCTTGCGGGACATTCAAAAGTTCGGCAACTTCCTGAACCGCTGTAATCAGCCGAGGATCGTTTTTAGGAAAAAGGTCAATTTTATTTACCGCGCCGATAATTTTAAGACCGGCCGCCTGCGCCGATCTGAAATTAGCCAGGGTTTGCGCCTGTATGCCTTGCGTCACATCAACAAGTAAAATAGCTCCCTCAACGGCGGCAAGGGCGCGGGAAACTTCGTAAGAAAAATCACTGTGTCCGGGAGTATCAATCAAGTTCAGGACATAAGATTTGGAATTTAGAGTATAGTTCATCCGGACTGGCGCCATTTTTATCGTAATCCCCCGTTCTCTTTCAAGCTCAAGCTGGTCAAGATATTGCTCTTTCATTTTCCGCTTCGGAACAGAACCGGTTATTTCCAAAAAACGGTCGGCAAGCGTGCTTTTTCCGTGGTCAATGTGCGCGATTATGCAAAAATTACGGATGTTCAACATAAAATCAGCCGTTCAACTTCTCATTTCACAAGCGTTAAATGAAACATTATCCGCCCGTCCGGATCGTCATTTTCATAATCAAAAACCGGCCCGTTTGATTCCTGCCACTTGTAACCCAAAGGCGCGCCGATTTTTAAATGCAATTTGCTCTTGACCCCCGATTGCCTCTCAAAAATAAAATCAAAAACTGAACCGGCGCCAACGGAAATATCTTTACTTGCCGGAGTTTGATACCGCAAATTTAAAGTGGTGGTTTTGCCCGAAGGCGTAACGAGCCACGTCGCAAAAACTGTTTTTCCGAATTCCTGCATCATCCAGGTTGAATAATTATCTAAAAAGATTGAGGTGTTTTCTATCAGCGATAAATCCAGATTAACTTCGTAATTTAAAGCCTTGTAATCAACATCCGAAATTTTATTGCGTTTCGTGTTGCCGGATAAGGCGATCAAACTTGAGCCGGGAGTTGTAAATATCTGAATGAAATTTTTGTTATCGGCCCGCCACCACCAATCTTTTTCTTTATCGCCGTGGTGTTCGCGGGTTATCGCCAAATCAGTAAAAACGCCGCCGTCCGTATCAACATCAACTCTCCCATCTATGCTTTGATTTATAAACACGTCGCTTTTGCCGCTTGCGATATTCGCGTTCACCACCGCCAGATAACTTCCCCAAAAATTATTAGGTAAACCGTAAACTGCTCCGTCTAAATTCAAAACTCCGAGAAGACTGGCTAAATACGGCTCTCTTGCGAAAATTAAAATGTCCTTTTTTACCAAATGCTCTTTCAATCTTTCAAAAATGATTTCCTGCTCATCGGCGGAAAGCTCCTGCAATTTCTGAAGCACAATCGGTGTTAAAACTTTTAATATTCTTTTGGGATTGGAACCGAGCTTTTTGTCTCTCCCCTCCTCAACTTCCCGCTGGAGTTCTTCAAGAAAATTATTTTCATCAATCACGATGCCATATTCTTCAATATTAATCGGCCCCACGGAATGGATGATTGTTTCAAGGATATTGATGTTTAAACCGATCACGCCTTCAAATTTTACGCCCGGCTCTTCGTATATTTTTGAGGCCTCTAAAAATTTCAAAACCGTCCGCGCCGAAGTTGGAAAGTCAAAAAACCAATTGGCGTCTCGCGCCCCCCAATCTTCAGTAACGGTCTGAAGCGGCTGGGGCGGGACCACCTTCAACTTAAGATTCATCGGGTGATCCGGCCAATAAATATCCTGAACGTCTATGTTTTTCATTTGGCCGTTTGCCACGGTAAGATCGGCATAACTGCCGATAAAACCGCCGCCCGGGCGAATCTCCGCCGGATTTTGGAAAATTAAAAGCAAATGCTTATCAGCCGGCGAATTCAGAATTTGAATAAGGCTGTTCAGTCCGCCATCCCACAATTCCAAATCGGAACGATATTTCAGATATTGGGTGTCTATTGTTTCCTTAAGTTCATAAAAAGCCGGCGAAACGGTCTCTAATTTCACGGTTGTATTTCTTATCTTCTCAATCTGATTTTGCATTTCACTCATCAAATCTTTAATAGCGGCTAAATTTTTCATCAAAGAACCGCCGTCGCTTTGGAAATAACGGAGGCCATTTACTTGAAGCTCGGTAAGAATTTCCGAAACTTTCAAAAAATTTAAATTGAATTCGCTGACCTCTTGGAGCAAACCGCCGGCTTCTTTAAAAATTGGGACGACGTTCCCTAAAGCGCCGAAAAATATTTGGCTGTGATTTTTGCCTAAAAGATTATTTAAATCTTCCAACTGCTTTTTATTCTCTCTTAAGCGCGCGCTCGCTTCGCCCGGACTAAAGGTTTTTAAAGAAGCGGCGGCTGAAGAAAAATTATCAAAAATACTGCTACTCTTTTTCGCGAAAACTTCTTTTGTTCCTTTCAAATTTAAAAAAATGGAAAGCGAATAAAGCGCGAAACCCAATAAAATAAAAGCGCCAGCGGCGATAAAGATCTTACCGTTTGGAAAATTCTTTGGCGGCGGCTGCGAAATCGAGTCAAGCTTCAGCGAAGAAAATTTGGCAAACCGACCGTAATCGGTCTTACGGTTTTTAATGTCCACCAAAACCGGCACAATATTTTTCCTGGGGGCAAATTTAGGCATTGATTATATTTCTCATCTTATCTTTAAATTCCTCTTTAGAAAAGCGCTTGGCTCTTTCACTGATGTAAGTCCGGTCAAACGACAAAGCTTCAAAATTATTGATTGTTTTAAGAATTGCCTCGGGTGTCTGCTCATTAAAAAACAAGCCCGTCTTACCTTCTTCTATAATTTCCAACGCGCCGCCTTGATTAAAAGCCAAAACCGGCAAACCGCAAGCTTGCGCTTCTGCCGCCACAAGCCCAAAATCTTCAACTTGAGGGAAAATCAAAGCCCTGGCGCCGTTATAAAATTTTCTTAAATCCGTATCATTAATCCACGGAACAAATTCAATTGACGGGGATTTCGCTAAAAATTTCAATTTTTTTGCCTCCGGTCCAGAACCGATAATTTTTAAACGCCGGCCTGATAAATTAAACGTCTTTATTCCTAAATCAAATCTTTTGTAGTAAAGCAAACGTCCCACCATTAAAAAATAATCGCTTTCGCTTATTTTCGGTTCGCGGTAGAAAACCTCCGTATCAATCGGCGGATGAATAACCGCCGAATCACGATTATAATAATTTTTTATTTTTTGGGCGATAAAATCAGAATTTGCCACGAAAAATTCCACCTTTTCCGCCGCCCGCTTGTCCCAAAACCGAAGCATTGAAGCAATCGGCCGGGTAATAAATTGATGAGATATAAGCCACGGCGAAATGGGCAGATTTTTCAAATAACTTATTTCCCAAGCATAGCGAAGCGGGCTGTGACAATAACAAATGTGGCGTTCTGCTTTGATATTTATGCCCTTACCGTAACCAGCGCTTGAAGAAATGACTAAATCATATTTTTCATTATTTTTAAAAAATCGCGCGGCAAGCGGCATAAACGGAATAAAAAACCTGTGTTTCTTGCGCACCAAACCAAAATCAAGAAAACTCGTCTTTTTTAAATTTTTTTCAAAAAGCCCGAGGGTTTTCTTTTTATCGTAAAGAAGAGTGTAAAGATCGGCCTCCGGAAATAATTCCAAAAGCGCCATCAAAACTCTTTCCGCTCCGCCAAATTGGTTTAGATAATCGTGAAGAATAGCAACGCGCACCAATTTATTCTATAACTTTTTTGCCTATTTAGATAATCATTTTTCATCAGCCGAAGTTTTAAAAATAAATAAAAAGGGTTCGTGAATTTACGTAACGAGCCTGTCGAAGCAAGAATTATAAATTACCGAGCGAAAATTTTAAGAAACAAGAAAAATATCGCTGTCTGAATCCCCCGACCGCGGTCGGGGTTGAGTTCGATATTTTTCTTAGTTTCTTAATTTGAGCGAGGTTAAATTTATATCTTGCGGAGATTTTGGCGAGTGCAGTAAATTCACGAACCCCTAAACCCCTGTTGGGTCGGAGAAGAAAACCCAAACCGTTTTCAATAAAATTTTTAAATCCAGCCAAAGTGATTGGTTTTGAAGGTAATATAAGTCAAACTCCAATTCTTTTCTGAACGGCAAGGCGGAGGCGCCGTTCACTTGCGAGAGACCAGTCAAACCGCCTTTTGCAAAATAAAGTTTTTTAAATTCGGGCGGATATTGAAGCATTTCTTCCGGTTCGTGCGGTCGCGGTCCCACAAGCGCCAATTCGCCTTTCAAAACATTTAAAAACTGCGGAAATTCGTCCAAACGGAATTTCCGCAGTAATTTTCCGACCCGCGTGAGCCGCGGGTCGTTTCTAATTTTAAAAAATGAGCCATCTTTCCTTTCATTGAAATGGCTTAAAACCGCTTTCAACTTGTGGGCATTTTTTACCATGGAACGGAATTTATAAACCTTTATAATTTTGCCCTGGCTTATTCTGTCAAGTTTCACAAAAATTGGCAGACCGTCTTCAAAAAAAATAGCCAGAGCGATGAACGGCAAAAAAGGCAAAATAAAAATCAAGCCGGCAACCGCTCCAAAAATATCAAAAATCCGTTTCATTGGATAATCAAAACAAACTCGCCTCTCGTTCTCTCGCCTTGAAAATGTTCCATTGCTTCTGAAACTGAACCTCTAAAAATTTCTTCGTAAATTTTTGTAAGTTCGCGGGCAACAACGATTTCCGCTTCCCCGCCGAATATTTCTTTTAAGCTCTCTAATGCTTTTCTAAAACGATGCGGCGATTCATAAATGACAATCGGCTTTATTTTTATGTCTTTTAATTTCGCAAAAAAAGTATTTCTGCCTTTTTTGTGGGGCGGATACCCCAAAAATGTGAATTTATCGGCATTTAAACCCGAAACAGACAAGGCGGCGATTAAAGCCGAGGGACCGGGAATTGGAACAATTTTTGTTTGTGGCAATTCTTTTTGAATAAAAGCGACTAATTTCGCGCCCGGGTCGGAAATGCTCGGCGTGCCGGCATCGGTGACTAATGTAATTTTCTCTCCTCTTTTAAGGCGTGTTTTGATTTCTTCGTAAACGCGCTCGCCAGCATATTCATCATATCGCCTGACCGATTTATTGATTTCATAATGCGCGAGCAATTTTTTTGTCATCCGCGTGTCTTCCGCTAAAATCAAATCAGAGTCTTTCAAAACTTCAAGCGCCCGCAAAGTGATATCTTTTAAATTCCCAATCGGAGTAGCAAGAATATTTAAAATGCCCATAACTATTTTTTAAAAAAAATTATTTTTATCTTCGCTTTCTTCGCGAGCTCCAAAACTTTTGCTGATGCCTCATAACGGCTCATATAAAAATTCTTGTAAATTACTTCCGTAATTCCTGCGTTCACTATCATCTTGAAACAATTATAGCAAGGAGAATTGGTGAGAAATAAAGTCGCGCCGTAAACCGCCGTGCCGTGCGAGGCGGCTTGAACCAATGCGTTTGCTTCGGCATGGATTGTCCGCACGCAATGCCCCTCCACAATTTCGTGGCCGACACCATCGCAATGTGGCAAACCGCGTGGCGCGCCATTATAGCCGGTTGATAAAATTGTTTTGTTTTCAACGATAACCGCCCCGACATGCAACCGATCGCAAGTGGAACGGGTTGAAACAATTTCGGCGATATTCAAAAAATACTCTTCCCAACTCGGCCGCTTATTTTTTACTTTTTTCATTATTTTTAACCCGATTTAAATAATTCTCTAAAAGCCACGAACTTGATTGAACTTTTCCGCCGTGGCCGATATTATAGGCCATATTAATTCCAAGTTCCCCACATACTATCACTTCGGGCACCGGATCCCCGTCGGGTTTTCTGTCACCGCCATTGACGAATATATGCGGACGGATTTCCCGCAACTCAAGGCATACGCTCATATCTTTCGAATTTTTCGGATGCGCGGTAACCACGACTTCGTCCACCACCCGTAAAGCCTTTATAATCTCCTCGCGCTCTTTTTGATTCATAAACGCGTGTCCTTTTTTCTTTATAAGCCAATTATCATTATTTAAGATAACAACAAGTTTATCGCCTAATTTTTTGGCTTCTTCCATCATTCTTACGTGACCGCTGTGGAGCGGGTCAAACCCGCCGCTTACAGCGACAATTATTTTTTTATTAGATTTTTTTACCATATATTTTATTCTGCGCCATTAGAGCAAAATAATAAAAATATTTCTCCAAATCTTCTAAATTACTCCCGTATTCTTTGCCACCTAAAACAGCGTCAGAGAAAACTTCTTTCGCTCTCGCAATTTCATAAACCCGCTCCCGCCAACGCAAATCTCGAAATGTAAGATCAAAAAGCTCAAGCGCTCGTTCTACGGCTCCCCAAAAAAGTTCTTCGTCTTTATTTTGCCACTTTTTTGCGCGCCCGACTTCGCTTCCGATATTTCCTAATTGCTCCATAAACGACAATTTTTGCCAACCGCCAGCCGCTAAATTTTTATGAAAATAAGGCATATTAATTTTTTACCAATTTTTCTATGATTTCCAAAATTTTCTCTCTTATTTCTGGGTTTTCCACTCCTCGCGAACGATTACCTAAATGCGGTTTAAGATTAACCATTGAATCAAATTCAACCCAATCGCTGTTATCTCTTTTAGGAAAGAGGTTTACACCCCACGTATTTTCTCGCTTGGAACCATATTTTTGAGCAAGCAAAACTTCTTCGTCGGCATGAAGCTCTCCGCCAATCACCATAATTCTTTGCTCCAAATCCACCACCGCTTTTACAATATCGCTAAATTCTGCATTTGCCATTTCTGTAAGTTCTTGCCGGCTAATGCTATCTTTTACTATTTTAATAGCCATAAATTTATTTTAACTTCGGAATTGTTTTTGGTCTAATGAAAACCAACCAAATCAAGCTGCCTAAAATATCAAAAGTTAAATCCAAAAAAGTATCACTAAACGTCGTCTGTTTAATTTCTACATAATTTCCGATTAAAGGCAGAAACTTCCAAAGAATAATTTCAAGCCCTTCCCAAATAAGTCCGCCAAATAAACCGAACAAAACAAGACCAATAAATAATAACTTATAACTGACCTCCAAATTTTTTAATTTGCCCTGCCACCAGAAAAAAATCAAACCCAAAAACATGCCCATAATAATATGAAGCGGAATATCAACCCAACCATTCTTCCCGTAAACACGGGTTTTAAGCAAAACAAAATGAATCGCGCCCAAAATAAAAAGAATAAGGGCGAGATGGGTTAATTTAATTTTATTTTCCATATTTATATCTTATGGAATTTTTGATTCTCATTGTCATGGGTCATGTGAGTCTTCTTAAAATCTCTACTGCTTTTTTAGGATTACCTCGGCCGATCGGGAAATAACAAGGTATAACTGAAATCTTTAATCCAGAAATTATTTCCGTCTCTTTCTTTTGCGCACCGTTCCAATATTCACCTAATTTAATATTCCTCCCAGTAAGCACTTTGTATACCAAGCCGCCAAACGCCATTATCTCTTGCGGATTTACCAACTTTATCTCCTGGACTAGTAAGTTTAACTGACTCTCTATTACTCTTTTGTCTGGATATGAGCTGTGATTATAACAGCATTTCACTACATTTGTCAGAAATAATCTATTTCTAAGCAATTCATTTTGAATCTTTTCAGTATATTCACTTGTCCATTCCATTCGTATTGGTAGATTTTCTGTAATTTTTCTATCAATTAATCCACCGTCAGCCAACACTTTCCAGAATTGCCTTACTCCGATAAATGGAAATCTCGCGCCTCTATGTTCTGGACTGGAACTTATATTCCTGTGAGTCGGGTTCACCAAGATTAACATCAATTTTGGATTCATAACACCGAAACCGTGAATATGTTGAAGCTTATTTCCTTCCGTCTTGCAAAATCTACATTTGTCTACCTGCTCATATAATTTTTCCAATTCCCTACTTCCCATGACACTTTTTAATTTACGATATAAATGGGGAAATGCTAAAAAGTGATTTCAAAAACATCTACATAGACCGACTCATTAGAGTAATCTGTATATCGAATCCAAGTCGGTTTTACCTTAAAATAACATTGTTCCGGCAGTTCGGCGAATTTTTGAGAATTTGGAAGTTTGTGGATATGTACTTGCTCTGCTTTTTTCTTTTCATCTCCCGTGAGTTCAGTAGCAATTCCTTCATACTGGAGGGTAATATGGTTATCCCAACCAATAACTAACGCGACCCTCGGGTTAGTTTTTATATTTTTGTATTTTCGAAATGTGTTAAAGGTTCCGAAAATCAAAGAAAGGTCTTCTAATTCAGAAATCCCCACAACCGCTGCCTCAGGAAACCCATGAGTTCCTAAAGTTGAAAGCACGGCTAATCTTTTAGATTTAATAAAATCTAAAACTTTTTTCTTTTGATCATCTATTTCCATGGCATTTTTTATATTTCTTACCCGAACCGCACCAACAAGGGTCATTGCGACCGATGTTTTTAGCGCTTGGCGGCGGTTGTGAAACCGGTTTCCGGCTTTCCTGAATTTTTGAAAAATCAATTTCCAAAATCTGGAAAACTGTATTGAAAACCAGCGTTTCAAAACTCACGTTCAACGCTTTAAAAAGTCCGCTTGCCTCGCGGCGATATTCAACCAATGGCTCATGTTGGCCGTAAGCGCGGATATTGACCGATTCGCGAAGCGCCTCCAAATTTTCCAAATGATCAACCCATAAACTATCCAAAACTCTCGCCAAGTGTTCACCGATAATCGCCGCCCGTTCTGGCTCAATTTTTTCCGGAATTGAGTTTAACTTCGTTTCAAGTTCTTTAACTTTATTTTCCCGTTCCTTGTGAGTGGCATCGGTTTTATCTTGCTCTAATTCACCAGTTAAAAAGCTGATATGGCTTGAAATAATTTCTTTCAAAATTGGCGAAACTTCATTTTTCTCGCCCGCTTCTAAAATTTTCAACCGCTTCGCGTAAATCACGGTTCTTTGCTTATTCAAAATATCATCAAAATCCAGAAGGTGGCGTCGCATATCAAAATTCATGCCTTCAATTTTCCCCTGCGCCTGATTCACGGCTTTGGAAACTATACCTGACTCAATCGGCATATCATCCGGTAAATTAAACGACTGCATTAAATTTTTAACTCGCTCGCCACCGAAAATACGAAGCAGATCATCTTCGAGCGATAAGAAAAACTGGCTACTGCCCGGGTCGCCCTGCCGGCCGGCGCGACCGCGAAGTTGGTTATCAATCCGCCGCGCCTCGTGCCGCTCCGTACCGATAATGTGCAATCCCCCAACTCCACACACTTTTTGCGCTTCATCTGACAAGGGCGGATTACCGCCTAAAATTATATCCACACCGCGGCCGGCCATATTGGTTGCGACCGTCACCGCCCCCAATTTTCCGGCTTGGGCGATTATCGCGCCTTCCCGTTCATTGTTTTTCGCGTTCAAAACTTCGTGCGGTATGCCCGCTTTTTTCAAATATTCCGAAATGATTTCGTTGTTGGTGATTGAAGTCGTCCCTAAAAGAATCGGCTGACCAAGCGAACGCCTTTTTTTAACTTCTTCCACAACCGCGTTGTACTTTGCTTCTTTAGTTTTATAAATCACATCCGGTAAATTCTCGCGGATCATTGGTTTATTCGGCGGAATGCTCTGCACTTCCAAAGCGTAAACTTTGTGGAATTCCTCGGCTGATGTTTGCGCCGTGCCAGTCATCCCGCCTATTTTTTTATAAAGCCGGAAATAATTTTGAATAGTGATTTGAGCGTAAGTCCGGTTTTCTTCCCGCACAAACACACCTTCTTTGGCTTCAATCGCTTGATGAAGCCCGCCCGAATACCGTCGCCCCAAAAGCATTCTACCGGTAAATTCATCAACAATAATAACCTCATTATTTTTAACCACGTAATCTCGGTCGCGCTTAAAAAGCGCTTTGGCTTTCAAACTCTCCTGAAGAAAATGAACAAAACGGGAATTTTCCGGCGAAAACAAATTATCAACGCCGAGCATTTTTTCCGTCTTTTCAATCCCCGCCTCCGTTACGTTCGCGGTTTTTAATTTTTCATCAACCTCGTAATCTTCGCTTTCGTTCAATCTTTGAACCAACTGTGCGAAGGTTTTATAAAACTGGCTTGACTCGCGGTCCGGCGCGGCGATTATAAGCGGCGTCCTCGCTTCATCAATCAGAATGCTGTCAATTTCATCAATAATCGCATAGTTGAGATTACCTTGAACGCGATCGCCCAATCGGACAGTTAAATTGTCCCGCAAAAAATCAAAACCGAATTCGTGGTTCGTGCCATAAATTATGTCCGCTTCGTAAGCCTCCTTACGGCTAATCGGCCGCAAAAATTTTTCTACTACGCGAAAACCGCCGATTAAATCTCTTTCTTTGTCTGATTCGCTTGCATCAAATTGCGGATCATAAAGATAAGCGGCGTCATGAACCAAGCAAACCGTCTTTAAACCAAGCGCATAATAAACCTGTCCCATCCAAACAGTATCGCGGCGAGCCAAGTAATCATTCACGGTTACGATATGCACACCGCCCCCAGCTAAAGCATTTAAATAAGCCGGCAGTGTCGCGGCTAGAGTCTTACCCTCACCGGTCAACATCTCGACAATTTTCCCTTCATGGAGGGCAATACCGCCCATAAGTTGAGCATCAAAATGCCTTTGATTAAGAGTGCGCTTGCTGATTTCGCGGACAGACGCAAACGCTCGCGGCAAAATTTTATTCAGTGTTTCTCCCTCGGAGATTTTTTTTCGCAAATCAAGAGAAGCGTTCAAAAATTCTTCGTCTTTGAATCTCTGGATTTCCGGTTCCAAAGCATTGATTTCCGCTACTTTCTCTAAAAGATATTTATTCTCCTGATTCCCTAAAAGATTCTTTAAAAAATTCATTATTAAATAAAACCGACAAAAGCCGTGTGAGCGGTCGCAAGCGGTAACCTCCAAGTTTTACTTAGATTTGGTGAGTGCCATTTAAACTTGCGGCCGCTCACACGGCTCAAAACAAGTATAAAAAAAACCTACCCCGACGTAAAGCCGGGGTAGGACCTAAAGGGGCTTTCCTTAGATTTCGCCGCTTCCAACTTGCGCCGGAATTGGCGATAAGGAAAACTCAACACTCACCGCAAGTAGTGTACTCCCGCCTTTTTAAATTGTCAATGCCCTCCCTGTGGATTCTCCAATTTACTCAAAATTTCCTGAATTCTTGAAGTGTCGGGGTGGAATTCCAATTCGTCGTCGTTAAAACGCAAACGGGGCGCGAAACCCGAGCCGTAACGAGGGAGATTTTTTCTAATTCGCTTGAGTTGGATTTGTTTTAAGAAATTTTCTACCGAATCGCCGAAAAAACCGCCCAACATAAATTCCCAAAAATTCCGCAAAAAATTAAATTTTGCCTCCTTAAAATTTCGGAAATCGTGAACTGTGCCTTTTATTAAAAAATCATTGGCTTTGAAAAAATCACGGACAGCCGTTTCCTTCCCATAAATCGGCGCCAAATTTTGATAAAGCTTTTCCCAGTAGGCGTTATAGGGAGGTTTCAATTTATAGCCGCCGGGTGCCACGAAATGATTCAAACAGATTTTGTTCCGTGCCGTTTCTTTATGGTCCATTTTTGCGCGCCGCGCGCCAGCCAAACCAAAAATCAGAAAACAAAAAAACCGGACGGTGAAAATCCGCCCGGGACGCACTCCAACAATCACGTCAAAATCGGAGTTTTCGTGGATTTTGCCAAAAACCAAGGAACCGGCAACAAGGGCAAAATTAAGAAAAGGGATAAACTTAAAAAGATAGCGATAGGCGAAAAGCTTCTTCCATTTTTCTTCACGCAAGAGTTTTTCTTCGTTATCCATTTTTAAATCTTTCTTATTAGAGTTCTTTCGCTTTTGCCTATCTCATAAATTCTTTACCGATAAAAAGCCATGGCTTGGTATTGATAAAGAGTTTAAAATCATCGTTTGTTTATAATTCATCATTTGTCATCTTGTGTTGGCCCCTCAATCCGCATCGGTTCAATACCAATCGCTTCGCCGCTGATACGCAAAACATCTTTGTCAATTTTGCCGAATTCTTTGTAAGCGGAGTTATACATATTGACGGTCGTGCCGAGATTTTTACCAAGTTTACTCATATATTGGTCGTAACTACTAAGGTGTTTTCCTAAATTCTCAACTTGTTTAATAATTTCCTTCGCTTGTTCAGAAATTTTCTGATTACGCAGTCCCTGAAGAACAGTTTGCAAATATGCTAAAAAAGAAGTCGGCGAAACAATCACTACTCTTTTCTGACCGGCATAAGTAATCAGGCTTTTGGTATCATCTGTTATTGAACCGACTTTATTTATAAGCAAATCATAATAAACGGCTTCCGATGGAATAAACATAAAAGCGAAATCCATCGTTTCTTCTTCCGGTTTAACATACTTAGCCGTTTCATCAATACGATTTTTTAAATCGGCCACGAAAGCGGATTCATATCTTTTCTTCTCGGCTGAATCGCGAGCTTCCAAAATCCGATTATAGTTTTCCAAACTAAACTTTGAATCAATCGGAATAATTCTTTTATCAACGAAAACAACCGCGTCAACAATCGTCCCGTCTTTAAATGCGTATTGCATTTGAAAATTTCCCGGGGGTAAAACATTTTCCAAAACTGTTTTTAGAAAATATTCTCCCAAAACGCCGCGCTGCTTCGGGTTTTTTAAAATGTCCTGCAAATTTTTAAGCTGATCGGCAAAATTCACAACCTGCTTGTTCGTTTCATCAAGCCGAGTTAATTTTTCGGTTACGTTTTGGATAATTTGGGCGCTTCGGTTTGATTGTTGCAATATCATTTTGGTGGATTCTCCGACTTTTGTGTCCAGCGTTTGTCTGATTTCGCTTAACTGGTTCTGAAGTATCAAAAACGATTGGTCATCTTTTTGAGGTTTTTTCATTAAAAAATCCCGCAAAATTAAAAATAAAAGCGCGGCCGCCAAAATAATTATCAAAATTGTTTCCATTGTCTAAATTTTAGCATAAAAAGAAAAAGAAGAGCCCCGACGCGTTGTCGGGGCAATGTAGCGGGTGGTCAAAAAATGTGCGTTAGGGTCAGGTTAGAACCGTAGGAAGGCGGACTTGAGACTGGCCAGGCCCTGCCTCTGCCGGTTCTTTTCCCGCATGTCGGCATTTGCCCTTGCCCGGGACGAGAAGAGGACCCGTGCGAAGTCCGCGTCCCTCCCCCGACAATGGTGGCACATTGCCACCACTGTCCAGAGAGAATCCTTCGTCAGCTGGGTAGCCCGGAAGACTCCGAGGTCGCCTCGCCGCGTGGGCAGAAAGTCCTGCTTGCAGACGACACAGAGCTCGTGCTCGCCGTCCACCTCTCTCCCGATTTTGGAGAGCTTCACCTTCCGGAACTCGAGATACTGCTCGGGTCCCCAGGGAGCGTCCCCGTTCCCGTTAACGTGTGCCGCCACTTCGGCGACCGAGATGAAGCGGTCGAGCTTCAACTGGGCGAAACCTTCCTCCGTAAGTGGAGGGAGTCCCTTCGTCTCACGCACCTGCTCGTCATCATCAGGAACCTGCTCTGGGGTTCCTGCGACAACTAGCTGAATTGCGTGCTTCTTAGAAGACATCTTTCACCTCCGGTTTGTTTTGACATTTCCCGCTTGCTTGTACAAATTTTGTACATTTCAAGGTGCTGTGTCAGCTCTTTAAGCTAACACCCTCCATTATACTCTTTATATAAATTCTGTCAATAGCCAGAAAAATCCTTTAAAATAAAGGGTTTTTAAGCTAATCATAAAAAAGAAAAATCTTCTCAAGCGAGCATGTCGAAGCCGAAGTGAAAATATCCGAGCGAATAGAGAAAATGGCGGGTGCCCGTGATTCGCCAGCAGGCGAAGAGCAGGGCGGCATTTTCTCGTTATGAGCGAGGCGATATTTTCCTTCGGCGGAGATTAGCCGAGCGAGAGAAGATTTTTCTTTAATTCACCCGTATTACAACTGCCACAAAAATTAAAATTAAAAGCGCCAAAAGAAGATTAACGCCGGAAAAAATATAGGATAAAATCCGCTCGCGATAAAAAAATATTTCGCTTAAAATCGTATTGATAATCGCGGCGGCAAGACCGACCAGCCAAATTCCAAAAAAATCATATTTTTCTCCAAAAAAATCCACGCCGCGCAAAGCATCAAAATGCAAAATCAAAGGCGCGCTCAAACGGCTCAAATTAAAATAAATCAAAACTAAACTTAAAAGAAATAAAAACGCCGAGAGCGCCGAAAAAACCAACAATATTTTTTGTTTGAAAATGTTTGGCATAGTGCTCTCATCGGGATTTGAACCCGAGTCTTCGCCTTGAGAAGGCGACGTCCTGGACCAGACTAGACGATGAGAGCATTCTACTTATTCTCGTAAATACCCCTTTTAGCGAGCCACTCTTTATTTTGCCGCACGAGCAATTTTTCCGCCTTTTCCGGCTCGGCCATTATTTCTTTGACAATTTTCTCTAACCGAACTGATTGCGAGCCCTTCAATAAAACAACATCGCCTTTTTTGATTTTTTCCTGCAGAAACTTTCCGGCTTCATCAATATCCTGAAAATCAAAAACAGAATCTGCCGGCATCCCCGTCTCTCGCGCCGACTCGGCAATGAATTTTGCTTTATCGCCCACCGTTATTAAAACTTGAACCGCCTTCGCCGCGATTCTCCCAATTTCTTCGTGCGCTTCAAGGGTGTATTTTCCAATCTCAAGCATATCTCCTAAAACGGCAATTTTCCGCGTGGTACCCAACTCACGCAAAGTTCCAAGCGCTTCCCGCATCGCGAGCGGTGAAGCGTTATAAGTATCGTCAATAATTGTGGTTTCTTTGATTCCGGCAATAATTTTGAAACGGCCGGGCGGCAGATTGTAAGCGGTAAGAGCTTCGGCAATTTTAACCAAATTCATGCCGAATATCAAACCGGCGGCCGCGGCGGCGGAGGCAACATAACTTTGGGCCCTGCCCAAAACATTCTCTAACCGAACCGGCACCGAACTGCCGTTATAAGTCAGTTTAAAAGTCATACCTCGGAAATCTTCACTAAAACTATTCATAATGTTACTGATTTTTAAATCGGCGTCTTCCGAAAAACCAAAAGTTATAACTTTCGCCTTTGAATTTTCCCTCATCCTTAAAACATCAATATCATCGGCATTCAAAACCGCAAAACCGGTGGCGGGCAAACTGGAAATTAATTTTGCTTTTTCTTTGATCAGAGCTTCGCGGCTCGCGAAAAATTCCACGTGAACCGGTAAATCGCCAATCGCGGTCACAATGCCGATTTGCGGCTTTGCGATATCCAGCAGATATTTCATATCGCCGGGCTTATCCACGCCGTATTCCAAAACCAAAATTTCCGGATAAGCGCGGTCTTTTAGAAAAACTCGAAAAAACGAAACAGAAATAACTTTAAACCAAAAAAACAAACCGCCTTTCGGTCTCCAATCGCCCAAAATCGTGAGTGGAAGCCCTAGCTCGTTATTAAAACTGCTAAGCGGACGCCTCACTCTCTTTTCGCCCGCCAAAATTAGAGCCAGCGCTTCCTTTGTTGAGGTTTTACCGACATTGCCTGTAATCCCGATAATTTTCGGCTGGTGGCGCCACAATGTCGCTTGAGCGAGTTTTTTTAATAACCCCGCCAAAATTTTTAAAAAAATTTCCTTCATTTTTGTAAATTATTCCGCCGGAATCTTATCGGGAGGAAGATTATAATAATTCAGAATAAAACCCGCGAGTTCCCGAAAAGCTGGAACAACCGTGGCACCGGCGAGCGCCGCTTTCGGTTTTTCAAGCCGAATAAGCAAAACGAATTTCGGCTGGCTGACTGGCGCAAAGCCGACGAAGGTGTGGAAAAATTCATCGGTGGTGTAACCGCCGGATTGAAAATTGGGAATTTGCGCCGTGCCGGTTTTACCGGCAACACGATAATCGGTTATTGCCGCCACATGAGCTTTTTCGACCGCGGATTCCATCATCGCCGTGACTTTTTTCGCCGTTTCTTCGCTCACGACACGTCTTAGAACTTCCGGTTTTAAATCCGCATTCAAATAAGGCCTCATCAAAAGGCCGCCGTTTGCCAAAGTTGAAAAGGCGTTGACAAGCTGAATTGCCGTAACCGATTGCCCCTGGCCAAAAGAAGCGGTTGCGTAATCAACGGCGCGCGCCTTTTTATTTTCAAGATTTTTTAAACTGCCGTTAACTTCATCCGACAAATCAATTCCGGTCTTTTCGCCGAAACCGAATTTTTTCACGTATTTCAAAAAATTATCATTGCCGATTAATTTTTCGGCGTAAACGGCGCCGGTGTTAACCGATTGTTCAATCACGTTTGTCATCGTAATTCGACCGTGCGCTTTCAAATTCCAGTTTTGAATTTTTTTACCATTTAAAATAACACTACCGGTGTCCACAAAAGTAGTGTCGGGAGTAAACACGCCGGTTTCAATGCCCGCCGCCATCGTGAACGGCTTAAAAACAGAGCCAGGTTCGTAAACAGACTGGGCGGCGAAATTTATAAAATCTTCCACCGGCGATTTGCCGTACTCATTCGGATTAAAGCCGGGGGTGTTCGCCAAAGCCAGAATTTTACCGGTTACGGGCTCTTCCACGATCACCGTCCCTCGAACCGCGCCAAATGTTTGGACCAACTTTGCCAAAACCTGTTCCGATTGTTTTTGAATGTTGCGGTCAATCGTCAGTTCCAAATTACCACCTTTGCCAAGCGAGTTATCATAAAATTTTTCCGTGCCGTAAAGCCCGCGCGGCTTATCGTTTTTATCATTGACACCCACAAATCCGATTAACTGCGAAGCCAATTCGTCGTATTGATAAAAACGATATTGTTTATTTTGTATTTTGACACCTTTAATTTTTAATTGGCTGATGGTTTTGATTTGCTCTTCGCTTGGCTTTTCAAGAAGCATTTCAAAGCTGCTTTGCGGTTTGCTTGAAATTTTCTTGAAGATAACGTCTTTTGCGATGCCGGTCGGCAAAGCCAGCAATTCCGCCGCGTAAACCGGTTTTTCCGTTTCTTTGGGCGAAATAAAAATAACTTGCCGATCGTGATTTAGTGCCACGGGGATTTGGGTACCGTTCCGGTCAGTAAAATAAATATTGCCCCGCCGCAATTCCAACTGGGCGGCGATTTCTTCTCGAGCATGGACTTTATCAATAAAATCCTGATTTTTTGTAATCTGGAGCTCGTAAAGACGGAAACCCAAACCGCCGTAAAGGAGCGTGAAAATAAAAATTAAAAAGAAAAGACGGAAATTCATGAAAAACGCATTAGTCGCTTAGATATTGCGGTTTTTTTTCCAAAACCAGATTGCTCGTCCCCGCTAATGTTTCTAAATTTATCGGATCAATTTCATTATAAAGTTGATTTTTTAAATCGGCGTTTAAGGACTGCTGCTCTAAAATGCCTGATTTTAAAGCATTTCTCTCATGGCGGACATTGACAAAATTATTATATTCAAAAATATAAAATCCGCCGCCGATGAAAACCACCGCGAGAACAGCGAATAAAAATTTTATAAGACTTGTGTTTTTATTTGGTCTGATTATTGTCATATTTTTAAAAAATTACTGAAATTCTATCACTCTCAATTTTGCCGAACGGGCGCGAGAATTCTCTTTAATCTCGCCGTCAGAAGGCGTAATCGGTTTTTTTGCGAAAAGCGTCGCTTTTTTTTGCCGGTAAAAATTGTTGAAAATTGTCTTTACAATTCTGTCTTCAAGCGAATTGTAAGAAATTATCGCGACTCGGCCCTTTGACTTAATAAACTCCGGTAGGGCGAGCAAGATTTTTTCCAAATTTTCAAGTTCGCTATTCGCAAAAACGCGCAAAGCCAAAAAAGTTCTGGTCGCCGGATGAATCCGGCCGTGCTCGTAATTTTTCGGCAAAACGTTTTCCACAATCGCCGCAAGCCGTCCCGTCGTTTTAATCGGCAAATTTTTCTTGATGGCACGGGCTACTCTGGCGGCGTATCTTTCTCCGCCAAACTTCCCGATAATTCCGGCGAGTTCTTTCTCACTTAAATCTTCAAGCCATAAATGAACTGGTTTTTGTTTTTCGCCGTAAACCATCAGAAGCGGTTCGTCGCGCCGAAAGCTGAATCCCAAACCGCGTCCCTCAATTTGCTCCGATGAAAAACCTAAGTCCAAAAGCAATCCGTCGGCTTTCGGTAATTTATTCTTTTTCAGGACATCCGGAATGTTTGCGTAATTACCGTTGGCGAAAACTAATTTTCTCAATTCATAACTTTTCATTTTTACCGCCGCCATTTTAATTGCGTTCTTGTCCCAATCAACGGCTAAAAATATTCCGTTCGGTTTTATTCGCTTCGCTATTTCCGCCGCGTGTCCGCCATTACCAAACGTGCCGTCTATAAAAAACTCTCCCGGCTTCGGATTTAATGTTTCAAGAACTTCTTTTAAAAGAACTGGAATGTGTGGCATCAAATGCCAAGCTCACCTAATTTTTCGGCAATTTCTTCAGTTGCCGATTCCGTTTTCACTTTATACTCTCGCCATTTTTCCGCGTCCCAAATCTCAATGCGGTTATAAAGGCCGGCAACGATGACTTGCTTATTCAAACCGGCGTATTCGCGCAAATAATCAGGGATTAAAATTCTACCCTGCACATCAAGATTGACATCCGAAGCGCCCGCGAGCATCAACCTGACAAAAGCCCGCGAACTGGCCTGCGAGAGCGGCAATCCAATCAATTTCTGCGCTAAAATTTCCCATTCCTTCAAACCGAAAACAAAAAGCGACCTATCAAGACCGCGTGTGATAATGGCGCCGGTATTTAAATTCGCCCGAAATTTTGCCGGCATCGCCATTCGACCTTTTGCATCTAAATTATGTTTATATTCTCCTAAAATCATATTTACTTATCCCCATCTTTATCCACCATTCCCCACTTTCATTCAATAATACGCCACCAAACTACTTTGTCAAAGGTTGCCTATAACGTTTTCGGACATCGCCAATCAAAAAAATCTTTTATTTATGCGGATTTTTCAAACTAATTCTTATAGTTATCAACAACTTATTAGCCCCCCACACCAATTGAAAATAAATTTTTGGCAAAATAATAAGATGGCACGGATGAAACTTCGCAATTTTCAATTGGTGTGGGGGTGCGATAGCGGTAGAAAAATAAAATCCCCGCTTCAAAAAGCGGGGGCTTTGCGGATAGCTTTAATTTTTTAACTACGCAAGGGTGGTTTCAGGAACCTGTTTTTTCTTTTTGCTCCAGATATAAATATAAAGAATTTCCAAAATCGCGAGAGAGTTAATCACAAGCATGGCAGCAAACCACCAAACTTGCTCATTCCTGGCCGCTTTCCACAAAGCCAATCCCTTCCACGGCAAAGTCCAAATAATTAAAAGCCAAATGAGCCACGGATTTTGAGCTAAAAATTGTTCCATAGAGATAGTTTGCTATTTTATTTTACGCCCTTTCATTAAAGAATCTTCGCCTGAACCAAGGTAACGATAAATTGATTTAACCAAAGAACGGAAGAAATAACAAGTAGAAGCAAAACGCCGTTAACGATTAAAGGCGGGTGCTGTATTTTTATTTTAACGAATATTTTAAGCATTAAAGCAACGAAAACTATCGTAAATAAAACAAAATAAAGAAATCTTGTGTTGGTTTCCGGTTTAGAGATAATCTTCGCGGCAACTGAAGAATACTGAACTCCCTCAACTTCCGTTGCGATTGCTATCTCTTTTTTGTCTCTTTCTTGATTTTTTTCCGGCTCTTTATCTTTCGTAATAACCGCCGGCTTCTCTTCTAAAACAGGCAGGGTTTGCGCCGGCCGGCCAAACATCTGAACGACAAAGACCGCTTCGCGGCCGTTATAAACTCCTTTCGCCGCGGCGATGCCGATTTCGGTAAAATTCCTGCTTAAAATATTTTCTTTGTGAAGCGGCGATTTTAACCAAGCATTCATTAAGTCTTCGGAATCAAAAAAATTTATGGCCAGATTTTCGCCGGCATAACTAAATTTATAACCCGCCCTTTCAAACCAAAACCACGGCGTCTGCCCGTCCGGCGTGTTATGCGCGAAATATCCCATCTTCACCATATCTTCAGCTTTCAGTTGAGCGGCTTTTTCCAAAAGCGGATTAATTTTAAGTGGTGCGAAATTGTTGGAAGTGCGATTCCGGTTTGTTAAATCAACCAGGGCATCGGGCAGAATATTCGCGAAAAAACCCGTTTTCGGAAAAATGACGAGAATTTGGACGAGAAAAATAACCTCCAAAAAAACAATCAGCCCAAGAAAAACTAAAACCGCTTCCCATCTCAAAAGATGCGGTTTGTGATTATTCCTTTCGTGAGGAATGAAATATTTTATAAACCAGTTAAAAATGCTTTTCATGTTCTTTTAATTATAGCACTACCGTAAAATTAAATCAACCCCAACACAAATCGGGGTTGATTTAATCTTTTGCAGTTACTTACCTTGCGCCAGTTGCCCGCACTTGAAGTATTTGCGCAAGTTGCTGTAGTAAAGCCACAAGCTGGGCTTGTAATCCGGCGATTTGCGTTCTCAATGCTTCCGTTGCGACGCTCGTGCTCGCGCCAGCCACTTGACCGCTGTTTAATTTCGCGCGCGTGAAGTGTCAGGTTCAATCCGAAAATTTTTTGAACGAACGATTTTTTGAGGGGTAAAGGGGTCGTTACTTTTTTGTATAATGCTTGTCCCACCCTTCCCGTGCGCGCATTATGAAAACTTTGCCGATTTAGTAGATCGGCAACTCCCTTAAACTAAATCTTCTAACCGCGTAAATCTTCCTTTCTCAAATCGTGCTTGGTCTACTCTCTTATATGACCACTCTTTACCAGTCAGTTTTGACACTTGCTTACACCATTCTTCGGCTCGTTTATCTTTGAGCTTTACATCAACATCTTCTCTGCCTTTGGTTTCAATAATCCAGTTAGTATTTGCAGTTTTTACTATAAAGTCCGGTATGTAGCCCCTCACAAAGCCGTTTGTATCAATGTAAATAATACGAAAATTGAGCGTCTGCTGATGATTTTTTATAAAGGCCAACACATCGTCGTCATTATCCAGCAAGCGCGTAAATTGCTCCTCCAATTTATTCTCAATGGGCGTGAGATTAAGGACAATTTTCTTTGCCTCAAAAACATCGCGCGACCACGGAAACGGCTTTATGTTGATGGCGCGCAATTCTTCGCCCACCAACTCTATATCTTCCGATACTGCCGTGAGGTCATTGATACGATCAACGAAAACTTCAATGAGCCGCACTCTTACTTTAGCGTTATTAAGCCGTTTCAAATCGTTCTCGTTAAAGTCCAGCGACTTGTCAAAGAGTTTGTTTTTAATGTAATCCTTCGTTATGCCCGCGATGTTTTCAAACTGGCCGGGCACTCGGCTGTATTTCTGAATCTTTTTTGTAATCGCGCTGATATAAATATCCGGTCTGTCCGCAAACGGCATAGTGAGTATTTCTTCCTCCTCAACTTGCTTAGTAAGTAAATCACGCTTGCGCATTTTTATCTCCACGGGGTTCAAGTCCTTGTAATGAAATAGCGGGGATGGGAAATCGGAAACTTTTAATTCTTGAAGTTTCTTTACCGACCTTGTTACACCGCCGTGGGTAATCGGCACGGCGATGTCATATTCTTTTTTGTTTTCATCAACGCTGATGATTTTCGGGAGTGTTTCCGGTTTTTGAATTGGGACAAATTCAATTTCTACGCCTTGTTCTGCTAACACCTCCTGAATCAAGTCGTGGAACGCTGGATGTTCAATCACAATCAATTCATCTCCAAACCCAAATTGTTCAGGAAACATACGGCGTAATCCGCGACCAAGTGTCTGTTCGGGTAAAATTTTTGCTTTTGCGGTAAGCGCTCGTAAAGGCGCAATTACTTTTACATTCTTCACATCCCATCCTTCCCGAAGCATAAGTACGGAGACAACGGCAAGATATGGACTATCCGGTTCATCAATTTCTCTTGCCCATCTTCTCGCTTTGTCTAAATCTTTTTTACTAACCTCACCGCCTTTATCGGTATGAATGGTTAAAACCTTGTCGGACAACTCCGGGAAAGTATCCAAATACTCTGCCACTTGATCTGCCGCCGTAGTGTTTTCCGCCATGACAAAGAGAATTGGCTTTTTGCCTGTTTTCTTAAGTGTCTTGTAAAAGAGTCGCCACTTATCCACCGCCGCATCAATCTGAACTCGGTATCGCTCGGCCGCGTTGTCGCTTTCGATTTCTGGAATGTTTTCGATTTCGGCAATCTTCGGTCGTTTTACTATTTGGTCGCGGATCGCTTCGCCAAGAGTATATTCGGTAATAATATGCGTAAATAAATTACCGGCCTGATTTTTAGGGGTTGCCGAAAAATCGAGCTGACACATCAATTCCGTTTTTTCATAAAGCTCCGCGATTGCCTTATACCATACCAAATCCTCATCCCAAACATGATGGGCTTCATCGTTTAGAACCATCACATCTTCAAGATGAAACAATCTATTCTTTAACTTGGTGAGCGTAACCGCAATATCGCTTGGCGGTTTCGGGCCAAGTAAATTTTCTACCGGGTTCTCCACGCCACCATTTTCGCGTTCAACAAACTTCTGCCAGTTCAAAAGATACAGCGTTGCCGCTTTTGTGCTCGCTCGTTCTTCTTCCGGCCCGATGACATCAACTTGAAAATCTCCGCTCCATTCGGGCGGAATAAAAGGATACTTCTTGAAAATGCCGCCCTCAAAAAACTCCGGATTTTTAGAATCGCCCATCAAGCGGTCAAGCACGATAAGGTTCGGAGCGATAAGGACGAAGTTTTTTGTGAAGCCGTCCCGTTTTTCGCGGAGCGCGTTGAAGTATGACCACACCACGGCCATTGCCATAACCATTGTTTTGCCCGAGCCGGTAGCCATTTTGAACGCATATTTGGCCCACTTGTCCGCGCTGGGATCAACCGGCACTCGTGCGTCTATTTTCTGTGCTAGTTGATATAAACTCCGCGCCTGTAAAACCTCATAACAGAAAATAAGGTGCTCAATAGCTTCTCTCTGCGTTCGCCAAAAAGTGAATGACGAGCCGTTGGCTAACTGATGCTCCTCTGAAAACCACCATTCCAAAAGCCGCCTCGTTGTTTCGGTCGTTCCTTCTTTGTATCCTCCCTCGCGCCACGCCTTAACCAACGGCCACAACGCACGGACGAGTGGAAGATTTGACTGGTTAGCTGATTGCTTCTCCATAAAAATAGTTTAGATCTGGTTTCCGGTATCCCACCAATTTTTGAAATCATCAAGAATTTTATTTTTATTTGCTAACTCCTCAACTTTATTTATTTGAGACGCCTTTCTTCCCAAATCATGAAAACTTTGACCAAAATGGTATATGGTTTTTTCGTCTATAATAATATAACGGTCATGGCAATGATCATTTTCTCTCGCCTCTATATCCAAACTCTGGTACTGGGATTTTAATTTACCAATATCTACACTAAAACTACTAAAATTTCTGTTGCCGTTCCTTCTTGTCAAAAACCTAACCCCTAAATTACTTTCAGCGATATATGGCTCCACAATGCGAACACTGTCTGGATGTAAAAAATTATCCTCTATCCATATTTTTGTTTTTGCTAATTTCAAAATCTCTCTTAATGCTTTTACAGCGTCGAATAACCTCCCCTCACTAAAATATATTTCATCGTGTGGTTTAGAACCGGAAATGTTTTCAATAGTCTCTTCTATGAATGCCTCCCAGTGATCTAATCTTTCCTCCGCTGTCTTTCTGTTATGAAGACCTGACTTGAGAGTGGTGCTCCAGCCACTATTGAGTTTTTGGTACTTTAACTTCACAACCTCGTCAGTTAATCCTGTGATTATTTGCCCTAAATCAGTTCTTAGTCGAGTTTCCAAGTCTTCTAACTTTTTACGTTCTAAAAGTTCTTGGTCGCCTAATGAATAACACAGTCTGATTTCATCTAAAAGCGAACTTAACCCACTAACAAATTTGTCTTCTTTTTTGGGGGGTTCTCCCGGAAACTCTAGTGGTCCCTGCTCTGTGTATTTTCCTAACACATAGGATTTTTCTTTAAGTAGTGCTTCAAGCGGCGAGATCAAATGTTCTAGTTTATACAATTCGTCCTGATTTTTGTCAGTTAGGTACTCTTTCTTTTTCAACCTCCCGAGTTTTTCTTTCCAAACCAAAAGCAATCTGTGGGACAACCTTGCTAGGTTTACAACCATTCCGTTCGGAATATCAATTTCTATTTCATCGGGCTCACCGTCATAATATCTATTTGGATCATCCAAATTTAGGTTATGTTTATCTATTTTTGATGCAATATCATCATAAGCTTCGACTAAGTCCTCGAGTTCTTCTTTTGTTTTTTTATCCTGCGTTTCTTTTTGCAATTCTCTCAAGCGGGGTAGAAACTCAGAAACAGCAAGGCGAAAATATTTCAGTGTTGACGTATAAAGTTCGCTCATATTTTTACTCCAATTAACTTTGTCGTATCGTTTCCGAAAATATCAATCACTTTGACGAGGATGTTGTATTTGCCCGACTTTTTATATTCGTAATCCATCGCAAGCTCCAACCTCGGCTCTTTGCGGGTGCGGTAGCGTTGATTCATGTTGTGGAAGGTATCGTCCTCCTCGGTTTCCTTCTCGTGTTGGTTGAACATCCAATCCACCGCCCAATAATCAATAAAATCGCTCCAGTTTTTAACCTTATCTTTTACTTCTTCCGGCAGTAGTTCGGGATTCGGAATAATAAAATCTTTGAGCGTTATCGTTACTCGCCCCCTGCCCTGAGCTTTGTCGAAGGGTTCTGTTTTCGGCCCAACTTCCAAATACGCAAGTTCGTAAAAGTGTATGTCCTCTTTCATCTTTTGGTCGCTCACATTGAGTTCCATCACCTCGCGTGGTATTTGAAAAGTCCCAAGTTTTACGCCGTAATGTTCGGCTTCTTCTTTCACCAAATCGTGTAATCCCATTTCCCACTCCCAACCAAGCACATCCAACGCTTTGATTTTGTTTTCTTTACACTCGCTCAACGCCTCGCGTATTTCGGAAAGCGTTACCGGAGCATCCACCGCGCCAACGCGCACAAAGGCCTTTTCTTTTTTGCCGTGTAAGTTTGTAAATCCCTCCACTGGCTCGGCGTGGTAAAGTTCCAAAATGAATTTGAGATAGTTGATGTATCGGCCGTTAAGTTGAACCCAGCGGTGGCGTTCATACTTGCCGAGGTTTTGAACCACAAACGGCTTTGCACTCATATTCAAAAGACGCTTGCGAGCGGTATGAATCGCAAACCGCCCAAGATCAGACATTATCCATCGCCTACCGAGTTTATCTGCTACAACGCCGGTAGTGCCAGAACCGCAGAAGAAATCGGCCACTAAATCTCCTTTATCGGACGAACCCTCGATGATTCTCTCTAAAAGTTTTTCTGGCTTTTGAGTGTTATATCCGACTCTTTCACTTGATATCCCCGCAATGTGTTGCATATCCCACACATCATCTGCGGAAACCCCCTTAGGATTGGGGTAGCTCTTAAAATCACCCCTTTGTATGAAGCCCTGTTTTTTATGAGCTTCAACAGAACCGAGGGCGTATGGTTTATACTGAATGTTATATCTCCAGTTTTCTGTTTTTGAATACCAAAATATATTATCGTGCATCTGTTGATACTTATTAGATTGAGCAGTCCAGCGATTGTAATGCCAAATTATTTCATTTACTAAACGATCTTTTCCGAAAATTTCATCCATTATCGCCTTCACATAGTGTCCCACATGCCAATCTAAATGCACATAAATTGACCCATTGTCGGCCAAAAGCTCTTTCATTAAAACAAGACGGTCATACATCATTTGAAGATATGACTGCATACCTTTGCCCCAAGTGTCGCGGTATGCTTTTACTTCCAGTGCGGAGGGCTCTTTTGTAATTTCTGCTTGGTCGCCGATGTTTACCGTAAATGAAAAATCATCGCCTGTCGCGAACGGCGGGTCAATATAAATAAGATTTATCTTGCCCGCATATTCTTTGAGAAGCGACCCCATTATCAAAAGGTTATCTCCCCAAATCAGCCGATTTTTCCAAGAAAGGTTTCGTTCACTGGTACCTAAAATGGTCTGTTCTTTTTTATCTTTAATGAGCTTCTGTTGTTGATTGGAAACATCAAAAACACTATCTTGTCTTTTTCCTCTGGGCAAATTAATCGTTTCTATTGTTTGAAACGGCAACTCTACGCGTTCAACCTCTTTTCGCTTTTCAGGCCAAACAAGCTCCGTTTTATCAATCGGTTGATTATTATTTTTATTTTTCGCCATAGTTATTTTATTAAATCATTTTTGTGGGCGCTGAAAGGATCGAACTTCCGACCTTTCCGATGTGAACGGAGCGTTCTACTTCACCCCGTTAGATTTTTGGTGGACGGTGCAGGGATTGAACCTGCGACCTCTCCGATGTGAACGGAGCGTTCTGCCACTGAACTAACCGTCCGTTTCTAACGGGGCAAGCTGAACTATGCACCCTATCCTAATCAAAATAAACCAAAAAGCCGCCTTTTACAACGGCGGCTTTTTAAGAACAGAATATTTTTTCGCAACCTGTCAGAGCGATGGTATAAATTACAAAGCGAGGAGGAAGAAGTAGGAAAATAGCGTTGTCTGAATCCCGAACCCCGCCATAGGCGGGGCGAGGTTGAGTTCGCTATTTTCCGTAAACTTCTGACGACGAGCGAATGATAATTTATCCGAGCGGAGACTTTGGTTGTGAAAAAACTTTTTGTTCTGTTATCTATTGCAACTCCACAACCGCGCCAACTTCTTCCAATCTTTTCTTTATCTCTTCCGCTTCCTCTTTTTTCAATCCTTCTTTTATCGCCTTGGGCGCGCCATCAACTAAATCTTTGGCTTCTTTCAAGCCTAAACCCGTAACCTCTTTTACGATTTTAATGACGTTTATTTTTTGCTCACCGCTGGATTTCAAAACCACGCTGTAAGCCGTTTTTTCCGCTACTGCTCCCCCGCCAGCATCGCCGCTTGATGCTACAGGCATTGCCGCCGAAACACCGAATTTTTCTTCCAATACTTTCACTAATTCCGAAAGCTCAATTACGGTAAGCTTTTCAATTTTTTCTATTATATCTTGGAACTTTTCCATAATTTTTTAAAGCTAGATTCACGACCTTTTCGCTTTTTCATTCAAAACAAACATAAATTTCTTGATTGGTACTGTTAACATCCCCACTAACTGCCCAAGCAAAACTTCGCGGCTTGGCAATTGCCCAATTTTTCTCACAAATTCACCGCCTAAAAATTTCTTGTCTTTTGAATCAAACCCGCCTAAAATTTTGAACGCTTCTTTTTGTTTTGAAAGTTTAAACGCAACGCCAGCCGTTTCAAGAAAATCTTTCGGCGAAAGAATCACGCCCATCTGCCCCTCAAATTTTTTCACGTCAAATTCCAAACCCTCATGTTCAAAAATAATCTTGAGCAACCGCTTTTTTAGAACCTCAAAACTAATTCCTAAATGTTTAAGCGATTTTCGAAAAACATTTAAATCATTGACTTTAAGACCTGAGAAATCCGCAAAAACCACCGACTCGCTATTTTTGAGCTTTTTCAATCCCTCCTCTACTGCTTTAATTTTTTGCGCTTTTGTTTTAGCCATTTTTTACAAATAAAAACCGCGGTCAGGACCGCAGACAAAGAGTTGTTTTTCATCTTCTTCCTCGGTAGGACTTAAACGCCTACGGTCTACGGATGGCTTAATAGTAATCCACTAAAATTTTCTGTCAAGTCTCACGTTATATTTACGGAAAATCCATAAAAAGATCCATGGGAAGCATCTTGGGGGGCGTTGGTTTATTAAGCACCGTGATTGTAACGGCTTGGAAATCCGAACCGCCGCGGCCATCCGTAACGCTAAATGTAACAACATACTGGCCAGCGTCATTATAAGTTGGACGCCAGCTAAAAAGACCGGTTTGCTGATTAAATGAAAACGAGCTCGGCAACACACCGCTCGCGTCTGTGGAATAAGTTAACGGATCGCCGTTTCCATCGCCGGCATTCACATCAATAACAAGCAATTGTCTCTCCGTTATCAGTTTATCCTCCAGGGGATACATAAACGGAGTGATATTCACGGACAATGCCTGCTCGGCATTAATACGGCCGCCAACAATTACCGGAAAACCTGTCACCGGATCGGAAGTGTCAATTAATGCTTCTCTTATCTGGCTCGCGGTCAGTACCGCGTTTGGCCGAGAGAGCATTAAAGCCGCCACCCCAGCAACAAAAGGAGTAGACAGAGACGTTCCGCTCGGCCCCGTGTAACTATCATTCAAACCGGTTGTATAAATTTCAACGCCGGGCGCCGCAACATCTACCCAGTTACCGTAATTGGAAAAACTTGCCTTGTTATCATTTCTGTCCGTAGCCGCGACAGCTATCACCTCGTCGTAGGCGGCCGGATATTTGAAGGACGAATTATTATTATTACCGGCCCCAGCAACCAAAATGGCCCCGGCATTATAAGCATCTGTTATGCCCTGATGCAAAAGAGAGGAATCACTTGTAAAAACGAAACTCATTGAGATGACATCGGCAACATAAGGATTCGGCGGAACACCTGCAACACCGCCAGGATTATTTACGGCAAATTCAAGGGCTTTGTAAACCGCACTGACACTAAAAGCCGGCTGACCATTATAGTTAACTCCGCCCTTAACTGGCAAAAGCATGCAATCAGGACAGGTACCGGCAACTCCCCTGCTGTTATTTGTTGATGCGCCCGCAACGCCCGTCACCCACGTGCCATGACCATGATCGTCTTCCGGGATAAAATCATCATGCACCGCGTCCCAACTCGGCAAGATTTTTGCCACTAAGTCTTCGTGGTCTAAATCAACGCCGGTATCAATCAGCGCGACTACCACCGAAGAGGTGCCGCTTTCAATGTCCCAAGCTTCTGGCGCGTCAATATCCGCATCCGGCGTCCCACCCCATTGGCCGATGTTGTGAAGACCCCATTGGACGGGAAAAGTAGGGTCGTTCGGCATCATCGCGGCAAAACCAAGAAAATTTGGTTCGGCGATGAGAACGAAATTACTTTTTCTAACCGCATCAGCGACAAGAAGAGGATTAATTTCTTTATCAAACTTTAGAGTGAGAAATCTTTTGCCGTACGGTTCACTCCTTTTTTGGAAATCAGAATTATGGAGTTTCTCAACCGACTGAATGGGAACGGGGCTTGAAAATTTGATATTGGAGATTAATTCCTCGTCGCTTAAATTGGTTTCTCTCGTCAAAATCAAAACCTCACCCCGCACAAAGTCGCTTTCAGCGAAAGTGCCGTTAATCGCGGCCGCCTCAAGAAGAACGCCCCCCGGAATGACTAAAACCAACGAGGCTATCCCCCAAAAAACGAGAATTTTTTTAAGATGGACCATTTTCCGGATTATACTCTTTTATAGTTCTTTGTCAAGGTCTTCCAAAAGCTTCTTGGCTTTAGGCGAAAGATTTTTGGGCAGTTTCAAATTCAAAAGCAAATAGAGATCGCCGCGGCCGAGTTCGCTTGCGAAAGAACCGAATCGGGGCATCCCCCGCCCTTCTATTTTAAGCCGATCTTTGAAATTAAAACCTTCGGGAACGGTAAAATAAAATTTATCGCCGCTTATATCGGTAAAGGCGATTTTCCGGCCGAGGAGCGCTTCGTTTATACTCACATCTTTTAGAACGAAAAGGTCATTTTTTCTTCTTTCAAAAATCTGGTGCGGTTTGATTTTAACTAAGACATAAAGATCGCCGCTTGTGCCGCCACGCTCGCCGGCCTCTCCCGCGTCCTTAATTTTAATCACCTGCCCGTCTTCCACGCCCGGCGCGATATCAATCGGAATTTCGCGCACGCTTAAAATTCTGCCCTTCGTCTTGCAAGCCTCGCAGGATTTATTCGGCTTCTGGCCGCGGCCGTAGCAATCCGGACAAGCTTTAACTTGCGAAAAATTTCCAAAAAAAGTCCGCCGCTGTTCTCTAATTTCCCCTTTGCTCTGACATTTCACGCAATTTGAAAAACCTTTGTTTTTATCGTGACCCAAACCGCCGCACTCACCGCAAACAAGATATGTTTCCACCCGGATATTTCTTTTCGCGCCGCGAAAAGATTCCTCAAGCGTTAGTTCCAGCACGGTTTCAATATCCGAGCCGTGAGTATAAGTCTGCCTTCTTTTGCCGCCGAACTGGCCGAAAACACTTTCAAAAATATCGCCTAAGTCAAACATTTCATCGCCGAAACCGACATCCCAATGCACGCCGCTTCCGCCAAAATCCCAACCCGAGGCTGGTCCGCCTTGGGCGGAAAAATTCCCCCAACCAGGAACACCGGTTTCGTCTTGAACGCGGCCAAAACGATCGTATTGGGCTCTTTTCTTTTTATCAGAAAGAATTTGATAGGCCTCGCTTATCTCTTTAAACTTCACTTCGTTCCCGGTGGTTTTATCGGGATGGTGCTGATGAGCGAGTTTTCGATAGGCCTTTTTAATCTCCTCTTCCGAAGCGGCTTTTGCGACACCTAAAATTTTGTAATAATCCTTAGCCATAATTTTTATTTCAAAAGAATAAATTCCCGAGTCCGGCTCTCCATTGTAACGTAAGCGAATCCGGAAACCAAAAGTACTTTATAAATCAAAAAAGCGATAATTTCAATAAGCCAGTAAAACAATATCGCAAGGCCTTTCATTATAGAAAAAAATGAGAAAGCGATAATGATTCCGAAAATTGGTTTAAAATTCTCAGGTAAATTGCCGAAATAAGTTTTTGCCGCCTTAAAAACGGCATGACTTATGGAATCATTCGGATCGAGCGAACCCACTACTTTCTCCGCGGTAGATTTTAATTGCGCTGCGACGGTTGCGATAATTTCTTTTTGGGCTTCGGGCGAAAGCTGATCAAAATTAACTTGAAGCCCATCAAGGATTCCGTTTACCCGTTTTATCTTCATCTTATTCAATTGGTTTTCAGCTAAAGAGAGAAAAAAATCGCTGACTTTTTTATCGGGAGAAAAATCGGCCGTTAAAAATTTGAACGCCGGTTTTGCCGTGAGCATCAACTTGGCCGTTAAAAGTTCGCCTTTAGAATCGGTGAATTTGCCTAACACAAAATAATTCAAATAAAGCACGGCGGTAAGAAGAATCAAAAGGGCGGTCACCGCTTTCGGTATAATCATCTTAGCGGTAAGAATAAACTTGACGCGCACGCTGTTCTCTAAAAGTTTCAAGCCGTGATTTACGCCCAAACCTAAGAAAAATAAAAAGAGCAGGGCGCCCAAAACGAGCGGAAGAGGCGGATGAGGATAAAGTCGGGTGTAAAAAATGGCGATTGCCGCGAGCGTTTCAAAAAAAACTATTAAATTTAATTTTATTAAGCTCTTGATAAAACAAACCTGAAGAATAGTGAAAACAATAAAAGCGCCGCCGGCAAAAACGCTCCATAAAAGATCACTGTAGTTTATGATCAGAAGAAACTTGTTAAAAAAATAAACCGTACCGAAACTCAAGACCGCGCCGAAGAAGGCAAGAATAAGAATTTTAAATAAACTCCGATCTTCCTCAAGTTCCGTTGATTGGCTAATTACCGTCGGGTTGAGGCTCATTACCGGTATTATACATTGAACCGCCTATTTTTTGGAGCTCTGAAGACAGTTCGTTTGTCGCGGTTTTTATTGCTTCTATGTCATTTTTCTCGCTTCGCGAGATCTCGCGTAGCGAGACTATTTTTTGATTGAGATTATTTTTCAGCTCTTCGGGAATTTTTTCGCCGGCATCGCGGATGCTTTTTTCAGCGAGATAAACCAAGGATTCGGCGCGATTTCGAACTTCGATTAATTCCCTTTTATTTTGGTCTTCGGCCGCGTGTTCCGCCGCTTCTTTCTTTAATTTTTCAATTTCCTCTTTAGATAAACTTGTGCTCGCTTCAATCCGAACCGATTGAGTTTTACCGGAAGCTTTATCTTTCGCCGAAACATTTAAAATTCCGTTTGCGTCAATGTCAAAAGTCACTTCAACTTGAGGAACGCCGCGTGGCGAAGGCGGAATGCCGTCCAAAATAAATCTCGCCAAGGTTTTATTATCCGCCATCATCGGACGCTCGCCCTGCCCCACGTGAATTTCAACCGAAGTTTGATTGTCGGCGGCGGTTGAAAAAACCTGGGTTTTAGAAGTCGGTATTGTCGTATTTTTTTGAATCATCGGTGTCGCTATGGAACCTAACGTCTCAATGCTTAATGAGAGTGGCGTCACATCTAAGAGAAGAATGTCTTTCACGTCACCCTGGAGAATACCGGCTTGGACCGCCGCGCCGATCGCAACCACTTCATCTGGATTAATCCCCTGGTGCGGTTCCTTGCCGAAAAGTTTTTTGACCGCGTCAGCCACTGCCGGCATTCGGGTCTGACCGCCAACTAAAATAACTTCGTCAATATCGGATAATTTAAGACCGGCGCCTTTCGGCGGATTCGCGGTAACAGCTTCTTTAACTAAATCAATGGAACGGTCAATTAAATCCCTAACCAGTTCTTCAAGTTTTGCCCGAGTCAATTTCATCAAAAAGTGTTTGGGGCCCACGGCATCGGAGGTGATATAAGGCAAATTGATTTCCGTTTCTTGAGCCGTTGAAAGCTCGTGCTTCGCGCGCTCGGCCGCTTCTTTCAAGCGCTGAAGGGCAAGCGAATCTTTTGAAATATCAATGCCCTCGCTCTTTTTATATTCCGAAACCAGATATTCAATAATCTTTTTGTCAAAATCATCGCCACCCAAATGAGTGTCACCGCCCGTTGCTTTGGCTTCCACCGTGTCATCGCCGACTTCAAGAATTGAAATGTCAAAAGTGCCGCCGCCGAAATCATAAACAACAATTTTTTCATTTTTTTGCCGGTTTAAGCCATACGCCAAAGCGGCGGCTGTCGGCTCGTTTATAATTCTTCTTACTTTAAAGCCCGCTATTTCACCGGCATTTTTTGTCGCTTGTCGCTCGCTGTCGTCAAAATAAGCCGGCACGGTAATAACCGCTTCGTCAATTTTTTCGCCGAGCTTCGCTTCCGCGTCCAATTTTAACTTCTGCAAAACCATTGCCGAGATTTCTTCCGGCTTATACCAACGGTCAGACATTTTTATTTCAACACCGCCTGATGAGGAAGCCCGCATTTCATAAGACAACCATTTCAAGTCGCGCTGAACTTCGGGATCAGTAAATTTTCTGCCGATTAAACGTTTAACCGAAGAAATTGTATTTTTTGGATTAACCACCGCTTGTCTTTTCGCGAGAGTCCCCACCAGCCGCTCTCCGGACTTGCTCATTGCGACAATTGACGACGTTGTTCTCGTTCCTTCATTATTTTCCAAAACGCGCGGCTCGCCGCCTTCCACGACCGCCATTGCCGAATTAGTTGTTCCTAAATCTATTCCTAAAATCTTTGCCATAATTTTAAAATCAGTTTTTACTTTTTAATTTTGATATTTTAACTCTTGCCGGTCTTATCACCTTGCCACTCAAAATATAACCCTTGCCGGTTTCTTCAAGAATCACACCGACCGGTTTATCAGATTCTGCCTCGTCAACTGCTTCGTGCCGGCTCGGTTGAAATGTTTCCCCGACCACGACATTAATTTTCTCCAAACCATACTTTTTTAGCAAATCCGCCAGCTGATTTCTTATTAAAAATATCCCTTTTTGCGCCACCTCATCATTTCCCAAAATTGTGAGCCCTAAATCAAAACTATCCAAAATACTTAAAAGCTCCAAGATCAAGCCTTCGTTGCCGAATTTCGCAAGTAGGGTGAATCTTTCCGCTTCTTCTTTCTTATAATTTATGAAATCGGCTTTTGCTCTTTTCCAGCCATCCAAATACTCATCGCGCTGTTTTAGGGCTTCTGCCAATTTTTCCTTGAGTTCGGAGATTTCTTTCTCTAAATTTCCATTTTCGCTCATAGCTTAGATTATAAACCAACCATTAAACTTGTCAAGTTCTTCAATAAAATTTACGGACAGGTCACGGGGGAGGAAGGAGTAGTAGTTGGAACGCCGGAATTATTTACTGTTAAACGATAACAATCGCCATTGGGAGCCTTCAAAATTAAACCGATCCCGCTGTTGTTAAAACCAATATCACCGCTCGATTTTATTTTTGCGGAACTTAGGTCCGATGGAGCCGTTCCGAAACCGGCCCTACCAGTAACGGTCAAGTTCCCAGAAAAATAACCGTCTTTCCATTTAGTGCTGGGATTACCAAGATCAAAAGAATTATTTGAATTAGGGACGACGCTTGAATCAAATGTCGCCGCGGAGATTCTTGTAATCGCGGTTCTTAGGGTCCTTGAGATTTGGTTCTGGGGATTTTGGGAATTATAACTTAATGTTAAATCAATCTGAACCACGGCTGGGCCGCCCGGATTTTCGTATTTCGTCACTAAAAAATTATCCACCTTGACGTTTGAACTAGTCAAAGCGACCGCACTGCTCTTCCCCTCTTGAAGATAAATTACGTTATTACTGAAAAATATTTTCGTGGGGTCTAAAGAAGTTTGAGAAGTCCGCAAATTAAGAGTGGTTGAAGACATGCCGGTCGCATTGTCAATTAAACTTGCGTTTTGAACCAAACGCTGGATAGTATTATTCACAAAAGAAATTTGCTGATTGATTTCTGTCGCCGAACCTTGCTTGTTCTGAATTTTAAGCACAACGGTCAAAATCCCAACTAAAAAAGTCGCGCTCACGGCAAAGATGGCTATGTAAACCAAAATTTCAATAAGCGTAAATCCTCTCACCTTAACCTTATAACTGCCGTTATCCATATTTTCCATTTATTGTTATATAATAACATAATATGGCTTACGAAAAAATCAAAAACAACTTGCCGGTGCTTCTCCTCACGGCGGTTTTAATTTTTTCCGCCTCGTTTATGGTCAAGGGCGCGCTTGGTGATTCGGCCATTATGGATGAATTGGCACACATTCCGGCCGGTTACAGTTATGTTAAATTTCTTGATTACCGACTAAATCCCGAACATCCGCCTTTGCTTAAGGCCTTATCCGCCTTACCGCTCCTCGGTCTTAATTTGAATTTTGACACCGATCACAAAAGCTGGAGCAAGGACATAAACGGTCAATGGGAAGTCGGCGATCGCTTTCTTTATCTTTTAGGGAACGACGCCGATAAAATCATTTTTCTCTCTCGGCTTTTCCCGATACTTTTGACTTTAATCACGACAATTCTTATTTACATTTGGTCAAAAGAGCTTTTTGGCAGATGGTGGAGTCTTCTGCCAACTTTATTTTTCGGATTCTCGCCGACAGTTCTCGCTCACGGCCATTATGTGACAACAGACATCGCCGCCGGCTTCGGCGTAGTTCTTGCAACTTATTTTTTTATAAAATTTCTAGCTAACCCTAAAAAATTAAACTTGGTTTTTTCCGGGGTAGCCCTAGGCGTTGCCGAGCTCATGAAATTTTCACTTGTCCTCTTAATCCCCTATTTTTTAATAATCGCCGTTTTCTTTTTAATTTCATCTTTAAAAAAACGCAATCTTTTTTATTACGTGAAATCAATAATTCTAATATTTTTAATCGCTCTTGCTGTAATCTACGCTGTTTACTTTATTTTAACTTTAAATTACCCGCCGGAAAAACAAAAAACCGATACCGCCACAATTTTAAATTCATTCAGTCCGTGGCCGCTTGCGGAAACTGTGATCAAGGCGACGGAGAATCGGTTGACACGACCGCTTGCCGATTATTTTTTGGGATTTTTTATGGTGCTTCAGCGATCCGCAGGGGGTAACACCGGTTATTTCTTAGGCGAAGTTTCTACCGGCGGCTCGCGTCTTTACTTTCCGCTTGTTTTTTTAATGAAAGAGCCGTTGCCGTCCCTTCTTTTTGTCCTTGCGGCAATTATTGCCGCGATCGCGCTTTTCGGGAAAAATTTGATTGTCAGAAAATTAAATAAAACTTTTTTTGAAAAGCATTTCCCCGAATTCGGCTTACTTATTTTCGTCGCGATTTATTGGGCATGGAGTATTAAAAGCCCCCTAAACATCGGGGTGCGGCATTTAATTCCGACTTTTCCCTTTATCTATATATTAGGAACGGTGGTTATTAAAAATCTGAAAATACCGGCCAAAAAATTTGTAATTGGGGGTATTCTCCTCTGGCTTTTTTTAGAGACTGCGTTCGCCTCTCCCTATTTTCTTTCTTACTTTAATGAAGCGGCGGGCGGAACAAATTACGGCTATCGCTATGTTACCGATTCAAATTACGATTGGGGGCAGGATCTTAAACGATTAAAAAATTGGGTAGACGCACGAAATAATAATAATGACCACAACAATGACGTTGAAAAAATTGCGGTTGATTATTTCGGCGGCGGGAATCCTAGGTATTATCTCGGTGAGAGGCAAGAGAACTGGGGATCGGCAAAAGGTAATCCAAAAGATTACGGCATAGAATGGCTCGCAGTTTCCGTAAATACTTTAGAAAGCGCTTTCGGAAAAACCGCCTCTGGATTTAACAGAAACCAAAACGACGAATACCGCTGGTTAAGCGAGATAAAAAACACGCCGCCAGGCAAAGGAAACGTGCCGGAACCGGACTTCAAAATCGGCACCTCAATTTTTCTTTATAAACTCTAGATTTTTCACCTCTTGACAAAAGAATACTCACTATGCTAAGATGTCACTAGCACAAAAAGGAGGTGCCAAATGTTGTACTTTTTGGGATCAATATTGAGTATTGGTTGCATTGCCTACGGCGTTTGGTACGGGCTGACCAACCATTCACCGATTGCGTTTACTGTAGTGGCAACCAATGCCTTCGCGTGGATCGTCTGTTTGCTTGACCGCATAGCTAAAGCGATCGAAAGGCAAGGGAGATAAACCAACTCACCTTGCACTAGCCCCCAGAAATGGGGGCTTCACTTTTTTAAACTACTCACCCTAAGTAAAATTTTCCTTTTGAAGAGGCCTGTCGGAGCGAGGATATAAATTAAAATCGCGGGAATGAAGTAAGCCGGAAAAATTGAGTTGTCTGAATCCCGAGCCCCGCTTGTAGCGGGGCGAGGTTGAGTTCTCAATTTTTCGCAGGCTTACGAATGGGAGCGATTTATAATTTATCCGAGCGATGACTTTGGCCGATGAGAAAGGAAAATTTATACGCCCCCTACTTATAATAAATCCTGCCGGGCACGCGAAAATCCAAATAAGTCAATTTATTAAGCTCAACTTTTTTCGCGAGATTTTTCATCACTTCCTGAAAATTTTCCGGCACAAAATTCAAACTGAAATAAAAATTTAGGCCCGGATAAAGTTCCACTTCCCACTCTTCCAAGGCGGAGCTTTTTATCCGCGCGGCGGAAATAGATAAACCGTTTTCTTTAATCGCCTCAACCGTTTTCAAAATGTTTCGAAACCAGCGCTCGCTTGATAAAACTGGTTCTCCGAAATTCAACGTTCTTGGATTTTCATCCGTGAATTTTAAAATTAAAACGCCTTGCAATTCCGGCGCGGAGGCGAAAACTACTCCATCACTCGCAATGCTGAAACAATTATTCTCTGGTAAACACCAAACGGCGAACAGCTCTTTTTCCTTAACCGAAACCAGCAATTTTCTTTGAGCCAAATCCGTTTGAATGTTTAAAGAAGCGAGGAAAGGAGTAGCTTGTGTTTTGAAATTGGGTTTTCTGCCAAACGCCCAAAAAATAATATTGTCCGAACCGACAAAGGACCGCCATCTTTCCGCCGCCGCCATTTCCGAAACCAGAATCTCCTTGATGACATTTCCATCGCTTAACTCCGCGCCTTTTATTTCAAAACTTTTTATTTTAAAAAAATCAGAACGGATTAAAAAATAAGCGCCCGCCGCGACGGCAATCACGAAAAAAAATAATCCGACGGCAAAAAAAGTAAATTTCAAACCGCGCCACTTTCGCTTTCTCACAAGTGCCTCACCACTCCGGTTTCCAAAAAAATCTCTTTTAGGCATTGGCTTTAGCTGATTTCTCGCTTGCCGAGATAATCCTGTAAAACTTCGGGAACTTTCACTTTCCCGTCTTTGGTCTGGTAATTTTCCAAAATCGCGATTATTGTCCGGCCGATGGCGAATGCCGTCCCGTTTAACATGTGCAAATATTTCGTTTCACCGGCATTTTTGCCTTTCGCGGTTTTATACTTAGCGTTTATGCCGCGCGATTGAAAATCGGTCGTATTTGAAACCGAATGTGTTTCCCGATAAGTATCCTGACCGGGCAACCACGTTTCAATGTCATATTGCTTAACATCGGTAAAACCCATATCGCCGGTTGAAATAAAAGAAACGCGGTAAGGAAGTTCCAAGGCCTGCATTAATTTTTCCTGGATTGAAAGTAGATATTCAAGCTCCTCGCCGGATTTTTCGGCCGTGGCAAAAGAAAACATTTCCACTTTATCAAATTGGTGAACGCGCAAAATACCTTTCGTATCTTTGCCGTAAGAACCGGCTTCGCGCCGGAAACAAGTGGAAAAACCGGCATAACGCGCCGGCAATTGCGCCTCACCCAAAACTTCATTCATATTCAAGGGGCCCAGAGTGTGCTCGGCGCTTCCCACCAGATATAAATCATCTTTTTGAAGATAGTATCTTTCTTCCTTTTGGTCAGCGGAGAGTCGCCCCATTCCTTCAAAAACTTTTGGCCGAATCATAACCGGCGGCGCAACCGGCGAAAAACCCTCTTTGAGCAAAACATCAAAAGCTAATTTCACTAGCGCGAATTCAAGCATAACGGCATCTCCGAGCAAATAACCAAAACGGCTGCCGGAAACTTCCGCCGCTTTTTTGATGTTTATGAGACCGAGCGGCTCGGCAAGCGTAAGATAATCTTTCGGCTTAAAGTCGAACTTAGGTTTTTTACCGACCTCGCGAAGAATTCTATTTTCGGAACTGTCTTTACCAACAGGCACATCGTCAAAGGGCAAATTCGGCAGTTTATTTAAAACTTCATCTCTTTTCAATTTAAAATGCTCGCGTTCTTCGGAAATTTCGGCGGCGCGCTTTTTTAAAATCTGCGCCCGGCTAAGCAAATCTTCAGTTTTATGCCGGACGAGTTCTTTGGTCAGATTATTTTGTTCGGCTTTCAAACCGTCCAAAGCCGCCGTTTTTTGCCGCCATTCATCGTCAAACCGCAAAAATCTATCCACCAGTTTCGGGTCAACATTTTTTTTAGTAACACCCTCCTTAACTTTTTCCGAATTTTCGCGGATGAAATTTATATCAAGCATTGATTTTGATTATATAGAATTCCCAACAAAAATGCACTATATTTGTACCTCCAATAAAAAGACTTGACAAAAACATATGATTTGCTATAATACTGATAGCACAATTCAAGGAGGTGCAAAATGTCAATTACAGTCGAAATCATAAAAATTGGCGATGATGAAATTTCGCTAAAATATGTTTCGAAGGAAGAAATTTATCCCCTTTTCGGTTATGCGAAGGGAAAGACTGCTGTTGTACGAAAGGATCTCCCGCTTTCCGTTAAGAACTTTGTAAAAACTCACGAATTATATCACTGCATAGACAAAAAAACCTGGGGCGGGTGGATTGGCCAAGAACTGCGCGCAAACCTTTTCGCTGCTGTTAAAGAGCCCCTCGGTTTCTTCGTAACAACTTTCCTTACGCTAACAAGCAAAGACCGACTTAAACTCTATATTGAACGCTTTAGAAAAAAGGGTCGGTCACGTACGCTTGATGAACTCAATTGACTAAATGCCCCCAACGTTTACCGTTTGGGGGCTTCACTTTTTTATTATCCTAAAATAAATTTTTTCTTTCCGAAGAAACCCGGTCGGAGGAATAACTATAAATTATTGAGCGAGGAAGCGGGAAATAGAAAAATGCCGTTGTCTGAATCCCCCGACCGCGGTCGGAGGAGGTTGAGTTCGGCATTTTTCGTCAATTTCCTGCGACGAGCGAAATAAATTTATTTATTACGGAGACAGGTTGATGAGGAAAGAAAAATTTATTCCCCTTTCGGGCGCATCAGCGGAAAAAATACCGTCTCCCGAATCGGCTTGTCCATCAAAACAGAAAATAATCTCTCGGACATTCCAAAACCCGCGGCGGGTGGCATACCGTATTCCAGCGCTTCCAAAAAATCTTCATCCAATTGCTGGGCCTCTTTGTCCCCCATCTTTCTTAATTTCATCTGCTCCTCAAGTCTTTTCCTTTGGTCAATCGGGTCGTTCAATTCCGAAAATCCCTTGCCCAACTCCGTGCCCAGCGCCATCACCTGAAACCGCGCCACTTTCCCCGCGTCTTTTTCCAAACGTTTCGCGAGCGGCTCAACCTCCACCGGCGGATTAACTAAAAAACAGGGATTTATAAGTTCGGGCCTGACGGTTCTTTTAAAAATGGAATCAATCAAGCGGCCCTTACCAAACTTATCCAAATCCAAACCGGTTTCAATTTTTAACGATTCTACTTTTCGGCGAAGTTCTTCAATGCCTGCACTCGCCAAATCAATTCCCGTATTCTTTTTAAAAATTCCGTAATATTCCACTTTCGGCCATTTCTTTCCCCAATCAATCACCTTGTCGCCAGATTTAATTTTAAACAAACCGAAAGTTTTTTTGATAATTGTTTTATAAAGCCCCTCAACAAATTTCATCATATCTTCATAATCAGCGTAAGCCCAATAACATTCCATTTGGGTGTAATCCTGAAGATGTTCGCGGTCAATACCTTCATTCCGGAAAATCCGGCCGATTTCAAAGACCTTTTCAAAACCGCCAACCAATAATTTTTTCAAAGGCAATTCAAGAGATATCCGCAAATAAAAATCCGCGTCAAGCGCGTTATGGTGGGTTTTGAAGGGTTCCGCTTCCGCCCCGCCCGGGATACTTTCCAAAACCGGTGTTTCCACTTCCAAAAAACCGGAGTTATTTAAATAATTTCTCGCGCTCGCCCAAAAAACGCTTTTCTTCACAAAAATTGCTTTAGTTTCCGGATTCAAAATTAAATCCAAGTAGCGTTTCCGCAATTTCGTTTCAATATCCTCCAAGCCATACCAATCAGTCGGCAAGGGCCGCAAACTTTTTGTGATTATTCTCCCGCTTTTCGCCAAAATGCTTTTCTCGCCGCGCTGGGTCTTGAAAGTCGAGCCCTGAATTTCAAGAAAATCGCCGATATCCAAAGCCGCCTTGATTGTCTCAAAATTTTTTAATTCTTTCTCACTCAAGATAACCTGCGCCCGCCCGCTTCCGTCTTCCAAATCGCAGAAAATTATTTTCCCCTGGTCGCGCAAAGCCCGCACCCGACCAGTTATATAAAAAGTTTTTTTTGAGTTCAGAAACGCGGTAAATTTTTTCAAAAATTCAGCAAGCCCAAAATCCCGCTTCACGCTGGCCGGATAGGGATTCCCAAACTGCGAATATTTCGCCAACTTCTTTTCCCGCTCCTTTATAATCTCTTCCAACATCCTTCAAATTATAGAAAATATTCCCGAAAAATGCACGATTTATTTATACAACGCCAAATACTTGACAAATTAGAAATATGTGCCAAATTTAATGAGGTTCTTTTGAAAAGGAGGTGAGTATGACTTTAGTTCTCGGTCGTGGAACAAAACCAGAAAATCTGGAAATTAAGACATATGGATTGCTCTCCTTGAGCGGAATTGTTCACCTTGGCGAGTATGAGATTTCACTGGAGGATTTTCTCTCTGCTGCCTTGTATGTATTAACCAACACCAACCTCGGGCCAAACGATCCTCGTCCCGAATTCGTGAGGTGCGTGCAATCGATGAAAGAAGTTGATGGCTACGGCTCTCGAGAAAAACGGCTGGAACCTTCCATCCCGCCGCGGGCTCAACAAGAACCTGAAAAGAGCGGCACATAATGTCCAAAAGCCCCGGTAGAACACGTTTCTATTTGGGGCTTTATTTTTTAAAACCTTTCCTCTCAACCTAATAAATTTTTCTTCCCGAAGAAACCCAGTCGGAGGAATAACCATAAATTCTTGAGCGAGGAAGCGAGAAACAAGAAAAATGCCGTTGTCTGAATCCCGAGCCCCGCCATAGGCGGGGCGAGGTTGAGTTCGGCATTTTTCGTTTGTTTCCTGCGACGAGCGAAATGAATTTATTTATTCCGGAGACAGGTTGATGAGGAAAGAAAAAATTTATTCCCCACCCCCTAGTCTATGCTCAAAATCTGATAACAAGCTTTCCCTTTCGGAGTCTCAACATAAAAAACACTACCGACTTTTTCACCAAGCATACCTTTTCCTATCGGCGACTGATTAGAAATAAATCCCTTTGCCGGGTTAGCTTCGGGCGAGCCAACAATTGTGAAAATCATCACCCCGTTATTGCTCTCCACGTCGCGGTCGTTCCTTTTAACTTTGACCTTGGAACCGATTTCAACGACGCCGCCAGCTGATTTTTTAATGATTGATGAGTGCCTTAGCAATTCCTCAATCTGCTGAATTTTCTGCTCCAACCTCGCCTGTTCCTCACGTGCTTCTTGATATTCAGAATTTTCGGATAAATCGCCAAGCTCTTTCGCCTGTTTCAACCGCTCCGCTATTTCGGCGCGTCCGTGTATTTTTAACTCTTCAAGCTCTTTCACAAGCTCATTGTAACGTTCTTGGGTTAAGTAAGCGGTTTCCATCCCTCACCCTTCAAAGATTATGCTTCGAAAAGAAGCGGTCTTTCAAGATTAACGGCCCTTTATGTATATTTGTGGGTTTTGCTGTAAACATTGTTTTCATAATATATTAAGCTTCTTATCTTTGAAGGGTGAGGGATTATTTTGAAAGGCGATTTTTATAATACCACATTAAAATGTCTCTTGCTACCGGCACGGTATTCAAACTGCCTTCGCTAGCGTTTTCAACCAAAACCAGTATCGCGATCTGGGGATTTTCGAATGGCGCGTAACCGACAATAAAAGCGTTAACTTTCGTGTTGTTTTCAACCTGGGCACTGCCGGTTTTAGCCGCGACACTCATCGGTAAATCGTGCAAAAGATAAGCCGTGCCGTAAGGTTCCCTCACAGCATCCCGCATCGCCCGTTGGACTTCAGGCAAAACACCACCAATTTTTGAACTCTCGTCCCGAAGCAATGTCGGCTTGCTCGCTAAAACGACTTTATCCTCTTCATTTTTGATTTCCTTCATTACCCGCGGCTCATAAAATTTACCGCCGTTCGCGATCGCGCCAATATAATTTAAAATTTCAAGGAGGCTTACCGACAAATCGCCCTGGCCGATAGCCACGTTATAAGTGTCTCCCAAGCGCCAGATTCCGTTTTTGCTTTTTTCTTTCCATTCGGGATCAGGCAAAAAACCGGCCTTCTCACCCGGCAAATCAATTCCCGTTCCCTTGTCCAAACCGAAATTTTGCCACCATTCTTTTAATTTAACGATGCCCAATCCTTTCTGGTCGCCAAAACCGCCACCCACCGTATAAAAATAAATATTGCTTGACCGCGCAATGGCCGAATACAAGTCAACCCAGCCATGCGCCTTCCAATCAAGAAAACGGCTGGGTTTTTCGGGGTCATAAGGATTTGGCAATTCAATGAAACCGGCTGAAAAAATTTGTTTCTCCGGTTTTATGAGTCCTTCAGAAAGAGCCGCCGTCGCCACAAGCGGCTTTATCGTTGAACCCGGATTGTACAAACCGGCAACCGCCCGATTGAAAAGCGGTTTCGTTGGATCATTTAAGACATCAACTATATTTGATGAATCAAATCCGGGGATGCTGATTAAAGCGAGTACCTCGCCGTTTTGGGGGTTTATGGCAAGGCCAGCCCCAACTTGCTTTCCCAACCGATTTAAAGCGGCCTGCAACGTATCGTGAAAATATTCCTGAAATTCGCTGTCAACAAATGTTTCCAAACGGAAACCGGGCTTTGACGACTGCACCGCTTTTTCCTCCTTTATTTTCCCGCTGGCGTTCCGATAAAAAATTTGTTTACCGTTTACGCCTCTTAGATATTTATCATAGTAGGCCTCAAGACCCGAACGGCCAATCTCATCGTCAATTATTAAGCTCTCATTATTTTTTAAATCTTTTTCATCAACAAGCCCAACAAAACCTAAAATATGCGAAAACTTAAGATAGGCAGTCGGCGTTCTCGTAAAACTCGGTTCAATTTGAATGCCCGCAATTGGCGTTGAATACAAAGAAATAAGCTGATTATGGGAAACATTATTTACCAAAAGCAAGCGATCGTTCAAGCCCCAATCCTTTTTTGCGATTTTTTGGTTAAGTTCACCTTTTTGAATTACGAGCGTCCGGCTGATTTCCTCAATGGCTTTCGTCCGCTCTTCGGGGGCTTGCGGCAATAATTTCGGCGAGAGGAAAACATTAAAAGACGGCTCGTTTGTTACCATCGGTTTGCCGAATCTGTCGCTTATAATGCCTCTCGGAGCGGATTCAACTTTGACCTCGCTTACGTTTAAAAGAGCGCGTTTTGAATAAAATGGGTGGTTTACTATACCGATCCCGACCATCTTGGTTAAAACAACGGCGGCAATAACAAAAACAATCAGTGAAAAAATTCTAAAAACTTTATCGGTCAGGGGAATTTCGAGCAAATCCTCTTCAACCGCTTTATCATTCAATATTTCTTCCAAATTAATATCGGGGTGGTTCATATAAGAAATTGCCTGCGTTTAAAAAGCCGTAGAAAAAACCAACCAGCCGTGCCCAAAACAAGATTATATATGGTTTCTTTTAAAATTAAAGCGGGTTGAAATGAACCGGCCTTGGCAAGATTTAAGAAAAAATAAAAACCGACCGTGCCCAAAACAAGCATGATTAGAAAATCCAAAAATTTATTACCACTCAAAAATCCGCCCGCGAATTTCATAGCGAGAACCAGGGAAAAAATTAAAGCGGGTTGAAAAAGCCAAAACGGCATAAAGGCCGCGAAAACTAAAAAAGTGGAAATGGCGAGAGCTAATATAAGCAAAAATCCGCTTTGAAAAAATGAAGAGAGCAAGAAAACCACAAGTAAAAGATTGGGGGCTACGCCAGCCAAACTTAATATCCGCCATTGCCCTAAAATCAAGAAAAAATTGATAATTAAAAAAACAATTAAAAGCTTATTTATAAATGCCATCGGTTATTTTCAAGGGAAATTTTTAAGAACGATGACTTTCCCCAGATTTTCAAATTTATACGGAACTTTAAGTTCGGCTGAAAACCAAACGTCTTTGGGCGACTTTTTCAATTCGGCAATTTCCCCAAAGCGGTAATTTATCGGAAAATCGGGAGAAAGATTTAAAACCCCGTCACCCGCAATAACTTTCGCCTCTTGCGGTATAAGTTCCAAATGGGGTTCCGTTCCTCCTTTTAATAGGGCATTCGTTCTTGAATCGCCTATCGCGACCGAACTGCGCCAGGAAGAGTCAAAAATAGTTAGAACCTCACTTTGAGTCCGTTTTACTGACTTAATTTTGCCTAGCAAAACACCGCTCGCGGCTAGAACGGGAAAATTTTCCTTGATGCCGTCTTCCGTTCCGAGAGCTATTACAAGCGAAGCGCGATTATTCCAAGGATAATATGAAAAAACTTCAGCTTCTTCATAATCAAACTTTTGAATCGGCTTTGTTTTTTTCAGATTCTCAATTTCGTAAAGCAGTTTTTCTCTTTCAAGCCGCAAATCGTTAAAACTTTTATAATCGAAAGCGCGGTCCGAAAAACTTAAAATAAGCGTTTGTAAGCTAATTAAAAATTTTGCGATGGCTGGCCGAAAAAAAAATAAAACAAGTAAAATTAAAATCCCGGCCAAAAAAAATTTGAAAGATTTCATAGGAGTTATCTAAAGAGCCGTTAAATGCCTACGGGATTCAAATTATAAAAATTATTCAAAAGATGGCTGTGCTCGGCCATGTTCTCAATAACAATGCCAGTTCCTCTCACAACGCTTGTGAGCGGATCTTCAACCACATTCACATCAACCCCGATTTCCTTCTCAAAAACCTGGTCTATGCCGCGAAGCAAACTGCCGCCACCGCAGATATAAATGCCATTTTTATAAATATCGCCGGCGAGCTCCGGAGGCGTAATTTCAATCAGATTCTTGAGAGCTTCGGAAATAGCCTTGACGGGACGATTCAGCCAAAGACGAACCTGGGTGTCTTTAAGTAAAATTTCGCGAGGAAGACCGGAAGAGATATCTCGGCCTCTCACAGAAATTTCAAGCCGCTCGCCTTGAGGCAAAACCGCGCCCACCGCAATTTTTATCTTTTCGGCCGTGGGTTCGCCGATATCAAGCCGCAATTCTTCCCGCACCGCTTTGATTATTTCGGCATTCAAATAATCACCGGCTATTTTCAAACGATCCGAAACCACCACCCCGTTCATTGAAATAACCGCCATATTGGTCGTGCCCGCGCCGATATCAACAATCAAATAAGCGCTCGGCTGATAAATGTCCAAATGGCTACCCAAAGCCGCGACAATCGGCTGTTCAATCAAAAAAACGCGGCTTGCGCCCGCCTCTCTCATGAGATCTTCAACCGATTTTCTTTCAACTTCGGTGAGATTGGTGGGAACGCTCACGACTATTTGCGTAGTCCAAGACCAAGGTAAACGTTTCATTTTCAAAAGCCGTTGAATCATTTCTTTCGCAATATCAAAATCAGCAATCACCCCGTTTGTTATCGGGCGCAGAGCGGTGATATGCATCGGCGTCCGATTGAGCATCTTTTTCGCGTCAGTGCCCACGGCAATGATTCTGTTCGTGCGGTTATTAAACGCCACAATGGAAGGTTCGCTCACGATCACGCCAGCGCCTTTCAGATAAATCTGGGTCGCATCTGTGCCTAAATCAACGCCGATAATTTTTTTTATAATCATCCCTCACCCTTAAAGCATTAAGGAATTATAAATACGACGTTTGAGCATGGAATAGCTTTTGGCGAATCTTTTGAGTTGTTTTTCTCTAAGCATGGCATCTTTTTTTGATTTGTAAGCTTCATAATAAACAAGAGACAGGGGTCTTAAATTCTTGGTTGATCTCACTAAGCCCTGATTATGTTTTAAAAATCTTGCTTTCAGGTCGGGCGCAAACCCAATATACAAACTATCATCTTTCTGGGATTTTAACACGTACACATAAAACATAATCAATGCTTTAAGGGTGAGGGATAATAATTTTAATAAGTTCTTCGGGTTTCATTAATTTGCCTTCTTTCTCGCCACGTTCTTTCACTTCAACTTTTTCTTGAACCAATGTTTTTTCGCTTAAGATAACTCGATAAGGCAAACCGATTAAGTCCGCGTCAAAAAACTTCTCGCCGGCGGAAAGCCGCAAACGGTCGTCATAAAGGACTTCCACGCCGTTTTTAGCAAGCTTATTATAAACCTGATTGCCGAACTTTTGTAAGTCCTCGGTCGCCTCGCCTACCAAGACAAGGTAGACAGAAAAAGGCGCAACGCTTTTCGGCCAAATAATTCCTTTTTCGTCATGAAAAACTTCAGCGATTGTCCCCATAAGGCGGCTCACGCCGATACCGTAAGAACCCATCACAACTGGCAAACTTTTTCCGTTTTTGTCTTTATAAAAGAAATTAAGCGCTGAAGAATATTTCGTCCCTAATTTAAAAATATTTCCAACTTCAATTGTTTTTATTTTTTCTAAAATCCCGCTCTGGCACTGCGGACAACTCGCCCTCGCCTTGAATTTCGCAATTTCTCTGTTCCGCGCAAAATTGCAAAGCCGGCATAAAAATATCTCATCTTCGCCCGCGTCTGACTCAACCATAAACTCGTGCGAATTGGCGCTGGAAAACTCGCCACCCGAGGCCTCGGTCAAGTAAGTTTTCAAACCGCAACGGTCAAAAACTTTCTTATAAGCTTTTTTTACATTTTCGTAAAAATCGTTAAGTGATTTTTCGTCAGCATGAAAACTATATAAATCTTTCATCAAAAATTCGCGGCCGCGAATCAAACCCGATTTCGCCCGTGGTTCGTCGCGGAATTTCGTTTGAAACTGGTAAAAACTCGCCGGCAAATCCGCGTAAGATTCAATGGCTGTCGCGCCCAAAACCGCCGCAATTTCTTCGTGCGTCGCCCCCAAGCCAACTTCGCGGCCGGAATGGTCCTTGAACTGATACATTATTTCGGCCAGATCCGCCCAGCGCCCGGTCGCCTCCCAAGCCGACTTCGGCTGAAGCGCGGGCATTAAAAGCTCGTTTGCGCCCAGCGCGTTCATTTCTTCTCTCACAATGCCGGTTATTTTCTCTTTAACTTTCAACCCGAGCGGCAGAAACGAATAAACACCGGCCATCAATTTATGGATGAAATTCGCCCGAATTAAAAGCCGCGCGTTTTCCGCGACTTCGTCTTTGGGAAATTCTTTTTGAGTGCGAAAAAAAAGCTCTGATTGGCGCATAAAAAGTCTTAAATAATTTATTTAGAGATTACCACTTTTTCTTAAAAATTAAAAGTAAAAGCCCAGCGCATTTCTGCGCGGGGCCGGTCCGCCGGTTGGCGGACAAAAACATTGAGGGCTAAACCCCAATGGTACTTGCGAGGACCGCCGCGGGCCCACTGCCGAGCCAGTCGCCCTCGAGCCAGTAGTTGCTCCGGCGCCAGCTGCCGCCGCTCCAGTAGAGATACTCGACACAGAGATCGCCGTCGGCGTCGCTGAAGATGGTCGCCCAAAAGTAGGTGGCTCCATTCTTCCACTCATCCGGAATAAGTTCCGGGTGGGCGAGGAGGGCGTCCAGGATACAGGCGTTCAAAACCTGCATCTTTTGAAGCTCCTTACGGAGTTTGTCGCCCCGGATGATCTTGCCGTCTTTCTGGTTCGGTGAGAGGAAACGGATGACTTCTACGCCGTTCGCGTAGAGTTTGCCATCACGCTTCTTGAGGGTAATTTTACCGAGCTGACGATGCTCGGTTCCCTTTCCTTCCAACTTCAAGCTGGAAGGGATGCGGGGGCGAGCGTCGCAGTCAACGACGATGGTGGAAGTTTGGGGTTCCTTACTCCAAGTATTCTCTTTGCGGAGAAAACGCTTGAAGGCTGAAAGCCACACGGTTCCCTCGGGGCCGGCGAGCTTCTGCTCAAAATCGTCTCTCGGTCCCTGGACTTCAGAGAGCGGGAGATTACCGAGCATGTTATTGGACATGGTCAGCTCCTTCCATTGCTTCCGTTAGGGACGCTAGACAACCAATTTGGTAGTCACAGCCAGAAATCCCGAATATGTGACCTTCGGTCACTTTTGGCTATGACCACCTGTCTGCTATCTGTCTGTCGCAAGTATTCTTGTTTTCCAAAGAACTGTTGCAAGTCTAGCACACCCAACCCTAATTTGTCAAGTGCGAAAAAGTGTCTTAAATTAAAGTAGGGTAAATTTAAGTTAAAAATCACTGCCTCAAAAGTGTCGTATATACGACACTTTTGAGGCAAGCCTAATTAAGTTTCTCTTCCCCTAAAAGTTTGTTTAAAATCGCCTGCCATTCTTCTTCAGAAAAAAATTGAATAATCATTCTGCCACGGTTACCTTGTTTCAAAACCTTAACCGGCGCGCCGAGTTTTTCTTCCAGCTGTTTTTCCCAATAAATTTTTTGCGGGTCGGAATAATCGCTCCGATTGCCGCCGCCTCGCTTCTCCCCTGCCATTTTTTGAAACTCTTCGTCCTGACTCTTAAAATCCGAGATTGAAAGAAGCGCGCGCGCCTGCGACTCGGTGATTTTATTTTGCGCAATCGCCTCCTGAACATTCAAAGGGAGATTCAAAAGCCGTAGAGTGTTTGCCACCACCTCGCGGCTTTTCCCAATCCGCGTGGCGATTTCCCGCTGGGTCAAATTAAATTCATCCTGAAGCCGAGAATAGGCCTTGGCGGATTCAATCGGATTCAAATTGCTCCGCTGAACATTTTCAATTAAAGCCAGTTCTAATTTGTCTCTTTCCGCCGTAATTTTTCTCACGATTGCCGGCACGCGCGGTAAACCGGCAATTTTTGCCGCCATCAGCCGCCTTTCGCCAGCGATAAGCTGATATTCAACCTGCGTTCCGGTTTCGGTTTCTTTTATGATTTTTGAAACGATAAGCGGCTGGATGATGCCGAATTCGCGGATTGACTGGCTTAATTCTTTTAAATTTTCCTCGTTGAATTCCCGTCGCGGCTGATAAGGATTCGGCTTGATTCTTTCCACTTCAATGTGAAAAATCGCTTCTTGAAAATACCTCCCGCCTTTATGAGTTTGCGGAAAAGTCGTTTGAGGGGGCAAGTCGGAAAAAGAAGAAATATGGGCAGGCGGTGTCCCGATGCTTTCAGTCGGGACGACAACGTCTTTCAAAAACGGTTTTTCCGCGTTATTTTTCTTTGGGATAAGCGATTCCAAACCAAGACCAACCATTAAGATTATCTTAATATAAACTAAAACAGAGGGCTAGTGGTTAGTCTCGTTAAAAGATTTTCTTCGGTTTATACTTTCGAGTGATATTAAATAATAATAAAGAACAACTCAAAAGACGAAGTACTTTCAATTAACAAAACTTTCCTTAGCTTCCTCTGTCTTAGCAAACGCACATATGCACGTAGCCCATAATTTTGCCCAAACGCGCGAGGATAGTTTCCCAGCGGCCGTCTGTTCCACCAAACCGGCGACATCCGAACAAAACCCAAGCCAGTCAGAATAATAACACAACGTTTTTATTCAACTCCGCCCTCCTGTGGAATAAATGTGGATAATATCGTTTCGCCTATAATTTCCTTTGCTAGGCGTTCATAGGCCAAGGCGCCCGAGCTTTGAGGCGCATAAAGCATTATCGGTTTTTTGAATTGAGGCGCTTCGGCTAAAGCCACCGAACGCGGAATTTCCACATCAAAAATTTTATGCGGGAAACGACGCCGAATTTCTTTGGCAACGTCCCGTGATAATTTTTCCCGCCGGTCATACATCGTTAAAAGCGCGCCGGCAATTTTCAAATCATGGCCGAGATTATTTCTGATAAGTTCAATCGTCGCTAAAAGCTGGCTCAAACCCTCCAAGCTGTAATATTCGCATTGAATCGGAATCAAAACTTCATCGGCGGCGATGAGACCGTTTATCGTTAAAAGATTCAAGCTCGGCCCCAAATCAATAAAAATAAAATCGTAGCGCGGCGAAATTTTATTGATGAAATTCTTGAGATAAAATTCCCGCTCGGGAAGATTCACCAGTTCAATCAAAGCGCCGGCAAGATCGGCCGAAGCTGGAATAATTTCAAAATTGTAAATTGACGTGGCTTTCACGGCGCGTTCTTCGGCCTGGCCGGCAAGCAACAAATGGTAAATCGTTTCATCCGGCGCGTGGGCAACGCCAACGCCGATTGTGGCGTTGAATTGCGGGTCAAAATCAATCAGCAAAGTTTTCTTGCCGACGAGCGCGAGATAGGCCGACAAATTCATTGCCGTTGTAGTTTTCCCAACTCCGCCTTTGGCGTTATAAACACAAATAACTCTACCCATCTTATTTACTCTAAGCTATTTTTGTGGCACTATCAATTAAAATATCATGGCCGGGTGTTGGAATCGGCAGACAAGATGGACTCAAAATCCATTGACCGCAAGGTCGTGAGGGTTCAAATCCCTCCCTGGCCACCAATAAGGAACTCAAAGGTTTTTCTATATATTGCGGGGAGATAAAAACATTGATAGTATTCGGGGAGCTCTTATCAAAGAAGGAGGTAAAGGGTGAAGCGGAAAATCCTCTGTGTATGCTTCGGCAACACTTGCCGGAGTCCGATGTTGCAAGCCTTTCTGTCTGAGAAGTTACGGGATAAGGACTTTACTGTGGAGAGTGCCGGTCTTGCTGACAGATTCGGTGCATCCGCAAGTCTCCACGCAGTTGAGTGCATGAGGAAAAAAGGATTGGATATAACCAATCACAGAAGCCGCAAGGTTTCTGATCTCGCTCTCATTTCCTACGACCACATCTATTGCGTCGAGGAAGCGTTAGTCCCACAGCTCATTGCACTAGGCGCACCGAAGGATAAGATTGAGGTCGTCGAGGTCAGCAATCCTTACGGCAAAGACTTTGAAACATATCGCACTTGCGCTGAAGTTCTTTCTCGTCTTGCGACAACGCTCGCAAGCAAACTTAACCAGTGAGCCATTTCTGTGGAGATGGCTCACTTTTCATTTCAAAATTTTAACTGTGCCCTTAGTCGCATCAACCTCTAGAATATCACCATCGTTAACTAAGTGAGTAATATTCTCCAATCCAATGATGCAAGGAATGTTTAGTTCTCTGCTCACAATAGCGGCGTGTGAAAGTAACCCCCCTTGATTAGTTAAAATTGCGGAAGCTTTTTTACAGGCTGCCATTATTTCGGGAGATGTTGTTTCTGCCACTAAAATATCTCCAATCTCCATTTCTTTAATTATTTGAGAAACCTTATCAAAAGTGTCTGCTCCATACTTCATAACTTTAGCCCTCGCTCTAACTTTTCCTGGATTTGCCACGACCCCCCGTATTTCTTCTTTCGATGCCTCTATAATAAAAGAGGAGATAAAATCTTTAGCTTGCTCCCCTTGAAAAGTTACTAAAATTCCATCTCTAATCAAAAACGTATAAGCAAACTTCCTATCCCGAATTTCTTTCTCGTTTATCTTTTCTCCCTTATATAACTTTATGATTTCATCTTTTGAGTACCAAAAAAGATTATCCGGGGAAATTTCGAACTGTTTACTTAAAATGCCTAAGACTTTACTCAAATAAGAAGTGCCTCCAAAAATCATTTTGTTCAAGTGTTCTCTGCCAGAATTCTTTATCGTTTCCAAATGCTTGAGATTTTCAGCCATTATCTTATCGTCTTGTGATTTTCTATAAGCACTATCAACATAAAAGAATTCTGTTTTCCTGTAATAAAGCCACAGCTCAGAAATCAAATTAAAAAAATTCTCTAGGTCGTCTCTTGAGATTTTCTTGCGCAAACAAAAGTCATTAAAGAACTTAATTGAACGCTTTTTATATTCTTCAAAATCTTTAACATACCGCGCGAACTTATTTTTATGACCAAAAAGATCCACACCTTCCTTCAAGGTTTTATCCTGTACTTTTTTAGGCAGATATGTTGTCCATAAATTATCTCTGAAAATCGCTACTGCTTCGAGTGGTTTGTAATGTTCTAAGGCAATGCTGTTAATCAAAAAAGGCATTCCGGTACTTTCAAACATTCTCACATAATCGGTAGGCCTTTCTTGTGTTTCAGAAGTTTTTAACGTAGTAATTGGGCGACTTTGCAGAATATAAAACTTATCCGCCGCTTTCGTCCATTCTACATCTACCGGAAAGCCATAATGATTTTCAATTTTCAAAATTATTTCGGAAAATTCCAAAATCTCTTCATCGGATAAAACCTGCTTTTTTCCTTGCTCTTTTGGAATATCGTGCCATTCATTGCCGCCTTTATCCGCGCGATATAATCCTCGTGATTGTGTTTGAACATTTTTATCAATAATCCGTCGCGGTTGTTTTTCTACAACATAACTATCCGGCGTGATTTGCCCCAACACAATTGCCTCACCAAGTCCAAATCCCGCCTCTATAATGAGCTGGTTTCTATCCTGCGTAACTGGGTGAACAGAAAAAGCTATCCCCGACATTTCGCTTTGGATCATTTTTTGAACCACAACCGCCACAGAAATTTTCTGCTTGTGTAAAGCTTTTTCAAAACGATAGAAAATAGCGCGCGGCGTGAATAAAGAAGCCCAGCATTTCTTTACATTTTCAAGCAATTTTTCTTCGGTAGTATTGAGATAACTTTCAAGCTGTCCAGCCCACGCCGCGCTTGCTGAATCTTCAGCTGTTGCCGATGATCGAACAGCTACATATTTTGAGCCAAATTTTTTGAAAAATTTTTGGATTTCATCGGATATGTCTTTTGGTATTTCTGCTCCGAGTATCAATGCCTTGATTTTTTTTGACGCATTTTCAATGGTGTGAATTTCTTCGCGATTAACAGAATGAAGAATTGAATCAATTTCGACATTCAAATCAGTCTCTTCTAAAAATTTTTCAAAAGCACTTGCCAAAATAACAAAACCGGACGGTATTGAAATGCCGGCCTGTGTCATTTCGCCGAGTGATGCGCCTTTGCCTCCAGCGAGTACAACATCAGTTTTGCTGATTTTCACAAAATCACGAATGAATTCCATAATTGATTACATCTTATCAGTTTTCTTATCTTTTTTGGAGCCGTCGCACATTTTGGCGAGCGGGCAAAAATTGGGGGAGTTTGAGGGGAAAAATTTTTGCCCGCGAGCCGCAAGCGTAGACCCGCCGCCCCGCGCGGTTGTGTGCGGAGCCGAGCAGAAAAATTGCCTTTACATTTTTTGATTTTGCGCGCGCCGATTTTTCCTTTTAGAAGGAAAAGGCAATTTTTCTGCGAGGCAGTGCCGCTTGGCTGCACGGCGGCGGGGCGTAGCGTTCGTTAAAGTCAGAAATTTTTGCTAAAATAGGTTCGAGCGTGGTTGTATAAATACACCAATAAGGAACTCAAAGGTTTTTCTATATATTGCGGGGAGATAAAAACATTGATAGTATTCGGGGAGCTCTTATCAAAGAAGGAGGTGATTCGTGTCGATCTATGAGGCGGTTAAAATCGGCGATGAAATTGTCATTATTCATTTCTTTAGCCGCGAAATAGTCTCGCAGGCGGAAGCGAAAGAAATGATCAAAATCTTGAGAAAGATTCGTAAAGCGAAAGAAGAAAAGGAAAGGAGGGTATTAGAGGACCTTTTCTGGGGATCGCAACGCAATGCTGGGATTCCCGAGTGTCTCACGAAAGAAAAGCCGAAACAAACATAAGTGGCAATTATCGCTACAGGCGCGAACCGCGCGGGACGAACCAACTGGTTCGTCCCTCTTTTTTTTACGCTCCCATTCCCCCCTATTAATTTTTATTTTTCCGAAGAGGCCTGTCGGAGCGAGATAATAAATTACAGAACGAAGCGGAAGGAAGCTAGAAAAATTGAGCTGTCTGAATCCCGAACCGCCCAGGGCGGTGAGGTTGAGTTCTCAATTTTTCGTTGGCTTCCGACAACGAGTGATGATAATTTATATCTCGCGGAGACTTTGGCTGATGAGGAAAAATAAAAATTATTTACTTTTTCTTTCCTTCAATAATCAGTTGCGCGACATTTGCCGGCACTTCTTCATAATGAGAAAATTCCATTGTAAACGAACCGCGGCCTTGAGTTAAGGAACGCAAATTTGTAACATAACCGAACATTTCGGAGAGTGGCACTTCAGCATCAACAACTCTCACATTGGTTCGTTCCCCCATCGCTGTGATTTTTGCCCGCCGCGAACTTAAGTCGCCGGTAATATCGCCTAAAAAATCCGGCGGCACAATCGCCTGCACTTTCATGACTGGTTCAAGCAAAACCAGTTTCGCCTGCTTTGCGGCTTCCTGCAAAGCCATTGCGCCGGCGATTTTAAACGCAATTTCCGAAGAATCGACATCGTGATAAGAACCGTCATAAAGCGTAACTTCCAAGTCCACCAAAGGATAACCGGCTAAAACGCCTTTATCTATAGCTTCTTTCACGCCTTTTTCAACCGCCGGAATAAATTCTTGCGGAATAATGCCGCCTCTAATCGCGTTAACAAATTCAAACCCCTTGCCCCGTTCCAATGGTTGGACTTTAAGTTTCACGTGGCCGTACTGACCGCGTCCACCCGATTGACGGATATATTTACCCTCAGCCTGTCCATTTTTCTTGATCGTTTCTTTGTAAGCAACTTGCGGCCGGCCGACATTTGCCTCTACATTGAATTCGCGTTTCATTCGATCAACGATGATTTCTAAATGCAGTTCGCCCATACCGGAAATAATTGTTTCGCCAGTTTCGGGATCGCCGCTCACTCTAAAAGTCGGATCTTCATCGGCAAGCCGGTGCAAAGACAAACCTAATTTTTCCTGGTCGGCTTTCGTTTTCGGTTCAATCCGGATTGAAATAACCGGTTCCGGAAAAATGATATTTTCAAGAATCAGCGGATATTCCGGGTCGGTTAAAGTATCGCCTGTTTTCGTGTTTTTCAAACCGACAAGGGCACCCAAGTCGCCCGCCGGAATTTCTTCCGCTTCTTCCCGCGTGTTGGCGTGCATCCGGACAATACGACCGATTCTTTCCTGGGAATTTTTTGTGGCGTTTAAAATATAACTGCCGCGTTTCATCACGCCGGAATAAACGCGAAAAAATGTCAGCGTCCCGACAAACGGGTCTGATGCGACTTTGAAAGCCAAAGCGCTTAAGGGTTGCTCGTCTTCGGGACGGCGTTCCTCTTCATTCTGATTTTTAGGATTTATGCCTTTAACTGGCGGCAAATCAGCGGGCGAAGGCAAATAATCCACCACCGCGTCAAGCAAAAGCTGAACGCCCTTATTTTTTAAAGCCGAACCGCACAAAACCGGCACCAGTTTATTTTGGAGCGTGGCCACGCGCAACGCTCTTTTTAATTCAACGATACCAATTTCTTTTCCTTCCAAATAATCATGGAGAAGTTTGTCATCCGTCTCGGAAATCTTTTCAATAAGTTCGCGGCGTTTTATTTGAACCAGTTCTTTAAATTCCGCCTCAATTTCAGAAATAACAATTTTCTCGCCGTTATCACCCTCAAAGCGGTAGGCTTTTTCCGTAAGCAAATCAATAATGGCACTAAAGCCGCTTTCAATGCCAATCGGCCATTGGAGAACCACGACATTCGGCGTGAGCCGTTCATAAATTGAAGCCAAACAGTTTTCAAAGCTCGCCCCCATTCTATCAAGCTTATTTATAAAGCAAATTCTCGGCACACCGTATTCGTCGGCATAACGCCAATTTGTTTCGGACTGCGGCTCAACGCCGGCAACGCCGTCAAAAATAACCACCGCGCCGTCAAGCACGCGGAGCGACCGCTTCACTTCCACGGTAAAATCAATATGCCCCGGCGTATCAATAATATTGATTCTGTGCTCAAAATGCTTTTTTGCTTCCGCGAGTTCGTTCCCCAAAAGATTTAAACTCTTGGAAATCGGCGTCCAAAAACAAGTGGTCACGGCGGCGGTGATGGTAATCCCCCGTTCCCGTTCCTGCTCCATCCAATCCATAATCGCTTCGCCTTCGTGAACTTCGCCAATACGATGAGAAATGCCGGTGTAAAAAAGCACCCTCTCGGAAACGGTGGTCTTGCCGGCATCAATATGAGCGATAATACCGATATCACGAACTTTTTCGATTGGGTACTGGCGAGGCATAAAGTTTCTAATTTCTAATCAAAGAAGCAAAAGCTCTATTCGCTTCAGCCATTCTGTGCGTGTCCTGTTTTTTCTTGATTGCCGCGCCTTCGTTTTTGGAGGCGGCGATTAATTCTTCGGCCAGTTTTTTAAACATCGGTTTCCCCTTTTTCGCCCGCGCCGCTTTAATTATCCAATGCCCAGCCAAGAAAAATTTTCTTTCCGGACGGACTTCGTGCGGAATCTGATAATTGGCGCCACCGATTCGCCGCGACACGATTTCCTGAAGCGGCGTCACGTTTTCAAAGGCCTTTTCGAAAATTTTGATTGGCTCTTCTTTTGTGATTTTTTTAATTTCCGCGAGAGCGTCGTAAAATACCTTTTCAGCTGTGGTTTTTTTACCCTGCTTCATTAAATAACTAATAAACCGCCCCATATCTATCCGTTCGTGTTCCGGGTCGCCTTTATGTGTTCTCTTTTTGTAATAACTGCGCTTACGCATCCCTCACCCTTCAAAGATTAATAAGCTTCGCGACAAAGAAGCTTTGATTGATATTTCTATTGTATTTTGATATTTCATATTGCTTAAAAATTTAACCTCGTTTAATGAACTAGCGCAATCTTTGAAGGGTGAGGGATTATTTTAATTACTTGATTTGGCTCTTTTCGCTCCATATTTTGACCTCTGTTGTTTTCTTACTTCAACTCCCGTTGTATCTAAAACGCCTCGGACAATATGATAACGGACACCCGGTAAATCCTTAACGCGCCCGCCTCTTATCATCACCACCGAGTGCTCCTGCAAACTGTGCCCTTCGCCGGGAATATAAGCCGTCACTTCCATGCCGTTCGTGAGCCGGACCCGCGCCACTTTCCGCAAAGCGGAGTTTGGTTTTTTAGGCGTGGTTGTGAAAACTTTAAGGCAAACGCCGCGCTTAAAAGGCGAGGGCGAATTAACCCGGCGATTTTTTAAAGAATTGAAATAAAAACTAAGCGCCGGCACTTTTGTTTTCTTTGCCGTCTTTTTTCTGCCTTTCTTGATTAACTGATTTATTGTGGGCATCTTTAAATTACCAAAAAAATAATGCCTAGCTCCGCATTCTTAAGGCGGGATTAGTGTAGCAAAGAAAAGGTTTTAGTGTCAAACACGTCTTATGTTAAAAGGTGGTAGATGCCAACAATAACCGGCACGAGCAATTTGAAGCCGAAAAATATGAAAAGTAAAAGCAAAAACATGCCGGAGCGCTCCAGCGCGAATTTGAAACGGGCGGCCGATTTCGGCAAAAGCGCGAAAAGGACTTTTGAGCCGTCCAGGGGCGGGAGCGGCACTAAATTAAAAACCGCAAGCGCAATATTAATCAAAACTATCTTGGAAAAAAGTTCCCCTAAATTCAAAACTAAAGCGCTTGGTAAATAAACAAAATCAATAATCTTTAAAAATGCCGCGAAAACCAGAGCCAGAGAAATATTGCTTAAGGGGCCGGCAACAGCGATAAGCGCTCCGCTACGTTCCGGATTTTTTAAATTCATGGGGTTGTAAGGCACCGGCTTTGCCCAACCGAAAACAACACCTCCGGGAACAAGTGAAAGCAGTAAAGGGAGAATTACTGAACCAAAAGGGTCAAGATGTTTTATCGGATTCAATGTCAATCTCCCGGCAAGCCGCGCCGTCGGATCGCCCAAGTGCTCCGCCACAAATCCATGCGAAACTTCATGAACCACAACAGAAAAAAGCAAAATCAACAAAAGAAAAATTAAGTCCATTGTTTTGAATAATAACTCGGAATATCCAAAAATGCTATAATTCAATCATGAATTTTGGTGGCGGCAGCGAAGTTTAAAAATAAACAATGGGAAAGTTTGATAAGACAATTTATGTAATCGTTGTTGTTTTTGCCTTGCTTGTTTTGAGCGGCTTTTATTTTATTTTTGATAAAATCGGCAACCTGCGAACGGATTTAAAAAATTCGGAACTGTCCTCACAAATTCTGGAGAAAAGAGTCAGCGACTTTGAAACGGCAAACCAAAATCCGGCCGGAAATAATCAAGAAATACCGAGTAATCCCCCGCCAGCAAACATACTGCCAAAAAACGACGCGGTAGTAATTAACACCGCCATACTTTTTGAAACACAATCCAATCCCGCTCTCCAACCGCAAACAAAAATAACCGTGCTTGTTGAAAAAGTCGCCAAATCCGGCGACGGAACCGTAACCCTTAGTTTCCGAACCTTTACAAATGATGCCTCAACCTACAGCACCATTGAACCCAGAGATTTTTTTGAAATCGTTAATCTAAACGGCGAGAACCAAAGGCCCCTTGAAGTAAAGGGCCAATTTACTTCAATCCCGCCAAAAAGCGCGACCGCCGGCGAAATAGTTTTTAAAACGGAGACGATGCAAAACACCTTGATTTTACAAATCGGCGGCGGCGAAAATATCAAATTTTACGAATTCAATTTCTCCAAAAAAACTTATAAGGAAACGGTTCTCGGTTAGAGAATTGTTCGGCCAGGGTTGCTTTAAAAAATCCAATCTGCTATAATTCCTCTCAGCACTTTACATGAGAAAGGAGGTGATCCAAAACTTTCGTCTTGGGCATCTCGGGCGACATCTTTGTCTTTGGAAAGGGAAAAGTTAGTTTGACCCATCACTGCAATTCTGGAGGGGGGAAATGGACAAGCTCCAAAGAAGAGAGCGGAAAACCATTATGAAGATTGCAGAGCCTCTCTGCAACGACGAGGGGCTGCCGATCCGGTGTATCGACTTCGTCGCCAGACAGGCGGCGAGAAAGATTTTTGATGATCGGCAACGGCGAAGTCGTGGTCGAGCCTGTGTCAGCAGGGACAGGATCGAGCAGGCGGCGCGACGCTTCGTTGGGGAGCGATTCATACTCCCCAACCTCTCCAACCAACACAAGATGTCGACCATTAGGCACTAACCGCTTCGGGCCGGAAGATTTAACTTTCCGGCCCCACTTTTTTTACCACCTTGCTTAAATTAGTAAAAAACATTAAAATTTTTCTATGCGTCAATGTTCAATTTGTAAGAAAAGCTCGATCGGCGGCGGCACGCGGAAACTCCTCCGCGGTCATTATAACCCGACAAACTGGACTAAAAAACGAGCTAATCTCCAATGGATGAAAACTCCGAATAAAACCGGCCGGATTTTGGTTTGCACGCGCTGTTTAAAAACTGCGAGTAAAAAAACACGGGCTGTCGTATAGAGGTAGTACGCAAGGCTGGGGGTCTTGTTGCCCGGGTTCGATTCCCGGCAGCCCGACCAATCAGGACATTTCAAATTTTCAGGGCAATTTCGCCTGTTCTTTTTGAATTGTTTCTTTTTCTATTTTTTTAAACAATGGTTTGGGGTTTTTGATTTTTATTTTCTTCACTAATTCTTTAAGTTCATTGAGCTCATCGCGGGGCCACTCTTTAATTTCTATTTGAAGAAACTTGGAAATTTCTTTCACGGAGTTTATTAAAAGCGGTTTGCTGATTAAATAAAGCGCCAAAACAATGAACAAAGAATTATAGATAGTTTCCTTAAAATCCTTTTCCTCTCTATTTTTGATAAGCCACGGTTCTTTTTTGCTCAAATATTTATTTCCCAAATCCGAAAGCCGTATAATCGTCTCGGCGTATTTTTTAAACTCAAAATTTTCCAAAGCGCTTCTCGCCTCTTTTATGAAATTCAAAACGCTATTTTCCAAATCGGAATTAATTTCAAATCCCAAATCAAAATCAATGCCTTTTGCCAAAGTTAAAGTTCTATTAACGAAATTGCCGAAATTCGCGATTAAAATATCGTTTGTTTTGCTCGCAAAATCCGTCCAACTGAAATTTGCATCGGCATTCTCGGGCATTATCAAACACAAATAGAACCTGACCGCGTCCAAACCATATTTCTCCACGATATATTTTGAATCAATCGTTATGCCTCGGCTTTTAGAAAATTTTTGACCTTCAAGATTTAAAAACTGATTGACAGCCGGAAAATCCGGCAAATGGAGTTTCTCATCATAAGTATGGAGCTGGCCCGGCCAAAAAAGCGTGTGAAAAATTAAATTATCTTTCCCCATAAAATAAGCGTGGCAACTTTCGGAATCATACCAAAAATCCTCCCATTTTTTTCCATTCTTTTCAGCCCATTCAATTGAAGCGGAAAGATAGCCAATAACCGCTTCAAACCAAACATAAATCCTTTTTTTCTCCGCCCCTTCAATCCTTAAATTCTCTGGAATTCGGTCAATTGGAATTTCAATACCCCATTCCAAATCGCGGGTGATTGCTCGGGGCTTCAAGCCTTTTTTTAACCAACCTTCCGTTTCACTAAAAACCCAACGCCGCCAACTAGAATGGCTCTCCACATATTTTTCTAAGAATGGTTGGAGTTTCGGCCAATCAAAAAAATAATGCTCGGTTTCTTTTAATCGAATTCCGCCGCCGGAAACTCTGCTTTTCGGATTCAAGAGCTCTCCCTCGCCGAAAACCGCGCCGCAATTGTCGCACTGGTCGCCTCGCGCCGCCGCGTAACCGCATTTAGGGCATTCCCCTTCAACAAGTCTGTCCGGTAAAAATCTTTTTTCAGTTTCGGAGTAATATTGGTTAGTTTTATTTTTAAAAATAAAACCATTTTGAATAAAAGAAAGAAATAATTTTTGTGCCGTTTCTTTATGATTTTTCGTATCGGTTTTCGTGTAAATATCAAAACTGATGCCAAGAAATTTAAAAAGCTCAACATTTTTTTTGTGATACTCTTCAACTATTTCACGCGGTTCAAGATCTCGGCTTTCCGCCTCAATCATAACCGGCGTGCCAAAACAATCCGAACCGGAAACCATTAGAGTTTCATTGCCTAAAAATCGGTTAAAGCGCGCGAAAACATCGGCCGGCAAAAGATAGCCGGCGAGGTGGCCGATGTGAATATCGCCGTTTAGATAAGGCCAAGCGACGCCGATAAAAACTTTTTTGCCCATGAGTTTGATTATCGCAAGTAAAAAAAATTCCCGCAAATACGGAAACTGAATTTTAGACAACTAAAACCCCGCTCAAAGATGATCCCCGGCATGAATACAGGTGGGTTTCCTCAACCTCGCCACCAAGATGGCGGATAATTCGGAATCCCTTTAAATGATCATTTGATCCGGAATCTTCAAAAGCGGGATTCAATTCAAGTATAAATCCCGCGCGCAAAAATCAACACGTGGAATTGGGGATAAAACTTTGACAGAAAAACTAAAACATTATGAACTAAGCGTCTTTGCCACTTGGGAAATCAAAGAGACAACAACCGCCTCCGGCAAAAGGCTGTTAACTAAAACGCCCTCTTCGTCCCTAACTGCCCACGGTTCTTCTATCACCCTCACCTTTTTCCCTTGGTTATCCCATTCATACCGATAAGCGGGTGTAATTTCATAATCATCCACCGTTTCCCTCGCCGAATCTGCCGGCACGCTATTACGCAATAAAATTTTTGGGACGCCGTTCAAACCTAAAAGCGTTTTCATAACTGCGTTGTCAATCTCTATTCTGTCTCGTATCGCCTCTATCCCAAGTTCATCGCCTTCTTTCGGCACCATCCTGGATTTACCACACGATTGATTATCACAAATTAAGAAAAATTCCTTCTTTGATTCCGAATAACCAATCTCTTTAGTTCGCAAAACTTTCAAATTTCGGGGCGTCCGACAAACGGGGCAAACGACCCGGTATTTCATTCTTTCGTCAATAATCGCCTCCGGCACATCAATAAATACAAAAAAATCGGGGTCATCGCGATAGCCCATAAGATGGCGAAAATAAAGCGAATAAGAAACCTGGTCTAGATTTCTTGGGAAACCGTCAATAAAAAGCGCCTTACCTCTAACTTTTAATATTTCCCGCTCAACTAAAGTTAAAATAAGCTCTGTCGGCAGGAGATTGCTTGTTGATCTACCAAGCAAGGCATTAAGCGCTTCTTCAAGCGGCATAAAACCTCGGTAGTTTTTTTCCAAATGATTCAAAAGCTCTTTTTTTAAGGCCTCATCCTTTATCGCTTGAGACGCGTCCCTCACAATATCACCAACGGAAATATGGGCGATTCGTTCCGGCCCAACTGCCTCGGAAAAAAGTTTGGAATAAGTCCCTTTGCCTGAATTTTTTTTACCCAAAAGAAAACCGACAAAAGAATTATTTTGTAGATAATCTCTAATCTTTTCAATTTCTGCCCCAACTTTCAACTTAAAATACTTTTCCCGCTCAACCGGGTCGTTTAGCGCAAATTTATCACCGCCTCTTTTTGAGTTGTAAAGAGGAAAATTAAAATCTTTCATAATTAATCTAATCTTTCTTATCTATTTTTAAATGTAATTCGTCAAGCTGATTTTTAGCGACTTCGCTCGGCGCTTCCATCATTAAATCGCGGCCATCGCCAGTCTTGGGAAATGCAATCACTTCGCGGATATTCGGCTCATTTTGCAAAATCATCATTAACCTGTCAAATCCCCAAGCGATTCCGCCATGCGGCGGCGCGCCAAATTCAAACGCCCGCAGAATGTGTCCGAAATTTTCCTGAATTTGTTTTTCGGAAAAACCCATTATTTTAAAAACCGAACTAAGCGCCTTGGGCTCGTGGTTGCGAATACTACCGCCGCCAATTTCCCAGCCGTTTAAAACGAGGTCATACTGACTCGTCAAAATTGCCGGAATATTTTTTTGCCCTAATAAATCATTCATAAATTCCAGTTTCGGCGCGGAAAACGGATTATGCGTGAAAGTCCAGCCGCCACCCTCAACTTTTTCAAAAAACGGAAAATCCACTACCCAACAAAAAGCTAAAAGATTTTCATTTGATTTGTCGGTTCTTAAATCCGGCCTGTCCGTGCTATATTTTTTCATCACTTCTTCGTAAGTAAATCTCGGAAAAGGAATTTCCTGAATTTTCTTTTCCGGATATAAATCTTTTACTAAATCAATCAAAAGCTCCTCGTTCATTTTCATCACGTCTTCCCGTTCCGCAAAACTCATTTCCAAATCTAATTGCGTGAATTCCGGCTGGCGGTCGCCCCGCGTGTCTTCGTCACGGAAACAACGCGCAATCTGAAAATAGCGTTCAAAACCGGCAACCATTAAAAGCTGTTTGTATTGCTGGGGCGACTGGGGCAAAGCGTAAAATTTCCCGGACTGGAGACGCGACGGCACTAAATAATCGCGCGCGCCTTCGGGCGTTGATTTTGTCAAAATCGGCGTTTCAATCTCCGCGAAATCGCGCGCGCTCAAAAAATCCCGGATAAATTTAAGAACTTTCGCTCGATTTTTTAAATTGTTTTGCAAACGCGGCCGCCGCAAATCCAAATAACGAAAGTGCATTCTAGTTTCTTCGTTTATTTCCAAACCCCCGCCGCTTAAATCAAACGGCGGCGTATTGGATTCATTTAAAATTTCCAAATCTGTCGCGGAAATTTCAAAATTACCGCTTGGGATTTTTGGATTTTCCATTCCCGCCGGCCGTTTTTGAACAATACCTCTTATTCTGACTACCCATTCCGCACGCAACCGCTCAGCTTCGCTGAGCGAGTCTCGCCCCTCTGGAGCGGAAGAATCGGCTTTTTCGTGCAAATTCTTGTCATTCGGCGCAAAAACCACCTGGGCAATCCCGCTCCGGTCGCGCAAATCAATAAAAATCAGCTTGCCATGGTCGCGCCGCACATCCACCCACCCCGCAATTTCAACTTCCTTACCTTCAAAATTGATAATGTCTTTGGTTAAAACACGCATTTTAATAACAATTTCATTCTATCCGATAAATAATAAAATTTCCACAAAATTTAGAGCCCCCAAATTTTGGGGGCTTTACTGCTCAAATTCCCGGATAGTAAGGAGAAGGTTTTATCTCCAGAGCTATAGAAGTCGCGTTAATAACAAAAGCCCACGGAGCCAAACCCGTAATCGGCATATCCATATCGCCCACGAGATTTTCCGCTTTTTTCGCGTCTTCAATCACATCATCACCCTCTAATTGCAATCCCGAAAGTTCACCATTAACGCGAATCCAAAACGCTTCAAGAAAAGGCCGAATCAAACCTATCGCTTCTAAGAGACGTTGTTCAACCGGACTAAGTTCGGGAGGAGTGGGTTTCAGAATATAAGGGCGGAGGAAATATTCTACCTCTTCGGTTGTAAGCGTTTTGCTTTCCTTTGTAAAAATTGTTGTATCGGTAACGAAAACAGTAATCTCCTCAAAAATCGGAACTTTAAATTTAGTCGTCTGAAACCAATAATTTCTCGGCCATTTTGTTTTTTCTTCTCTAATCACCGCCACAAAAAGAGGAATGCCTTGAACTAACATCGCCCGTCTCCTTTCTATATTAGGGTTTATAAATTACAAACAGCTAGCTATAAAAATATGTCTTTATTCACAATCTGTCAACACCTTCAATCCTTCAGCATATGTTGAATAATTGAAGCCACCAAGTACCCATACAATTTAGACAAGTTCTCAACAATAATTACTTCAAACTAAAATGTTTTTTTATATCATCATCCCCCTCAATCACATCAACAAGCATCATTTTGCATTGATTTTCTATTTCATTCTCTAAAATAAACTCCCAAATATCTTTTTTAAATTTAGTCGGCCCAACCCAAACGCTTTTCTGGAGTGGGTAAAATTCATAAGATTTCAATAATCTTCGTAGTCTATCCCTTTTCACATTCTTATTTACGGGTATATCAAAACTAATTAAATACCATTTTCCATCCCAAGATTCTTGATTAAAAGTTTTCACCATTTCTCTTCGAAAAAATTTTAAGCCGACTTTTGTAGCTTTAAATTCATTATTTCTTTCTTCTATAAAGCCTCTTGCGATTAGTCTACGTAAACTCTGCCGTAAATGTTTTTTCTTTTTATGGCTTTTAATTAATTCATTTATTAAGAGAGCTGAAATTTCTGTACCAGCCGAAAAAAGATCAGTAAACGCGGCAAGGTGGCGCCTCGCATCTCGAGAAGTTTTTGCCATAATTTCATTATAATCAATGGCTTCACTTATTCAACATATGTTGAATAAGTGAAGCCGAAATGTTCTAACTAAAAAAATTGAGAATCATCAATTATCAATTTTTTAATCACTTTTACTTTTTTTGAAAACTTTAATCTTCTTCTCATCTATAACCAACTCAACCGTGCCGTCTTGGTCGGTTCTATAAATTTTCGCCCCGTCTTGAGCCAATCTTTGAAGCGCTTCTTTTGTCGGATGGCCGTAGCTATTTTTCCCGACTCCAATCGCCACTATTTTCGGTGCGATTGCGGCAAGAAAATTCGCGCCCGAAGAATATTTTGACCCATGGTGGGCAACTTTCAAAATATCAATATGGCTGGGGTTATTTTTTATGAGTTCTTCTTCAATCTTGAAACCGATATCGCCGGTGAAAAGGGCGGTTGAATTCTTACTTTTCAATTCTAAAACTACCGCCGTGTCATTCAATTCTTTGACATTCGCAAATTCCGGCGTCGGCCAAAGAACGTCAAAACTACTTTCCCCGTTCCGAATTTTGTCGCCCAACCCCAAAACAACGGTTTTAATTTTATTTTCCTGAATCGTCTTTTTTAGTTCAGAAAAAGCCGAAATGGTGCCTGCCCGGCCGTTTGATAAAAACGCGCCAACGCGATATCTTTTTAAAACTTCAATAAAACCGCCGAAATGGTCAAGCTGGGGATGACTCAAAACAACCAAATCAATATAGCGATCGGTGGGCGGCAGAATTTTCCCAAGATTTTCTAAAAGCTTGCCGTTGGGCGGGCCGCCGTCAATCAAAACTTTGACGCCGCCGGGCAAAATTACCAATTGACTATCGCCTTGTCCCACATCCAAAAAATAAATTTTCAAATCGCGATTATGACCGGCAAAAGAAAAAATCTGCCGGTAAATCAGAAAATTCAAAGCCAGTAAAACCGCCGAAAGAATAATTATCTTATTTTTATGCTTTGTGAATATTTTTTCGCTGAACATAAAACATTAAAACGATAAGTAAAATATAATAAAGAGCGGCAAAACTCCAACTGAAATTTGTGCTTATTGGTATGCTAAATTTCGCGAAAAACTGAATGGCTAAAATCTCAAAACGGAGAAGAATAAAAGCCAGCCAGCTAAAAATCAACGAAAAATGATAAGACAAGAAAGAAGCGAAAGCGACCAAAAAACCGAGTGCCATTGCAACAGGAACAGTTTCCAAAATAATAACATTAGCGAGAAGCGAGGTCGGTGAAAAAACGCCAAAATTTATAATCAGAAGCGGCGCCACCGCAAATTGCGCCGAAGCGGTTGTCAGCAGATTATCGCGCCAAGATAAAAATCCGGGCTCATTTTTAAGCTTGGAAATTTTCTGAATCACGGGCCGAAGATAAATAATGCCGAGCAAAGCCAAAAATGAAAGCTGGAATCCGACATCAAAAACCAAAACTTTTGGATTTTCTAGAACCATCGCGAGCGCGGCGAAGATAATCGCGTTTCTAAAATCATAAATTCGGCCGACCTCGCGCGCCAAAAGAACCAAAATACCCATTATCGCAGCGCGCACGACCGAGCTTGAAGCTCCAGCCATTAAAACAAAACCAATAATGAAAATTATGGTAAGAATAAAAGCCGCTCGCCTCTTGAATAAAGTTCCAAAAATCCCCATCACCGCCCAAGCGAGAATTGTGATGTTGTAGCCGGAGAGCGCGACCAAATGCGTGGTGCCGCTCAAACTCATTGCTTTTTTGAATTCATCTGAAAATTCGCTTCGCACGCCTAAAGTTAAACCAGAAAGAAAAGCCGCTTCTTGGGACGGCAAAACTTTTTGAAATGAAACAACGATTTTCCCCCTCAACGCGTAGAGCGCGCCTTTAATTTTACTGTCTTTATTCTTTCCGATTAATTCTGCCTCCGGTAAAAATAACACGCCGGCCACTCTTTCTTTGGCCAAGTAACGTTCATATCCTTCAGGAAACGGTTTTTTGATGAGACCCTTGAGTTTCAATTCGTCGCCGTAATCAAAACGCGGATAGAGCGGCAATTTAACTAAAATTTTGCCCCGGGAGGGCTTATTCAACTTCAAAACAAATTCCTGGTAATTGCTTTTAAAAACAGGTTGGTCAGCGATGACACCGGAGAATGAAAGCTTCTCGTCAAAAGGAACTCTGAAATTTTTGAAACGCAAATCGTCGCCAACATAATAAAGCGAACCAACCAAAACAAAAAACAATAAACCAGTTAACCAAAACAGGTATTTCGCCTTTTTGAAAAACCTTAAAAACAAAAAAATCCCCGCGATAAGGAGAGTAATAATCAAAATCCAAAATTTTAAATTTAAACTGGCGAGAAAAACACCAATCAAGAAAAACAAAGCGCCGAAGAAAAAGATGTTGTAGGCGGGCATTGCAATAAATATAACAAGAATAACTATTAAAAAATATGAAGCCCCTCCAAGACAATGAAGTCCTGGAGGGGCTAAACTCACTTAGATCGCAGCATATCCGAGCCCAAGATAAAATTCTGCCCAGTCGGCAGAAGCATCACCTCGATTTTGTCGCTAAGCTTCTGAACCATCGTATATTGAATCAACTCCGGCGAGAGAGATTCAGCAAGCTTTGTATTCGCCGCCGCCTGTCTTTCGGCAATGGCAAAAATCGCGTTGCCCTCACCTTGGGCTTTCTCAAGGGCCTGTTCGGCTTGATGCCTGACCATCACAACCTTTTGCTCTTCTTCAAGAGCATTCTGGGTTGCAATTTGTTTTGCCTCAATCGCATTCTTGAAGTTCTGATTGAAGTCAATATTATCCAAAAGCAAATCAGTGACTTCAATTGAATAAGATGAGAGCTCACCCTCAAGACGACGACGAACCTCTTGGCGGACATCCTCACGATGTGGAGCGATATCAACACTCTTGTACTTAACGGTTTCGTCCTTGAAGTTTTGAAGAACGCGCGGTGACACGATGATTTTGAAGTAATCAGGACCAACCTCACGATAAAGCCGCTGAATAGCAGACGGCGAAATCCGAATGTTCAAAGTTGCATCCACAAAAACTTCCTGCGTTTCTTGGCTAAAAGCCACAAGCTTCTCAAACTTGTGACTTTGAACTTGAATATTCGCAATCCTAACCGAACGCCACGGTGCCACAAATTGCAACCCTTCGGGAACCTGACTTTTGATGGCACCGAACTCGTAAACGATCCCGGTATTCCCAGTCGGTATCTGGTGCACCGATGCCATGAAACTTCCCAAACCAATCCAAAGCACAAGAACAACCTTAGAGATAGTGTTCAAGTGCCTACCGTATGGAAATGACAGAACATCGACATTGAGCCTGCTTTCTGACTCTCTTCGGAGTAGTGCCTTCCCCACCGCCCGCAGGACGACAAAGATGACAACAGCCACAATCATACTGATAATGTAACCCACTTCTGACCTCCTTGTTAAAGAACAAACACCTCTTTGGTGATGCTATTTACTAGCATATCGGCAATCTAGCACACATTATTTAGAATGTCAATAGAATAACTCCCCCACCCAAAAGTTCACCTCCTCCGCCGTAAAAAACCGCGGATTGGCCGGGAGCAATGAATTTGACTGGTCGGTCAAATTCAATTTTCAATTTATCCGTCTCGGGCGGAGAATTTTTAATTTTCAAAACAGCAGGCATGAGCGGTTGGCGATAACGCACGCGGACAAAAACAGCGGCTGGCAAATCAAGGGTTGGATTTATAAAATTAACATTACTCAATTCAATTTCTTTTTTATAAAGCGCTTGGTTTTCTTCACCCGCCGCGACAACAAGCGTATTGTTCTTCAAATTTTTTTCCGTCACGTAAATCGGCTCACGGCTTGAAACGCCAATGTGCCGCTGTCCAATCGTATAAAATTCCGCCCCGTCGTGCTCGCCGATTTTTTCTCCGGCAGTCGTCAAGACCGCTCCCCTTTTTTCCGGAATATGTTTTTTCAAAAAATCCGCCAAATTCACTTTCCCCAAAAAACAAATCCCCTGCGAATCCCTTTTTTCGGCCGTCGGCAAACCCGCTTTCCGGGCGATTGCTCTCACCTGCGGTTTTAAATAATCGCCGATTGGAAAAAGGCAACGTTTTAATTGCTCCTGGGTTAAGACCCACAAAAAATAAGATTGATCTTTATTTTTATCCTTGGCTTCAAAAAGCGAGTCATTTATTAACCGCGCATAATGCCCCGTCGCAATATAATCCGCGCCCAATTCAAGGGCTTTTTTCAAAAATAAGCCGAACTTAATTTCTTTATTGCACATCACGTCCGGATTCGGCGTAATCCCCCGCCGGTAGCCGTCAATCATATATTCCACCACCCTTTTTTTATATTCCTCTTCAAAATCAAAAACATAAAAAGGGACATTAAGATGCGAAGCGACGCGGCGCGCGTCTTCGGCGTCCCGCTCCGAACAACCGTCAAGATTATATGAGCGCATAAAAACTCCGGTTACGTCATGTCCTTGTTTTTTCAATAAGTATGCCGCAACCGACGAATCAACGCCGCCACTCATAGCCACAAATATCTTTTTCTTTGCTTTCGCCATCGCGCTTATTATACTTGAAAAAATTATAAATTTTCAATAAAATGAAAGCCTATGCTTTCTTATAACGAGCTTAAAGCCGGTACACTTTTCATAAAAGACGGTGCTCCTTACGAAGTGCTTGATTATCAATTTATCCGAATGCAACAGAGAAAACCGGTTGCCCAACTTAAAATTAAAAACTTAATTTCTGGCAAAGTCCAAAATTACGCGGCGCATCAGAACGAAAGTTTTAAAGAAGCGGAAATTGAAATCACGCCGGTTGTTTTCATTTACCCAAGCCGAGGAGAATACTGGTTTCATGAAAGCGGAAATCCCAAGGCCAGATTCGTGCTCAAGGACGATGTGGTCGGTGAAGCCGGACAATATTTAAAACAAAACACCGAAGTCAAAGCTTTCAAATTTAAAAGTTCGGTTATAAACATTGAATTGCCGATTAAAATGGATTTTAAAGTTACCGAAGCGCCGCCGGCTTTAAAAGGCAATACCGCCCAAGGCGGCACTAAATCTGTCACCATTGAAACCGGCGCGAAAATTAACGTCCCGCTTTTTATAAACGAGGGCGACGTAATAAAAATCAATACCACAACCGGCGAATACGTTGAAAGAGCGGAAAAAATTTAGGATTTACTCTTCGTCGTTTTCTTTTCTCTTCAAGGCGTTCTCAATCGCCTGCTTTAAGACAGAAATATCAACCGGTTTTTTCTCGCGGTCGCGATAATGAACTTCCTGCCTCTCCGGCCTTTCTTGTCTTTGTGGCGGCGGCGAAGCGACGGTATTCTCATTTTTAAACGCCTCTTGAATTGAAACTTCCCGGCGACGACCAGCTCTTTCCGTAATCATTTCGGTTGAACCCTGCCACTCGTCTGCTATTTTTTCTTCAACATAAGCCCGCGGTGTCCCATATTTCTTGCGGGTAAATTCAATTATCACTTCTTTAAGCGACGGGCGTTCAATCGTCCGGGGTGGCAACGTGCCCGCCGAAAAAGGGCGGGAAGCTAAACCATCAATCATCAATTTTATGTAAATGTTTCGGTTCGGCAGATTAACAAGATCGTTTTCGTTGTAATCCGGGAGGAATTCTTTCTCCAAAAATTCCGCGTCGGCTGCCCCCACCCGGAAACAAATAATCGTCCCGACATTGCCGAAAATAGCGTCTCTGACTTTCGTGTTTTTATCACTAACCAGCTGGCCGATATATTGATGGGCCAGAGTCAAATTCAGGCGATATTTCCTCGCCTCTGATAAAATTGTGGCAAAAGAATCCGTGGCAAAGTTTTGAAATTCGTCAACGTAAAGGAAAAAATCTCGGCGATCTTTTTCGAGCACATTCACGCGGCTCATCGCCGCAAGCTGTAAACGAGTAATAATCATCGCTCCCAAAAGAGCCGAATTATCTTCGCCGATTTTACCTTTTGATAAATTCACTATCAAGATTTTTCCTTCGTCCATCACTCCTTTCATGTCAATCGTGGAACGGGTCTGACCGATAATGTTCCGGACGAGTGGGTTTGCAATAAACTGACCGACTTTATTTTGAATGGCGGCCACGGCTTCCGTTTCAAGCCGCTGGGTATAGCGGGCAAATTCATTGCGCCAGAATGCTTTCACGACCGGATCTTCCAAGCCATCAACGACTTTCTCACGATAATTTTTTTCAGCAAACATCCGCATGATGCCCAAAAGAGTTGAGTTGGGATACTCCAAGAGCGCGAGCAAAGTATTATTCAAAATATATTCCATCCGCGCCGACCAAACATCGGGCCAGATTTTTTTGAAAACGCCCATCATTCCCGAAGCGACAAGATGGCGGTGTTCGCCACCGACTCGCTCCAAGGGATTAAAAGCAACCGGATAATCAACGTCCGAAGGGTCAAAATAAATAATGTCTTCTAGTCGTGACTCCGGCACAAAATCTAAAATTTTTTCAGCGAATTCGCCGTGCGGGTCAACAACGCTCACGCCGCGTCCGGCTAGAATATCAGAAATAACCATATTTTCAAGAAAAGTTGTCTTACCAGTACCGGTTTTGCCGACTACATAAATATGTCGCCGGCGGTCGTCTAGTTTAACACCAAACTTAACGCGTTGATTACGGAAACTTGTTTCCCCCAAAAGAGTTAGTTCTTCGTCTTTCATTTGAATTAATTATAACGCAACTGGTAAATCCGGCGGCGGACCCCCCCGCTTAAACTCCGTTCGCCTAAGATGGGTTGCCTTAACACCAGTAAGCGGCGGGTGATAAAACGTGGCAAGCTCTTCCGGATTTAAAATACTGAATTTTTTCGGGAAATTTCTAATTCTGTAATTATCATACAAAAGCCGCTTTCTTTTTCTCAATTCAAATTTCCTAAACAAGAAAAAGCCTCTGCGTAAAGTAATGGTTTTCATGTTCGGCTTAAAAGAATTCAAATTCATCGCGGCAAACTGCCGAAAACTTCCTAAAACCGCAGTGATATTCCCGCGCGAGAACGCCTCGCGGTTGCCAATATACAAAAATCTAACAACTGACTCAAAACCAAGTTTGGAAATTTTATTTTCAATCGCCTCAATAATCTTTTGCTGGCCACGGACAACTTCGGGTCTTTTTTCTTCAGCGCCTTTGGAGGGATCGCCCCACACGGGGTATTCAACCGGCGCCGCCACAAGATTAGCGAAAAATTCTCCCAACCCGTGGAAAAGCGAAGCGCCAGGAATTTTAACGGCAGAAGAAGATTTTTTGCCCTGCAACTCATTGATTAAGCCCTCCGCTTCTTTTTTCCAACCATCGCCAGTCGGCCTTATAAGTATCTGAAGCCAAACGGCTTCCGATTCTTTTAAATTTGACATTGCTTCGGCGATAACCGCGATTGGATCTATCCGCCGTTCCTCTTCGATTGCCCCTTTTTCTTCAAAAGCGGGATAAGTCAAAATCGGATATCCGTTCTCTTTCTTTAAAATAAAATCCGACCCCCAAAGGTCATAAGTTTTATCGGGCAAGGATGGCGAAAAATCATTAGTATAATCCGGCACCTCTGAAATTTCCGCGTCTGGATATTGCGCGTAAATAGCGGATTCAATTAAATTGCGAAAAACCTCCTGAATCCTTATAAAAAAATGGACGCCGTGGGCGCGGCCGACCAATTCAAAAGAAGACCAATCCTCAATTTTTCCCTTCCACCATTTTTCCCAAAAAGTGATGCCGCCGGAATAAGTATTGTAGGCAACCGCAAAGACCTGTTCCATTGCTTTCGGGCTTTTTATCACCTCCCGAGGGACGCGCAATTCCAAAGTTACCCACTTAAAATTATTAATATACTTCGCCCGCCGGTAAAAAAGCCAAATGTCTAAAAAAAGCAAAAGCAAAATAAAAGGAACAACTATCCATAAAGCTCCGGTAATAAAACTTTGAGTGTTGCCGATTATATCAGAAAACATGCAAGCTGATTCGCTTTTTAAAAAGATCTAAAACTGCCCGATTTATTTTATAACCGCGTATCGGCCGTCCGGCAACTTTTTGAAATATTGCCGATTTTGCAGATTAAGCAAAACAGTGTTTTCTTTAAAAAATCTGTCTTTAGCGACCGAATTAACAACTTCTTTCGCCGTGAGCGGTCCGTTTTTCTTTAACAAACGCACAATTACGTCTTTAACCGTCCCCGGCTCATATCCAAGTTCCTTTAAACCATAAATCCCCCGCCCCACGAGAACGAATCGATCGTCACTTATGAGCTCATTATGGGCTGTTTGCGCGTGTACCGGTTTATTATCAAAGGCAAAATTTTTAATTTGTTTGGCAATTTCTTCAAAATGCAGCGGCTTCCCGTATTTTCTTAGCACAAGATAAATTTTGTCGCGAATGCCCCTGGGTTCAATCTCCGGCCACTCTCTTAAACCGAAATCCCCAAAAATATTGGAACCAAAATGCTTCGGAATTGAAATCAAATGGCCCGAAACAAAATCTTTGGAATATTTCAAATGGGCTTTATCTTCCAAAATGGCTTTCTTGTCTGATTTTCTTAAAAAAGTCGTCAGATTTTTAACAAGGTCAAGAAATTTGTTCTTGGCTTTATCATCGGAATACCAAAATCCGTGCATATCATCGTCTTCCGTTTGGTAGTTTGGTGTTTCAGCAATAAAATACAAAAATCTTATTTTTTGGTCTGCGTTTTTAACGGCGTTCTCATTAAGCTTTAAAAGATATTTGATATCATTAATAAAATTATCATCGCGGCGCACACCACCCAAATCCAATAAATGCTTATTGCTGAATTTTAAAAACTCTCCCGCTTTTTCCTTGATTTTCGGAGTAAGTTTTTTAATTGAATACTCCTCAATTTGCCTGACTCTTTCCCGGGTTATTCCAATCTCATCGCCGATGCTCTGGAGGGTCAATTCTTCCCCATTTTTCAGGCCAAAACGACCGCTTAAAACCTTAACCTGATTGGGGTTAAAGTCGGTCAAGAGCTCACTTATAAATTGGTCAATATTTTTAATCATATTTTCATATTAATAAAGTAGACAAAAAATGTCAATACTTACCATTTCCTCAAATATCTTGTCCACTATATCACATTTAATTTCAACCCGCAACCCCATTTAAATAATCTACTCTTTTAATAAAATTTACTGCCTTCCTCTCCCCCAAAGGTACAAAAGCGGGCTTGCCACGAAAATTGAGGAATAAATGCCGAATATCGTTCCAACCAAGATTGTTAAAATGAAATAAAAAAGTGAAGGCGGGCCGACAAAGAGTAAAGCCAGAAGAATTAAAACAAGAGTCAGCGATGTATTAATTGAACGGACAAAAGTTTCTTTGACGCTAAAATTTATAATATCGCGGAACGGTACGTTTTTGCCTTTGTTCACTATTAAATTTTCGCGGATCCGGTCAAACACAACAATTGTGTCGTGCACGGAGAAACCCATGATAACCAAAAGGGCGACAATAAAATTAGTGTCAATTTCAATTCCCTTGAAACGACCGAGCAGGGCCAAAAGACCAGCTGGAATAATCACGTCATGAAGCAAGGTGATGAGCGTGACAATACCGTATTTCCAAGATTTAATTGGCTTTGAAACTTTCCGGAAAGCCCAAGCGATGTAGAGAGAAATACAAAGAATGGCCAAAAGAACCGCCCAGATTGCTTTCCGCCTTAATTCGGAGCCGACGGCCGGACCAATGGTTGAAAAACTTTTTTCATCAAACTCGCCCAAAGTTCTAAAAGCGTTTAAAAAAGTTTGCCTTTTTTGTTCATCAACATGCGGTAAACGGATAATGAAACTGCCGTCGTTCGCGCGCTTAATTACGAAATCGGCATCCCCGGCTGTATTTTTTAAAACAACGGCAATGGTTTCTTCCAAAACCGCCGTATCTTTGAATTCAATTTGCCATTGAGTGCCGCCCCTTAAATCAATGCCGGGCTTCAAACCGAAAAAAAACACAAACACCAAACTTATAAGCATAAGCGCGCTTGAAAAGCCTAAAAATATATTTTTTTTTGAAATTATATCCATATTTTAATCACTTTTAATTTTTGCAACCGAGATCCTAAGGATTGTTCTCGTAATCGTTATCGCGGAAAACATACTAAGGACCACGCCGATAAAAAGTGAGAAGGCGAAACCGCGGACAAAGCTTGAGGTGAAATAATAAAGAATAGCCGAAGTTATAAGCGTGCTCACATTTGAATCGCGGATGGAAGTCCAAGCCCTGCGAAAACCTTCTTCAATCGCCGCTCCGCGGCTCAATCCTTTTTTCAATTCTTCTTTTGTCCTTTCAAAAACCAAAATGTTTGCGTCAACAGCCATACCGATTGAAAGGATAAAACCGGCGATTCCGGCAAGCGTCAGAGTTATCGGGATAATCTTAAAAACGCCTAAAGTGAGCGCGATATACATTAAAAGCGCCAAAGAAGCGTAAACCCCGAGCCGGCGATAATAGCCAATCATAAAAAGCATAACGATTAAAGTGCCGAGCGCGCCCGCGGTTATCGCGGTTTTTAAGGCGTCTTTCCCGAAATCGGCGTTAATCGTCTGCTGATTTATAATGTTTATTGGCGCGGGCAAAGCGCCGGCGTTAAAACGTTTCACTATTTCTTTGGCCCTTTCAAGAGAAAAACTGCCCGTTATTCTTGCTCTGCCGCCAGAAATCTCCGACTGCACTCTTGGACAACTGTCCGTAACGCTTTCGGGCACGATTGGCTGATTATCCAAAAAGATGCAGATGGGCTTCCCGACATTGCGCTTCGTGATGTCCTGAAAAATCTTTCCGCCTTCATCATTTAAAGAAAAATCTATCTCTATCGCGTAAGTTGTCTGGTCACGGGTGATTTGAGCGCCTTTAACATATCTGCCCGTAAGCGCTGTTGGAATAAATTTCACGCTACTCGTCCCTTCCTCAACAACTTCCCGAAAATCCAAAAAAGGCGTTTCACCAATTTCTTTTATCGCCTGCCCAATGTCTTTAATGCCGGCCAATTCCACAACCAAACGCTCCTTGCCGCCGCCTTTCTCCGAATAAACGCGAGGCTCGCTCACGCCGAAAAGATTGACGCGTCTTTCAATCACATCTCTTAAACCCATCACGACGGAATCTTGGTCCGCCGGATTAACTTGACTTAAGTCAATTTCGTAAGTGAGCAAACTGCCGCCCGCTAAATCCAGTCCCAAATTCCACTTGCGCCAGGAACTTATTTTTTGCCACAATGGGTCGTAAGCAAAAACTGCCGCAAAGAGCGATAAACCAATAACAAGCACTAAAACCAGGGTGATTTTTTTTCTATCCCGCATATTCTTGAGAAATGCTTTTGGGTAGTCTGAGCTTTTTGCCGAAAACCGCCCTGACAATCAAAAAGGACGTGATGCCGATAACGACGCCGCCTAAAATATCCGTCGGCCAGTGAACGCCAGCGGCAATTCTCGCCAAACCGTTTAAAAACGCTAAAAGAAAAAACCAGTAGCCGAGCTTTCGGTTGAAATAAAACATTGCCGTGGCCAGTGCAAAGAAAAAGGCGGCGTGGCCCGATGGGAACGAACCGCTTGATTCGCTTACGAGCGGTAGAAAACCAAATATCTCAAAAGGACGCGTTTTATTATAAAAAAATCTGATTATTTCGGTAATTAAACCGCGAGATAATATTAAACTCATCGCCGTTACACTTAAAATAGCAACTGTCTTTTTCTGATTTTTGCGAGAAAAAATAAAAATAAGAGCGGCAACAACTAAAATAAAAGGTAAAAATTTGGCAAAAAAAATTATGGCTCCGTCAAGCATGTTCCATTTACCAATCAATGAATGAAAAATTCCGAAAAGATTAGAATCCATATCAAATCAGGGTTATCTCCTCACGAAAGGCAAAAGCCCCATAATTCTCGCCCGTTTTATGGCTTTGGCCAGATAACGTTGATGCTTCGCGCAAACGCCGGTATGTTTCGGGTCAATAATTTTTGCTTGGCTCGAAACAAACCTCTGGAGAAGATTCACGTCTTGATAATCAATTTCCTTTAAATTTTGTGAGCAAAAAAAACATTGTCTCATGGCTAAATTTATTAAAATTTGCGAACCCTAGAATGGTACATCTTCCGGTTTAATATCTTCGTCGTCAAGATTAATTTCCGGCAGTTGTTCTTTCATTTCTTCGTTCTCTCTTGGCATTTCGGACTCTTGAGAATCCGCTTTGTCGACTGGCGTAAATCCCCCACGCTCGCCGCCGCCGAATCGCGGCCCCAATTGGATTCTTTCGCAAATTATCTCGGTGCTTTTATGATTTTGTCCACGGTTGTCCACCCAAGCGCGAGTTTGAAGCCTCCCCTCCACAAAAGCCATACCGCCCTTTTTTAGAAACTGGCTTGCCACTTCGGCTTGCCGCCCCCAAGCCACAATATTATGAAACTCCGCCCGACGTTGCTTAACGCCGCTTTTATCAGTAAAAAAACTATTTGTAGCGATTCCGAAAGAACAAACCGCCTGACCGGATGAAGTCTGACGAAGTTCGGGATCCCGCGTAAGATTACCAATTATGAAAACTTTATTTAAGTTCATCTATTTTTTCTTGAAGAGCTTCGTTCGTAAGAACGGCTTCAAAATTTTTATTCGCCACTTTTGACGGTATAAATCGCTTTCTTTCTATTTTTTCTCTTAAAACAACCGGCGTTCTCGTTTCCCTCGAAGCTTCATTTTTTACTCGCCTTATCATAAAACGCAATAACCTGTCTTCAAGCCGTAAGTCATCCGATAATTTTTCCACGCATTCCGAATCACACAAAAACAACGTTGTCCCTAAATAAACGAGATTTTGTTTTCTTATTTGGTAAGCGGCGTTCATCTTCACAAGAACTCCCGCGTTAATAATTTCGGCTTTATTCTTCTCAAAAATTCTCGCCAAAAAAGAGGCGTCTTCCTCGTTCTTTACGATGAAAGAAACTTCATAATTAAAACGTTCCTGTTCAAAATTATCCATAAATAATCATCTTAAAATTATCACAAAAGCGGTTTAAGCGTCAACTTTTTCCTCTTCTCTTAAAATTTTAATTCTTTCTTCCTCAAACTTTTCCCTGATGCCTATCAAGCCCGTACCGACCGGAATTAATTTTCCAATAATGACGTTTTCCTTGAGGCCGCGGAGCGTATCCACCTTTCCCTGAATGGCGGCGTTAACCAAAACGCGAGCAGTTTCTTGGAAAGAGGCGGCGGAGAGGAAACTCTCCGTCGTTAAGGCGACCCGCGTTATTCCAAAAACCCGCTGATTCGCCGTAGCCGGATTTTTCTTCAATTCTTTCACCTGTCTATTAGCCGAAATAAATTTCGATCTGTTGACAACTTCGCCTCGCATAAATTCCGTATCACCCGCGTCCTTCACCGCCAAACGAGAAAGCATCTGACGAACAATTATCTCGATATGTTTATCATTTATGGCGGCTCCTTCAGGAATGTAAATTTTCTGAACTTCGTTTATGATGTAGCGTTCAACTGCGTCGCTGCCGCGAAAAGCGAGCAAATCTTTTAAATCAATCGGCCCCTCAAACAACTGGTCGCCCTTTTTAACCATATCGCCCTCACCCACGAAAAGGCCCACGTTGAATGGCGCCAAATATTCTGAAAATTCCGCCTTGCCTTTTTTGCTTTTTGAATCACTAATTAATTCTTTATTTTAATAATGCGGGAGGCGCCGTGCTGTTCTATTACATGAACTTTACCGTCGGCTTTCGCAAGCGCCGCTCTTCCTTTCGGCAACCTCGCCTCAAAAATTTCTTCAATCCTAGGCAAGCCGTGAGTTATATCAATGCCGGCAACGCCGCCGATGTGAAAAGTTTTAAGGGTCAATTGAGTTCCCGGCTCACCGATTGATTGAGCGGCAATGACGCCCACCGCTTCACCGGTATTCACCAATTTGTTTTTACTTAAATCAAGGCCATAACAAATTGAACAAATACCATACAAAGTTTTGCACTTTATGGGCGACCTGACTTTCACGGATTCCAATTTTGATTCCTGAATCTTTCCAGCCGCTTCAGCGTCAATAATTTCATTGGCTTTGAGAATTATCTTCCGGTCGATTTTTATATCTTCCAAACTCGTTCTTGAAAAAATTCTCTCGGCAAACCGATAGCCGTATTCCTCCCCGTCGCGCCTAAAAATTTCTAGGCCTTCTTTTGTTTTACAACTAAATTCCTTAGTGACAAGATCCTGGGCAACATCAACAAGCCGACGCGTCAAATATCCCGCCGAAGCCGTCTTAAGGGCCGTGTCGGTTGATCCTTTTCTCGCGCCGTGGGTAGAAATAAAATACTCCAAAATCTTCAGGCCTTCTTTGTAAGAATTCTTGACTGGCAATTCAATGGTTTCGCCTTGAGGATTGATAACCGATCCTTTCATGCCGACAACTTGACTTATCTGCCCCCATTTTCCTCTCGCGCCGGAGTCAATAATTGAAAAAATCGGATTGTCCGGTGACATGGACAACGGAACTAATTTTAAAATTTTTTCGCGCACTCCCGCCCAAACGCTTATAATTTTCCCAAAACGTTCATCTTCCGTTAAAAGGCCATCGTCAAAGTGGGATTGAATTAGCGCGACTTCCTTTTCGCCTTGCTTAATAATTTCCACTTTTTCTTTTGGGATGATCGTATCGGAAATTCCCCAAGTTATTCCGGAGAGAGTTGCATAAGCAAACCCGAGATTTTTAATTTTATTCAGGTATTCGCTTGTTTCCTCAAGACCATATTTCTTGATTATTGAGGCGACAAGCTGGGCGAGAAGCCTCTGATTCAAGTGAGCGTTTAGAAACGGAAAGTCAGAGGGTAAAATTTTATTAAAAATAGTGCGACCGTAGGATGTTTCACAAAGTTCATCGCCCATTAAAACTTTTATTTTCGCGTTCAAATCAATAAGGCCGGCCTCGTAAGCAAGCCCAGTTTCATTAAAACTTGAAAAAATTTTACCCTCGCCTTTTGAGCCGGGAATTATCTGGGTCAAAAAATAACATCCCAAAACAATATCTTGAGTCGGATTGGCAATGGGATCGCCGTTGGCTGGTTTCAGCAAATTCCGCCGTGCGTCCATCAATTCCATGGCTTCATATTGAGCTTCCCGACTTAAAGGCAAATGAACCGCCATTTGGTCCCCGTCAAAATCGGCATTAAAAGCCGTACAAACCATTGGCGGTATTCGTATCGCTAAATCTTCAATGAGAATTGGCTTAAATGCCTGAATACCCAAACGATGAAGCGTCGGCGCGCGATTTAAAAGCACCCTTTTATCGGCAATAATTTCCTCGAGAATCGCCCAAATTTCCGTTGATTCTTGTTCAATCAAACGATTTGCTTGTTTGATATTATAAGCCAAATTTCCTTCAATTATTTTATTTATTACAAATGGCCGGAAAAGCTCCAAAGCAAGATGTTTTGGCAAACCACACTCATCAAGTTTAAGCTCGGGGCCGACGACGATGACTGAACGACCGGAATAATCAACGCGTTTCCCGAGCAAATTCTGACGGAATCTTCCCTGTTTGCCCCGCAACATGTCCGCCAAAGATCGAAGCGGTCTCCTTCTCGAGGAAAGCATCTGACTTCCCAAATGAATTGAATTATCAATCAAGGCATCAACCGCTTCTTGCAACATTCTTTTTTCGTTCGTCAGAATGACTTCCGGTGATTTTAAATCAATTAATTTTTTCAAACGATTATTGCGATTGATGACTCGCCGATAGAGATCGTTTAAATCGGCAGTAGCGTACCGGCCGCCGTCAAGCGCAACCATCGGCCTTAATTCCGGCGGCAAAACCGGCAGAACGTTCAAAATCATCCATTCGGGTTTAATATTGGCCTTGAGAAGAGAGTTGGCAATTTTAAATCGCTGTAAAATCCTTTTTTCGCGATTCGCGTCTTTTACGGTTTCCAATTCTTTCTTAAGTTCTTTGCAGATGGCGTTCAAATCCAAATTTTCCAAAATTTTTCTTATCGCTCCCGCGCCCCGACCGGCTTCAAAAACATCGCCGAATTTTTCCGACAAGAAATAATATTCTTCTTCAGTCAAAATCAAACCTGGTTTTAAAACGGCGAGTATGTCTTCGCTTCTCTCTTTCGCTTCTTTAAAACCTGAGGTTTTCTTTTTATTTTCGTCTTTTAAGCTTCTGTATTCGCTTTTCAAAGTTTTAAGAGCGCGAGCTTTATTTTCATTATTTACGGAAGTAACGATAAAAGCCGCGTAATAAATAACTTTCTCCAATTTGGAAACAGAAATATTTAAAAGCATTCCGATTTTTGAGGGAACGACTTTTAAAAACCAAAGATGGGCAATCGGCGTGGCAAGCGTGATGTGCCCCATCCTCTCGCGCCGTACTATGGAACGGGTGACTTCAACGCCGCACTTTTCGCAAACAATGCCTTTGTATCTTATTTTTTTATATTTACCGCAATAACATTCGTAATCCTTGGTCGGCCCGAAAATTTTCTCCGAAAACAAACCGTCTCTTTCGGGTCGTTGCGTCCGGTAATTCAATGTCTCCGGCTTGATCACTTCGCCGTGGGACCAAGATAAAATTTCCTCGGGTGAAGCCAACTTTATGGAAATTGATTTTAGATCTGAATTTCTGTTCATGTTAAAATTTATTCTTCCTCGTTCGTGTCCTCGCCCTTTAATTCTCTTTCTTTGTCTTCGTACTCGTAATCAACCTGCAACCCCAAAGCTTTAAGCTCGCTTATTAAAACGTTGAAAGACGCCGGCACATTTGGTTTTTTAATCGGCTCGCCTCTTATGATTGACTCAAAAGCCGCCGAACGACCCAAAACGTCATCGGACTTAATGGTCAGCATTTCTTGAAGCGTATGCGCCGCGCCGTAACCTTCAAGCGCCCAAACTTCCATTTCGCCAAAACGCTGTCCGCCCAACTGGGCTTTCCCGCCAAGTGGCTGCTGGGTAATTAGGGAGTATGGACCAGTTGAACGCATATGAATTTTATCTTCCACGAGATGATAAAGTTTCATCACATAAATATAACCGACGGTAATCGGCTGCCGGAAAGCCAATCCGGTAAGACCGTTAAAAAGCGTAACCTTACCGGTTTCCGGTAAACCAGCTTCTACTAATTCCTTTTTTATATCTTCTTCGGAAGCGCCGACAAAATTCGGGACAACGGCTCTATATCCGAGTTTCTTTGCGGCAAAACCCAAATGCGTTTCCAGAATCTGTCCTAAATTCATACGCGAAGCCACGCTTAAAGGATTCAAAATAATATCAACCGGCGTTCCGTTTTCCAAGTAAGGCATGTCTTCAACGGGGCGAATTTGGGAAATAACTCCTTTATTGCCGTGCCGACCAGCCAATTTATCGCCAGCTCTAATCTTTCTAAGCTGGGCGATTTCAATTTGTATTTCTTTGATGACGCCGGGATCAAGTTTTTCTCCCCTGTCTCTTGAAAAAACTTTTATGCCGATAATTCTCCCCTGCTTGCCGTGGGGCAAAATAAGCGACGTGTCCTTGACATCTCTGGCTTTTTCGCCGAAGATGGCCCGCAAAAGTCTTTCCTCCGAGGTAAGTTCCGATTCGCCTTTCGGGGAAATTTTTCCGACCAAAATATCACCTGACCTGACTTCGGCGCCAATGCGAATTATCCCTTCCTCATCAAGATTTCTTAACTTGTCCTCGGAAACATTCGGAATATCCGGCGTAGTGATTTCCGGCCCAAGTTTCGTGTCCCGCACGGCGCAAACAAATGTCTCAATATGAATAGAAGTGAAAAAATCTTCCCGCGCCACCCGTTCCGACAAAATTATCGCGTCTTCAAAATTACCTCCTTCCCACGACATAAAAGCGACGAGAAGATTTTGACCCAAGCTAAGCACGCCTCCGTCGGTCGCGCTCGCGTCCGCCAGCAATCCCCCCACCGCAACTTTGTCGCCGACACTCACGGCCGGTCTTTGCAAAAGACAAGGCGTTTGGTTCGCCCGTTTAAACTTAATCAAAGGATAAGTTTTAGAACCGGAATCGGTTTTAACGGTAATTTTTTGTCCGTCAACCTCGGAAACGATTCCCTTCACGTCGGAAATGAGCATCTGCTTGGAATTAAAAGCCGCCTTTTCTTCCGTTCCCGTTCCGACAAGCGGAACTTGGGGCCGAATAGAGGGCACGGCCTGACGCTGCATGTTTGAACCCATCAGCGCGCGGTTCGCGTCATCGTGCTCCAAAAACGGAATAAGCGATGTTGAAATACTGATCAGTTGATCGGGTGAAACATCGGTGAGTTCTACTTCTTCTCTGCGACAAGTCCCGGCGCGACCCTTCGCTCTTGCGGGTACCGTTTCGTCAATAATCCGTCTTTTCTCGTCGAGATCAATGTCGGCGTTTACAATATTAAAATTCTCTCCCTCAATCGCATCTAGCCAAACAACTTCGTCTGTCACCGCGCCTTTTTTAACTTTAAAAAAAGGTGTTTCCAAAAAACCGAATTTATTGACTCTCGCGTAATTTGATAAATAATTCACCAAACCGATGTTCGCGCCTTCCGGCGTCTGAATCGGACAAATCCGACCATAATAAGAAGGATGGACATCGCGCACTTCAAAACCGGCCCTCTCCCTCGTTAAGCCACCCGGACCCATCGCGGAAAGACGGCGCTTGTGTTCCAGCTCCGCAAGCGGATTAATTTGGTCCATAAACTGCGAAAGCTGGGATGAAGCGAAAAAATCTCTGACGACCGCCGTCAAAACTTTGTAATTGGTAAGCTGAACCGGCTGTATGGACCCACGGTCAAGCGTTGACATTCTGTCTTGAACGCCCCGTCTTAGGCGGGCAAAACCAACCCTTAATCTAGCCTGAACAAGTTCGCCAACAGCTCTAATCCGGCGATTACCCAAATGGTCAATATCATCCGGCTCGGCACTTTCTAGATTATTCAAACGAATTATTTCTTTTGTTAGGGCGATTAAATCTTCAAGAGCCAAAATCCGTTCCGTTCTTTTCGACTGCTCCAAAGCTAATCGCTGATTAAATTTAAACCTGCCGACCTCACTCAAATCGTAACGGTCAAAACGTTTGAACATTGGCTCAATCAAAGTGCGGGCGCCATCCGGCGTCACCAAATCCCCCGGCCGCAATCTTTTGTAAATTTCTAAGAAAGATTCGTCGGTCGTTTTGGCTTCATCTTTTTTAAGAGTCGTTTCAATAAATTTTATCCCGCCGCGGTCAACTCCGCTGAAGGCATCTAAAATTTCCTTATTTTCGGAAAGGCCGAAAATTCTGAAAAGCTGGGTTATCGGCGCTTTTCTTTTTCTGTCAATTTTCACTCCGATAAAACCGTCTGATTCTGTTTCCATTTCAAGCCAAGCGCCGCGATTGGGAATAATTCTCGCGCCAAAAAGTTTCTTGCCTCGATAAACGGTTGCCGTGAAATAAACTCCCGGTGAACGGACGAGTTGGGAAATAACCACCCGCTCCACGCCGTTAATAATAAAAGTGCCGCGTCCGGTCATTATCGGAAAATCACCCAAATAAACTTCTTGAATTTTTGTTTTGCCCGTATGTTTGTCAACGAGTTTCAAATTGGCGCGCAAGGCGGCTTCATAAGTCTGGTCTTTTTCTTTCGTTTGCTCCTCGTTGTATTTCGGCTCGTCAAATTTATAATCCAAAAAATACAATTCTAATTCTTTGCCGGTGTGGTCTTTTATCGGCGAGATTTCATCAAAAAGTTCTTTTAAGCCATGTTCCAAAAACCATTTGAAAGAATCAAGTTGGACTTCAATTAAATTTGGGAAGTCAAAAATAGGACCCTTATAAGATGAAAATAATTTCGTCTTCATAAAAATTTTACCCTGTTGCGATTATGCTCCTCTAACGTTTTTGAAAAAATTGTTTCTTTTGTTTTTGCTTCAGAAAGATAATACCAATAAGGACTATTTTGGGGCGTCACGGCGGCTTTGATGGCGGCCTCACCTGGATTTGAAATCGGCGTCGGCGTGAGCCCCAAACGTCCATAAGTATTATAAACCGATGACAGATTCAAATCTTTTTTCGTGACCGCTAATTCGCTGCAATCTTTAAATCCCCCGTTGCATTTCGCGTAACTGATTGTGGCGTCAATTTGAAGCGGCATCCCCTTTTTAAGGCGATTCAACAAAATTCCGGCGACAATCTGGCGATCGTTAAAATCCGGCACTTCTCTCTCTAAAAAAGAAGCTATAATCAGGAAATCGTACCAATTCTGCTTTTCCGCTAAAAGCGGCCAGGCCTTTGACTTGAAATTGTCGAGAAGCCGGCCAAGCACTTCTTCCGGCGAAGAATCAAAACGAAAACGGTAAGTATCGGGGAAAAGAAAACCCTCAAGCGAATTGGCATAGTTTAAAAATTGATAATCGCTTGCCAATTTCTTCACTGGGAAATTTATAAGAGTGCCTTCCTTAATCACCCCTGCCTGCGACAAAATTTTATCAAAATCTTTTAAAGTCATTCCCTCCTGAAGCACGACCGTGGCTTCATTTTTACCACTGCTTGTTAAAAGATTCATTATCTGGGGAATGCTCATCTCCGGTGAAAGTTCATAAACCCCAGGTTGAAATTTTTGCGCCCGACCGCTAAGTAATGAATAAAATTTAAACACGCTGATTGATTTAATTAACGACCATTGTGAAAGTCTGGCGCTTATTATTTTTAAGCCCTCGCCTTTTATAATTTTAAATTGAACCGATTTTGCGTCGCTTGCCGCCGCATTTGGCTGTAATCCGTAGAAGAAATAAGCGATAAACAAAATTATGACCAAAAGAACCCCCAGGCTTGTCAGGAAACGTAAATTTAAAAGCCCTCTTTGTTTAGAATGAGGATTCAAGGTTTATGTGTTGAATTATACTTACAAGAATTGAGCTGGTCAATAGGCTCGATCCCCCATAGCTTAAAAACGGAAAAGTGATGCCGGCAACAGGTAAGAGTCCGAGATTAGAGCCTGTATTTATAAAAAAATGTATTGTAAAAATCAGACCAGCGCCAAGACTAATAAATCTAAACTCGTTGCCTCTCGCCTTTAATCCGGCTCTTATGATTCTAAGCACCACAGTAAAGAATGTCAACAATACCAAAAAGCCGCCGAAAAGCCCCCATTCCTCCACAAAAGCGGCGAAAAGAAAATCACTTTGCACCTCCGGTAAAAATCCGAGCTGCGTTTGTGTTCCCATTTTAAAACCTTTACCTAAAAAACCGGCTGATCCGATGGCGATTTTTGACTGAATGACGTTGTAGTTGATACCCAAAGGATCATTTTGCGGAAATAAAAAAGCGGTGAGTCGTTCTTTTTGATAATTCTTAAGGAAAAAAGACCAAAGCAAAACGCCGATGGCCAAAGCGATCGCGACTCCGATAATCAGCTTCTTGTAATTCACGCCGCCCATAAGCAAAAAACCAAGCCATATCCCAACAATAACAGCGGCGGAACCAAAATCAGGATGAATCGCGATTAAAACGGCCGGGATCAGAGCGTAAAAAAAAGAAATAAAGATATTTTTATTTTGCCAGGCGGCGAGATGGCGCCGCGAAAAAAAACCGGCGAGCAAAAAAACCAAAGCCAGCTTCATAAGTTCCGCCGGCTCAAATTGAATCCCGCCCAAATGAATCCAGCTTTTCGTGCCCCGCACCGTCCCCGACTGCAAATTTGAAACGATTAAAAGCCCGATGCAAAGCCAATAAAAACCCCGGCGGAGTGAAGCCTGCCCCACAAACCACCGCCAATTGAAAATACTGCCAAAAACAATTATTAAAAAAGCTAGAATATACCAAACGAGCTGGCGGTAAAAAAATGAAACATTGGAACTGGCGAGAGAAACCAAACTCGCCGCGGCAAGAAGTGCTATGCCGCCCAAAAGTAACCAATCAAAATTTCTAAACCGCGATTTTAAAAAAATTGAAAATCCGAACATTTTTATGGATTTAAAACGACGCCGAGACAAAAACCCGCGTGGCTTTAGGGTCAAACCTTTGCGTCAAATTCTTGTCGGGCGGAAAAGTAATCACAAACGGCTTTTCGGCAAAATTTTCTAAATCGGCGATAAATGTTTTGGAGGCAAAAATTTCAAAACTGCGTTCGTCTGAAAGAAAAGCGATTACCTCCAATTGTCGGGCGGCAAAGGGGCCGCTGTTTTTTATGCTGCCGCTCACTTTTATTCCGACGACGCCGGCCTCGGTTAAAACATTTTCCGCCGCCAAATCCGGCTTTGATAAACTTTTTGCCTCTTTCCACTGCAGGTCAGAAATTTCTATCTGGACTTTAGAAATATCCGACAAAGATTCCGCGACTTGCGACGCGTAAATAAACTTCCGTTCTGTTTCATAAATATTCCCCTTGCCTGGGATCGTTTCAACTAAATTATCCGCGTTGTCATAAATTTTGAAATTATAAGAAAATATGGCGCCGTAATTTTCATTCGGATTTTCAATTTCCGCCACAATAACCGCCTTTCCCGAACTCAAACCGAAAATTTTTACTTCGCCCACCGATTTAATCGGCTCTAAATTTAGAGTTTCACAACTGCCGCAAGGTCCCCCGCAATCAATACTGATTTCTCCTTGATTCCGGATGCCGTCGGCGCAAGTTGGTTTAGTTTTAAAAACTGACTTATAAACCCCGAACAAAATTAAACCAAAAAGCGCGAGATAAGAAACACCGTAGATAAATTTTTTAAGCGATCGGTTCATAAAATTACTATTCAACTTTACTGATTATTTTTGAGAATTCTCTCGATCTCAAACTTGCCCCGCCGACTAAAAACCCATCAATTTCTTTGTATTTCAAAAATCCGCTGATGGTTTTACTTGAAACCGAGCCACCGTAGAGAACTTTGACCGATAACTTTTGACTTATAACTAATGACTTTTTTATAAACTTTATCATTTCCGCGGCGTCGGCGGGCGTGTCGCTTTTCGCGTTTTTATTCGCGCTGATTGCCCAAACAGGCTCGTAAGCGATGATTAAGTTCGTAGTGGGTAGTGAGTAGTGAGTAGGAAATTTCAAATCCCTTTGCAATTGAGTTTTGATAAATTTTTTCGCCGAGGCGATTCCCATTTTTCTCACCGCCAAATTTTCGCCCACGCACAAAATTACTTTAAACCCAACCGCGAGCGCGGCTCGGACTTTTTTATTTACCATTTCGTCCGTTTCGCCCAATTTTATCCGCCTGTCCGAATGGCCGAGAATGGCATATTTCACGCCAAGATTTTTTAACATTAACGGCGAAACTGGAACATCCTGCGCCCCAAGTTCAGCTTTTTTTAAAACTTTCCCAACTTCTTCCAAAAACGGAAAAGGCGGGCAAACAACGACATTTTTTTCATCGCTCACTTTTGCCAATTTAACCGCCTCCGCTTCGGTTTGCGGATTCACTTTCCAATTTGCCACAATTAATCTTTTCATATTAGTAGCGACCTCAATCTTCCAATCGCCCGACTAGAATCTTTTATTTCAAATATTTCGCCAAAAACCATTTCGCTTGTGAAATTTTTTTCATCACGCAAACGATTCGCCAAGTCAATGATTTCGCCGATTGATTTTCCTTTTTCAAAACCCAAAGCGATAAGCTGCCTGCCGCGAATCAAATCAGCGGGTTTACTATTCTCAACATTAATTTTTCTGGCTCTCTCTAGCAACCATTCCCCAGCTGGAAATTCTCCAAATGATAATAAAAGTTGCTCCGACATTTCCGGATCCGAAAGGGGTCCTCGCCCCAAATGGTCCGCTTCGGCTACCAAAACCAGTTCCTGAATTGTCGCCGGATGAATTCTTTGCGCTAACCGTCTGATGGCTCCGTCTGATATTTTTTCACCCTTAATCTCTTCTGAAATATAAAAAGTGGCCGGCGCTAAATGGTTGACAACAATTCTAATAACTTTTTCCGTGGTTAAATTATCAACGCCTAAAGTGTTTAAAAAAGTTTTTGCTGGTTCTTTTCCGGCGGATTCATGCCCATGAGATTTTAATCTGCCTTCTTCAAATCCCGTAACCGCCGGTTTCCCAAAATCATGAGCGAGAGTGGCAAGCATAACCACCCAAGATTTTTCTTCGGACAAATTTTCTCGTCTGATAATTTGAGCCGCTTCATCAACCGCCATTAAAGTATGAATCCAGACATCGCCTTCCGAATGCCATTCTTTCTCTTGCGGGGTCTCTTTAAGCGGTGGCAATTCCGGATGTAATTCATGAAAAACGCCTAAAGCCATGCCGGTAATAAGTCCAATTGACGGCATTTCCGATTTCAAAAGCATTTTTTTCCACTCTTCCAAAAATCTTTCTTTGGGCAATTTTTTTAATTCGGGAACCATTGATTCCATTATCCGCGCCGTTTCCGGTTCTAAATTAAGGCCAAACCTTGCCATGAATTGTAACCCTCGCAAAACTCTAAGTGGATCATCGCGAAATCTTTCCGGATCCGTTACTCTAAGCCGCCTTTCCCTTAAATCTTGAATGCCGTTGAAAGGGTCAAAAATTTCGCCGGTCAAAGGGTCGGCCGCCATTGAATTAATGGTAAAATCACGACGGCGAGCGGCGTCTTCAACGCTCATATTCGGCTCGGTTTTTACCGCAAAGCCGCGATGGCCCTCACCGATTTTTGAATCTCGGCGCGGCACAGAAACATCAATATCAATTCCTCCCTCGCTTGAAATTTTAAGAATGCCAAAGGCTCTACCGACATCGGAAACTTTGCCGAAACCGGAAACAATTTCCTCCAATCTTTCCGGTTCCAAACCATAAACCTCAATATCAAAATCTTTTGAAATTTGCCCGATAAACCTGTCGCGCACGGAACCGCCAACCAAAAGCGCCTTTCCACCTATTCCCCCAACCGCTTCGCAAATCGCGATTACCTTTTTATAGGCCTCACCTAAATTTTCGTAGCCGAGATTCCCCAATTTTTCAATATATTCAGCCGGCGAGGGAAATTCTGTTTCCAAAAACCCGCTTTCGACTGCAACTTTCGGTTTCTCGTTAAACATATGACTATTGATTAATTATAAAACAAAATCATTAAATTCCACCACCGAAGTTTTTTATAAAAAAGAAAGGCCTCTCATGGTGGTGTTGCTACCACGAGAGGCCTTGAGTTGAGCCGAGCGAGCTTGGCGATTTCAGGAATCGATGTTGCGCGCTTTTTTCACCGCCGCACGCTTGATCGCTTTCGCGCGGTCGAGTGACATCGAGAGCTGGATGAACTCCCCACACCGCGGGCACTTCACGCACGGTTTCGAGTCACCGTCGTCGCCTGCCCAGTACGCGGTGTTGAACTGACCGATGACGATGTCCGATGCGTCCGCGATAAACAATGTACAGCACTCCCGGCAGAACGTGCGTTGATGATACCGACGCTTCCATATTACCTTCATACGTTCCTCCTTTGGTTTGAGATTTTGAATCGCGTGTCCTACGCGACGAGGTCTAACTCGTTATGAGTAGCGCATTGAATACCTGTTAGCGCAACAAGTGGTATTTCAGCCACTCAATGCGCTGCTCATTTCAAAATCTCAAGGAGATTCGCTCGCAAATTTGCAAAGAACTTGAGTAAAAATCGACCTTAGAACAAAATCAATTTTTACATTACAAATGTAGCGCGCCTTACCCTAATTTGTCAAGCACCCTCAATCCCTTCAACATATGTTGAGCTTTTTGAAGCCACTTAGTCCAAACACTTTTAAGTGAATGAAAATATCCAACTAAAACTCCAATAAATTTTATTCTCAAAGAAGCCCGTTTTTGCGAAACTATAAATTCCCGAATGAATTCACATCTTGCTTCAACCACCCTTAAAAATAATTTCAAACGTTTTTGAGTGAATGTGTCGGAGAGCGTTTGAAAATTCCCGAGCGACGAGGAAGGAGTAGAAAAATATCGCTGTCTGAATCCCGACTCCGACCGCGGTCGGAGAAAGTTGAGTTTGATATTTTTCGTTAAGCGAATGACGAGGAGCGAGGTTGAATTTTCTGCGCTCGGAGATTTATGAACGAGAAAATGTTTGGAATTATCTTCCCCTCAAAATCTTTGCCGCTTCGTCCGGGTCAACAATATTTATCATCGCGCCGGTGCCGAATTCAAATCCGCCGGAAGTTGAAAACTTCGGCAAAATTTCAATGTGCCAGTGGTAATGCTTGTATTTTTCTTTTCCCTTAACCGGGGTTGTATGAATGAAAAAATTATAATCAGAATCTTTTAAATTCTTTTTTATTAAACGGAGCGCCTCTCGCAACGCAGAAGAAACGGATTCAAGCTCGCTATCGGGCGTATTTTCAAAAAATGGCAAATGTTTTTTTGGAAAAACCGCGACTTCGTAAGGATTGGGTGAAGCGAACGGCGAAAAAGCGATGGCGCCGGAATTTTCAAAAATAATTCTTTTTTTATCTTTCTTTTCCTGCTTAATAATTGCGCAGTGAACGCAGTATCCATGTTTTTTGAAATAACTTTCTGAACCCAAAAAAGAACGCAGGACGTGGGGCGAGACGACCGGCATCGCGATAATTTGATAATGAGGGTGGTAAACGGTCGCGCCCGCCCGCGGCCCCCAGTTTTGAAAAATTGAAACATAAGCGGTATTTTTATCCTTGGAAAGTTCAAGATAACGCTCGCGAAAAGCCCGAAAAACATGAAAGGATTTAATCGGCGAAAGGCCGTCAAAATTTTTGTTGTGGTCGCGGGTAATTAAAATTTCGTGATGTCCCACTCCGGAAACCACGTTGTAAGCGCCATGTTTTGAAAAAATTACTTTCCTTCTTTTATCGCTTAAAGCCGGGTATTTATTCGGAATAATCTGCAATTCCCAATTTACCCCGACATCACGTCGGTGGTTTTTCAAATTGGGGTAAATTAAAACCGCTTTCCCGTGGCCGCTTTTTCCCGGATTTTCGAAAGGACAAAGCGCAACCGGCGATTTTTGCCTACTTGAGACATTTTTTAGGAAATCTTCTGGCCTCTTACTGCGACGCGACGCAATAATTACCCAATCACCGGAGACCAAATCTTGCCGCAATTCTGAAATGTCTTTTTTCATTTTCCTTTATAAGAATTCGTCCACAACCAAAATCTGATGCGGAATAAATCTTTTAAAACTTCAAAATAGCTTTTCAAACTGACTTTTGATTCGCCCGCGTTTTTCCAAACCACCGGTATTTCTTTGACTTTATAACCCAAACGCTTCGCGAGCGCCAAAACTTCTATGTCAAAGCCGAACCGGTCGATTTTGACTCGGGAAAAAATATCTTCGGCGGCTTTCGCGGTAAAGCATTTAAACCCCCGCTGAGAATCGTGAATCTCCCAAAGCCCGGCAATCGCCCGAATTATGAATTTTGAATAATGTCCCAAAGCCCTTCTGTACCACTGGGCGTTTTCAAAAATTTTCGCGCCGCCGATTTCAATTGAACCGATCGCGATATCATAACCATTCTTAAAATGCGGCAGAAAATTTTCAATCTGTTCAATTGAAGTGGAATTGTCGGCGTCAGTGAAAAGCCGAAATTCGCCCTTCGCTTCAAGCGTCCCCTGCCGCACGACATAACCCTTGCCGTGATTTTCAATATTTCCGATAACTCTGAAACCGCCGTGATTCTTGCTGAATTCTTCCGCAGCTTCAACCGTCTTATCTTTTGAACCGTCGCTTACAATAATCACTTCCCATCCGTAATTCTGCTTTGATAAATAATCAAAAATGCTCTGAAGCGTTGATTCGATTCTTTTCTCCTCGTTATAAGCCGGAATGATGACGGATAAAAACGGTTTAGGCATTTTTGAATACTATTTTTCTATAGCTTATGAAATTCCAGAGAAACGAAACAAAAACCGCGATGAGCGCGCCGATATTCGCCCACAATTTTAGATTAAAACCGGATGGTGCTCCGATTACGTTAACAATCAAAGAAGCCGTGCTGGCATTAATCAAAACTCCGATAAGCGTGAAGAACGCGAACCTGCCGTACTCGGCCAAATTTATAGGCGCGCGGCTTTGAAAAGTCCAAAACTTATTCCAAAGATAGCTGTTGGTTGTTGCAATGATAAAACCGGCAACGACAAATACGCTGTAATAAGTTCCCCTCGCGATATCGGTCAGCAAAATTAGAAGATTGATGACGGCAAGATACAAAAACGTGTTCAGGGTGCCGACCGCGGCAAATTTTCCGAATTGTTCAAGCACCTTAAACCGCCGACTAAGCAACTTCAAAATAAAAAGCGCGAGTGGCGCGAAAAACGTGAGACCGACGACTGAAATCAAAACCAAAAGCGGCTTTATCTCAAAACCCAAATTTTTGATTGGCATCAAAACCAACCACCCAACCAAAAACCCGATAATCGCGACTAAATAGAAATCTTTCCTTTTGTTTGTCATTGAATTCATCTTATCACACTTCTAAAAATTTCAAACATTTTGGAGTGAATATTGCCGGAGAGCGCAGGAAAATTCCCGAGCGACGAGGAGGGAGTAGAAAAATATCGTTGTCTGAATCCCGAGCCGCCCAAGATGGCGAGGTTGAGTTCGATATTTTTCGTTAAACGAATGACGAGGAACGAGGTTGAATTTTCAGACGCTCGGAGGTTTATAAACGAGGAAATATTTGGAATGTAAACTCCTACTCCCTTAACCTTCTCAAAATCTCCATCTCCACTTCCTCCCGATTCGCGCTGTATTTCATTCGACTCATTTCTTTAAGTGATGCGCCGATATTTCTATCCTCACCTTCGGCCCGAATAGTTTTAATGTTAAATGGCTTCGCCGTTTCCCCTCTTATCAAAAGCCGCGCGTAAGCGTTGAAATTATCAATGTTTATCAAATCATTTTCGTTAAAAGTGGGTTTAAATTGTTTTACCAAAAATTCCGCGTCCTGCGCGCCAACCCGAAAAGCAACGATTGAACCGACATTCCCAAAAACCGCGTCGCGGATTTTTTCAAGCAACTGGGCGATAAATTGATGGGCAATCGTCAAATTCAATCTGTATTTTCTCGCTTCGGAAAGAATAGTCGCGATGGAATCAGTCGTGAAATTCTGAAACTCATCAATGTAAAGATTGAAATCGCGGCGCTTCTCTTCGTTCACGTCAACACGGCTCAAGGCCGCCATCAGAATTTTCCCAACAAAAATCATACCCAAAAGATTCGCGTTGATATCGCCGATTCTGCCTTTTGAAAGATTAATCAAGAGAATCTTTCCGCTATCCATAATTTCGCGGAAATTGAAAGCCGATTTCGCTTGGCCGATAATCACCCGCATATAATCGTTCGCCGTAAAAGTGTTAAATTTTGAAGTGATGTAAGGCGTCATATTCGCTAAAGCCGCTTCGCCGCCGGCTTTAATCGCCTCTTTCTCCCAAAAATCAATCACGGTCGGGTTATGGATTCTTTTTAATTTGCGTTCGCGAAAACTCGCGTCAGTGAAAACGCGGGCAACTTCCATAAGCGTCGCCGGTTCGTTCGTTTCGTCTTCCATTAAAAGCAAAAGCGCGTTCCGCATATATTGTTCAAACATCGGGCCGCCAGTCGTTTTAAGGTCGTAAAGCTTTTCAAAAATTCCGAGCATCTCGTTGACAATGAAAGTTTTCTGCTCTGGCTTTTCAAAATCATATTCAATCATGTTTAGACCTACCGGCCGAGACAAATCGGATGGGTCAAAAACAATCACATCGTCAAAACGATTTTTGGGAATAAAACTCAAAACTCTATCAATCAAATCGCCGTGCGGGTCAATAACCCCAACACCTTTGCCCGCGCGAATGTCCTCTATCACCATATTCGTGATGAGATTTGATTTACCCGTTCCCGTCTGGCCGATTAAGTAAATATGGCGGCCTCGGTCAATGTCCGCAATGCGAACGGCTTTCTCCTCGCCGCGATAGACGCTTTTGCCTATTAAAACCCCGTCATTTGAAAGATTAGACGGCGGCGACGCTTCTTTCGCTTTCAAATATTTCACTCGTGGAACAGAAGTAAACGGTGTCGGAAAATGAAACAAACTCGCGAGTTCCTCGCTTGTTAAAACCATCGCTTCCTTTTCTTCAAATTCCCGGAAGGAAAATTGGTGAATGAGATTCTTGAGATTTCTCGGCTCAATCACTTTCAATTCATTCCGGCTCGGGGAGGCAAATTGCGAAAAACCGGCCGTGATGCCGCTCAAAATTGAATCGGCCTGATACTTGGAAGGCGCGGAAATCAAAACCCGCACGTTCACTTCAAAAAGCGGTTTTTGCATTTTTGCCTCAAGGGCTTTGACGGCCGATTCATCAATAATCTTTTCTTCCTTTTCGTCCTTTCCTTTATTTTTCGACGAAAAAACCGAAGTTAAATCGGAAAAAGACAAAAGAGTCGCCGGCTTCAAAATATTCTTTGTTTTACCGCCACCCTTGAGCGAAGCCAAAGCGCTCATTATTTCTTTCTTTTTTTTAGTGTGAGCCGCTCGCGCAATAATCTGAATCGCGCCGCCTTCGCCAACTACGTTAATTTTCGCCAAGCCACCCAAAAATGGTAAAAAAGTATCGGCATTCATTTCCGTATAAGTTCTTACTGGCATCACAAAACGGTCTTTTTGGCTTACCCGGACGCCAGCCACAACTCCAGTTGAATTAAAAATGTTGTAATCATCACTTGGTTCAACTTCGGCGTCATTCCAAAGCGATTGGACTTGGCGGACGAACGCTTCGCCGAAACACGAGGGCACTGCCGCGTAAAAATGAATTTCTTCGCCGATGTAGGGAACGGCAATTTCAAAAACAAAAGGTTTTTTAAAAGCGGCGAGCGCCGCGAATAATTGTTCGGAGATATTTATCTCTTGCTTCAATTCTTTCCCCTCCTGGCCCGAAATTGGCAAACGCACGAGAAAAAGTTTAAGCTCAAGCAATTCTTTGTGTTTTTTAAAAAGAGATTTTTTTTTAAAAAAATAAAAGGCGAAAGCGACAATGCCAAAGACAATAACAAAAATTATATAAAACATTTAGATAATTTTTCTTTTCTTTAGCTCTGGCAATAATTTATCAGTCAAAACATCATGAAACGCGTCTTCGACAAACGGCGAATGCTTTTTTGCTCTGGCAAAAGCTTTCTCCAAATTTTCATTAAGGGCGATTTCTACCAAATCTTTGATTTCCGTCTCAATTTCCGGCGTAACGTTTCCGCTCTGAATATAGGGCGGCAAAAAATTACTCGCCGGCGTTCCTTTTTGAATCGGCGGAGGTTCTTGCGTTATCTCTTCTGCCGCCATAGATTTGATTGAACTTTTCACAATTTCCCTCTCCGGCAAATCTCTAATTTCTGGAACCGCTTTTTGTTTTTCCACTTCCTGGCCAAGCTTAATCAAGCTTTCCTCCAAACCCTCGTTAAAATTTTTGACTCTGACCATGTGATATAATTATAGCATGAAAAAAAACTTGGCGGCGTTTTTGATCATCGTGGGGATTTTAATTTTAGCTTCTTTTCTCCGCCTCCATAAAATCACTTCTCTTCCACCCGGACTTTACCCCGACGAAGCAATGAACGGCAATAATGCCTTGGAAGCGATTGCCACGGGCGACTTCAAAATTTTTTATCCTGAAAACAACGGCCGGGAAGGATTATTTATCAATATTCAGGCGCTGTTTTTGAAAATTTTATTACCTCTAAACAATCACGAGCCGGAACCGTGGATGCTAAGGTTGCCAAGCGCTATTTTCGGGATTTTGACTGTGCTCGGCATTTTTTTCCTGGCGAAGGAACTTTTTAAAAAATTTGGTTTGGCGGCGCTCGCTTCTTTTTTTGCCGCTATTTCCTTCTGGCACATCAACTTTTCAAGAATCGGTTTTCGGGCGATTATGGCACCGTTTTTTTTAACGTGGGGAATTTATCTTTTAATAAAATTGCTGCAAAAAGAAAATTGGACCCGCCAACTGGCGGGTAGAAATTTGGCATTGCCGCTCCTTGGAGGAGCGGCTTACGGCCTTGGCTTTTATTCGTATATCGCCTACCGTTCAACACCGTTTCTTGTTTTAATTATTTTTTTGTTTTATTTCGTAAAAAGCGTGAGGGAAAAACAGCAAAAATTTTTTTGGGCTAGAGCTGGCTTATTTTCGCTTGCAACATTGGTAATAATCTCTCCCTTGGTGGTTTATTTTATTCAAATGCCTCAAGATTTCTTCGGTCGCACCGCGCAAATTTCGGTTTTCTCCGCCGCAAATCCGCTAAAAGAACTTGCCTTAAACGTCGTAAAAACCGTGGCGATGTTTAACATTGTCGGCGATTACAATTGGCGACACAATATTTCCGGGAAACCGCTTTTATTCTGGCCAGTGGGAATTTTATTTTTATTGGGCGCGTTTCTCTTAATCAAAAAAATAATTCACAAAACATTGCGTTTTCAATTTTGCGTTTTAATTTCCTGGCTAATTGTGGCCGCGCTACCGGTGATTATTTCGGACGAAGGCCTGCCCCACGCCTTGCGTTCGCTTCTTATGATACCGCCGGTTTTTATAATCGCGGCATTCGGAGCCGTATGGGTTTACGACAAAATAAAAAAACGGGCGTTTAAAAATTTTATCGCGGTCGCATTCTTATTTCTTTTAATTGGCGAATCGCACGCGAGCTACTTTAAGACTTGGGGCGAAAACCCAGAAGTTAAAAACGCTTTCAGCCAAAATTACGTGGATATCGGTAAAGAATTAAATTCCCTGCCCAAGGAAATGCCGAAATACGTCGTTGTCCAAAGCGGCGGCGTAAACGTTCGCAGTTTTCCAATGGCAACCCAAACCGTAATGTTTATAACCAACACTTTCCTGCCAAAAAACCAGCGAGAGAAAAATATTTACTATATTTTCCCCGAAGAAAAAATACCATTCGGCAGTTTTGTAACGCGCATTTAAAAACCTTGGATTTTAATAACGCCGGAACTTGAAAAATTAATGTTTGTTGAAACAGAAAATTTATCGCTCGGTTCGGAAACAGGCGGTTCGTTCGCCGGGCCACCAGACCAATCGGTTTGCTGAAAAACGGCATTCTCCCATCTCGTCAGATAATCCGGCACTTTTAACTCCGTCGTCGACTGACCAGTCGGCCAACGAGTATAAACCGTTACTTTTTGAGTTGATGGATCCTCCGATGAACCACCGATGCAAGGCATAACGCCGGCAATGTCGTTAATGGTGTCGTCTCGGCAAACATTTTCCACCGAAAAAAAACTAGCGTAGTCCATTCCTTCGATTATTGTGCTCGTTGCATCATTCTTAAAAATAAACTTACCGCTAGAAAAATCAACATGATACTGCGCATTCGGGTCTTTATTTCCGTTGATGTCGTAGATGTTATAAAGGTCGTTCCAATTAGCGCTCACAACCGTCTTGATTTTATCGGCAATTTCCCGATTAAGTCCCGCGGCAATCTGAAACTTTTGATTGACCGCGCCGGAACGCAACATAAATATAATCGCCACAACGGCCGCGCCGATAAGCGCGGTGCCAATACCAAGGCCGATAATAATTTCAATTAGGGATTGGCCCGATTGATTTTTAATTTTATTATTTAAAATCATTATAATGGTCAAGAATTTCCGAGCCGCTAAGCGCCCGCTTGTAAAATTTTACCTCGTCAAGGGACCCATCCAAAACGCGGTAGTTATCCATCTCGCTCCGGCCAATGTCAAAAAAATAAATCGTGAATTCTTTGTTCGGTTCTAATCTCCTCTTTTTTTCCGCGCCGTCTATGTAAATTTTTTTGTATTGGCCGTCGTAAACGAAAGCTAGGTGATACCACCAGCGAGTTCTCTTCAAAAGCGAACCGGCTTCGACTGTGTTACCGCTCTCGTCGCCGTCGCCTTTCGTATAAAAACTGGGTTCACGGGAAGAACTTTTAAAGCGACCGGAAATATTATCCTCATTGCTGGCATAGTAAGTCGTAAGAATTCCGGCTTTGTTCTGGTTGGCGTTTAATTTCACCCACGCTTCAATCGTAAAAGCCGATAAAGTAATGGGACGATCAGATAAATCGCCGCTTATGTAATTCTGGTCATAGCCTTGAAAGTCGAGGCAACCGCCGGCTTTGCAGTCCGCTCCCGTCCGCCATTTGTTGCAGGGATTGCAGGGAGAACCATTTTCGTAAATTGTGCCGGTCAAGTTGGAGACCGAAGCGTCGTGGACTAAATTCCCCGCGCCTTCGTCAAAATGCCAATAGCCAATGACTCCTTTTTCAATTTTGGAAAAAACAAGTCCTAAAGTATTCAAAATCATATCGCCCACTCCTTCGCCCCTCTCGCCGCCAAGTAAAGAAATTATTTTGTTTTTTGCCAAATTGCCGCTTAGCGGCGCAAAAACCACTTGGTAAGTGCTTGAAGCGTAGGGTTCGGAAAATTTAACTCCCCGCCTTAACACATAAAATTTATCAACCGCGTCGGCGTTATAATTCGCTCCTTTAAAAACTTCATAATAAGAATCGCCGTTTTTCGCGTTCGTGAGCTTAACGCCCCATTGACTGCCTTCTTCTTGGGTAATTGAACGTTTCTGAACGTCTCTCATCACGGTTATAAACTCAGCCATTGAAAGTTTCAAATTCTGATCGCCGCGATAACCTGTGAGTCCCAAAAACGCCACTATTGAAATAATAGCCATGATGGCAACGACAATCGCGAGCTCAATAAGCGTCAGGCCAGCTCTATTGCTTAAACTGTTTTTTTTCTTTTCATCCATCGTTAACCAATTTGAGTGGTAAGTTGATAAATCGGGATAATAATCGCGAGCGCTATCGTGCCGATGATAACGCCGATTGCAAGAAGTAATATCGGCTCCAAAAATGAGACCAAGGTTTTTAAAGAGCTGTCAATCTCGTTGGCATAAAAATCACCGAGAGAAGCCAAAACATCATCAATATGACCCGCTTTCTCGGATATCGCTATCAAATCAACAACCATTCTAGGAAAAAAATGTTCCTTGCGAAAAGCTTCTCCAACCGTTAATCCGCCGCCCAACCCCTCGCGCGAAATTCTGATTAAAGCCAGCCGGAGCTCTGTATTGGCAACGGTCTCGGCCGTAATTTCCAACGCTTCGGTCAACGGCATACCCGCTTTTATAAGCGAAGCGAGCGTCGCGCAAAAACGCTGGAGAGCGATTTTTCTCATAATTTTTTTCACGACTGGTAGCTCATTTATAAAACTCAAAACTAATCTTTTAAAAAAGATGGAGACGCGAAAAGCGTAGAAAGAACCGACAACTAAAACGATGCCAAGTCCAAGAATATAAACGCCGAATTTGCCGAAAAACAAACCAACGGTAAAAACAATTTTTGAAAAAAGTGGCGGCTGAAACCCCGATTCCAAAAATAATTTAGCGATTTTTGGAATGGCGAAAGAAACCAAAAAAAATAAAATTAATATTGAACTTACAAAAAGAATTGTCGGATAAATTAAAATACTCCTAATTTGGTCTTTAAGCGCTTTCTCTTTCGTGAGCGAAGCGCTTAAATTTTCAAAAACAGTCTCCAAATTTCCTGACGTTTCACCGGCCCTGACCAAACTTATATATGACTGGCTAAAAATTTTAGGATAACGGGCAAAGGTCGAATAAAACGGCTGGCCTTTCTCAATGCCGTCCCGCACTTCAAGGAGTATCGCCTTCATCGATTTTTTTTCAAAATCATCAATCAAAATGTTTAACGCCTGAAGAAGACCAATGCCAATTTTAAGCATCAAGGCCAAGTTCTTGGTAAGAAAAATCTGGTCGGTCGTGGTAATCCGATCACCCATAAATCCTAAACCGATTCTTCGCGCCGATTTTCTATCTAGTTGCTTGATGCTGACCGGCCGAAGATTCCGCGAAGACAAAACGCTAAGCGCTTCGGTTTGGTTTTGCGCCTCAACCTCGCCTTTAACAATTCTCCCGTCAGATTGTGAAGCAACGTATTTAAAATTCATCTTCTTAATTATAACCTAAATCGTTTATTCCCTTATTACGCGGAAAACCTCCTCTATCGTTGTCATTCCTAATTCAACTTTTTTCAAACCGTCCTCAAACATCGTTCGCATGCCTTCTTCATAAGCCATTTTTTTAAAATTATCCAAATTAAAATCGCTGCTGATGATTAATTTTCTCACCGCCTCGGTGATATTTAAAATTTCAAAAATGCCGATCCGGCCAAGATAGCCGGTCTTACCGTCAGCCACACAGCCGCGGCCGCGATAAAAAATTTTCGGTATTTTTATCTTTTCACCGCTCAATCCCATTGTCCGCAAATGCCCTTTTAATGTTTCAATGACTTCCGGTCCGGGAATATACGATTCAATACAGCCAATATGAATCCGTCTGACTAATCTTTGAGCCGAAACGGCGCTTAAAACCGCCGCGACCAAAAAAGGCGGCACGCCCATATCAATCAATCGCGGCACGGCAGTTACAGCATCGTTTGTGTGCAAACTTGATAAAACCAAGTGCCCCGTCAAAGCGGCTTGAACCGCGATGTTCGCCGTTTCCGAATCGCGGATTTCGCCAACCATAATCACGTTCGGGTCTTGGCGTAAAATTGACCTGAGACCGTTTGCAAAAGTAATGCCGGCCGCCACATTCACCTGCATTTGATTCAAATAACGCATATCATATTCAATCGGATCTTCAACCGTAACGATATTCACTTCCGGGCGGTTTAAAATATTCATCACCGAATAAAGCGTGGTGGTTTTGCCGGAACCGGTCGGACCGCAAACCGCGAACATGCCATAACTTTTTTTGATTGTTTCTTTGATAATTTTCACGTGGTCGTCAAGCATCCCAAGTTCGGTAAACGAAAGCGGCTTTTGGGCGGCGGCAAGCAAACGCATTTCAACTTTTTCGCCGTAAAAAGTCGGGATAATTGAAACGCGAACATCAATTATATTTTCGCCGACTTTATGCCGAAACCGGCCGTCTTGGGGATGAGTGTGCTCATCAACGCGTAAACTCGCGAGAATTTTGACACGCGCCACAACCGCCGCGTGAATTTCCTTAGGCATCCGAACAACTTCGTGTAAAATTCCGTCAATGCGATATCTTGTTAAAACCGAATCGTCTAAAACCTCAAAGTGAATATCCGAGGCGCGCGAAAAAGCGGCATAAGCGACTAAATTGTCAACGATTGCGATAATCGGCAATTCGGAAGCGCGCTCCTCAATATTTTCACCTTTAATCTTTAACCGCAATGATTCCTGAATACTCTCTTCAATCGTTTTTTTGAAATCGTACGTGAGCCGCTTTTCATAAAGCGAGAAACCTCGGTTCAAATCCTCGCTTGAAACCAAAAACGGCTTAACCGGCGCGCCGAGCCGCAAACACAAAAACTCAATCGTTTCTAAATTTGACGGGTCTTCCATCGCCGCGCCAAACGAACCGTCGGCTTCCTTGGCGAAAATGACAACGCCGAGCCGCCGCGCGACATCTTCGGGCAGAGCACGCAGGATATTTTCGTCAATCTGAACATTTCCAAGATTGATTCTTTGAACGCCGAGTGTTTTCGCCAAAACCCCGAGTAAATAATCCTTGCTCACGACGCCCGTTGAAATCAGTAAATCAACTAAGTTTTGCTTTTTCCGTTCCGCCTCCAAAACCAACGAATCAAATTTCTCCGCGTCAATGATGCCCTCTTTGATGAGGAAATCTTTTAAACGTGGCGTGGGGAAAGATAACATAAATTAAGCGAATAAAAACTTCATAATCAGTATAGCGAAAACGGCCGTCGGTAGCCACAGCCAATAAAGTGGAAACCTCTCCATTTTTTTCAGCCAATTGCAAAAAATCGCCGAGCCGAGAGCGGAAAAAACTAACAATGAAATTAGATATAAAATCCACGCGTAATTCCAATCCCTGTTTCCCAAAAGGAAAATAGCGAGCGCGCCCAAATACGGTTCCTCGGGTTCAAAAAATTTATCCTGAAATTTTTTGTTGTAATGTTTCGCCGCGAAAAGAAAAATCAAAGAAATTAAAAGCGAAATCATATAATACATCGCGAAACGGGCAAGATAATAACTAAGAACATAAGTGATGCTTGTATAAGGCGGCACCAAATATTTCGCGATGCCGTCGGAATTATGCCATAAAAGATATTGAGAGTAAGTTAAATAGACGTAATAAATTACGACCGTGGCAACGACGACAAAAAATAAAATCCGCGAAAATTTCCGCAGATTTTTCTTCCAAAAAAAATAATTTATTAATTGAATAATAAAAACAGAAGTTAAAATCCCTAAAGAAACCCAAAAAATCATAAATTAATTATAACAAAACCCCCCCATTCTGGGGGGGGTTGTTCTCATCTCAATTTACCTTTCTTATCTTATCTTGATATCTTTATAAATCCAGTCCTGGCTCACTTCCAATTTCGTACCAAGCCGCTTGGTTGCCACCATCAAGTCCATCCAAGTCTTGAGTTGTAGCAAATTTTACACTTTCCAATTTTGTATTCAACTCAAAAGTTGTATCGGTACTATTGCCGCAAAAACCGTAAAAATAAGTTGTTGTATTTGTAGGATCTACCGGCAAATTACCAAGAGGCGAACCACCCGAAGACAGAGTTAAATTAACTGCCACCCAACCACTACCATTAACGGCACGAGTTTGGGCAGTAAGCCAGTTAAGAGCAGTACAAGAAGCACCAACATAAGGAGAAACAGCGCCTGCTGGTGCCGCTGTTCTACCGGAAGCGGTTATAGCAGCCGGGAGATCGGCCGTCGATAAATAATAGACAATAGCCGACTGGACTGTCGCCAAATCAGAAATTCTAGTTGAATCCCTGCCTTGCGCTATTAACTGCGCCGGATTCAAAACTAAAACCACTGCTACTGCTAATACGGCGACAATCGCGATAACAATTAAGAGCTCAATTAAAGTAAAACCTTTTGACATAAATTTTTAAATTTTCCGACCTTTAAGAACGAATTCATTATACCACATTAACTATTTTTAAAAATTTTATCCGCGATTACTTATCAGAAATTATTGAATCTAGACAAAAACTAAAGATCCAGCTCCGGATCATTCCCAATTTCGTACCAAGCCGCTTGGTCGCCGCCATCTAATCCATCCAAATCTTGAGTTGTAGCAAATTTTACACTTTCCAATTTCGTATTCAACTCAAAGGTTATATTGGTACTATCGCCGCAAAAACCGTAAAAATAAGTTGTTGTATTTGTAGGATCTACCGGCAAATTACCAAGAGGCGAACCACCCGAAGACTGGGTTAAATTAACTGCTACCCAACCAATACCATTAACACCACGACTTCGGCCAGTAAACCAGTTAGGAGCAGTACAAGAAACGCCAGCATAAGGAGAAACAGCGCCTGCTGGTGCCGCTGTTCTACCGACAGCGTTTATAAATGGGGAAGTAGCCGTCGATAAATAATAGACAATAGCCGACTGGACTGTCGCTAAATCAGAAATTCTTGTGGAATCCCTGCCTTGCTTGATCAATTCCGCCGGATTCAAAACCAAAACAACCGCTACCGCCAAAACCGCGACAATCGCGATAACAATCAAGAGCTCAATTAAAGTAAAGCCTTTTGACATTTATTTTTTCAAAACTTCCCGATTCTCGTATTACGCTTTCAATTATAACATTATAAGGAATTTTTTAGGGTCCTAGTTATCCACATTCACCCCGTTCAACTTCCCAAAAACTCCTTAACTTTCTCAACTAACTCCTCAATTGACATCTTCGCTTTCACAAAATAACCGACAGCGCCCAAAGTCTGACCCTTTTCCATATCGTTCTCCTGCCCTAAATTAGAAATGATGACAATCGGCGCTTTTTGAAATTCCGGTTCTTCTTTCAATCTTTCCATCAGTTCAAAACCGGAAAGTTTCGGCAAGATCACGTCCAAAAGAATTAAATCCGGTTTCACGCTTTTCAAAACCTTGAGCGCTTCCTCGCCGTCATGCGCCGCTATAACCTTGAAACCGTCTTTCTCCAAACGCTGGCGCAAAAGATTCGAAAGAATCGGTTCGTCTTCCACTAAAAGAATTGTTTTTTGGTCTGGTGTCATATGAAAACATTATAACATCCCTCACCCTTCAAGGAGTTGTGTTTCACACACTAAGCGTTTCTCCTTGAAGGGTGAGGGATTAAAAACTTTTTAGTTGCCCCAATAATCGCTGCTTTAGGCCGAGCGATTAATACCTTAGTCAGCCTAGGGCTGACTACCGACACTTCCCCTAAAATCTTTTTAAAAAATCCTAGGATAAAATTTAATTGATCCACGAGCAGCTTCCGCTACCCGTGCCTTGTTACGACTTATGCCATGTCACCGAGCTTACCCTGACTCCGCCGAAACGGAACTTCAGGCATTCCCGGCTTCCTTGCATTGACGGGCGGTGAGTACAGGACTCGAGAACGTATTCACCGCGGCCTGCTGATCCGCGATTACTAGCGATTCCTACTTCATGAAGGCAAGTTGCAGCCTTCAATCTGAACTGGGGCCGGCTTTTAGGGATTAGCTCCACCTTACGGCTTAGCAACCCGCTGGACCGGCCATTGTAGCATGTGTGTAGCCCAGGGCATCAGAGGGCCATGCTGATTTGACGTCATCCTCACCTTCCTCCGGTAAAAAACCGGCAGTCTCTCGTGACACTTGTAACACGAGAAAAGGGTTGCGCATGTTACCCCATTTAAGGGAGCGTCTCACGACACATGCTGACGGCAACCATGCAGCACCTGTGCTTGCGTCTCGTGAAAGACAATCCACCTTTCGGCAAATCTTCGCAAGCATTTCAAGCCCTGGTAAGGTTTCTCGTTTACCGTCGAATTAAACCACATGCTCCACCGCTTGTGCGAGTCCCCGTCTATTCCTTTGAGTTTTAGCCTTGCGGCCGTACTTCCCAGGCGGCAGACTTAACGCGTTAGCTACGCCACCCCGAGGGTCGATACTCGAGACAGCTAGTCTGCATCGTTTAGGGCGTGGACTACAAGGGTATCTAATCCTTTTTGCTCCCCACGCTTTCGCGCCTCAGGGTCAGGAACGTCCCAGTGAGCTGCCTTCGCCTTTGGTGTTCCGCACGATATCAACGGATTTCACCCCTACACCGTGCGTTCCGCTCACCTCTAACGTCCTCTAGCTTAGTAGTATCCTTGGCAGGCTCGGAGTTAAGCTCCGAAATTTAACCAAGGACTTACCAAGCCCCCTACGCGCCCTTTACGCCCAATAAATCCGGATAACGCTTGTGGCCTTCGTATTACCGCGGCTGCTGGCACGAAGTTTGCCGCCACTTATTCCTACCATACAATCAGCCGAAGCTTTTTCTGGTAGAAAAGCAGTTTACAACCCGAGGGCCTTCATCCTGCACGCGGTGTCGCTCCATCAGGCTTTCGCCCATTGTGGAATATTCTCGACTGCTGCCACCCGTAGGTGTACGAGCCGTGTCTCAGTCTCGTCGTTGGGGGTCACCCTCTCAGGTCCCCTACTGGTCGTAGCCTTGGTGAGCTATTACCTCACCAACAAGCTGATCAGGCCTAGGCCGCTCCTAAAGCGTCTTGCGACTTTACTCTTACGAGTCCATCGGGAATTACCCCGCCTTTCGGCGAGCTATGCCCGACTCTAGGGTACGTACCAAGGTGTTACTAACTCGTTCGCCACTCCCCCTCCCCAATTTCTTGCGAAATTAGGGAAAGATCGTTCGACTTGCATGCCTTATCCACACCGCTAGCGTTCATCCTGGACCAGGATCAAATCCTCTAAAATAAGGCGGACTCATGAAAATGAGTACGCGGATCCACGCAGAAATAATTCCACGCAAATCCGCGTACCTCGACAATTTCGAGCGTCACTTTCACATTTCCGCTAATAAACATTGGGACAACTAAAAAATTTTCAACTATTTTATTAAGTTTTCAAAGACCTTTCCGAACAAACAAAAACAATCCGGACAGTGCTATTCATTTTAGCGAAAGACGTGAAATTGTCAAACCCGGAATTTCACGAGGTTAAACCTCGTAAATCAGCAAGCCCAGCAAGTTATTTTTTGAATTTTTTATACACTATCACTAAGACTACAAAAAATATAAGAATTGTAAGCCCAACGATTAGAAAAATTAATGAGGGGTGATTAAATACAGATGTTTTAAACCCGCCGGGGCGCCCGCCTTCATCGCGAAATAAAATTATTTCTTTGCACTTATTTTCGCCATTTTCTAGATTAACAAGAAGCTCAACATCTTTTCCTCCCTTGTTCTTTCCCCAACTGTAAAATAATAAGGAATGTGTTTTGTCATCAAATAAACCGGTGGTTATTTTTATTGCGTTTGGTCTAGTAAATATGCCGCAGTCGTTTTTTATTGCCTCAAGCTCACTTTGAGGAATTGTCGCGGAAATTTCTTCAAATTTAGGGAATGGCCTGTTTTGAATGACCTGATTTAGGTAAACATATCTTGCGTGTTCCTTTACCTCATTATTCTTAAAAATAAAGCCGAACTCTCTTGGCTCTTCAACATAAATGCCTCTTGCGCCAACTTGGTCGCCAACCTCTCCTTCGTAACCATTTATTTTGAAATCCCACTTCGCTTTAACAACAAACGAGGTTTCATCTTTGCAATCGGGACCAGGACATTCTTTTCCACAAAAAACATAACGCGGAAATGCGTCACCTCCCGGACCCATTCTTTCTTCTGAGCTATTACAAATAGATTCATAGCTTCGAATGTTAAGAATTTTTATGTTGTAATGTTTATAAAAATATTCTTCAGAAATTCCGCTCTGGTCTATCACATATTGGTTGATTTTATTCTCGATTTCAGTTTCTGAAACTTGTGCAAAAATAACCAGTGGAACAAAAAAGATTATTCCAACAAATAAAATACAAAAAGTTCTAATTTCAAATTTCATAATTTTGACTTGACTCTGATCTTTTAATTAATTACCAACTAAAGTATCCCCCCCCCCCCGCGTGATTTATCAAGCATTTCGCTTGTGGATAACTTCAATCGCCGAAAATATGCCTTTTAACCCAAAAAACGATAAAACAAACAATAATAAAATAACAGCTGCTTTGCCGCGGCAAAGCAGCTGCCTCTTTAATTATTTTTATTTTGTTTTTGCTCTTATTATCTTGGCCTTTCCAGCGGTTTTTTGTTTTTCTTTTTTATTAAATTAAATAAGCTGGTGCTTTGCCGCGGCAAAGCGACTATGGTACAATACAAATAGCAAATAATCCATGGCAAAAGAAATTATCTTACCGGCTGTGAGCCATTGCCCTTCCCGTAAAGAATGGGAAGAAACTTGCTGGCGAAAGATATTGAATTCCCAAGATTTTTTGGTTTCATTGATTACTCCTTATGAACGTCATAATTTCGTTCTTAGAGCCGCGGTTATGGACAGGATACGTTCAGGGAAAAGTTATCGGCAAATCGGAGAAGAACTGTGGCTTTCATCGCAGACAATCAGCGTCATCAAAAAAGCCATAAATAGCGACGGTTACCAAAGCTACCGTGAGCGCGGCAAAACCGAGCGGCGCAAAACAAAATACAGCTCTTCTCTTCGTCCCACAAAAATAAAACCTCGCGGACGACCCGTTCGTACCAAGTACGGGGTAGTTTATATACCCTAATCGCCAACTTAACGCCCCCTCATTAACCTCAACTAACTTACAACGCTTTGACGCGTCAAAGCGTCAATAGTTGCACCGATAAATTTAAGAAATTAATTTATAAAAATTAAAACTTGCGAACGGATAAAAAACCGTGGTAGCATAGAGAAGCCATGAAAAAGGACACACATCCCAAATACTATTCCGAAGCAAAAGTTAGTTGCGCTTGCGGCAACAAATTCACGGTCGGCGCAACCGTGCCGGAGATTAATATTGAAATCTGCAGTCATTGCCACCCGTTCTACACGGGCACGCAGGAACTGATTGATACCGCCGGCAGAGTGGAGAAATTCAGAACAAGGAGAGAGAAAGCAAAACCAAAAACCGCTAAAAAAATCAGAGTTAAGAAAAAATAATGGAGCTTCAAATTCAGCCAAGAACAATTCTCGGGAAAAAAGTTAAGGCCTTGCGGAAACAAGGGCTGATTCCGGCGGAAATTTTTGGTCACGGTTTTCCCAACCGGCACGTGAGCATAAACCAAAAAGATTTTTCAAAACTCTACAGGGAAGCCGGCGAACACACGATAGTCAATTTGGTTACGGAGGAAAAGGAGAAAATACCGGCGTTCATTTCCGACGTCCAATATCATCCGCTAAAAAACGAAATTCTCGCGATTGATTTTCATAAAGTGGAAATGGACGAAAAAATCCAAATCAAAGTGCCGATTGAATTTTTAGGCGAGGCGCCGGCTGTAAAAATCGGCTTGGTGCTTGTAGCCGTGCTTCATGAAATTGAACTGGAGGCCTTGCCCGATAAAATCCCACACCGAATTGAAGTTGATTTAAATACTTTGGAAGAATCCGGACAAAGTATCCGCGTCCAGGATATTCATTTTTCAAAAGACGTAAAAGTACTTACGCCCAAAGATGCCGTGATTGCCACAATCAGCGAAAAAGCAAAAGCAGAAGAAATAACCCCCCCGCCGCCCGCCGAAACCGAGGCCGTTGCCACCAAAGAGACAACCGCAACTGCCGAAGGATCAAAAACCGAAGAAACCAATAAAGAAAAAGCCCCCTAACAAAGAGGGCTTTTTATCGTTATAATTAAGAAGAGATGAGAAAAGTAAAAAAAGCTTTTATAAGCGGTTTGGTTTTAGTGCTCTCCGCAGCGAATTTTTTTGCCGCCCCGATTTTGATAAATGGAGCTCTAGCAGAGGATACGCAGAGCGATCAAACTGAAAATCCGGAACAAGGTCCTCAAGAGCAACGACAAGAGTTGGAAAACCAGCTCGCCGATTTGGAAAAACAAATTGAAGAGCATCAAAAAACAATTGAAGGATATCAAAAACAGGGCAAAAGTTTAAAAAACGAAATTAATGCCGCGAACGCCAAAATCAACAAACTTAATCTCCAAATCAAGGCCGTGGGCCTCACTTTGAGTAAACTGAATCAGGATATAAACGAAGCCCAGCGCCAAATCAACCGAACCGAAAATAAAATTGATGGCCACAAAGAGGCTCTCTCGCAAGCGGTGAGGAATTTATATGAAGCCGACAGCCAAAGTTTAGTAGAAATTCTCCTCGCCAATAATCGCCTCTCTGATTTTTTCGGTAATTTGAATAATATCGCTCTTGTCCAAAATAATCTCCGAACGGCGCTCGTTGAAATCACGAAAGCGCGGCAGGAACTTTTAACGCAGAAAGAAGAATTATCGGCGGAAAAAGATGACGCGGAAAATCTCCGCGCCATTCAGCAATCCCAAAAGAAAACGGCTGAATCAACGCAAACTCAAAAATCAACACTTTTAAAAGTTACTAAAGGAAAAGAATCTGAGTACCAAAAAATTCTCCAAAAAACACAGGAAAGCGCGGCTCAAATTCGCACCCGTCTTTTTGAACTCGTGGGCGGCGGCGAACTTACTTTTGAGAAAGCTTATAATTACGCTCGCCTTGCCGAAGGCGCAACCGGTGTTCGCTCGGCTTTGATACTTGCCGTTTTGCACCGTGAATCACTCTTGGGAAAAAACGTCGGCCGCTGTTCCTATAAAACCGCGATGCATCCCACAAGAGACATCCCCTATTTCTTAGAACTTCTCCAAAAATTAGGAATGGATCCAAATTCTGATTTCGCGAAAGTTTCTTGCGCTAATGCTGATGGTGCCTACGGTGGCGCCATGGGCCCAGCACAATTCATCCCTTCGACATGGCGAATTTTTGAAAATGAAATTTCCCGGGTGACCGGCAATAGTCCCGCGAACCCTTGGAATAATTCCGACGCCTTTAGCGCAACCGGTCTCTATCTTAAAAAATACGGCGCTGACAGCAAAAGTTCCGCTTCCGAGAAAAAAGCGGCCGCGATTTATTATTGCGGCACGAACTGGCAACGTTATTCCTGTTCTTACTACGCCGGAAAAGTCATTGAAACAGCAAGCAAATTCCAAAAAGATATAGAAATTTTGAACGCAAATGGGAGTTAGGGTTTAACTTTTAAAAACTTTCCAGCATAAATTTTTGGAGGCTAGATAAAATTTGACAAATAAAATAACGTATGCTATCATGCGCGACAGAACCTTGAAAGGAGGTTGGGGAATGAAGGTAATTCTGCTGCGTCTTGTGTGTGTCACAATCGGAATTACTGCTTTGGCCATTGCTTTTATGGGAGGGAGATTTTCAATGGAAGGCGCATGGGACAGTTCTTTTCTTTTTTTCGCGACTGCGATGGTGATTTCGCTAGGTTCGTTGCTCTTAGCCAGAGCGGACGGCCGTAAATTGGGAAAGGAATAATTTGAGAGAATAACTCTCGGCGCGGCTTCGGTCGCGCCTCTTTTTTTCTCCAAAATTGTTCAGATAAAATCTAATTCTTGAAAGCTTTCATAATCTGGTCTAAATTGCCTTCTAAAATTTTTTCGATGTTTGACCATTTTTTGCCGATGCGATGGTCGGTGATTCTGTCCTGCGGAAAATTGTAAGTTCGGATTTTTTCCGAACGCTCGGCCGAACCGATTTGTTCCCGCCGTAATTCACTGACCGAACCGACTGCCTGCTCTTTTTGCGCTTCAAAGAGTTTCGCGCATAAAACTTCCATCGCCTTTTCGCGATTGGCGTGTTGGGAACGCTCCTCGCGTGAAGAAACAACTAAACCTGTCGGTTTATGAGTAATCCGAACTGCCGTTTCAACCTTATTGACATTTTGCCCGCCGGGCCCGCCAGCGCGCGAAAACGAAACTTCCAAATCGCTTTCTTTAATATTAAATTCCTTTGCTTCAACGACTGGTAAAACTGCGACCGAAGCCGTTGATGTGTGAACCCGTCCGGACTTTTCCGTGTCCGGAATTCTTTGTACGCGATGCACGCCTGATTCATTCTTTAATTCCTCATATGCCTCCGCGCTGGCTACTTCAGCAACAAAACTTTTAACTCCTTTGAGCGAGCTTTGATTGGAATCCAAAATCATGAATCGCCAGCCCTTTTTGGCGGCGTATCTTTGATACATCCGCGCTAAATCTCCAGCAAAAAGCGCGGCTTCCTCGCCACCCGTACCAGCGCGGATTTCAAGAATTATTTTTTTAATGCCTTGCTCCATAATCCAAAATTATAAAAATCAGCGATAGAAAAAATTTTAAAGTACCTTATTAAACAACCTCAACTTGCCCTCAACTATTTTCTCCATCGCCTCAACCACCTCGGTTTCAATCTTGTACGGCGCGACTTCTTCCGGTTTTTCTTTTAAACTTTCTTCCAAACTTTTCCGCCACGCAACCCGTAATTCAGTTGAAATATGAATAATAGAAATTCCGGCATCAATTGCCGCCAAAAAATCTTCATCGCTCACGCCAGAACCACCATGAAGCACGAGCGGAACCTGCCTGCCGGCAGGCAGGTTTTTAAGGATTTCTTTAATTTCCCTGATTCGTCCAATATCCAAACGCGGCTCCGGCGCATTCTTAAACATCCCGTGAATATTTCCCACCGCCGGCGCGAACATATCCACACCAGTTTCATTAACAAATCGTAAAGCGTCTTCCGCTTTTGTAAAACTTTCCGGGGTTATAGCCGCCCCTTTCGGCAATTCCGTGAAAACCTCCGAAGCGCTGCCGATATAACCCAATTCCCCTTCCACCAAAATATCTGAATTTATATTTTTAATAATTTCCACCACTTCTTTTGTCTCACGGATATTTTTTTCAAATTCTAACTTGCCGCCGTCAAACAAAACCGCGTCAAATCCGTTTTCGGCCGCGTCTTTCGCTTTCTCCAATGAATGGGTATGATCAGCATTCAAAAATAATCTGAACCCGTCGCCCAATGCGTGTTCATCGTTATAACTTTTTATCAAATCCCGAACGTGATGAGTGCCCAAAAATTCTCGCTCGCCTTCTGAAACCCCGACAATCACCGGCACATTTAATTTTATAGCCGCATGCGCGATTGCTTTTAATTGCTCCAAATTCCCAATATTGAAATGCCCGATGGCGATTTTATTCGTTGCCGCTTCTTTAATTATCTGAATCAGCGATTTCACTTTAATTTAAAAGTTTTGGCAGATAATCCGACGGCGCGATTTTTAAATATCTTTCTAATTCTTCTCTTCTCAAAAGCCCTGCCCGCGCCCCGATTTTCTGAACAACTGACATGGAATTTATTGGCGCCCATTTCATTGCCTCTAAAACATTCGTTCCTAAAGCAAGCGCCGAGGTAAAGGTGGCCGAAAACGCATCGCCCGCCCCCGTTCTCTCAAGTGGCGGTTTTATATCTGGATAACTCCGCATAAAATATATTTGTCCGGTTTCATAAATATAAGCGCCAGCTGGCCCATCGGTTATCACAACAATTTTTGGTCCCAAAGCATTTATGCTATGAAGCAATTCTCTTATATCTTCATTATTTTTTCCTAGAATATGCCCAGCTTCTTCGCGATTGCAAAAGAAAATTTCGGTTCGCTTATAAATTCCCGCTAACTTTTCATAACCGAATTTAATTTGAAAAGTCCCCGGCTGAAAAGCTAATTTAATTTCCGGATTTTTCAGCAGGTATTCTTCAATTTGTTTGTGATATCCCAAACTATCCTCTCCTAAAGAAGAAAGGTAAATCCACTTCGGCGAATCTATTTTTGGCAAAGCATATTCAAATTTTTCGTGCTTGATTAAAATCGTACGGTCGTCTTCATACCACAAAACATAATGATAATTGGTTTTTTTCTCTTTATGAATTCTTATAAAATCTTTGGAAATCTTTTCGGTTCTCAAAACTTCCAAACACTCCTTCCCCCAATGGTCGCCGCCGATGTCCGAAACCAAAGCGGTTTTTAACCCCAGCCGCGCCGCGCAAACCGCCGCGTTGGGACTGTTCCCCACCGCCGGAATCACGTACATTTCTTCGTAAGGAATTTTATCTTTAAAGGGCATGGAAATTTTCCACTCGTCTTTTAGAGAATCAAAACTAACACTCGCGTCTTTTAGCCGCACAAAAGCATCAACCATCATATCCCCAATCGCAATAAAATCGTATTTCATTTTTTGAAATTTTATTTTCTTTTCAGAACTTTCTTAACTGCTAAAATTATGTCTTTCACGCCCATTCCGTATTTTTCAATTAAATCTTGCGGCGGACCGGATTCGCCAAAAGTATTTTGCATACCGATAAATTCAATCGGAGTGGGATACCTTTTTGCTAAAAGTTCCGCGACCGCGCCGCCCAAACCGCCAACAATTTGATGTTCTTCAACTGTCACCACGGCATCAGTTTTTTTTGCCATCTCCAAAATCGTTTTTTCATCAAGCGGTTTAATCGTGTGATTATTCAAAACAAACACGCCGATTTTTTCTTTCTCCAATTCTTGAGCCGCGAGCAGAGCATTATAAACCAAAATCCCGCAAGCGATAATCGCCACCTGCGGTTTTTTTGATTGATAAAAAATTTCCGCTTTGCCCGGCGTAAATGGGGTCTTCTCGGTCGTGACAACCGCGCTTTTCTCCCGCCCGAAACGAAGATAAACCGGCCCCCAAATTTTCGCCGCGGCAATTGTTGCCTTTCTCGCCTCAATCGCATCACACGGGCAAAAAACTTTCATATTCGGCATCACCCGCATAATCGCCATATCTTCTGTTGCTTGGTGGGTCGCGCCGTCCGGCCCCACGGAAACTCCGGCGTGGGCGCCAGCGATTTTCACGTTGGAATCGTTATAAGCGATGGTTGTTCGAATCTGCTCATAATTCCGGCCCGGAGAAAAAACCGCGTAAGAAGAAATGAAAGGAATTTTTCCCGAGATGCCTAAGCCCGCCGCGGCCGAGGCCATATTTTGTTCGGCCACGCCAAGCTCAAAAAATCTCTCCGGAAATTTTTTGGCGAAAGCTTCGGAACGAGTGGATTCGGTCAAATCGGCGCAAAGCACAACAACGTTTTTATTTTCTTCACCGGCAATAACCAATCCATCGCCATAACCGTCACGAGTCGGTTTCATTTCCACGTTTTTCTCAAACAACTTCGGATTCAATTTTAAATCAGGATTTAACATTATTCGTGTTCAGATTTTATGCGACCGCCCAATGTTCTTAATTCTCTCAAAGCCGAAGCCGCTTGTTCCTTGTTTGGCGGAATACCGTGCCACTTGTAGTCGCGTTCCATAAAACTCACCCCTTTCCCGGGAATCGTGTGGGCGATTATCGCCGTTGGTTTTTCATAAATTGCTTTGGCCTCGCTCACGGCGTAAACAAAATCTTCAATATTGTGTCCGTTAATTTCTAAAACATGCCAATTGAAAGATTCGTATTTTTCGCGGAGCGGCTCAAGCGGCATTATGTTTTCCGTGTAGCCGTCAATTTGGATATTATTGCGGTCAACGATTACCGTTAAATTACTCAAGCGGTTTTTGCCCGCAAACATCACGGCTTCCCAAAAATTGCCGGTGTCGTGCTCACCGTCGGAGACAACGCAATAAATCCGATACTTTTTATTATCCAGTTTCGCCGCTAAAGAAATTCCTATCGCCTGCGAAAGACCGGAACCTAATGGCCCAGAAGTTGTTTCAATTCCCGACAAAGCGATGCGGTGCGGATGTCCCTGGAGCCGCGAATTCAATTTCCGCAAAGTTTTTAATTCTTCAAGCGGAAAATATCCGACAAGAGCCATCGCGACATATTGCACCGGGCAAATATGGCCGTTTGATAAAACCAGCCGGTCGCGCTCCGGCCAATCCGGTTTTTTGGGATTATGATTTAAAACATGAAAATAAAGCGCGGCAAAAATATCCGCCATCCCCAAAGGCCCAGCCGAATGCCCCGAACCGGCTTCCAAAAGCATTTCAATAATTGCTTCGCGGATACGATTCGCCACTTCCTCAAGATATTTCAATTTTTTTTCGTGCAACGCTTCCATTTTTTATTATTATAGAACAAAAGTGTTGATTTTACTAAAATAATTATCTTTGATTTTATAAGTATTCCCATGCCCCAAAAGTCCCAGATAAGAAGCGACTGTCGCTGGTTTCGGTTCCCCTTGAATTCTCTTTATCATTCGCCTCTTGGTTGTCGTTCTCAAGACCCTGTGGTTTGGAAAATGAACCCAGCCCAAAAAATCAATCCCACTCGCCAAACTGCCGATTGAAACTTTATCCGGATGTAATTCTAATTTCAATTTCTCCCACAAAAAGCTTTTGATTTGAATTCTTAATTCTTCCAATCATTTTCTGTCTTCCGAAAAAAACACAAAATCATCGGCATATCTGATGTAATACTTGGTTTTAAGATTGTGTTTCACGAATTGGTCGAATTTGTTCATATAGATATTTACAAAGAGCTGGGAAGTCAGGTTGCCGAGCGGCAAACCGACATCCGCTCGCTTGCTTTGGAAACTGCCGACAATCTCCGAGAACAGCCAAAGGATTTTTTTGTCAGGAATATGCTCCCGTAAAATGTTCAGCAAAACTTGGTGGTCAATGTTCGCGAAAAACTTCCTGATATCGCATTTCAGAACCCAAGAGGTTCTGGTGTTATTTTTGCTGGTCTTGCGGCCAAAAGAACGAAATCTGTTTATGGCTCTGTGCGTTCCCTTGCTGATACGGCAGGAATACGAATCAGCGATAAAAGCTCTGTCAAAAAATGGGTAGAGCTGCCTGTAAATCGCGTGGTGGAGCAAGCGATCTCTTACCGTGGCTTTATGGATATTTCTCGGTTTCGGGTCGGAGATGTTGAAGGCCTGATACGGCCTGTGCCTGTATGTTTGGTTGCGGAGTTCGGAATGGAGGAATAGAATATTATCCATCAAACGCAAGGAAAATTCTTGAACATCCTGTTTTTTCTTTTTGCCGTTCACAAATTCCCGCCACGCCAAAAGCAAATTTTCAGTTGAGATTATGTCCTCAAAATTTTTATCAAATTGAACTTTCATGAATAGAGATAATACTAATCAATTAACCCCCCCCCGACGGAGCAATTTAAGTATTATCCAGCGTCTCATCGTTGCATACAAATTGTGGCATGAGTTTTTACCGCACTTTCCAAAAACTTCACGCTACACCCTCGGCGAGAAAATTGATTCCTTATTCATTAAAATTACCGAGCTTGTGTTCACGGCAAGTTTGCTCCCGAGAAATCAGAAACTTCCTTATGTGAAAAAAGCGGCCGCCGAACTGGAGGTTTTGAAGTTCTTCCTTCAAATTTCGTGGGAGATAAAAGCGCTTGAAAATAAAAAATTCATTCTATTATCAGAAAAGTTAGACGAGATTGGCAAAATGCTCGGCGGCTGGTTACGGCAACTTATACAAGAAAACTCCGCCATAAATAGCGGAGAAAAAGGAAGCGAGTTTCGGAGACCGGCGAAAACGTAATTGCGATTCCACCTGTTGTCAAACCAGTTCAGATTGAGGTTCCGGTTGCCGGCATTCTCGTTCAGCACCAGCACGTTGCGGTTGCCGTCAACGTCCAGTCCTTTTGTACAAGATACCTCCCTTGCCACCACCCCTTGAATACTCTCGGGGTTGAATCTAATACGGAATCTTTTTATTCACTAATATCTTGCACCAAGTAGCTTCGCTTTTAAGAGATTTAAAGAAAAGCGCTAAGAGAAGCCATAACCGCTCTTACTCCGTTTTCAATAACCTCGGAAGTCAGAGGCATGAAGCCGTAACCTCACGCATACGCCCTTACCATCCTCTTTTAGTATATATAATTTTGCCTAAAAAAAGCCCCTCCGACCGCGGTCGGAGGGGGTTAAGGTTGAGGGTTCTAAGGAATCCAAAAAGTTTCGAGGATTCCAAGAGCCCAAAGCTACTTGCGGAGACCGGCGAAAACGTAAACGCGATCCCACCAGCCGTCAAACCAGCCCAGATTGAGGCGCCGGCCGCCGGCACTCCCGAACAGCACCAGCACGCTGCGGTCGCCGACAACGTCCACCGGCTCGTGAAGGAAAACTACCGGGTGCTTTCTCTGCTCTTCGGGATAGTTAATCCCGAAGACGAGAGCATCCTCGTAAGTCGGCCGCTTGAGGTCGCGACGGGCGAACTCGGCGAGTGCCTCGTCAGAGGTTACGTTGTGGTCAAACCGAACGAGTTCGAACGTGCGACTCTGCGACGAGTGCGACTTGATCGGGAACAGCTTGTCCGTGATCAAGTCATTCGTCCAATTGTACTTTCCCCGCTTCACGAGTTCAGAGGCTTTGTCTCCCTCGCAGGTGATGGAGAAAAGATTGCCCACCGCTGGCTTGTCATTTAGCACGAGGGCCTCGCGGAGCAGGCGACCGAGCTCCCCTTTGTTGCGGTTGAATTGCTGCATCTCCTCATCGGATAGATCGGGTAGTTGAGCAATCACCGCCGAGTGAAAATCACGTTCAATGCTTGGAGTTACACGAAGGGCTGTTCCATGATTTGTCATGGACTGTTCCTCCTTTTTCGGTCTTTTCTTTGCCAGAGGACAACCGCTTTGGTAGTCATAGCCAGAAGACCTCGTCTTTCTTCTAAGGGCTTTTGGCTATGACTACTTGTCTGCTGTTTGTCGCAAGTATTCTTGTTTTCCAAGGAACTGATGGGAGTGTAGCATACCTGCTAAGTAGTTGTCAATAGCATCAAAAATACCTCTATTTCAAGCGTTTTTCGCCCTATTATTACCTCTAACCGGAAAATCCTTTTGAGCGAAAAGGATTTTCCGGTCATCTCATCGCCGCCTTAATCAATCCCAAAAACAACGGGTGTGGTTCAAGTGGCCGCGATTTAAATTCCGGATGAAACTGACTGCCGATGAAAAATGGATGCGTCCGCTTCGGCAATTCCATAATTTCCATCAATCGCCCATCCAGCGAAAAACCGGAAAAAATCATTCCCTTTTCTTTTAATTTCTCAACGTAAACCGGATTAACCTCGTAGCGGTGCCGATGGCGTTCGGAAATTAATTCTTTTTTATAAAGCAAGTGCGCGAGCGTGCCTTTTAAAATTTTTGCCGGATAAGCCCCGAGTCGCATCGTGGCGCCGTAATTTTTTTCGGCGAGATTTTTTTTCTGCTCCGGCAAAATATCAATGACGGGGTAGGGCGTATTCCGGTTTATTTCGGCTGAATTTGCCGATTGCATTCTAACCACAGACCGCGCGAATTCAACAACCGCCAGTTGCATTCCGTAACACAAGCCCAGAAAAGGAATTTTTCGCTCGCGGCAAAATTTTATCGCTTGAATTTTTCCTTCAACACCGCGGCCACCAAAACCGCCCGGCACGATAATGCCACCGTATTTTTTAATTGCGGTTGGGTCAAAATTTTCGGCGTCCAACCATTCAATCACCGGTTTTCTTCCCAAATTATAGGCGGCGCACTTTACCGCTTCAATTACCGAAATATAAGAATCGGCCAAAATAAAATCGCCGGAGCTGAAATATTTCCCGACGATGCCAATTTTGACGGGCGTTTTTGCTCTCTCAATTTTACCTACAAACTCCCGCCATTCTTTCAAATCTTGCTTTTTGGGCTTCAAATTAAACTTGGTTAAGATTTTTTCGCTGATTCTATCTTTCTCAAAATTAATCGGCACTTCATAGATATTTTCCACATCCGGCGCGGAAATTATGTCATCTTCACGGACACTGCAGTTTAAGGCGATTTTTTCTTTTCTTTTTTTATCAAGCGGAAGTCTTGCTCGGGCAATAATAATATCGGGGTGAAGTCCGGCCGCGTTTAGGGTTCGGACGGCGTATTGCGTCGGCTTTGTTTTAAATTCGCTTCTGTCCGCTAAAGTCGGTAAGTAACTTACAAGAACCAAAAGCACGTCGCCCGGCACTTCCAGCCGCAGCATCCTCACCGCTTCAAGAAAAAGAATATTTTGATATTCGCCGACCGTGCCGCCGATTTCGGTAATAATAATGTCGGCGCCGGTTTTCTCCGCGGCTTTTTTTAAATTATCAATGACTTCAAGCGGGACTTGTGGCACGACTTCAACGCATTTTCCGCCATAAGCCAGATTTCTTTCTTTGGAAATTACGGACAAATAAACACTACCGGTTGTCATATAATTCGCGCTTGTTAAATTCAAATTCAAAAATCTTTCATAGTTGCCCATATCTTGGTCGCATTCCATGCCGTCATCCAAAACAAAAACCTCGCCGTGTTCAGTTGGATTCATTGTGCCGGCGTCAACATTCACATAAGGGTCAATTTTTACCGCCGTCACTTGCAATCCGCGCGACTGCAAAATTTTCGCGATTGAAGAAGCCGCCACGCCTTTACCCACGCCGGAGACAACGCCGCCCGCGACAAAAATATATTTTATTTTTTTACTTGGTTTCACAAATTTAAAAGCAACTCGTAGGCGGCTTGGGGATTTGGGCTCTCAAAAATATATGAAGCGGAAACAACAATGTTCGCGCCCGCCTCTCGCGCTAATTTTGCCGTCTCCGGATTCATACCGCCATCTACTTCAATCGTAATGTCGGGAAAAAGCTCCCGCAAAAATATTATTTTTTGAATTGCCGATTCGTCAAAACGCTGGCCCGCAAATCCCGGCTTCACCGCCAAAACCTGCACAAAAAGCAGGGCGTCTAAAAACGGCATTAGTTCTTCCGGCTTGGTCTCGGGGCGAATCGCAAGCATCACCTCAACATTTTCCTCGGAGCATTTTTCTAAAATTAAATTGAGTTTTCCTTCGCGGCCGCGGAGCGATTCAACATGAATTATGATTCGCTTAACTCCGACTTTGAGCCAATCCTCAAAAACATCCTCCGGATGCTCTACCATCAAATGAATCTCAAAATTAGTTTGTAGTTGGTGGTGAGTAGTGAGTAGTTTGAAAAATCCTTCTGGGCTATTCCATGTTTTCACGGGCGCGAATTTACCGTCTGAAACATCAATGTGAGCCCAATCGCTGCCGATTTCCCCTACCTGTGCCAATCTTTTTTTAACGCACCCAAAATCCAAACAGTTAATCACGGGGATGACTTGCATTTTATTCGTCTTCTTCGTTTTCTTTCTCAAAAATCGGTCGGGATGTTTTCAATTCTATTTCGGAAATCTTTTGGAGGCGGCGGCGAAAACGTTCTTCGCGGGAAAAAGGCGTCGTGAGCCAAACTTCTAAAATCTTTTTAGCCGCCTCCGGTTCAAGATAATCGGCGGCGAGACACAAAATATTTGAATCAGTATCGTTTCTTGAATCATACGCCTGATCCGGATTGGAAACCAAAGCCGCCCTTACCTTTATAAATTTATTGGCGACCACCGCCATCCCCACACCCGAACCGCAAATCAAAACGCCACGGCTGTTTTCGTAATCCAAACTCACCCTTTCCGCCACAGCGGCAACAAAATCGGGATAATCATCGGCTTCATCATAAAAACCATTTCCTAGGTCAGCCACTTCATATCCTTTGGTTTTCAAAAAATTTTTGAGATATTCTTTTAATTTAAAACCGCGATGGTCCGCGCCGAAATAGATAACCATTAAAGACATTATAAAACAAAAATCCCCGCCCGCGAAAGCGCGAAACGGAGAAGATACGATGCTCGTTCAGAAGCCGAAGCTTCTGAACGAGCAAAGGTACAAAGCGACCGAAAGCCAGAGTGGCTAAGCGACCGAGGGCTGCACCTCTCGAGTCGGTATCTTCGACTTGCGAGGCCGAACACCGGCGAGCACGCAATCGTCATTAAACCTGCCGTCAGGATAGATCAGGGAGAGCCTGCGGCTCGCGGAGTAACGGTCGAGATACAAGACGCGGCGGTGGTCGCGCGGGTCCAGCCAAGCTTCATGTAAGAAGATGACGAACGGCTTCTTTTCGGAAGTCGTCGCCGTTCCGCGCTGCTCGGCGAAACGGAGGGCGTGTTCGCAGGTTGGGCGTTCCAGTCCGGCGGCCTTCAGAAATTCAAGGCCTTCTGCTTCGCTGAAAGGGCGTTTGGGATCGATGATTTCGATCTCGATGTCTTCTGCTTCGCGCGGGATGAGAGGGAAGTTGGTCTGGGTGATGAGGTCGTTCACGAAGTTGAACCCGTCTCTCTCCTTGAGGGATTGTACAACCTCATCAGTCGTTTCGGGGCCACCGAGCTTGATGCTGAAAACATCTCCGGACGCGAACCGACCCTCGACAGCGGCTTGGAGATGGAGCTTTAGTCGGTGAGGGTTGAACGGATAACCGTTCGGTTGCCGGAGCTGACGCCCCAGTTCAAAAAGCTGACCAGTGATGCTTTCGTACAACTCGCCTGCGACACGCTGTGCCATGACGATTTCTCCTTCTTCGGTTATTAGCTTTGCCAGAGGACACCAATTTGGTAGTCATAGCCAGAAATCCCGAATATGTATATCCTTCGCTTTCGCCTAAGGATACCTTCGGTCACTTTTGGCTATGACTACCTACGCCAAGTATTCTTGTTTTCCAAGGAGCTATTATAAGTGTAGCACATCTATCATATTTGTCAACCCCTCACCCTTGAACAAGGATGAGGGGTAAAAACCTCATAAATACGAGCTAAATTGAGTTTGCAACGCCCAAAACATGCTTTACTAAAGTCGCCGCGTAACCCCACTCGTTGTCATACCACGAGAGAATTTTGACTAAATCGCCGTCAATGACTTTTGTAAAATTTAAATCAACGATTGCGCCGTAGGGCTCGCCGATGATGTCCGAAGAAACTAACTGGTCTTCGGTAATTTTTAAAATCCCCCGCCACCTCGGCTCTTTTGCGGAGGCGCGAAAAATATCATTGATTTCTTTGACCGAAGTTTTTCTTTTAGCGACAAAAGTAATGTCGGCAATTGAACCGGAGAGAACCGGCACACGCATCGCAAGCCCGTCAAATTTTCCCTCTAATTCTTTAATCACTCTTGTTACAGCATTCGCCGCGCCAGTTGTTGAAGGCACAATATTTTGCGTCGCCGCTCTTCCTCGCCTGAAATCATTTCCTTTAGTCGACCCATCAACCAAATTTTGCGTTGCCGTATAGCCGTGAACGGTGTTCAAAATCGCTTTCTTAATTCCAATTGTCTCATTCATTATTTGTATCACCGGCGAGGCGGCGTTTGTCGTGCAAGAACCGTTGGAAGTTAAAACAACGGTTTTGAAATCTTTTTCATTCACGCCCATCAAAACGGTTTTTTTATCTTCTCCATCTTCATCTTTTGCCGGCGCGGTAAGGACGATTCTCTTCGCGCCCGCCCTCAAATGAACTTTCGCTTTTTCATACGATTCAAAAACGCCGGTTGATTCAACAACTATGTCAATTTTCAAATCTTTCCAAGGTAATTTTGCCGGATCTTTTTCCTGAAAAAAAGAAACTTTTTTGAGATTTGCCTCGTACCGACCATAGACGGTATCGTGCTCCAGCAAATAAACAAGGTTCTCTTTATCGCCCAAATCATTGATGGCGACAATATCTAAATTTTTGTCACCAAAAACCTGACGGAAAAACAATCTTCCTATTCTGCCGAAACCATTAATTGCTATCTTTGCCATTGATTTCATTATATCTTATTTCATCGCCGATTTTAAATCCCATCTCGCTTACAGTCCCCGCGTTTACCTCCAAAACATTTTGGACCGGTTCCGGCGGATAATACATTTTAAGATTGAATTTGCTCACGCCGATTTGCGGGTCAATGTTTTCTTCAAAACCGACAATTTTATTTTCTTTAATCCAAATGATATCAATGGGAAATTTCATATCCTTCATCCAGAAACCGTATTTCCCAGGACTACCAAATATAAAAAACATTCCCTCGTCTTTATCTAATTTTTCCCGTCCGGAAAGCCCCTTCGCCCGCGCGCCCATTGTTTCCGCGACATCCACCGAAAATCGCTTCGTGCCAATCTCAATAGTTGCTTTTTTGTAAGAAGCGAAAAATCTGCCGACGTAAAAAAAACTCATTACACTTATTCCTAAAACAATTCCAAATAAAACTAAGAAAAATTTTATTCCCATAAATAAATTAATAAAACATTCCGTAAACAATTATTCCGAAAGCCACGGCGACATTCAATGATTCCTTTTTGCCGCGCATTGGAATTTCTAAAATCTTATCGGCTTTTTTCAAGATTTCCGGCGGTAGTCCTTTAACTTCGTTGCCTAAAATTAATGCGATATTTTTGAGCTTGTAACTATTGGCTTGTAACTTGTAGTAAAGAGTTGAGTTTTCTGATTGCTCAACGGCAAAAATTTTGTATTTTTCTTTCTTCAATTTTTGAATCACCTTTTCTATTTTTGAAATTTTCTCCCATTCTACGTATTCCTCCGCGCCCAAAGAAACTTTTTTAAGTTGCGAGATTGGTTTTCCAAAACGGTCAATCGGCGCGGGCGTAATGCCACAGAGATAAATTTTTTCAATTCCAGCAGCATCTGCTGTTCTAAAAATAGAGCCAACATTGTGCAAGCTTCTTATATTGTGGAGAATCGCGATCATTGCCCCGGTGTCGGCGTCGTCGCGACCCAAACACCGCCAACTTTCTGCAATGAATTACCGTCCCCAGAACCGCCCGTGCTTGAAGTATAAATTACTTCGTCAATAACATCCGCGCCATTCTTGAGGCCAATAGTTTCACCGGTATTGCTTAATGAAAACGAGCTGTCAAAAATCGTTCCGCTATATCCGGCATTATCTAGAAGAAATTTCGCTGAATCAATTACGATAACCGCTCGCGCGCCCGGAGACAAAATCACCGAACCTTGTGCCACGGCAAGATTGTGATTTATATCTGCTTCCCAAAATCGCCAACCGGTAAAATCAACCGGCTCGTTTCCGCTATTGAAAATTTCAACCCACTCACGACCGGTATCCGCACCCGGAAGATCATACATAATTTCCGTGATTTCAATTTTTAGCGGCGCGGGAGGCGGCGGCGGCGAAATCAAATCAAAAACCGCGTTAACCGATTTTTCGGCATTTATGGTAATCGAACAACCACCAGTCCCGCTGCAAGCTCCCGACCAACCGGTAAATATTGAACCGCTATCCGGCGTTGCCGCAATGACAATTTGCGCGCCGGCTTGATAATTTTCGCTACAATCCGAACCACAGCCGATACCACTTGGATTACTCGTAAGCGTCCCTTGGCCAGTGCCTGATTTAGAAACCGTAAGAGTATGGGAAGAAGACGGCGGGGGTGGCGGTGGGGGTGGCGGATTTTGATCGCCATCATTTATTTGCCCTTCTGAATTTTCTGATTTGGGCGTTCCAAAAATACCATTAGAACCACCTCCTTTATAAGTACGCCAAGAGAAATCGTTTGCTCTTTCCGCGGTTCGATAATCGGGCGAAGCAGAACCGGCCAACCAATCGGAGCTTGCCAAAACTTCATCCACCAACCGACAATTTTGGTTAAAAAGTCGCAGTGATTCGCTACTGTTTTTAATCGCATTCGTGAAAAATTTGTCGGCTGGCACGCTCGGCACGGCATTATCATCTGTTCTCTCCAGAAGAAAATAACTGCCTAAAGATAAATTATCACCATTTTCAAAAAACACTTTTATATTTGCGTCTTTGCCTAAAAACTGCCAGCCAGCCAAATTAATCGAACCACCCGAATTGTTTTTTAGTTCTATCCATTCATCGGAAGTTTTACTGCTCGCCGTACCCGCCCAAGCGATTTCATTTACCGAAACTTCATGCGTTGGCAAATTCAAATTTACCTGCGGGCATATTGAAGGTTCTATATTTCGATTTATGTTGTTGCTGCCGTTCCCAGTTTGAGTTGACGAACTATTTAATTGAACCGGAGGGGCGGTTTCTTGCTCCGAATTTTCAATTGTTTTTTGAACAATGCCCTTTGAATTCTCATTTTGGGGAGTGCCGCCGAGCGTAGCCGAAGTATGCCAAGAGAAATTGCTCAAGTTTCGTTCCATCGTCCTTTTATTTCCTTTATTATTTATGCCCGCGGGCCAATCGGGATCAGCCAAAACTTCGTCAAGCAAACCACAATCAATATCAAAAAGCCGCAATCCTTCATCGCTGTTTTTTAAATTGCCGGCGTATAGAATATCAATCTTGGCATTCGGCACCGCTTCTCCGTTTCGCCCCAAAAGATAGAAACCGTTTTTAGAAATTTTTGAGTTTTTGGGGAAGATAATTTTTATCTGCTCGTCTTTATCCAACAACTGCCAAAAAGATATATTGACTTCATTGTCGGATATATTTTTGAGCTCAATCCATTCATGATTGCTGTTCGCATTCGTCCCCATCCAAGCGATTTCGTTCAAAATCACGGCGTTATGATTCGGCTTTCCTCCTACTTCAAAACCGCACAAAGAAATTTCCTCCCCGTCTGTTTGTTTTCCGTCAAATTCCCTTGCGGACCCGAGGGGCCTGTTATCTAAAGAAACTTCGTAATCCGAGGCATTATCCTTCGGCGAAAAAGTCTTTCCAAGCAGAAAAACAGCGCTTTGAGCAAAATTCTTTGCCGATAAAATTAGGCCACCGAAAAGCTTGTTGTTCGTTCCTTTTGCTTCTACTCGGAAATAATCGCTCAAAAAATAAGCGTTCCCGAGAATAAAAACGCTCAAAAAAATCACCGCAATCCTCGAACCTAGCTTTGATTTTTTTACGACTTCTTTACAATCGTCCTTATCCATTTATTTTGCAGTCTACCAAAAAATAAAGCCCCTTTCAAACAATTCGCACAATTTACTTCAATTAAAATAAAGCGATGATAAAAACCAAAACCGCGATGCCGCTTAGAATATAAAGAATAGTTTTTGCGGATCTGCCTACTTGTGTAAGAACCTCATTCACCCGTTCAATGTCAATGTGGCCCGGCGGAGATGGCGATTGAGGCGAAACTTGAAAACAATCAGCGCGGCAATTTATATAATTCTCGCTTGTTTCACAAATCCCGTTACCGCAAACCGAAACCGGCGGAGGCGGTAGAGGAGACAGGGGTGGAGATGGCGGACAAATATTGGCATGCGAGCATACGCCACCGGCGCAAGAATCTGTTGTGCACGAATCATTATCATTACAATTCACTCCGCAACACGCGTTAACTTTTACGCAATCATTCCAAGCGCCGTTTGCGCATATTTGATTGCCGGAGCAAGAACCAGTCTGACAGGAACGAGATTCGCCAGAATAACACAACGGCTGCCCGGGCCGTAAATTGAAAATTACGGAAACGGACAGCTCGCTACTCATAGTAAGCGAACAGCTACCCGTCCCACTGCAAGCCCCCGACCAGCCCCCGAAAATTGAATCGCTCTCGGGGATAGCGGTTAAAGCGACTTGAGCGCCGGAATTATAATTCTCCTCACAATCAGAACCACAATTTATGCCGGCCGGAATGCTATTGATTACGCCTCGGCCAGTGCCAGTTTTAGAAACCGTAAGGTTAAAAGAAACCGGCGGGGGCGGGGGCGGTGGCGATTCAATAACATTCATAAGAACCACGGCTTCATTGGTGCGAAGAGTCACTTCAGTAACCGGGTTTTGTGAAAGCGTACCGTCTGACTGAATAATATAATAAGAAGAGCCGTAAGGATTTGAGAGAGAATATGTTTTTGGGTCAACGCGTGAATTATATGTAGGATCGTTTGGGGGCGGATTATCAGAACGCTGGCCTTTCCAACGCGCAAGCACAAGACCGTTTTCAAAGTGGCGCGCAAAAACAACATTTGACCAGTTAAAATATGTGCAATTTAACTGCGTGGATGGACTGTTCCAGTCAAAAAATTTATCGGTGTTCTCAGCGCCCGCAAAATCTTTCACGCCTAGCGGGTTGACGCGCGGCTTGCCGATATCCAATTCTGCCACGTTATTCCAGTGAGCACTCAAAGGCGCTACTTCCATATTCTCTCTATAGCCGTAATAAAGAAGCGGGTTTTTCACAAGATAGTATTTCGCTATAGAAAATTTGCGTGTCTCTGTATCGGACGGCGAATTATAGGTGAGCACAAGCACATGATTGTTTCTCAAAAAAGAATAGTCCCAGACTTCTTTAAGATCGGAACAATCTGCTGCCCAAAAAGGCATATTATACTCGCCGGCGGCAAGTGGCGATAACCAGCTTTCGGGACTGAAATAATCAAGGTTATTCAGAACCCAATTAATGTACGGGCCACTCTCTCTTATCCAAAACATGGCGTTCACGTTTCCTACCCAAATAAGATTTCTTCCTGTTTCTTGTTCAACGCGGTTTTTTACTTCATTAAAATACGCATTGTAATCGCTGTTGTATTGATGTCCGTTAATGGCAGAAGAAGGCGGCTCTGGCTGACCAAAATATTCAATGGTATTTTGTATATTTTTTACATATCCCGGCAGATAAAGAATATTATCCCACCACATGCCGTCTGACGAAGATATAATAGGCAAAGAACGCCAAACACCAAAAGCTTTGTAAGTTTCGCTTTTGAAATTCGGGAATTTCGCACCCTGCGCCTGATAGAGTGGGATGGAATCGGGTACGCGACTGTCGCTTAAAAGTTGGGCGCTTGAGGCGCCGCACCCGGTAGCCGCGATTCCACTGCAAGCGCCTGTTTGTTCATCCAGCAGATTACAGCCACGCACAAGAATGTCATTTACGGTTGTATCACATTTGTAATGAAGAAATACGCTTTCGCTTTGCGGATAGACCGCGTACTGCGGGTTCTCTGCAAAAAACTGCTGAAGAAAATTCAGACTTGTGCGACCAAGACTCGCAAGAGAGTTGAATGTAATCGCGATAAGATCGGGGTTTATTTGTTTTACAGTCAACGGCGCCCTACCCGCGGTGATATCAAAATGATCAGCCAGAAATTGTACGTCTGCGCCAGTGTATGTGCTAGCGTCCCTGGATGTGTCGTAGTAAACAGTATTTATCCACGGATAGTTGTCAAAGTCCGACTGCGTTTCACCGCCAAGTCCACCGCCAATACTCCCAATCAACACAGTTTTACCGCCTCTTGTTTCGTGAAGCGGAGAAAGAAGATAAAAAAAATAGCCGAACGATAAAAAAATGAATGCTAAAAGCATCAAAACAACATTCCATTGTTCGGCGCCTTTTTTCGCACTGCTATTGTTCGCCATACTATTTAAGTATATTCTAAAAAATTTATATTTGTTATAATAAACCTGATGAAAACATGGCGGGTTGTTTTTCTAATAATCGCGGGAATTGTCTTTCTACTTGCCGTTTTTCTTGCGATTTTTACGTCAAAAGTAAAAGCCCATTCAGACCCATGGACAAACATCAGCTTTAACCCGCCATCCTACCATTTTTCCTGGAATAATATATTCGGCTGGGCGGATTTTCACGAAACGCACAGCATAATTGTGAACGACCAAAAGCTGACTGGCTACGCGAGCTCGTCGGTCGGCGATATCTCCTTAGACTGCAATCAAACCGCTTACGGGGGTTCTAATGTCTGCGAACAAACCAATAACTATGGCGTGAAAAACGACGGCAGTGGATTTCTTTCCGGCTACGGCTGGAATCAAACCATCGGCTGGATAAGTTTTAACTGCGATCAAACAGCTTACGGGGGTCTTAATGTATGCGCGCAATCTAATAATTATAGAGTAAAAATTGACACCGCAACCGGCGATTTCAACGGTTATGCATGGAATCAGATTGTCGGCTGGGTCAGTTTCAACTGTGCGCCCGACGGCAATTGCGCCGCCTCCGATTATAAAGTTAATACTGATTGGCGTTCAATCGCAGCGGCCGGTTTTTTGGAATCTTCAATTTTTGACACTAACGCGGGCGGCGGCGCGATTTTAAACAGCGTCATTTGGCAAGGCTCCCAACCGGTCGGCACGTGCGTTAAATTTCAAATTGCAGTTTCAAATGACCCAAATCCTTCTTTCTGGTCCTACAATGGTCCCGGCCAAGATAACAATCAATATTTCGGCAATAGTTGTTTCGGACCAAATGTAACAATCCCGATAACCGGCGGCGACAGAACGTGGGTCAACAATCAGCGTTATCTCCGCTATAAAGTTTTTTTGAACAGCAACACCGAGAGGTCTTTTTCGCCGAAAATTGAAGACATTATTTTGAATTGGAGCAAGTAAGACAATGGCATTGGCTCTAGCTATGACTTTTAAAATGTCATAGTTATTGTTAATGTCATAGTATGTTAATCTACAACACTCTCTCCGGTAAAAAAACCGTTCTCCGGAAATCAAAAAAGAAACCTCTTAAACTTTTTGTCTGCGGTCCCACCGTTTATGATTTGAGCCATATCGGCCACGCCCGCACTTATATTTTTTTTGATGTTTTCGCGCGCTATCTTCGCGCACGCGGTTTTAAAATTTTTTACCTTCAAAACATCACCGATATAGATGATCGAATCATCGCCCGAGCCCGAGTCATCAAGAAAAAACCGATGGCACTTGCCGAGTATTTTACCAAAGAGTATTTAAAAGATATGGGTTCGCTGGGCATCCGGAGCGTGAACGCCTACGCGCCAGCAACCAAATTTATCGGAGAAATTATCTCTCAAATTGAACGACTTATTAAAAGGGGGTATGCCTATAAAATTGAAAACGAGGGTTGGTACTACGATATTAAAAAATTTAAAAGTTACGGCCAGCTTTCAAACCGCACCGTCTCCCAAGCCGAAGATGCCGTTTCAAGAATTGATGAATCAATTAAAAAAAATAACCGGGGCGATTTCTGCCTCTGGAAATTTTCCCGGCCCGGCGAACCCGTCTGGCAATCAAAACTCGGCGCTGGCCGTCCGGGTTGGCACATCGAAGACACCGCCATTTCCGAACACTATTTCGGCCCACAATATGACATCCACGGCAGCGCGGTTGACTTAAAATTTCCCCATCACGAAGCGGAAATAGCCCAACAAGAAGGCGCTTCCGGCAAAAAACCAATGGTTAAAATATGGATGCACGCCGGTTGTTTGCTTATTGACGGTAAAAAAATGTCCAAAAGTTTAAATAATTTCATCACCGTAAAAGATTTATTAAAAAAATATGACCCCGCCGTTTTACGCTTGATGATTCTTTCCCATCACTACCGCTCCCCGCTTAATTTCTCCTCTAGGTTAGCCGAACAAACTAAAATTTCTTTCTCTAGATTTGCGGAATTTATAAACAAACTAGAGTTCGCAGGCAAAACAAAAAACGGGAAAAACCAAAAACTGGAAATTAAAAAATTAATGAAAAATAATGAAAAAGCTTTTTATAGAGCTCTGGAAAATGATTTCAACACTCCTCTCGCTTTAGCACGCCTTTTCAATCTCGCCGCGGAACTCCAAAATAAAATATGGGGTCTGCGAAGCGCGGAGGCAAAAATCGTTAAAAATTATGTTGAAAGCGCGCTTAAAATTCTAGGCATAGAAATTAAAACCCCTAAAACACCTAAGAAAATAAGGGGTCTTGCCGTGAAACGCGAGTTATTAAGGAATAATAAACAGTTTGTCCAAGCCGACGCCTTGAGAAAAAAAATAGAAAAATTAGGATATAAAGTAGATGACACGCCTCGCGGACAATTCGTCGCAAAAAATAATGGTTAACAAAAATATAAAATTGCCGCCTCAAGACTTGGAATCAGAAACTTCCGTCTTGGGCGCTTTAATGATTGATAAAAATGCCGTGATCAAAGTGGCGGATTTATTAACGCCCGCCGATTTTTATCATCCGGCTCACCAAAAAATATATGAAACGGTGTTGGAACTTTTTGAAAACAACAAGCCAGTGGACTTGCTCACCGTCTCAAGTAAACTCAAAGAAAAAAAAGCGTTGAAAGAAATCGGCGGCAACGATTACTTAACCGACCTCATAAACAGCGTTCCGACTTCGGCCCACATCGCCCATTACGCGAGTATCGTCAAAGAAAAAAAGGTGCGGCGCGAGCTTATCCAGGCCTCATCCGAAATCAACGAAAAAGCTTTTGAGCATGAAAATTTTGAACGCCTCCTGGACGACGTTGAACAAAAAATTTTCACCATCTCGGGACGGTCACGACCGCAAAAGTTCGCTCACATTAAGGACGAACTGCCGGGAGCTTACGAGCGTTTTGAAAAATTGCACCGAGGCGAGGGAGGAGCGTTAAGAGGCATTCCCACCCAATTCCACGGTCTTGATTCAATCCTCTCCGGTCTCCAGCGTTCTGATTTAATAATTATCGGCGCGAGACCCTCATTCGGTAAAACCGCCCTCACTCTTGACATCGCCCGCCAGGTCGCTTCCCAGGGAAAAACCGTCGGCATTTTTTCTCTTGAAATGTCCAAAGAGCAGGTTTTAGACAGAATAATCGCGAGCCAAGCGCAAATACCGCTTTGGCGTTTAAGAACCGGTCGACTAAGCGATGAAATTGAATTCGCGATGATCCAACGGGCGCTCGACCAGCTCTCCGTCATGCCGATTTTTATTGATGATACGCCTTCACCGAATATCTTGCAGATTCGTTCTATGGCAAGGCGACTCCAGATAGACCACGGTCTTGACCTTTTAGTCATTGATTATCTCCAGCTTATTCAACCAAGAACAGAGAGCGAAAGCATGGTTCACCAAGTCACGGAAATTTCCCGCGGTCTTAAATCGCTCTCGCGAGAATTAAACATTCCCGTTATCGCCGTTTCCCAACTTTCGCGGGCCGTTGACCAACGCGAAATTAAAATTCCGCGCCTCTCTGACCTTCGGGAATCGGGTTCTCTGGAACAAGACAGCGATGTCGTGCTTTTCATTTACCGCAAGGACAGGGAAAGAATGGACTTACCCGAAGAAGAACAAAATATGATTGAACTTATAATTGCCAAACATAGAAACGGCCCGCTTGGCACGGTCAAATTAAAATTCGATCCGGAAAAAGTCAGCTTCAAGAATTTGGATACATATCACAGCGAAGAATGATCCCGGAACCGATCCAAAAATTTATAGAAAGTTTTTCCCGCCTGCCCTCACTCGGGCCGAGGGTCGCGACACGCCTCGCTTTTTATTTGATGAATCTGGACCCGTCTACTTTTAAAAATCTGGAGACGGGACTTTTGAATCTTAAAACTTTAGATCGCTGTAAACGTTGCTTTTTTCTAAAAGAAGCCAAAAAACCGCTTTGCGATTTGTGCCTTGACCAAAAAAGAAATAAGAACTTAATCGCCATAGTGGAAAAAGAAACCGACCTTTTATCAATTGAAAAAACAAGCCAGTTCCGCGGCCAATATCTGATTCTTGGCGAACTCGCGGAACAGGGCTCGCTTAAAACCGGCCAAAAATTGCGGCTTCAAAGTTTAAAAAACCGGATTAAAGATGAACTTGGCGGCCGGGCCGAAGAAATTATTGTCGCCGTAAATCCCAGCGCGATCGGCGACTTCACGGCGGATTTAATCAAGCAGGAGTTTCGCGAACTCGCCGAAAAAATCAGCCGCCTCGGCCGTGGCATCCCCACCGGCGGCGAAATTGAATTCGCGGACGAAGAAACTTTAAACCAAGCGCTTGAGAGGAGGAATTAAAAGCTCCGCGCAAAAATACGCGGAGAAGATACGATGCTCGTTCAGAAAGCCTTGGCTTTCTGAACGAGCAAAGAAACAAAGTGTCCGAAAATCCGGAGTGGTTAAACCACCGAGGGTTTGGGCTTGCAAGGTCGAACACCGGCGAGCCCGCAATCGCCATCGAACCTGCGGCCAGGACAGCGCAGGCAGAGCCTGCGGTCCGCGGAATCGCGGTGGAGACACAGGACGTGGCGGTCGCCGCCCGGGTCCAGCCAAGCTTCGTGGAGGAATACGACGAATGGCTTCTTGGTAGAAGAGGTCATCATTCCGTATTGCTCGGCGAAGCGGAGCGCGTGTTCGTAGGTTGGGCGTTCCAGTCCGGCGGCCTTGAGAAGGTCTAGGCCTTCTGCCTCGCTGAAGGAACAGCCGGGATCGACAACCTTGATCTCGATGTCTTGTGCCTCGTGCGGGGCGAGAGGGAAGTTCTTCTGGGTGATAGGGTTGTTCACGAGGAAACCGCCCTTGCGCAACATCCGAACAATATCGTCGGTCGTTTCTGGACCGCCGAGCTTTACGCGGGAGAACAAAGGATCGAAACCGAGAAGCGTACGAAACTTCTCGCGGTCCACTACCGCTGGGTTCTCCACCCTCAAAAGATCAGAGAGAAGTCCGGACATGTAGAGGGCTTGCAAAGTTTCAAGAGAAGCACCAGCCTCTCTTGCCAGATTCAGCATCTGGTAAGCTTGATCAAACGATGGGTTGCTCATGGCAACTCCTTTCTGCTATTTCCGCCATTTGGATTTTTGGACAGGCGGGTTATAGCTTTCAAACCACAATTAAATTATGAGCTGGAAGCTATAACCGCGCCAATATTCAGTTTTTAAAGAACAGCGTTAGCCTATTACGTTGTGCTTAATCTTGTCAATGGTAGCAAAAACCAACAAAAAACCGTCCGCCTAGGGCGGACGGTTTTTCTTATTTAATTTTCAATATCTCTAATTCGGTGTAAGGCTGGCGATGACCTTTCTTTTTGCGATAGCGAGTTTTTGAATGATAGCGGAAAACAATTTTTTTGTCGTGTCTTCCCTGCTTTAAAAGTTTCGCGAAAACATTCTTGTCCTTCAAATATGGCGTGCCGATTAGAACCTCACTCCCATCAACCGCCAAAAGGACTTTATCAAAAACAACTTCCTCGCCCGTTGTCCTATCCAGCTTTTCAACTTTGATTTTTTCTCCGGGCTGAACTTTATATTGTTTCCCGCCGGTTTCTATAACTGCAAATTTCATACTCGCTCATTTTGCCTTAATCCCCAACCGTCTGTCAAATAAGAAATCAGAAATATTAAATTATTGTTCCAAATTATCTTTTACTTTACCAATTAATGATGACGCGTATTCCTTGCCGCCCAAACCGAAAGCAATTCCGCCGGCAATGGCGAGCATCGCCACAAAACCGGTGACAAGCGCGTTGATGATAGAAACCGCGATCCCAAGCTGCGAAAGGGCCGCCAAAAATCCGAAAATCACAATCGCCCACCAGGTTAAGGAGCTTAAGAAATGCGCGGAGTGAAGACGGGCGCTTTTAACTGAAGCCCGCACGAGCCGCCGCAAGAAATTCGCGACAACCACCGCCGCGAGCATAATCAAAGCCGCGACAATCACGTTTGGAATGTAAAGCAAGACTTCGCGCAAGAAATTAGAAAGGGAATAAAACCTTAAAATATCTACAACCGCGAGCACGAAAACGACCACAAAAAACCAGTAAATCAATCTCCCCAAAAATCTCGCGCTGTTCATATTCAAACCGGCGCGGTCAAAAAATTCGCGCAAGCCCAAACTGCCGAGAAGCTTGTCCAACTTGACGGCGCTCACGATTCTTTCAACTAACATTCCCAAAGCGGTCGCAATCACAAGTCCTACAATTAAAACAACCAAAGCGCCGATAATATTCCCAAGCGTAGCTACCGCTCCCACCCAAAGATTTTGAAGCGAACCGACAATTACCGATGTCCAATTTTGGATAACCATAAAAATTTTATTTAGATGTTACCGACCTTTAACTAAACTGTGTTCGGGGTTATTATAACATAAAGAAAAATGAGACCAAACCAACTTATCCCCATTGCGACAATCGCCATATTGATCACCCATTTTGCGGCCGAGTTTTTTGGCCTTTACGAACTTATCCCGCGATTTGACTCTTTTGTGCATTTCCTTGGGGGCATTTGGGTTGCCTCGGTGGTTGTTGGCTTTGAAGAAACACGCCCCAAATTTTCAGTGCTTAAAAACAATACATTCTTGAATTTTTTAATCATAATTTCCCTAACGACCTTAGTCGGAACTTTCTGGGAATTTTTTGAATTTGCCGTGTATAAAATTTCTTTTCTCACTGGCCATTTTTTCCAAGCCCAAACCTGGCCCAACACCTTAAGTGATCTTTTTTTTGATATGGCGGGCGCCAGCGTTGCCTCGTTTTTACTATTCTTCAAGCGCCATTTTTCTTATCAAAGACAAATCCCTCCTCTTTAAATCCGACAAAATTTCCATCGTCGGGTCAATCGCGATTGTTTTCCCCAAATACTGGCCAGCCGTAAAATTCGGCAATAAAACATAATCCGCTCCTTCTTTGTATAGAATTTCCGTTTCTTTTTCTGTTTCGGCGCGCAAAATAATTTTCGGCCGGTTTTTATAATTTCTCAAGGCGGTCAGGATAAAAAGATTATCGTCAAAATCCGGGCTTGTTGAAATGACGAGAAGCGCTTCGTCAAAACCGGCTTTTTCAAAAACACTGGCGTCACGGATGTCGCCGAAAATGTAATCATAATTGTGTTTCTTCAAAAAATTTATAACCTCGGGGTCAAAATCAACAATCAAAAGATTTTCTTTGGGAATGGAAAGAGCGATGCTCTCGCCGGTGCGATGACAACCGATTAAAATCACTTCTTTTTTCAAAAATTTTTCTTTTGATAACTGCTCTTTAAGCTTGCGGCGCTCAAATAAGGAAAGAAATCGGCCGACGCGGTTAAATATATTCTCGGCATAAATAATTAAATAAGTAGAGAGAGTAATCGTGATAATCCCCACGGCGGTAATCAAAGCCAAAATATTTTCGGTAATATGACCGATTTTTAAGCCCAGGGCCACTAAAATCAAACTGAATTCGGATATTTGGGCGACAGTCACGCCCGCCAAAAAACTCGTTCTTTTTCTGTAGCCCATAATTCCCATAATAATTAAGACAACGAGCGGGTTGCCGATAAGCACAAAAAACGAGAAAGCGGCAATAGGCAAAACCAAACCTTTAAAATCGGAGAAAATTATTGAAGAGCCCAAAATTACGAAAAAAATCAAAATGAAAAAATCGCGGAGCGACCGGAAACGGCTTGAAATCTGAAAATGCTCCGAGGAATTGGCCAAAGCCAAACCGGCCAAAAAACCGGCAATTTCAATTGAAAAACCGATTTTGGCGGCGACGGCCGCGAGCATAAAAACCCAAGCCAGACTCAAGAGAAAAACAAGTTCGTCCGAGCGGGCAACTTTCCGAAAAACAAAAGGCAGGAATTTTTTGCCGAGCCAAAATATTAACACAAAGAGAATTGCCCCCTTCAAAAACGCAAAAACTAAATTCACCCAGTTCAAACTGCCACCCGTCTCAAACCCAGCTAAAAGTACAAGAATTAAAATAGCGACCAAGTCTTGCACCAAAAGAAACCCGATGCTTATCTTGCCATACAAACTGTTCAAATCTTTTTTATCCGAGAGCAGTTTCACGACGATAATCGTGCTGGAAAAAGTAAGCGCCGCCGCAATGTAAGCTGATTCTAGATAACTGAAATGAAAAAAAACCGCGATGAGATATCCGATCGTGGCCGTAAAAACCATTTGGCCAAATCCGACGATGACGGCGGGTTTCCCCACGAGTTTCAACGAATTGTAATTTATCTGCAAGCCGACCATAAAAAGAAGAAACATTATCCCCAAGTCGGCAAAAATCTTGAAAGTTTCTCTATCGGCTAAATTAAAAAAACCGAAATAGCCGATTAAAGCGCCGGTCGCGAGATAGGCTAAAATCACCGGTTGTTTTAATAACTTGGCCGCAATGCCCATCGCGGCCGCAAATAAAATTACCAACGCTAATTCAAAAAAACCGCCAGTCATCATTCTACTAATAATAGAGTAAGAGCCATAAAAAAATAAGTGCTTGTATCCACAAATAACCGGACGGGGGGGTTATTTTATTTTGGACCTACGGGGAATTGGACCCCGCCCTCATCCATGCCATGGATGTGTTCTACCGATAAACTATAGGCCCTTTATTGATTTTATATTGCCATCTTTGATGATTTTTTCCAACTTGGCAATAAGCCACGTTTAAGTTAGAATACGAAATAATGAGGTCCACTATAATATTTTTGAGCTTTTTAACCGCGTCAATAGCCATCTTCGTCATTTTGCCGGCCAAAGCGCTGGCGGCAAATTGCGGCGGCGCCACCGTTTGCTCATGTGGCGACACCGTGACCGCGAGCACTACTTTAAGCGGAAATTTAACCTGCACTGGTGATGGTTTAATTGTGGGCGCGAATAATATTACTATTGATGGAAACGGTTACACTCTTACCGGTGATAACGGGGTTACAGATTATGGTATCAAAAACACCACCGGCAAAACGAATGTCATTGTCAAAAATTTTGGGAATATAACCACTTTCGGGCAAGGGATTTATTTTTTGAATGCCTCAAACACCCAATTTACAAACAATACAATTAATTCTAATAATTCAAGGGGCTTTGGGATTTTTCTTTCTTCTTCTCCATCTAGCACCCTCACGAGCAACACGATGTCCGGCAACGGCGCTAATTTATTTGTTGAGGGCGCCGTAGACAGTGATCTTAATCTATCTATTAACACAACTAATTTAGTTGAGGGTAGGCCGGTATATTATCTCTACAGCACTTCAAGTCAGACATATGATGGCGATGTCGTCGGTAATATTGGAATGTTTTGGTGTATATCCTGCACAAACGTTATCGTGAAAAACACGACATTGTCGCCTAAAAACAGAATCGGTGTTTATTTTAAAAGCTCTTCAAGTTCCACCATTTCTAATATAACGGCGACAAGCTCTAATTACGGGATTTCGGTTGATAATTCCACTACCACCCTAATAACAAGCAACACCGCTAATTTTAACGGTTATGGAATATATGTTCTTTCCTCGGTTTCAAGCACGCTAACCAGCAATATCGCTGACTCCAATTCTCACGGCATAAACTTAACAAGGTCTAGTTCAAACACTCTCTCTGGCAATACGGAGAGTTTAAACATGTATGGCATATATTTGGGCGTTTCAACATCAACTACTATAACCAATGGCACGACTACTCTAAATAATGTCGGAATTTATCTTGATCATCCTTCTTCAACAACGGTGAGTGGAAACAAAATGGCCAACAACATCAATGACATTTTTTATACGGGCGTTGGTCTTGATGGTACGATTTATTCGTCCAACCAATTTACCGACAACATTGGAAATAAAATGTTGAATTTCACGGAAGGAGCGAGAACGAAAAATTTGAACGATTCCATAAATTTTAACATTTCAATGTTCACGCCGGCTTCAAGCACCTGTTCCGTTTGTTCGGCAACGATAACAACCAGCCCCGGCGAAACGGTAACCAGCACGCAAAGCTCAAACAACGTAACCGGCTCTTTCACCGCCACAAGGCAAGGTCTTTATTCCTTAAAATTCATCATAACCGACGGCAACAACAACACAGCCAAAAGAAATTATAATTTTTTTGTCGGCGCGACAAGTTCCGTAACCACAAGATTTTATTACAGACAAATTTATCCCGATCACGGTCAGCCGATGAACTATCCCAAAGGTTCTCTTGATGATTCTTATTCTCTGCTTCAAACCGCGCCAACCAGCACAGAAATCAGCTATTGCGCCTTCTGGGTCCAGGTTTCCCCAAATGAAATACCAAATTATCCTTTAGCCAGTATTTCTGGCATAAACAACTATGTTTGGTATAAATCAGATACGTCACCCGACAAGTCCGACGATGTCGGAGTTAAAAGATATGTCGACTACGGCGGTTTGCGGGATTTTAGCCAATCAGTTTCTCCGACTTCGAATTATACTTTAGCCAATAATAATTTCACCGGCTTAGACTGGGGCTTGGATTATTTAAGCAGTTGGTATTGGTTGGAGTTGTATTTAGGCGGCGGCAACCCTTCCTGGCAATCTACTCCCACAAACCCGAGCTACACCGACTTTACTTACACTTATAACACCACCCCGACAATCAAGTCCGCCTCTAATGAAAATGTGAATATTTTGTCGGCGACCGCCCCCGCAAGTGGCACTTCCACCGTCAATATCGTTTTGGACAATCCAAATTCAACTGCCACTTCAACAAGCATCACTCTTGGCGGCTATAATCATCCTTTCTCCGGCCTCACTAACGCAATCTCTTCCGACTCCTCAAACGTCTTTACGGTTTCAAATATAGCTGCGAACTCCACCACTTCCCTTGATTCGGTGAATATGGCAATCACGCCCTCAATCGGTTCCGTTAATGTCACGATTGATACTTGGCGAACCAGCGGCGAATATTACAAAAAATGGACCGAGAACGTGGCTTACGGAAACATTGTCACAAATCATGTCGTCGGCAATATGAATCCCGGCGCAAAATATAATTTGAAAGTTGACGGCGCAATTATTGGAAATAATACCGCGAGCGGCGCGGGCGAAATTAGTTTCGGCTACAATCACACAAGCTACGGCACAAAAACTTTTGAGCTTGTCGCCAGTTCAAGGCCGGGCGGTGGCTCATTGCCTATGGAAGTTTATTCCTGGAGCGGTTCGAGTTTGACGGGCGGGATTAAAAATCACGATTAACGACGGTGAGAAAACAAGAAATTTAATTAACAATTCTTTCTATTTTAACAGCTTGCCCCGTTAGACATTCTGTGGACCTAGGGAGAATCGAACTCCCGCCTCCACAATGCGAATGTGGCGTCGTACCACTAGACCATAGGCCCATACTGCCTATGTCTAACGGGGTGAAAATACGTTCTTTTATTTTTTTCTTGACTGAATTATAATCTAAAAAGCTAGCCTTGAAAACAGACAAAATAGAAAGGGTGGTTACCAATGAAACCGGAAGAAATCGCTGTTCTTAAAGAAACCCTGGAATATATCAAAATAGCCCGCCACTCCGACCACATAACCTACAACATGATGCTTGGAAACGATACTTTTGGAAAAATTCTCAAATCGCTTGAGGGAATCGCTGGTTGGAACACAGAGGACGAAAGAAGAGTGGAGGCGCTCGCGAAAAAGTTCGCCGAAGAAACCAAGGGGCATACCTTAAAGGAAAAAAGCGAAAAGATAGGAAAAATTCTTGCGGTTGGCGGTATCGCAACGGCAATCGCCTTAGCAAGCGGCATCGCTCTTGTAATTCATGACAATCAGAAAAGAAAGAAAAAAAGCAACGCCGAGAAGTAATTCTCGGCGTTATTCTTTATTCCGCCTCATTTTCAACAATTTTAATCTCCTCCTTGCCCGCCGAAAGCCTGCTGAAGCACGGATTGGCGGAGGGCGGAAAAGTCGGCATCTTGGCGCATAATGTCTTGGATTGATTTTATGATGGATTGAACGCTCATAGTCATCTTTGAATTTTAGCTTCGGTTTTCGCTCGCTCAATCATAAATTTCACGCCCTCCGACATATTTTCTTCCTGAATAATAATATCGGGGTGCTTGTTCTGAAAGACACGATAAATTTCATCTGCAAACGCCTGCCCCACAAGCGGCACGTTCTCAAAGTCAAGCAGGATTACCTTAAACTTTTCTAGCCCTTCCAAGATCCTGCGCGCCTGCGAACGGGAAATATGGACACCGCCGGAAGTATAGAGCTTTACCCGTATCTCGGTCTTATCAAATCCGTAATCGCCGTTATTGTTGATGTTGGTATATTTTTTGAAAATATCATTCAAGTGGCGATCGGAATCTGTTCGAATCCTAAAAATAACTTTCGTGCCGCGCTTGATGGCGGATGTATGACGCGCGGCAATATCATGTGTAAGATTGTTAATCACGAGCATCTGACCAAAGCTGTCCAATGTAAAGATATCCCCCGCCTTGGAAGTGAAAAAGATCCCTTCGCCGGAGTGGGTTCTTGGCATAGTAGTGGTTTTCCCCTTTAACAGGTCCTGGATTGCTTCAATTTCCGATTTAAGATTTCGCTTTTTCATAATATTGCGAAATACACCAACGCCGGAATCGTTTACGGTAAAGGACAGGAAGTCGCCACGCGACATTATTTCCACTGAAATAATTTTCGATGCGGAATGTTCGATCGCGTTATTGAACATTTCGGAAAATGCGAATGTAAAAATACTCCGCACATTTTCAGGCAAGTCCTTGAGTTGTGGCAACTTATCCTCTATCTCGAGAAAAACTTTATGCTCTTCAAGCGACTTGTTGATGTATCTTTTTTTTAACGTATTTGGAACGATCTCCGGATGTTCGGTGATGTATGCTTTTGAAACATAAAAAGCGCCGCGGGTTCCCCCAAACTTAACCACTTTGTCTTCTGCGACAAAATCAGAAATCACAAGATTGACGTACTGGCGAGATACATCAATTACCTCTGTAATTTCACGCGCGGTAATTCTCCCCCTTTGCTCAATCAACTCTAAAATTTTCTCCTTATTTGTCATAAGCAACTTCATTGTAAAGCAATCTATATTCAATTGTCAAGTGATTAGCAACTAACCCGCATATAGCGCCTGCTGAACTTCTTTGATTGCCGTGAGATATTTTTCCCGCCCGCCGAAGATGTCGTTGATGATCTGATACGGCGTGCCGAACTGGATGAAGGGCGAGACGCGAAGCACCTCCGGATTTTCAATCGCGGTAATGCCCTGATCCGCGTACTTTTCAAGAAGGGCGGAAAGCACCTCGCGGGCTTTGGCTTCGTATGTGGCAAAGTAGTTTCGCTTTTTGACATTCTCGGCGCGCTCATGCCTCGTCAGCGGCGGCTTGCCGAACGCCACATGGCAGATGAGGTCAAATTCGTCCAAGTCCTTACCGGTTTCGCGTTTTAATTCGTCAAGAAAAACACCGTGCTCCTTTAGCTCATCAATGATGGTTTCTTTACGGTCGGAACTTTTCCAAACGTTCAAAAATTCGTCCAGCGATGCGTATTCTTTAAGAAGCGATTTTTTAGTGTAATCCTTGAGCGACTCGGAAATAAGTTTTCCGTTTTCGTCGTAGTATTGTACCCGCTCCTGAATGATTTTCACCTCAACCCATCCGATAAGATCATTGCCGTTCCGAATGGTAATATCGGGAAATCCTATCCGGTGCTTATATTGAGTTGTTGTTTCCTCCGGCGTTGCTTTCTTTGGGAAAGTTTTCTGGGAGTTGATTAATGTAATGATCGATTGCGCCTAGAAATATATGAGACATACTCAATATTGCGTCGCAATGCATGAAAAATTGGAAAATGTTATTACTGATAAACACAAACCATTCTTTTCTGTCTTTCGCACCCCAAATATCGTCATTTTGCACTCCGCAGAGAAGATTACGTCCCTCGTAGTTATGGTGACCCGCAGCATTCGCTTCTTTATACAATGTCTCAAAAATATTTATACTGCTTGGCTCATCTTTAAGAAACTTTTTTATCATCGCGTCCGAACGGGCATAAAAGGTTCTTTGCGATATCTTATTGCTCGCGGTTAAACCTGTGTGTTTATCGCGATTGCCAAACGCAATTTTCGACAACTCTCGCCTTATGCTTTGAAAATCACTATGTGAATCCAATATCCATACCAAATACCCCAAATGCAGAGGTATTTCTGTCATAGCTTTTATATGTACCGCGGTGGCCACAGAGTTGAAGTTGATCGATGCATCACGAAATGATTCTGTGAGATACAACAGCCTCATCAGCGAAGTTGTTATATGTAGATTCACTCTTGCCGATATCCACGCTTTATGCGAGGCGGAAACTGGGATCCTTACTTCATCAAGACAACGCTCTCTGAGTTTTTGATAAAAATGTTCTATATCCTGCCAGTGCTGTTTTTGATCATCTTTAAACAACTTCTCATCTTCCTCACTATATTTGAAGGTTATTGAATTGGCAGTTGTCTGATTCATCTTCTTATTTCTTGCTAATAAAATCTGCGTACCTTTTACTAACATCTTCGAGCTGTTTTTCGAGTCCGAACGAGAACACTTCATTGGCTTTCTCGATGACGGAGAAGAAGAAATCAAAGTTTATTGCCAAAGATTGCTCTATTAAATTAGTTTTAGCACCCATATCAACAACAAGTGCTCCGTCTTCTTCTTTAAAATACTCGTTCATACTACGAGATTCGGAATGCGAAAGTATACACTGCAGTTTATATGCGGTTTTATAAGTTTCCCACCTACCCACTTCTTTAGACATTTCTTCAATGCTCTTATCAGACCACGTAAAAGGTTTCTCATAATTATCTTTGACGTCTTCGTAGGCGCCACGTATTTGTTGAAAAATCTCTGGTGTAGCTCGTCCGTCATTAAGTAGTTCGGGTCGAGTAGCGATATGATTGTAAAGTTTTTTTCTAGTTATATGGTCATATTCCATATACCTGGCTAACCTGTCATCTTTCTCGTCCGCCAGTATGTACAAAAAAATTATTAGTAGCTCAAACAGTGTTCTGCTAAGCATAAAAGCATCTTCTCCGAATCCATTTTTACAAAGCAAAGTAACTGCTTCATGTGTTCTGGAGGCTTTCGCAATAACAAAGATCGTGAATAATTGTTTCGAATCAGTATAAGACGCGCCCGCTTCCAAGCGGGCGCCCAAAATAGCATCTAGATCTGTATTTAAACGCTCTAATTCATTAAATTTGGAGTTGCTATTTTCCATTTTCTACAATTTTAATCTCCTCTGGGGTGAGGGTGTAAAGTTTATAGACGAGCTGGTCAATTTGTTTTTCGTAGTCTTTCCTTTGCTATCTCAACGTATTTTGTGCTTTTCTCAACTCCTATCCAACTTCTGCCCAATTTTTTTGCAACCACCGCTGTTGTGCCACTACCCAAAAATGGGTCTAAAACTAGACCGCCTTTATTCGAGGATGCAACAATAATCCTTTTCAGCATTTCCTCCGACTTCTGCGTCGGGTGTAGTGCTCTACCGTCTTTCCCGTGTAATCTTTCTTTCCCTTGAACTAAAGGCAATGACCAGACATCCCGCATTTGTTTAAATGCTCCATCTTTCTGTGTTTCGGGGTTTATCTTCTTTAATTCTGTATAGTTAAAAATCCATTTTTTGCCCTTAACCGCCCAAACGATAAATTCTGTTGAATGAGTAAAAACTCTTTTTGTCATATTTGGCATTGCGTTTGTCTTTTGCCAAACGATGACATTGTTAATTTTGAAATCGAGCTGTTTTAGTACAATCATCACTTCCGCAAGATTATGGTAGGTACAAGAAATATAGATTGAGCCATTATCCTTTAATACTTTGTGGCAAGCACTAATCCAATTTCTTGTAAACTGCATATATTCTGGGGCGGACATTTTGTCCCATTCTTCGTTCACCATATACCAATCACCGCCGGTTTTATTTCCTTCCCATTTAAGCCCATTACCCGAAAGATTGTAGGGCGGATCGGCAAAAATCAAATCAACTGACTTTTCATCAATTTTTTCGTTCAGAATCTTTACGCAGTCGTCTTGATAGATGGTATTTAATTTCATAGTTATTGCCTTACTAGAATAGATTTTTGCCAAGTAGTAATTATGTCCGGTATTCGTTCAATCCATTCTACGGAATGCTCGACAACTTTTGTGAGTCCTAAAATTTGCTCATAAAGTCCTAGCAATTTATCGTGCGTAAATCGTCTTCCTTGTTTCCTGATTTCTAAAAGAATTTCGAGTAACCTGACAAATTGAGTAATGGAAAGAGGGACAATTCTTTGTGTTGCGCCCTTGTAACCGTATTTAGTAGCCATCCAAAAAGTTTCTATAGTGTCTTGGTGCAACCGAGGCGCGATAAATAAGCAATAAGTTACTTTATCGGAATATGAATCTTCAAAATTTCTTACATGTCGCATAACTGGTTGACCTTCGTTGTACCACTGCGAACGATCTGTAAGCATCGTAACTTCACAAACGGAATTAAATTTTTCGTAAAAGCATTCTATGTCCGGCTTATTGGCCGGCGCAGTAAATGTGGGTTCATTATCATCGCCTACCGGATAGTTTGGTTTTATTTCCAGTGCGTCATTCAGAGCATTGAGCGCAAGCGCGGACAGTTTTTCAAGCTCAATGCTTTTCTTATTATCTGATTGATAGATATTTTTGAGCGCATCGATGTATTCCTGAATTTTTGACACATCTTGCGACTCAAAATGCGTTTCAAGTTCCTGTAATTTTCTGCGATAACCTCGCAATTTTTCAATGTATGTTTTTAATTGGTCTGCATTCAAGCTCTCAATTTTCTGAAACCCAAAAACTGGTGCTGTTATTGCTTTTAACTTAAGGTCGGCTACATAATCTTGCACATCTCGGCTTAATTTTTCTGCAATTTTTACTAATTCCGGCTTTGTCTCCCACGGCAAGACGGGCTGCTCAATATCAGCAAGATATTCTATGTATTTATCGGGATTTTCGAACGCTAGCGGAGCGGCGTTGTCCATTGAGAGTAATTTATCAATCTCAATAGATCTTCTTGGTTCCAGATCAACATAAAAACCACCACCTCGAATATGTAGATATCTGGTCAATCTAAAATATCGAATCGAGTTGTCGCCGTAATCCTTGAGATTGTTGAGCAGTTTCGTAATTTCACCACTTTTACCTATCCCTAAAAATATTTTGGCAAAACTTTTTCTGAATTTTTCTCTGAATTGTTTTTTACTTTTGTCGTCTTTCTGTGAGCGTAGCCCCACGCGATATTCAATAAGTTTATCCGCTTGTCTTTTTATGTTTCTGTAATCAATGAGCGTTGTGGCAAACAAAGAAAATTCATCTTTACTTATTCCAATAGGATCATTTCCCAATTTAGCCCACCTCTTATTTACTCCGTTGATAAGGTGTAATGTCCCTATAAATGGCTTGATTGCAAATCCGTCATTTTCTGAAAATGTTGTACTTGCCGGATTGGGAAGTTGCCATTTCAAAAAGTGGATAAAGAACAGTTTACCCAAGTCGTAATCTTCAGAAAGAAAATACTCTCCGAGCGGGGTAATTTTAACCCCTTCGGCTGAATTTTTTGCTATGCACAAGCCCATTTTGTTAAGGGGAGCAACGGAATTTCTGCCACGCATTGCGGGATCCTCATAACCTTGTACGTTGAAAATTTCTTTTGCAACAGAAAATGGCATTTCTGCTTCAATATCATCAAAATATTTTTGCTGTTCTCTGGTTAGATCGGTCGGCTTGTAAAGTTTGTTTTGAATGAGAAGGATTTGATATTTAATTTGATTCTCTGAATTAAAGGGTTGCCCTTCTATCTCTTTCAAAACACGCAAGAAATCCCGTAATCTTTCGGGGTTTCTAACTGTTGTTGATATTGACCAAGGTTTTTTCATAATTTACTACTTTGTTACTTTGCAATAAAAAACTCGTTCGGTATGTCCATCGGTGTCGCTTTTGCCTGCCGTAAATGCTTTATAATCTCTTTCAAAAATATCAACATCACCACGAGTTTTTAGTATATTTATAATTCTTTCATCGCTAATACGAGCATTTGACCTTCCGTCTTTAGATTCGCCGGTGTTATTGTAAGAAACTAAAATATGCCTACAATTTGCGTTCGTAATTAAGTCAGCAAATGCTTTCGGTGCCGAACTTAGGCAGTAGTCGCTTTTAATATGTGTTCTGTCCATTTTCTTTGCTTTGCCATGCACCTGTGGCTTTTCCCAAGAAGCAAGATTCTCTAGGAGATGGTAGGCATCCGAATACTGACGAGAGTTATAAGGAGGATCAATATACAGAACATCACAACTTATTTTTCTGATAAGTTGATTTGCATCTTCTTTGTATACTTCGTTATTGGCGTTATTTTCTGGCTCAAAGTCGGGCACTAGAAGACGCAACGGCTGGATTGTGTCTAGTTTTTTTCTGTATGCATCATAGTGGCCAACAGTATTTGCTACTTTATCAACCGCGTACAACAATGCGGTAATCAAAACAGCTTTCTCATTATCGCCCTTTGCGATCTCGTCAATTTTTTCTCTGATAGTTCCAATTTTGCGGGCGTTCTCTAGGGTGAAAAAAGTGTTGCCAAAATGTTCAGAAAAATAATTATCGTTGTGCACCTCTAAATTATTAAGTAAATTTATTTTCTTTTCTATCTCTTCAAAATCAATTTCTGAAGTGCCTAAAAACACTTTTAACGGGAGATAATTACTCGCTAAAAAGTCATTAGCGATAACCTTTATACTTTTCTCATTAAATCGCTCACCAACAACACCGGTACCAGCAAAAATATCGCAGAACACGCCGAAGCCATTGCATTTTTCATTGACAATATCCTCAATAAAACCAAGTAGCTTATATTTATTTCCTAAAAACCTTCTGTTTTGTAGCCGGAAACGTCCCGCCTTAATCCTGCTTTCAGGATAAAAATATACTTTGTGTATTTTTTTTATTTCAGGAGTATAAATCGGTTGTTCAGTTTCTAGTAGATTAAAAAGAGAATTTTGTACGCCATCAGAAACATATAGCGTTACTTTACTATCCGAGCTTTGTATTTCAGTAAAAAAACTGTGGGTGTCATTTTCACTAACGATAATAAAGTCAATTACATTCACGCCCATTATTTTTCCTGCCTCGAGGATTTTGTTTACAACCTCAATATCTTGGTTGCTAGGCGTAACATCACCCGAAGGGTGATTATGCAGTAAAACAATACCAGCCGCTCGCAACTCGACAGCAGGGCCAAAAATTTCTCGTGGGTGAATTATGCTTTTATCCAATGTACCGATGGATATAATTTCTTTTTTCAGTAACGCATTTCTTGCATTGAGATACAGACATACCAAATATTCCTTTTTCTTATCTCGTATATCAGAAGTTAAAGAAATTGCATCTTGTGAAGATAGAACAATATTATCTTTTGGTCCTAATTCTTCATAAAATCTTTTTATTAATGCCAGAGCAGAGACGATTTGCAGGGCTTTCGCTTCTCCAATCCCAGGGATTTCCAAAAGATCGTCAGCAGTTATGTCTAAAAACTTATTTCCAAATTTTCTAATTATCTGCTCGGCAAGCTGTTTTACATTCTTCCCCTTAATTCCACTACCAAGTAAAATAGCCAAAAGCTCACTTTTTGAAAGAGCGTCCGGACCCTTTTCTAAAAACCTTTCTCTTGGTCTATCGATTTTTGGCAAATCTTTAATTTTCATATTTTCTATTTGATTAAATCATCAACGCTTACGTCAAGAGCATGAGCAATTTTTGTCAGTGTTTTAATGGTTGGGTTCGGGTATGCGTCTAATTCTACATAAATGAAAACACGTTCTTTAATCTGCCTCAGTTATAATAATAGCGAATTTTGCACGAGTTGCCCAAGGGCTTATGAAAAATTCCCACTTTTTGTATACATGCCCTTTCCCGTTCAATTCCCGTCGTCAAAAAACAAAACGAACTCACAATGGGTTCGTTTTGCGTCTCATGTCGGGCTGCTGGGAATCGAACCCAGTCTACACGCACCCGAAGCGTGCGTACTACCGGCATACTCCAGCCCGAAGTTTCTTAATTCACCCCTTCTTTCATAATTTGATCTCTCTGATTCTCAGCTCTTACTGGATCAAAACTATTGTCCACTTTTTTAATATAAGAATCAACAATCCTATAATCTTCCGTATAATTATCTTCCAACCAAGTTGGAACAGCAAAATAATCCTCACAAACTTGAGCCCAATATTCTTTTGCTTTTAAATAGCGTTCTGCTTTTTTATCTTCATTAATAATACTTCCATGATAACTTTGACTTCCATAAAATTCTTCCATAATCGATCTAAAGGGCCTATCACTATTCATTCTGTCTATAATTGCTTTTAGAAGCTCTGCCCTTTCTAAAAGAGAAAGGTCTTTATCTGTTTCCCAATCATTTTGGTGCCCCATCTCATGACCGAAAGAACCATCAATATTTTCTAATAAAGATTCCTTTGGAATATTATTGGATAAAATTTTGTTTTTATAAAAAATTACTTCGCCCGTGTTAGAAGTAGCGGCATCAGCTTGATGTTTTGCTAATTTTTCTCCATACTTACCTGATAATTTCTCTTCTCTATCAAGAAAATAAATTCTAGAAATTTCTCCAGAAATCCATTTTTTTGGATAAGCTCCATTTCCATCAGACCATATTTTACCAAGCACCTCGTCTGAAATTCCAATTCTCTCAAATCCGTTAATCTCTGGAGATCCATTCTCTCCACTCTCACGCTCCCAAAAACCGACCCTATCAGCAGCCTCCATTCTTTCCACATTTTTTTCTCCAATTTCTTCAATTAAAACGTTCCTAAGAGCTTCGTATTTCTTTTTTTCTTCATCAGGCGTAGTTTCATAATATTTTTTGTAGTCCTCCCGATTTTCATGAACCTCTTTAGCTAAATAACCGCCCAAACCAACCGTAGCAACAATTAAACCAATCTTAGCAATTCTTTTTATCTTCCTTTTATATCTTTCAATCCTGCTTTTTCTTTCCAAATCTAAGTTATCAAATGATTCAAAGTTCATATCATTTTACATAATATTTCCTTTTCATCTCCTCTTCAACGCCGGACTCAAATTCGTCTTTTTTTAATTTCGCTTTCTCCGCCAATCCTTGCAACTCTTCATCCGAAAACTTTCCCAATTCCTGAACTCTTTTTTTTAAACTTGCCGGTTCGTTATTTTTCGGCTCATCCAAAACTTCATCAAGAATAATACCCAAAATCCTTCCCACCCGCGGGCTCGGCGAAATGCCCAAAATTTTCATTATTTCCGTGCCGTTAATTTTAAGCATCTTCGGCGAAACCGGATCGTGCTTCACTTTATCAATCATAAAAAGCAGGTGGCGTAATTTATAAGGAAATGCTTTCGGCACACCGGAACCAATCCTGTCGGCTTCGCGCACTTTCAATAAATCGGGAACATTTTCCGGCCCAACTCTCTGCAAAAACCGCCGCACGCCGGCCGCCGTCACTTCGCCAACATTGTAATAAAAAAGGTGGCAGCGAACTAAATGAACCGCTTTTTCAACAATCTCCTTTGAAAATCTCAAGCGATCCAAAATTTGAAAAGCCATTTTTGCGCCGACTACTTCATGATTATAAAAAGTTGAATCCGGTCCATCGCCTTGTTTAGTTCTGGGTTTTCCGACATCGTGCAGTAAAGAAGCAATCCTCACAACCAAAGAATAGTCTTTCTCGACGGCGTAATTTAAAGCGCGGACATTGTGCTCAAAAACCGTATAAATATGATGCTTATTTTGGCCGCAGTTAATCCCCTCCCTTAACTCGGGCATAACATAACGCAAAAGACCAAGCTCTTCCAAAAGAATAATTCCTTTCGTCGCTTGCCTCGACATTATTATTTTTTCAAATTCATCGCGAATTCTTTCTTTAGTAATCATTTCAAGCAAGCCGGCTTCGTTTTTAACGGCTTCGCGAGTTTCTTTTTCTATTTCCCAGCCCAGGGCTGGTCCGCTCATCGAGGCGGAAAAATCTCTCACTTCGCGAGATCCAGCGTAGCTGGACAGTTCAACCGCGAACCGCACCGCCCGCATCAGCCGGAGCGCGTCTTCATTAAAACGTTCGCGGGGATTCCCAACCGTGCGGATTATTTTATTTTTTAAATCTTTCCCGCCATCAAAAGGGTCAATAACTTCTAGGAGTTGGTAATTAGTAATTGGTAATTTCAGCGCGATTGAATTAATAGTAAAATCGCGCCGACTCAAATCTTCCTCAATTGTTTTGGCGAATCTAATTTCGTCGGGATGGCGTTTGTCGGTATATTTCCCCTCCAACCGAAAGGTAGTTATCTCAACTATTTTTAATTTCTTATCATCGGAATCAACCTTTACTCCAACCGTGCCAAATTGATTTTCATAAACGCTTTCGGGAAAAATTTTCTGAATTTCCTCCGGCTTGGCATCCGTCGAAATGTCCCAATCTTTCGGTTCCGGGTCTCGCCCGTCTAAATTCCCTTCGGAAAAATTTTGGCGGGCAAGCAAAATATCCCGCACAGAACCGCCAACTAAATACGCCTTAAAACCGGCTTCTTGAAGTTTTTCCGCCACTTCCTTTATTTCATTTGGAATTTCCAATTTAGCCATTCATTCAATTCTAATCCAATATGACTTATAGCCACAACTAGTTAATTGACTGCCTGCAATTAATGACTTATATTTACTCTGGTTACCTTAACAACTCAAAAAGGAGGATGGGATGGCCAAAATTGGTGAGCTTATCGCGCTTATTGAAAATTTGAAAGAACGCATTCTGAAAAGCCAGAATTCGGCGAATGAAGTTGCCGACTTTATTGAAAATCTAGAAAAGAGACTTAACGAAACTGGCACTGAAATAATCCGAATGGAGATGGCTGATACAATTCAACAAATTCTCGACGATGAACCGAACATAAGACTGCGGACAAAATTTCAAGGATTAGTTGAAATAATCAGAAGAAAAAACGGAAAGATTACCGCTGATGAGATTGCGATAAAAATGTTGATTTACTAATTTTAAAGCCGCCCTAAGGCGGCTTTCTATTTAAATCTTAAAAAGATTTGCTCTGCATTAATTTTAAATTTATGATTCTAGACAAGCGCCTATAGCTCAACGGACAGAGCATCCGCCTTCGGAGCGGAGAATCCGGGTTCGAATCCTGGTGGGCGCACAATTCATAACTTGGTCGGAAAATTCCCCAATGTTTGTTGGGGAATTTTTACTACCACGCTCCGCCGAAAAATAG
>Ga0265296_1000104_pt1 | contig 168868 bp, 174 predicted proteins | sample MunlanPumphouse1_FD_189073 | JGI IMG/M metagenome (GOLD analysis project Ga0265296, IMG submission 189073) | Groundwater microbial communities from a municipal landfill in Southern Ontario, Canada - Pumphouse #1 | ecosystem: Environmental > Aquatic > Deep subsurface > Groundwater | place...
CGACGCCGCCGGCGCCCGTCAGCAGGGCCGCGCCGCCCAGCGAGATCACGGTGTCCGCTCCGGCCGCGCCCGAACCGGACGCGCCGCCCGATCCGCCCCCGCCGATGGTGATCGTCAGGCCCCCGCCCAGCAGTTCGGCCGGCCACCCGGCCCGGCTGACGCCGCCCGCGCCGCCGCCGCCGCCGCCACCGCCGCCGACGGCCGTCGCCTCAACGCTTCGCGCCCAGACAGGCGGCGTCCAGGTTCCCGATGCGTCGAACGCCGTCACCGACCGCCGCGCCGCGCCCTGGACGAAGACCGCCCGGCCCGTGGCCCGCTCGACCGAGAAGACGTCGCTCCACGCCGATCCGTCGGCGCTGACCTTCAGGCTCAGGTCGTCGTCCCCGACCAGCCCCAGCTCCGCCCGGCCGGCGTATCCGCTCTGGAACACCAGCGACAGGACGTCGCCCGCCGTCTCCTTGTTCAGGGTCAGCCTCAGGTCGCCATCGCCGCCCCACGCCGCCTCACGCGCGGTCCACAGCGCATTGTTCAGCTTGGCGAGGAAGGGATTCCAGCTGTCCGCCGTGGCCCCGATCCCCAGCCGGCCGAGATCCTGGACCTCGCCGAGGCGCCGGCCCAGCGGAACCCAGCCGCCCCAGTGCCGCACCACCAGCTCGGCGGCGTCGATGACCAACGCCACCAGCCCGTCCGGCGCGGCGACCGCGCTCCAGCCGCCGCCCTCGGCCCGCACCAGCGCGCCCTCCGGCCGCCCGCCCCAGTCCGGCCCGGTCGCGCCGGCCGGCAATATCCACAGGGCGCCGTCCGTCGGCGCGCCCGGCTGGGCCGTCGTCGTCCGGCTGACCACGGCCGTCTGGACCAGGGCGTCCAGCCGGGTGAGGGCCTCGTTGTGGGTCACATGCTTCTGCATCTGCCCGGCCGCCAGATAGGGCAGCTCCAGCCGGGCGCTGTGGTCGTCGCTCATCACTCTCTCCGCAAGAAATGTCGGAGATCAGTGTGAGGGCTCGGCTTCCTGCGGCTGGCAAATGACGCTACTCGCGGCAGAAAGGCGCGATAAATCAGCCACTTCGTTTCCGAAAGTCGTCTGGTTCAGCGGGAAAGGCTAGCGGGGAGGCCGGAGTGGAAGGGCCGGACGGCCTCCCCGCCTGACGGGCCCGTCGGCTGTCAGGACCAGGCGGCGCATTTTCACGCAACCGCAACGGACTCGTCAGGATCAGATACGGGCGGTCCGCGGCCCGGGATGCAGGTCAGAGGCGCTGAAGTTCGCCGGACGCCACCACGGGACCGTCAGGCTTGTCCGCCGCGGGCGTATGGCCCGGCGTCTCCATGGACACGGCGACCGCATTGGCCTGCCCCGCCTTGCCCGAGAGGGCCCGGCCGAGGTTGTGCCGCGACGTGGCGGACCCGTCGATCGCGCCGACCAGCTGAACCCCGCCTTCGGGCATGACCAGCCACAGGTGCGGCACCCGGGTGTCGCCGGCCATCTCGTTGGTCGGGGCCAGATACAGTTCGCCGGTGCCGGGATCATAGGCGATGGTCATGGCCGCCGCCCCGTTCTCGAGCGTCAGGGTCGCGACCCGCGTCACCGCCACGGGCGCCGCCGGCGCCGGAGCCGGCGGGACCGGTGAGGGCTGGGCCAGCAGCACCACGACCGCCGCCAGACTGGCCGCCAGCAGGCCGGTGGACCCCACGGCCCACGTCCGCCAGAAGGCCAGTCGCCGATTGTCATTGGCGGCGACGGGCGGCAGGCCGGCCTCGACGCGCGGCCAGACGTAAGGCGACGGCGCGACGGGCGCGGTTGCGTCCGCCAGCCCGGCGAGATGTTCATTCCACGCCTCGACCTCGGCCGCGAAGCCGGGATCCGCGGCCTCGCGCGCCCGGGCGGCGGCCTCCTCGGCGGGCGACAGCACGCGCAGGGCCAGCTCCCCGGCCAGGACCCGGGTCTCGTCCACGCCTTCGGCATCGGTGGGATCGGTCATGATTCGAGACAGGCCCTCAGCCGCATCAGCCCCCGCCGGATCCAGCTCTTCATCGTCCCCAGCGGCACATTCTCGCGCGAGGCCAGGGCGTCATAGGTCACACCCTCGATAAAGGCCGTGCGGATGGCGCCCCCGGTGCGGTCGTCCAGTTCGCCGAGACAGTCGTTCAGCCGGCGGACGTCGTCGCCCGTCTCCAGCGCCTGGGCCGGCGAAGGACCGTCGTCGGCGATGTCGAAGGCTTCGTCGATCGGCGTCGACCGCCGCGTCGCGGCGCCCGACCTCAGCCGGTCGATGGCCCGGTTGCGGGCGATCGTCACCAGCCATGTGATCGGGCTGGCGCGGGACGCATCGAAGCTCCCGGCCTTGCTCCACACGGTGAGATAGGTGTCCTGCAAAACGTCCTCGGCCAGTTGGCGGTCAGCCAAGATACGCAGGGTGACGCCCAATAGCTTCGCGGAGGTCGCGTCATAGACGCGGCGGAAGGCGGCGCGGTCGCCCTGGCCGGCCTGACCGAGGGCCATGGACAGTTCGTCGCGGGTAAGGATGGAACTCATGCGGGCGCCCGGCAGACCATGGCGCGGACCTGGCCGCACACGACCGGTTTCGTCAAGGCGTCAGTCATGCAGATAGACGATGCGGCGCAGCTTCGGGTTCCGGCGCATATCGGCCAGATGCCGGTCGTGGTCGCCCGAAGCCTTCGCCTCGCGCTCATTGGCCTCGACCCAGTGGGTGCTCTCGATGTCCTTCTGCAGCGCCCTGGCCGCCAGCAGGTGTCCGGGGAAGAAGAAGTCGACCACGTCAGGAGCGAAGGGGATCACCTCGCCGACGGCCGTGGTGGCGCTGTCCAGACCCAGATAGCCGGCCATGCGCATCAGGGTTCCCGGCGTCGCCTTCGCCTTGCCCGCCTGGACCAGCAGCCAGCCGGCGGCCCCGACGCTGTAGACCGTGCCCACGACCGGGATCCAGGTCAGCAGGCCGTCCAGGCCGATGCCGAACGGACCGATGCCGATCGCCCGGTCAGACAGTTTCTTCACGCCCTCGACATTGGACCAGATCTTCTCGATATCCGCGATGGACCGTCTGGCCATGCCTGCCCTCCCGTTAAGCGAGACCGTAACGCGCCATGACGACCCCCGTTCACCACGAAAGGCAAGCACCGCGCGTTTGTCGCCTGTGGGCGCGCGAACGGCGGCTCGAGACCCTGTTTCAACTGGCCCTGACCGCGCCGCTGTTGTTGGGTCTTCTGGCCCTGTCCCGCTTCGGCCACCGGTGGGTGGACATCCTGTTCCAGTTCACCGCGCCGCTCCTGATCGTGACCGTCCTCCTGACGGCCGTCCTGGCCGGGGCCCGGATGTGGGCGGCGACCCTGCATGGGCTGGCGGCGATCGCCGCCCTCACCCTGGCGGTGGCCCCGCAATGGTTCCCCGCTTCGGCCGCGCTCCGCGCCGGAGCGCCTTTCGTACGAATCTATTCCGCCAACGTGCAGGCCCTGAACACGGATGTGGACGCGATCAGGCTCTCGCTCATCGCCGCAGACGCCGATGTCGTCGTGTTGATCGAGATGGGAGACGCCCCCGCGGCGCGGCTGGATCAGATTCTCGCGAACTACCCGCACAGGATTGCGAGCCCCCGCATCGAGCGCTCCAGCGGCGCGGCGCGGTCGGTCGTCGCCTCGCGCTGGCCGTTGACGGCGATCCGCGACCGGCCGGATGGCCTGCACGCCGTCGGCGCCACCGTCCGGACGCCGCTGGGCCCGCTCAATGTTCTGGGCGTTCACCTGACCCGCCCCTGGCCGTTCCAGGAACAATGGGGCCAGATCAGCCAGACCATGGCGCTGGAGGCCGTTGTCTCGGACCTGAGCGGCCCGGTCGTCGTCGCGGGCGACTTCAACAGCGTGTCCAGCGCCCGCATCGGCCGCCAGATCCGACGCGATATCGGCCTGCGCCCCGCCCCCGGCTTCCCCGGCACCTGGCCCACCGCGGTCCCGTCGGTGTTCGGCGTGACCATCGACCAGGTCTACCGCTCGCCCGACCTCGCCTTCGTCAGCCGCCGGCTCGGCCGGCCGACCGGCTCGGACCACCGCCCGGTGGTGACCGAAGTCACCCTCGCGGCGGCGTGACCAGGGCCGCCAGGCGCGCCTCATGGCCGTCGTCGGGAAAGTCGTCGGCGATCCACCCGGCTTCGAACGCCTTCAACAGACGGCCCGTCTCGGGACCGGGCGCGACGCCCAGCCGGGCGATCTGACGGCCCCCGACGGGCAGGCTCGGCGGCGTCCAGTCCTGCGCCAGACGGATCAGACGGCGGGCGTCGTCGCCCCGGTCGGAGGCTTCGGCCTGGCGCCGGTGCGCGGCGTCCACGACCGCGCGGGCGCCGTGGCGGTAGACGGCGGCCCGGACGGCGGCGTCGCTCATCGACAGATCGACCGACGGCCAGGCGGTCGCAGCCCGCACCAACCGGTCGCGGACGGCGTTGGCCAGCCTCAGGCGCGCCGATACCGTGGTCGCCACCGCCACATCGGCGGGCAACAGGCCCATCAGCCTCAAGACCGGATCGTCGGTCAGCTCGACCAGGGCGGCGAACAGCGCCCGTGACGTAGCCTCGGGCAGCACCTGTTCCAGCACCCCGGCGGCCTGCATCGCCGCCATGGCCGGGCGCGGATCGGGGGCGGCGAGCAGCTTCATCAGCTCCTTCGACACGCGCTCGGCCGACAGCCTCGCCATGCCCGACGCCAAGGTCTGACAGGCGGCCAGGGCCGCCGCGTCCGGCTCGCCGCGTCCGTACCAGGCGTAGAAACGGAAGAAGCGCAGGATGCGCAGATAGTCCTCGGTGATCCGCGTCTCCGCATCGCCGACGAAGACGATCCGGCCCGCCTCCACATCCGCGACGCCCTGGCCGGTAGGATCGAACACCTGGCCCCCGGCGTCGGCATAGAGGGCGTTCAGGCGGAAATCCCGCCGCGCCGCGTCCTCGGCCCAGTCGTCGGTGAAGGCCACGGTGGCGTTGCGGCCGTCGGTCGAGACGTCGCGACGCAGGGTGGTGATCTCGAACGGCGTGCGCTCGGTCACCGCCGTCACCGTGCCGTGGGCCATGCCCGTGGGCACGGCCTTCAGTCCGGCGGCGCGGATCGCCCTGTCCGTCTCATCGGGCTTCAGCGTCGTGGCGATGTCGATGTCGTCGACCGGTGCGCCGAGCAGGGCGTTGCGCACGCAGCCGCCGACGAAGCGCGCGCAGCCGGGTCCGCCCGCCGCCTCCAGCGCCGCCATCACCGCCCGGGTGGACGAGGCCGTCAGCCACGGCTGGTCGGTCAGGCGAAGAGTCACGCCGCGTCCTCCGCCGCCGCCGCCTCCGGCGCGGCCTCGTCGTCATACAGCCGCGCGTGCAGGGCGCGGATGATTCCGGCGGTGACGCCCCAGATATAGCGCTCGCCGAAGGGCATGGCCCAGTACCAGCGCCGCGGCTGGCCCTCGCGGTCCCAAGCCTCCTGCCGATGATTGGCGATGTCCATCAGAAAGTCCCAGGGAACCTCGAACACCTCGGCCACCTCTTCCAGGGACGGCGTTGTGGCCGGGGTGGCGGTCAACCAGCCGACGACCGGCGTCACCAGAAAGCCGGTGCCCGTCTCATAGGCGTCGCCGATCCCCAGAACCTCGACCAGCGCCGGATCCATCGCGACCTCCTCGAAGGCCTCGCGCAGGGCGGCGTCGGCCACCGTCTCGCCCGGATCCAGCCGGCCGCCTGGGAAGGCGATCTGGCCGGTGTGGCTGGCCAGGCTGTCGGACCGGCGGGTCATCAACACGGTCGCGCCTTCCGGTCCCGCTATCACGGGGATCAGCACCGCGGCGGGCCGCAGGATGCGGGCGGGGCGATCGGCGCCGGGATTGAGGTCGAAGTCGGAATGCACAGGCAGCCTGTCCGGAACCCACCCCGAGGCCGGCTCCAGCCGCTCGATCAGCCGCGCGCGCAGGGTCGACAGGCTCATTCCACGCCCGCCCCGACCGGCCCGAGGGCGAAGGCCGCGCCGTTCGAGCGCACCGTCAGCCGCCCGTCCTCGACATCGGCCATCTCGACCAGCTCGTAAAAGACCGGCCGGGCGATCCGGGCCCACAGATCGGCGCGCACCCGCACCGACGGCGAGGGCTCGCCCGTCGCCGGGTCCGTCTCGACCACGATGGGGTGCTGGACGCCGGCCTCAGCCTCGTCCCCGACGTCGGTGGTGAAGACCAGGGCGTCGCCGCGCCGCGTCACCGACACCGCCCGGAACGGCAGATCCTCGACCGTGATCGACAGTTTCTCGCCCGGCGTGACCAGCACATAGCCGTCAGCGTCCTTGCGCAGCACGGTCGAGAACAGCCGCACCAGCTCGGTCCGGCCGATGGGCGAGCCCTCGTGCATCCAGACCCCGTCGCGGCGGATGACGATGTCGATCGCGCCGCAATGCGCCGGATGCCAGAGGTGCACGGGCGGCAGACCCCGGCCCGGCGCCTGCTTCGCCGCTTCCGCGATGGCGGCCAGTCCGGTCTTGCTGTCGTCGATGGGCACCATGGGTCCAGACTTAGGCGTCAGGACGGGCGCGGCAAACCCCTCCCGGTTCGGTCCGGCCGTCGCTGGCGCCGGCGCGCGTCATTTCTCTCAGCCTGCGTCCGGATTTGACGCAGGGGCGTGCTTTGATGACGGCGCCCCGGGAAGGCTTGGTCTTTGACAATCGCATGATGCGAAACCCCTGACGAGCCGAACGCTGACGCGGCGGACGGAGCGGACGGTCCGGACGCTTCGGACTGTGTTTTTGGCGGCTGGCGGAGGGCTTCGCCAAACGGTCCCCGCGAACGGAGTGGACGCTTTGGACTGTGTTTTTCCGCTAGCGGACGGCTTGCACCAGACCGGCCGGTTCGCCCTCGCCCCGCCACAGCACACGCGCCGGGTCGGCAGGGCCGGACAACCGCACATCGGACGCGACTGAAAAGCCGAAGCGCTCGAAATAGCCCATGTCCCCGACCAGCAGTATCCCCATCCGGGCCGCCGCCGCATGGTCGACGCAGGCCTGCACCAGATCGGCGCCCAGCCCGGCCTTGCGGCTGTCCGAGGCCACGGCGATCGGACCGAGGAACAGGGCCGCCGTCTCGCCGACCGTGATCCGCCACAGGCGCACCGAGCCGATCACCTGTCCCTCGTCCCGCGCCACGAAGGCGGCGGCGACGCCGGCCCGCTCCCGCAGCCGTTCGGCCGTCTTGGCGAACCGGCCCGGACCGAAGGCGGCCAGAACCAGCGCCTCGACCGCCGCCGCGTCGGCGGGCGTTTCGGCTTCGATGCGCACAGGCGCGGGCTTTGACGGGGCGTCGAACATCAGGCGGCGCAACTACGGCCCGCGTCGGGCCGAATCAACCGGCTTTCGAAAAATCGGGGGCGCGCTTCTGGCTGAAGGCCATGAAGGCCTCCATCGCCTCGGGGCTCTTCATCTGGCTGCCGAAGACCTCGCCCTCGCGCTGCATCAGGGCCCAGAGGCCTTCCGCATCCCGCATCAACGCCTTGGTCCGGCGGATCGAGTTGGGCGCGCGCGTCGCCAGCCTGCCGGCGATCTCGAGCGCCGTCGCCTCGACCTGGTCGGCCGGAACCGCCCGGTTGGCCAGGCCCCAGGCCAGGGCCGTGCGGCCGTCGATCGGCTCGCCGAGGGCGAAGATCTCGAACGCCCGCTGATGGCCCAGCGCCTGCGGCAGAAGCAGCGACGAGGCCGCTTCCGGCGCCAGCGCCAGATTGATGAAGGGCGCGGACAGCAGGGCGTCCTCGGCCACCACCACCATGTCGCAATGCAGCAGCAGCGTCAGGCCGATGCCCACCGCCCGCCCGCGCACCGCCGCCACCGCCGGCTTGTCCAGCTCGGCCAGGGCCTTCAGGAAGCGGAACACGGCCATGTCCATCGGCTCGCCGGTCTGCGAACCGATGGCGATGAAGTCGGCGATGTCGTTGCCCGCCGAGAAGCTGTCGCCCTCGCCCCGGAACAGCAGCACCCGGACCGCGTCGTCCGTGCGCGCGCGCTCGGTGGCGTCGGACAGGGCCGCATACATGGCCTGGGTGATGGCGTTCTTCTTCTCGGGCCGCGCCAGCGTCACGGTCAGGACGCCGTCGGCGAAACCTGTTTGAACCTGTCCACCCACGATCGCCTCCGTTCCAGCCGGCCCCGCGGATCGGCTCCCGTGTTGAAGGGTCCTGATAGACCGGGCGGTTCTCAGGACCAACCGGGATTATTTGCACTCGCGACCGGCCTGAATAGATTTCGATCCGAATGTTCGGGCATTTTGTCTTGCATCACGCCGGTTCGTCAGATGATGTAATCATGGCAATGAACGGAGACGGTCATGAGACGCTGGATTTCTCGTCCTCACTCCATTGCGGCCGGGATGGCCGCCGCGATCCTGATCGCCTGCGCCGCGACACCGAGCCATGCGCAACTGGGGTCGGCTCCGCAGGCTGGCGGCGACGCCGCCAATTCCGGCATAGCGGAGGCTGCGGGTCCTTACCTGGAAAGCGTCAACGCCCCGATCCGCACCGTCACGCCGTCCCGTCTGCGCAATCTCGAACGGCGCGAGCTCGATGCCGAGGACATGGAACGCAGACGACTGGACATGGATGACAGCCGGATCCGGGCGGACGTCGACGCCCAGCTCGAAAAAGCGGGTGTCGCTTGCGGAGTCCGTGGCCTGAGGCGGGTCGGGACCACGCCTGACGCCCAGTCGATCTACGAGGCGGCCTGCGACAGCGGACCCGGATACGTGATCGTGAACGGCGTCGAGCCTCGCGCGACAAACTGCCTGGTTCTGGCCGGAGCCGCCGCGAGCGCGCGCCGGCGTGATCCGAACGCGGCCGTCGGGGCTCAGTGCACCATGCCGGAAAACCAGAATGGCGCCCAGGTGATCGGCGGCTGGGCGCAGGAAGCCGGGGTCGCCTGCAGGATCGACCAGGCGGAATGGCTCGGATCGAGCGACGGCTTCGATGTGTACGAGGTGGGATGCGAAGGCACCGAGGGCTTCTGGCTGGAGAAGGCGGCTTCGGGCTGGTCGCTCAAAGGATGTCTCGAGGTGAGCGCCGAGGGCATGCATTGCCGGTTCACCGACCCGGGCGAGCAGCGGAACTGGATGCGCACCCAGCTCGCCGGCACGGCGGCGGCGGCGTGCGATGTCGCCGAGGTTCGCATGATCGGCGTCTCTTCCGAGGGCCGCCACTACGAAACCCGTTGCAGTGCTCCGGGCCAGGGCTATCTCGTTCGCATCTCCCGCGACGGACAGGCGGAGGAGGTGACGCCCTGCACCGAGGCTGACGACTGCGCCTTGACCGTCGCCGCGAGGTCAAGGGGCTAGGCTCCTCCCGCCGGGCGCCGGGTGTCTGCGAAGCAGGTCGGCCCGGACGTCCGTCCTTCGTGGGTCAGCGTCCACCAGTCGACGCCGTCAGCGTCGCGCGTCGCGTCGACCCGGCCCCGTCGCTGCAGATAGTTGAGGTGCGCGAGCGCCTCGCCGGTCGCCATGCCGAGCACGGCGTCGCCGACCGGCCGGGCGAAGAGGGCCGCGAAGACGTCCACCGCGCGCCGGGGCTCCAGAAGTGTCCGCTCCAGCCGCTTCAGCGCCGTCATGTGGCCCCGGATCAGGGCGTCCAGCCGCGCCTGCGCGCCCCTGAAGGGATTTCCATGGGAGGGCAGCACCAGCACATCGTCCGGAAACACCGACTTCATCCGCTCCAGCGACGCCAGCCAGTCGCCCAGTGGATCGGCGTCCGGCTCGGTCGGCCATACGGAGACGTTCGAGGATATCCTCGGCAGGATCTGGTCGCCGCCCAGCACCACCCCGTCCGCTTCGCGCCACAGGCAGGCGTGCTCCGGGCTGTGGCCTTCGCCGACCACGACCCGCCACTCCTGGCCGCCGATGTCGAGCCGGTCGCCCTCGCGCATCCGGGTGAACCCCGGCGGCAGCGGCGACACCGCCCGCCCGAATTGGCCGTACTCGCGTCGGTAAGTCTCCACCTGGGCTTCATCCCAGCCGGCGGCGCGATAGTGGACGGCGCCAGCTTCAGGGGCTGGCTGGCCCGTGTCGGCCAGCAGCATCCGCCCGGTCACATACTCCAGCCGCGTCATCGTCAAGCCGACGTCGAACCGCTCACACAGCCAGCCCGCAAGGCCGATGTGGTCGGGGTGCATATGGGTGCAGATGACCCGGGTCACCGGCCGGGCGCTTTCGGGTCTGGCCAGCGGTCCAGCCAGAAGGGCGTCCCATCGTGCGCGCGTGTCCGGAATATTCAGTCCCGTGTCGATCAGGGCCCAGCCGTCGCCGTCCTCGACCGCATAGACATTGATGTGGTTCAGGGCCATCGGCATCGACAGCTGCATCCAGAGCACGCCCGGCGCGACCTCCACGGCTTCTCCGAAACCCGGGGGGTCGCCAAACGGATAGGTCAGTCCGCGCGTTCCCGACACGGCCTCGCCCGTTTGAACGTCCGGAGCGCCATCCGCCAAGTCCGTCTCCAATCAAAACCTGGGACTTGATAAGCGGAAGCGACCGGGTGCGTCCAGCGGCTCGCAGCCGCGCCTTGACCCCGCCACACCAGCCCGCCAAGGGTGAGCGACGGTTTTACCCCATCCGGAGTTTCCATCGTGTTCCACAGAAAGTTGCTTGGCCTCGCTGGCGGCGCGGTCGCCCTCGCACTGCTGGCGGCCCAACCGGTCCTGGCGCAGGACCCTGCCCCTCCGGGCGCAGGGGGCAGCCAGAGCGACGCTGATCGCGCGGCCGGCGCCGTCAACGAGCGCAATCAGCGCAACCGCCGGCAACCGCGTCCGGCCGCCCCGGCCGCCCCGACGCCCGAAGAGATCAAGGCCGCCGCCCAGGCCCAGGCCACGGCCGCCGGCCTGACCTGTCAGGTCACCGAAGCCGCCAATCCCGGCGTGACCGCCGAACAGGTGAAGATCTATGAAGCGGCCTGCGCCAGCGGCCCCGGCTATATCCTGATCGCCTCGACCCCGCCCCAGAGCTTCGACTGCCTCGAGCTGGCCGGCACCGCCTACACCGCCCGGCTGCGCGACCCCGCCGCCGACGTGGGCCAGCAGTGCGTCCTGCCCGCCAACCAGAACGGTCTGGCCGTGATCGGCGGCTGGGCCCGCGAAGCCGGCGTCGCCTGCACGGTCGACGAGGCCGTCGCCATCGGCAAGAGCGACGAGAACAACATCGTCTATGAAGTCGGCTGCGCCGGCGTCGACGGCTACTGGCTGGAGAAGGTCGCGACCGGCTGGAAGCTGCAGGACTGCCTGCAGATCACCTCGGTCGGCGGAACCTGCCGCTTCACCACCGCCGCGGAACAGGCCGACGGCTTCGAGCCCAAGCTGGCCGGCACCGAGGCCTCGGCCTGCGACGTGGCCCAGGTGCGTCTGATGGGTCAGAACGCCAACGGCCGCTTCTACGAGGCCAAATGCGCCGCCGAGGGCGAGGGCTATATCGCCCGCGTCAACAACGAGGGCGTGACCCAGCAGATCTACCCCTGCGCCACCGCCCAGCGCATCGGCGGCGGCTGCACCCTGACGCCGGCTCCGGCCGCCGCTCCCGCGCCGGCCGAGTAAGGCCCGGCTCAGCCGTGACGAAGACCACGCCCCGGGGTTCGCCCCGGGGCGTTTTCGTTTGCATGATCCGGCTTCACAGACCGGCCCGACACGCCGTACTCATGGCGTCATGCGCATCGCCACCTGGAACGTGAACTCGGTCAACGCCCGCCTGCCGACGGTGCTCGCCTGGCTGGAGGCCGCCCGGCCCGACGTGGTCGGCTTCCAGGAGATCAAATGCCTGGACGAGAAATTCCCGCGCGAGGCCTTTGAGTCCCTCGGCTACAATGTCGAGACCAACGGGCAGAAGACCTACAACGGCGTCGCCCTGCTCTCGAAATATCCGCTGAGCGACGTGCGGCGCGGCCTGCCGGGCGTCGACGCCTCGGGTTTCGAGGCCGGGTTCGAACAGGCCCGCTATATCGAGGCCGTGATCGAGGCCCCCCGCCCGGTGCGGATCGGCTGCCTCTACATGCCCAACGGCAATCCGATCGGAACGGAGAAGTTCGCCTACAAGCTGGCGTGGATGGACCGGCTTCAGGCCCATGCCAGGGACCTGCTGCGGCAGGAAGAGGCCTTCACCCTGTGCGGCGACTACAATGTCATCCCCACGCCCGACGATGCGAAGAACCCGTCGGCCTGGGTCACCGACGCCCTGTTCCAGCCCGAGAGCCGCGCCGCCTTCCGCGCCCTGAACCACCTCGGCCTGTCCGAGGCGGGCGAGCTGGGCAGGCAGCCGCCGGGGACATACACCTTCTGGGACTATCAGGCCGGGGCCTGGCAGCGCGATCACGGCATCCGCATCGACTTCCACCTGCTGTCGCCCCAGGCGGCGGACCGCTTCGTCGGCATCGAGACCCATCGCGACGCCCGCGACATGGACAAGCCCTCCGACCACGTCCCCGTCGTCATCGAACTGGAGGACTAGGCCATGGCCGATGCGCTCCGGGTCATCCTGCTCGTGGCGCTGGCGGCGGCGGCGCTGACCACGGCCGCCCTGGTGCTGGCCTGGTGGATGGAGCCGGTGCGGCGGATGAAGCGGGCCCTGCTGAAGTCGCTGGGGGCCGTGCCCGAGGCCGAGGCCCTGTCCCCCGCCGAGGGCCGCGCCGCCGGCCTCGACTTCGACGGCGCCCAGGTGGCGGTGCTGTGGAACCGGGGTGGAGCCGGTCTGGTCTACGCCTTCGACGAGATCGAGGGCGGCGAGATCATCGTCGACGGCCACGTCGTGGCCCGTGTCCGTCGCGGCGAGACGCGCAAGGCGCTGGACGTGATGGTCCCGGACGCTGAACAGGTGACCCTGCGCCTGCTGTTCGCCGACGCCCGCCATCCCGAGTTCGAACTGGCCCTGTGGGACGCCGCCCTGCCGGTCCAGACCGGGTCGCCGGGCGAGGCCCTGCGGCTGGGCCGCCGCTGGCTGTCGCATCTGGAAGCCTTGCTGAAAGGCTGAAGGGATTCGGGCTCCGCCCTTCCTCCCCCGGTCCGGGAGGGCTAGAACCCCCCTTCCCTGCCGCCTGAGTATTCCGGAGCGCCCCCCGTGGCCCGCCTTTTCGACGCCTACATCATCGCTGACTGGACCGCCGCCGAGGGCAAGAAGCTGGGCGAGGGTTCGGTGTGGCTGGGCGTCGCCAAGCGCGACGTGCGCTTCCGCCTCTATACCGAGACCCACAACGTCGCCACGCGGGCCGAGGGCGAGGCCCTGCTGGCCTCCCTGCTGGCCGAGCACAGGAAGCGTGGCGACCGGGTGCTGGTCGGGTTCGATTTCAACTTCGGCTATCCCGCCGGCACGGCCGCGCGGCTGAAGCTGACCGGGACGCCTTGGTCGGCGATGTGGAAATTCATCGCCTCCAATGTGGTCGACAAGGCCGACAACACCAACAACCGCTACCAGGTCGCGGCCAAGATGAACCGGCTGATGACCGACGAGGCCTGGCCGCTGTGGGGCGCGCCGGCCAATCAGGCGCAGCGCTGGCTGACCACGACCAAGCCGCCGGCGGGCGCCGGGGCCGACATCCCGGAATACCGGGCGACCCAGGACGCGGTGCGCAAGGGCAAGCTGCAGCCCAAGTCGGTGTGGCAGATGCACGGCGCGGGCGCCGTCGGCGGCCAGACCCTGGTCGGCATCCCGGCCGTGCGCCGGCTGCTGGAAAGCCTCGGGCCGTCGGGCGCCGTCTGGCCCTTCGGCACCGGCTGGCGGGCGCTGGACACGGCCGATGTCGAGCCGCTGTCGGCGCTGGTGGTCGAGGTCTATCCGTCGATGTTCGACACGAAGCCGAACCCGGGCGAGTTCAAGGATCAGGCCCAGGTCCGGGTCACCGCCGAGCATTTCGCCAAACTGGACGAGGCGGGCGCCCTGTCCGCCGCCTTCGCCCCGCCCAGGGGCGCGGACGAGGCCCTGATCGCGCGCGTCGAACAGGAAGAAGGCTGGATCCTGGGGGCCTGACGTCATCAGGCCGTCATCGCCCGCGGCTACCGCCCGGGCATGATCCGGCTCATTCTCACGGCGATCCTCCTCCTGACCGGGAGCCCGGTGCTGGCCCATCCGTTGATCATCGCCCATCGCGGGGCCTCGGGCGAACGGCCCGAGCACACGCGCGCGGCCTATGGACGGGCCATCGAACACGGCGCGGATTTCATCGAGCCCGATCTGGTGATGAGCCGCGACGGCGTCCTGATCGTGCGCCACGAGAACGAGATCGGCGGGACGACCGACGTCGCCGCCCGCCCCGAGTTCGCCGGTCGCCGCGCGACGAAGACCGTCGACGGCGAGCGCATGACCGGCTGGTTCGCCGAGGACTTCACCCTCGCCGAACTCAAGACCCTGCGCGCCCGCGAACGCCTGCCGGAGTTGCGGCCCGCCAACACCGCCTGGGACGGTCGGGAGCCGATCCTGACCTTCGAGGAGGTGCTGGATATCGCCGCGAGCGCGGGCGTCGGCGTGGCGCCGGAGCTCAAGCATCCGACCTATTTCGCCGCCCTGGGGCTGCCGATGGAGGACGCCTTCGTCGCCGTGCTGGAACGTCGGGGGCTGACCGGCGCGGACGCCCCGGTGATCGTCCAGTGTTTCGAGGTCGGGCCGCTGCAACGCCTGCGGACCCGGATCGCCACGCCCCTGCTGCAGCTGGTCGCCGCCTCGGGCGGGCCGTTCGACCGGCCGGAGTTGAGCTACGCCGCCATGACGACGCCCGAGGGTCTGACCGGGGTCGCGGCCTGGGCCGACTGGATCGGCGCCGACACGGCCCTGATCGAACCGACGCCGGGCGCGCCGACGAGCCTGATCGCCGACGCCCACGCCGCGGGCCTGAAGGTCGCCGCCTGGACCTTCCGCGCCGAGAACGCCTTCCTGCCCGGGGGCGACCGGCTCGGCGACGCGCCGGCGGCGCACGGGCGGCTGCGGGAGCGGCTGGCGCGGTTCGCCGACTACGGGCTGGACGCGGCCTTCATGGACCAGCCGGGGCTGGCCGGGGACTGACCCCCTCAATCCGTGCATCCCCGCGAAGGCGGGGATGCACGGATTGAGGGTTAGCCACGGCGGCTCTGGCCCGGATCGGGACTCTCGCCCCGGACAGGCCGCCCTTCCCGCCCCCGGAATTCGCCCTTCCCGCCCCCCGGCGAAATTTTCTTCCTGGCGCCCTTTCCAGCCGTCGTAAAATACCCCGCGTCGGTCCCCGAACCGCCGCGTGGTCTTTGACAATTGAGCCTCAGCCGCGACCGCCCAGGCGCGGCGACACACCCGGACGCGCCGACGTGCGTGTCCTCAAAGGGTCGAAAGTAGCGGTTTTCGCATTTTTCGGACGAACAGAGACTCTGACCCCCTCCCCTTGGAGCGGGGTCGGAAATCAGCCCGCGATCTGTCCGAAGTCCGCCACCCGGCCCATGACCGCGCGCACCTGTCCCAGCAGCTTCAGCCGGTTGTCGCGCTCGGCCGCCACCTCGGAGTTGACCATCACCGTGTCGAAGAAGGCGTCGACCGGCGCGCGCAGCTGGCTGAGCGCACGCATGGCGCCGGCGAAGTCCTCGGTTTCGAGGGCCGCGTCGACGGCGGTCGCGGCGGCGGCCGTGGCGAAGGCCAGGGTCGTCTCGGCCTCGGGCTGGTCGGACAGGCCGGTCTCGACCATGCCGGTCGGGACGGGGCCCTTCTTCTCCTCGGCCTTGAGGATGTTGGACGCCCGCTTGTAGCCGGCCAGCAGATTGGCCCCGTCGTCCGTGGCGAGGAAGGCGTCGAGGGCCTCGACCCGCCGCACGATGCGGACGAGGTCGTCGTCGGCCTTGCCGTCAATGGGGGCGAAGACGGCGTCGACGAGGTCGTGGCGCTTGCCCTGGTCGCGGAGGAGGACCTTCAGGCGGTCGGCGAAGAACGGCAGGACATCAACGGAATGTCCGTCATGGTTCTGCTGGAACCACCGCACGGACCAAGCGTCCATTGCGGCACCCTGCACATGGATACGAATGCCGTTTTCCAGAATGATCCGAATTATCCCCAGCGCCGCCCGTCTCAACGCGAACGGGTCCTTCGAGCCGGTCGGCTTTTCGTCGATGGCGAAGAAGCCGACGAGGGTGTCGAGCTTGTCCGCCAGGGCCACGGTCACCGTCAGCGGCGCCGTCGGCACGGAGTCCGCCGGCCCCTGCGGCTTGTAGTGGTCGCGGACGGCGTCGGCGACGGCCTCCGGGTGGCCGAAGGCGCGGGCGTAGTAGCCGCCCATGACGCCCTGCAGTTCCGGGAACTCGCCGACCATGGCGGAGGACAGGTCGGCCTTGGCCAGACGCGCGGCCTGTTCGGCCTGATCCGGATCCGCGCCGACCAGCGGGGCGATCTCGCGGGCGAGGGCGGCGATGCGTTCGACGCGCTCCGCCAACGTTCCCAGTTTGGCGTGGAAGGTGACGCCTTCCAGCTTTTTCGACCAGGCCTCGAAGCCGGTCTTCAGGTCCTCGTCCCAGAAGAAGCGGGCGTCGTCGAGACGGGCCGAAAGAACCCGGCTGTTGCCGGCGGCCAGCGCCGCGCCGCCGTCTGACGCCTCGATATTGGCGACCACGACGAAATGCGGGGCGAGGCCGTGGACCGCCGGATCGCGGACGGCGAAATATTTCTGGTGGACCTTCATCGACAGCCGGATCACCTCCGGCGGCAGGGTCAGGAAGCGCGGGTCCATGTCGCCCAGGATCGGCGTCGGACATTCGGCCAGGCCCGCGACCTCGTCCAGCAGGCCGTCGTCGTCGACCAGGGCCAGACCCCTGGCGGAGCAGGCCGCCGTGGCGCCGTCGAGGATGCGCAGCTTGCGGTCGGCGACGTCCAGAAGCACGAAGTCGCTTTCCAGCTTCGCCCGGTAGTCGGCGAAATCCTTGACCGCGAACGGGCGGCCGCAACCGAGGAAGCGGTGCCCCTCGGTCAGGTCGCCCGAGGAGACCCCGTCGATCTCGAACGGCACCACATGGCCGTCGAACAAGGCGAGGATCCGCTTCAGCGGCCGGATCCAGCGCAGGGTGCCGGAGCCCCAGCGCATCGACTTGGGCCAGGGGAAGCCGCGCACGATGCCATCGACCATGTCGGGGATCAGGGCGGTGGTGGGCTGGCCCTGCTGGCTGAGAACCGCGAACCAGACGCCGTCGCGTTCGCTCAGCTGGTCCTTCGACAGGCCGGTCTTGCGCAGGAAGCCGTCCAGCGCCTGTTCGGGCGCCGAGGTGCGGGGGCCTTTCAGCTCCTCTTCCCGGTCGGGGGTGGCGGCCGGCAGGCCCTCGACCACGAGGGTCAGGCGGCGCGGACCGGCGAAGGTCGTCAGGGCGTCATACGTCAGCCCGGCCGCCTTGAGCCGCTCGGCGGCCATGCGTTCGAGGTCGCGCGCGGCGCCCTGCTGCATGCGGGCGGGGATCTCTTCCGAGAACAGTTCGAGAAGGAGCTGGGCCATTATGCGCGCCCCCTTTCCTGCTCGACCCATTCGGTCGCGCAGGCCTTACAGAGATCGCGGATGCGGCCGATGTAGCTCTGGCGTTCGGCGACGGCGATGGCGCCGCGGGCGTCCATCAGGTTGAAGAGGTGCGAGGCCTTCAGGACCTGGTCGTAGGCGGGAAGGACCAGGGCCTGGTCCTGCGGGCCCTTCATGGCGAGGAAGCGCGTGACCTCGGCGACCATGTCCTCGAACCGGCGTTTCAGGCCATCGACGTCATAGCCGTGGAAATTCGCTTCCGACTGCTGGCGCTCGTTCTCGAGGAAGACCTCGCCATAGGTCAGGCCCTCCCTGGTGAACTTCAGGTCGTAGACGTTGTCGACGCCCTGGACGTACATGGCCAGACGCTCGAGACCGTAGGTCAGCTCGCCCGAGACCACATCGACCTCGATGCCGCCGACGCCCTGGAAATAGGTGAACTGGGTCACCTCCATGCCGTCGCACCAGACCTCCCAGCCCAGACCCCAGGCCCCGACGGTGGGGTTCTCCCAGTCGTCCTCGACGAAGCGGATGTCGTGCAGCTTGGGATCGATGCCGATGGCGGCCAGCGAGCCGAGATAGAGGGCCTGCAGGTTATCGGGGTTCGGCTTCAGAATGACCTGATACTGGTAATAGTGCTGTAATCTATTGGGATTCTCGCCGTAGCGGCCATCGCCGGGCCGGCGGCTGGGCTGGACATAGGCGGCCTTCCACGGGCGCGGGCCGAGGGCGCGCAGCACGGTGGCGGGGTGCAGGGTGCCGGCGCCGACCTCGATGTCATAGGGCTGGAGAATGGCGCAGCCCTGATCCCCCCAGTATTTGTGGAGCGTCAGGATCAGGTCCTGGAAGGCGAGCGGTTCGGCGGTGGTGCTGGACAAGGAGGCTGTTCGCAGTCGCAAAATGAGAGGCGCGGACCCTAGACGGGCGCCCCTCGCCGGGCAAGGCGAGCGGGGGTTTCAGCGATCCTTAAGCGACGCGGGCCCATAAGGCGGGCATGAAGTTCATCGACCAGATGCGCCGGCGCGCCGCGCGGTATCTCGACATCGACGCGGTGACGATCGCCTCGCCGCGCGGGGTGTTTTCGCTGAGCTTCGACGACATTCCCGCCACCGCCTGGACCGAGGCGGGGCCGGTGCTGGCGCAGCACGGGGTCAGGGCCACCTACTATGTCTGCGGCGGCCTGGCGGGCGGGCGCAACATGGACCGCGACCAGTTCGAGGTGCGGCATCTGCAGGCGCTGCATGAAGCGGGGCACGAGGTCGGCTGCCATACCTTCGGCCACACCAGCGCGCTGCGGATGGACGCGGAGGCGCTCCGGCTGAGCCTGGACGCCAATTCGGCCTGGGTGGGCGAGCGGCTGGACGGATACCGGATGACGACCTTCGCCTGGCCGTTCGGGGACGCGACCCTGGGGGCCAAGCGGGTGGTGCGCGAACGGTTCGCCATGGCGCGCGGGGTGCGCGACGGGGTCAATGCGGGGCGCGAGGACCGCGCCCTGATCAAGAGCATCGGGCTGGAGAGCCGGCGTCTGCCCGGCTACGACCTCGAGGCGCTGATGGCGGAGACGGCGGCGTCGAAGGGCTGGCTGACGGCTTATGGCCACGACGTCAGCGACCGGCCGACGGACTATGGCTGCACGCCGGACGATCTGGACCGGGTGCTGCGCGCGGCGAAGGCGGCCGGGCTGGAGGTGCTGCCGGTGGCGGCGGCGTGGGACGTCGTGAGATCCTAGGCCGCTTCGGCCAGCCCCGACGCCTTGCGCGCATCCGCCCATCTGATCAGGGCTGCGCGGGGCCAGGCCACGATCCACGAACGGGCGACGTACTCGCCCTTTTCGATCAGGGCGGCGCGGGTCGGGGAACTGGTCGCGGCGCGTTGGGTGTGGATCTCGCCGGGGCCCTGATGCAGCAGGAAGGCGCCGTGTTTCAGCGGATTGACCCGCAGATAGGCGAGGCGCGGGCTGATCTGCTCCAGCGGCGGATCGTAGAACCAGCTGGAGCCCAGCATGCCGGCCATCTCCGGGCGGCGCTTGCAGATTTCGGCGGCCGTGGCCCAGGCGCGGTCCCAGCCCGCCTCGTTGAAATCGGACAGTTCGCGGGCCTCGGTATGCACCTCCAGCCACGGCTTCCAGGCCTGGGCGGCGGCGTAGGCGGGGATCACCGACCAGCCCCAGCCCTCGCGGGCGTGGCGCAGCACCTGGCCCGGCCCCATGGGCGAGGACAGGTCGATCATCTGGGTGCGGGCGCCGGGCACGCTGAGGACCAGTGAGATGCGCACGTCCTTGGCCCAGTAGTCGCGGTCATAGGGATCGGCGGCGGCGGTCAGGAAGTCGGCGAGACGCTGGATCCACTCCGGATAGAGCTCCAGCACGGCGGGCGGCAGATCGGCGGCGGGGACCCGCGCCGGCATTTCCAGCGCCCAGAGCGCGATCAGGGCGCGGCGGTGGTCGTCGGTCAGGGCGGAGCCGAAGGCCTGGACCAGGGCCTCCTCGGCGCGATGGCCGGGCTGGTCGAAATCCCAATGCGGGGCGGAGGCTTCGGCGGCCGCGGCGGCGGCGGCCTTGAGCGCGTGGAGCCGGGCGCGATCTTCCGCCGGGACCCGGGCTAGCACGGCCTCGAAGGCGGCGATCCGGGACTGGGTGAGCGTTTCCATGACCGCAGGATAGCAAACAGCGGTTGTCCGACGGTTAAGGCCGGAGCGGCGCCGCCAGCCTCAGCGGAGGGTCGCCGGGGCGATCCACCACCGGGGATGGGTCATCGCCAGGCGACGGGCCGCCTCGTCAGCCTGATCCGGGGTGTCGAACAGGGCGAAGACCGTGGCCCCGGAGCCCGACATCCGGACCAGCCGTACGCCGGGCAGGCGCGCCGTCTCCGCCAGCGTTTCGCCGATGACCGGTTCGAGCGAGACCGCCGGCGCTTCGAGATCGTTTCGCTGAACCGCCAGCCAGTCGATGACCGCGGACAGGCTCCAGTCGTCGGGCGGCCCGGGGCGATCGGCCGACCCGCCCCGCCCTTCGTCAAAGGCGCGATAGACGGGCCCCGTGGGCGACGGGACGCCGGGGTTCACCAGCAGGGCCGGGAGGGGCGGCAGGCGCGGCTCGAACGTCAGCCGGTCGCCCCGGCCCTCGGCCCAGGCGGCGCGGGCGTGCAGGCACATGGGCCCGTCGGCGCCGATTCCGGCCGCGATATCGGCCAGGGCCGCGTCGTCGAGCGTCAGACCCAGCAAATCACGGGCGCCTTTCAGCGCGGCCCCGGCGTCGGACGAGCCCCCGCCGAGGCCGGCGGCGATGGGCAGCCGCTTGTCCAGTGCGACGGAGACAGGCGGGTCTCCCGCGCCGGTCGCCCGGCCCATGGCCCGCAAGGCCTTGAGGATGAGATTGTCGTCATCGCCGGACAGGACTCGGCCGAAGGGGCCGGTCACCGTCAGGGACAGCCGCTCCGCCGACTCAACCGCAACCCCGTCGCCGATGTCGGCGAACGCCACGAGGCTGGCGAGCGGGTGATAGCCGTCCGCCTCCACCGGCCCGACGTGCAGGAACAGATTGACCTTGGCGGGCGCGAGAAGGGCCGGCGTCATGCCTCAGGGCTGGCCGCCGCCGGCCACGGACGCGGGCTCGGTCAGGCCGCGGACCAGCTTCTGCTCCACCTCGCTGCGGCGCTCGGCGTCCGGCTCGAGCGTCAGCACCCGGTTCCACTGCCATTCAGCCTCGCGGCGGCGTCCGACCTGCCAGTAGGCGTCGCCGAGGTGATCGACGATCTCGGCGTTGCCCGGCTCCTTGCCGACGGCCTCTTCCAGGGTCTGGACGGCGATGTCGTACTGTCCCTGACGGAACTGGGCCCAGCCCAGCGAGTCCTGGATGTTGCCGTCCTCAGGCCGGGCCGCGTGGGCGCGGGCCAACATCTGGGCGCCCTCGGCCACGCGACGGCCGCTGTCGACCCACAGATAGCCGAGATAGTTCAGGATGGTCGGGTCATCGGGCTGGGCCTGCAGGGCGGCCCAGAGCTCGGCCTCGGCCTCGTCGATCCGGCCCAGATTCTCCAGCGCCGCGCCCCGCAGGAAGCGGAACTCGGGGGGTTGGGCGGCGACGTTGATGGTCGGCCGGTTGAGGATCTCCAGCACCTCCGCGTGCCGGCCCATGCCCTGGAGATGGGCGGCCAGGGCGTAGGCGAAGGCGGCCTGGTTCTGAGCGGCCGTGTCCGCACGCCTGAAGGCCTCCAGCGCGGCGGCATCGTCGCCCCCGGCGCCCAGAGCCATGGCCAGCCCGACCTGGGCCCGCGCATAGGTGATGAGATCGGTCCGGCCGACGCGCGAAAACGCTTCCTGGGCCAGCAGGGGCTGGCGGCCATTGCTGAGGGCCTGCCCCAGCTGCAGGACGGTCAGATCGTCGGGGTGCAGGTTGTCGGCGAGACGCAGATAGATCGCCGACACCTCATGGTTTTCACCCGCGGTGGTCTGCAGGGCGGCGAAGACGAGCGCGTCCGACGCGCGCTCCAGCGCGTCGGCGGCCGCGGGAGGACGGCCCCGACCCAGCACCCGGGCGCGACCGGTGAGCGCCTCGGAGTCCGGATTGCCGCCCGACAGTGCGGCTTCGTAGATCGCCAGCGCCTCGTCCCGGCACCCCTGCCGTTCGAGAAACCCGGCGTAGTCCAGGGCGAACAGCATGGCGCCCGCGGGAGCCGCCATCAGAATCTTGTATTCGGCCTCAGCCTCGGCGAAGCGGCGGCGGCTTTCCAGCAGACTGGCGCGCTGCTGATGCAGGATCAGGCCGGCGGGGTCGGCAGGCGGCGCGTCCACGACCTTCAGCGCCGTATCCCAGTCGTCCGCGGCGGCGGCGATGGTCGGGGTCAGATAGCGGGCCGCCGGGCTGAAGATCTCGAACGGGGCGTCGGTCAACAGGGCGAGGCTTTGACGGGCGTTTCCGGACCGCAGGTTCTCCACGACCTCGATGAGGCGGCCGACCTCGGCCAATTGCGGCGTGTCAGAAACGGTGGACGTCAGGCGCGCCACGGCGCCGAGATCGCCGGAGAACAGGCCCGAGCGGAACGCCTCTTCGCCAAGCACCGGCTGTTCCGGGGCGAGGGCGTGGGCTTCCGTCAGGAACTCCGAGCCCGCCGCGCGGTCGCCGCGAATGCTGGCGAGGCGTCCGGCCAGATAGAGGCCGTAGGCGGACTGGCCCGCGGCGTCGACGGGCACGGGGGCCCAGACCGCAGGGATGGGCGGCGCCGGGGGTTCGACCGCCGGCGCGGCTTCCGGCGGGACCTCGACGATGATCGCGGGCGACTGCGGAACGGGGACGGCCTCGACCGGCGCAGGGATTCCGATCGGGGGATCCTGAGCCCAGGCAGGCGAAGACAGCGCCGTCAGGGCGCAACCGGTCAGCAGAAGGGCGAAACGAGAAATGCGCATGACGGAACCCTCACCGCATTATGCGGCGACGACAAGGCCCCCTCGCATCGCCTCTGTCACATATTCGGGTAGTTGGGGCCGCCGCCGCCTTCGGGCGTGGTCCAGACGATGTTCTGGGACGGGTCCTTGATGTCGCAGGTTTTGCAGTGGACGCAGTTCTGGGCGTTGATCTGGAAGCGCGGATTGTTCCCGGCCTCGTCGTACAGCACCTCATAGACGCCCGCGGGGCAGTAGAGCCGCGCCGGCTCGCCATACAGCGGAAGGTTCACCCGGATCGGGACCGAGGGATCCAGCAGCTTCAGGTGGGCCGGCTGTTCCTCGGCGTGGTTGGTGTTGGAGACGAAGACCGAGGACAGCTTATCGAACGACAGCTTTCCGTCGGGCTTCGGATAGGCGATCGGCTTGTGCTTCGCGGCTTTTTCGGTCGAGGCGGCGTCGGTCTTGCCGTGTTTCAGGGTCCACGGCAGGTTCACGCCGAGCAGGGACGAGACCCACATGTCGAACAGCCCCAGCGCCCCGCCGAGGGTCGTGCCGAATTTCGACAGATAGGGCTTGGCGTTCCGGACCTGCTTCAGCTCCTTGTAGACCCAGCTGGCCTCATAGGCCGTCTGGTATTCGACCAGCTGATCGCCCGAGCGTCCGGCCACGACCGCGTCATAGGCAGCGTCGGCGGCCAGCATGCCGGTCTTCATCGCATTGTGGCTGCCCTTGATGCGCGGCACGTTCACGAAGCCGGCCGAACAGCCGATCAGGACGCCGCCGGGGAAGCTGAGCTTCGGCACCGACTGGAAGCCGCCCTCGGTGATGGCGCGCGCGCCGTAGGAGATGCGGGTCCCGCCCTCCAGATGCTCGCTGATCGCGGGGTGGTGCTTGAAGCGCTGGAACTCGTCGAACGGCGACAGGAAGGGGTTCTTGTAGTTCAGGTGCACGACGTAGCCGATGGCCACGTAGCGATCACCGAAATGATACATGAAGCTGCCGCCGCCGGTGAATTCGTCCAGCGGCCAGCCGGTGGTGTGCTGGGCCAGGCCAGGGCGGTGCTTCTCCGCCGGGACCTGCCACAACTCCTTGAGGCCGATGCCGAATTTCTGCGGCTGGGCCGTGTCGCACAGGTTGTGGCGCGCCATGACGGTCTTGGCCAGCGAGCCGCGCACGCCCTCGGCGATGAAGACGTATTTGCCGTGCAGTTCGATGCCGGGCTGGAAGTCGTCGGTGGGCCTGCCGTGGCGGTCGATGCCGAAGACGCCGGCGACGACGCCCTTCACGCGGCCCGTCGGTTCGTCCCAGACCACATGGCTGGCGGCCATGCCGGGATAGACCTCGACGCCCAGGCCTTCCGCCTGCTCGCCCAGCCAGCGCGCCAGATTGCCGAGGGAGGCGATGTAGCAGCCGTCGTTGTGCATCACCGGCGGCAGCAGGGGCATGGGCAGGGAGACCTGTCCCATCGGCCCCAGCACCATGAACCGGTCCTCGGTGACCGGCGTCTCCAGCGGCGCGCCGCGTTCCTTCCAGTCGGGGAAGAGTTCGGTCAGGGCGCGGGGGTCGATGACCGCGCCGGACAGGATATGGCCGCCGATCTCGGCCGATTTCTCCAGCACGGCGACGGTGATGTCCTTTCCGTCCTTCGCGGCCCGCTGCTTCAGACGGATGGCGGCCGACAGACCGGCGGGGCCGCCGCCGACGATGACGACGTCGTATTCCATGACCTCGCGCTCGACCCCGGCCAGGGCCTCGGCGGGCGGCAGTTTGTCGATCACGGCTTCCTGCCAGGCGTTTGTCGCGCCGCCCTCGATCGCATCCTCGGCCATGCCCTGATTTCCTCGTCGTCGGTGGGGTCCGGTGTTTTCCGCTTATCGGAAGGTGACGCAAGGGTGGTCAAGGACTATCCCTGTGCGGACCGTCATGATCACCCAGCCCCTCGCCGCCGCCGCGACCGAAAGCCTGCTCGCCTTCTGGCGCGACGCGGGGGTCGACGCCTGTTTCGAGGACGCTCCGGTCGACCGCACCCATGTCATCCCGCCGCCCGCCGTCAAGGCGGTGGCGAAGGCCACGGCCTCGGTCGTCGTCGCCCCCCACGCCGGGGACGCCCTGTCCGAGGCGCGCCGGCTGGCCGCCGGCGCCGGTACGCTTGAGGCCCTGGGTCAGGCGATCGCGGCTTTCGAAGGCTGTTCGCTGAGGGGCATGGGAGCCACGCAATCGGTGTTCAGCCGCGGAAACCCCGAGGCGCCGGTGATGATCATCGGCGAGGGTCCGGGCGCGGAAGAGGACCAGCAGGGGCGACCCTTCGTCGGCAAGGCGGGCAAGCTGCTGGACCGGATGCTGGCCGAGGCCGGGCTGGAAGGCCGGGTGTTCATCACCAACACCGTCTTCTGGCGGCCGCCGGGCAACCGCACGCCGACGCCGGCCGAACAGGCCGTCTGCGCGCCGTTCGTGGAGCGGGCCTTCGCCCTGCTGAAGCCGAGGGCGGTGCTGCTGCTGGGCGCCGCGGCGGCCAGGTCGGTGCTGGGCACGGACGAGGGCATCATGCGGCTGCGGGGTCAGTGGCGGGACTGGCGGTTGCCCGAGGGCGCGGTCTCGGCCCCGGTGCTGCCCACGCTGCACCCGGCCTTCCTGCTGCGTCAGCCGATGGCCAAGCGTCAGGCCTGGGCGGACATCCTGTCGCTGGCGGCCCGGCTGGACACGGATAACTGAGCCCGTTCATCCTTCAGACTCAAAACTGCCCCAAAATGGGGAGAAATCTTGACATGGGCCGGGCGCGGTGGCGCCCTTTGTGCCTGACGACCGAACGAACAGCGCGAACCGGCCCGGGTCGAGACGGGCTTGCTGAACGCTTCAAGGGGGCCGCCTCAGTGCAGTTTGATTTCCGCCGTGCGTTCATCGCGCCGACGTTGGCCCTGGCGTTCTGCGCCATGGCGACCGCCGGCCGGACCGAGGAAGTCCGGCGCGCACCCACGGCCCTGAGCGCCGCGGATCGCCTGAGCTACACCACCGCCTTCGACGCCCTCCGCCGCGGCGATCTGGACGCAGCCCGCGCGTCCGCGCGTCAGGCCAACGACCGCGTCCTGCTGGGCCAGGTCGAGTTCGAACGCCTGTTCCACGCAGACTACACCGCCACCTATGAGGAACTTTCGGCCTGGCTGGCGGAATACGCCGACCTGCCGTCCGCCGAACGCGCCTGGACCCTCGCCATGCGGCGCCGTCCGGACGGCGCCCCGGAGCCCCGGCAGCCGTCCCGCATGGGCGGCGGCCGCAACTGGAACAGCATCGCGGCCGCCGGCGGCAACACCGAGGGCGATCCGATGAAGGCCGCCCGGGTGGCCCTCAATCGCGACGACCTGACCGGCGCCGTCGCCCTCGGCGACCAGCTCGGGGATTGGTGGACGGTCGGTCTGGCCCAGTACCGGCTGGGCGAGTTCGGCCAGGCCAAGGTCGCCTTCGAGCGCGTGCTGGACGATCCGACCGAGGACGGCTGGGTCCGTTCCGGCGCCGCCTTCTGGGCCGCGCGGTCGGCCGGCCGGTCGGGCCAGCAGGACCGGGTCCAGCCCCTGCTGCGCCGCGCCGCGGCCTGGCCGGCGACCTTCTATGGCCAGATCGCCCTGCACCAGCTGGGCGAGGCGCCGACGATCGAGAACATGGGACCCGTTCCCTATGGCGCGCCCGCCCTGCAGCGCACCGCCTACCAGCCGGACGAGCCGATCGGCGTCGACGCGGACGAGCTGGAAGAGTTCGTGCGCAACGAACCGCGCGCCCGGCGCACGGTGGCCTTCTTCGAGATCGGCCGCCGCACCGACGCGCGCGATGAGTTGAAGACCGGCTTCCGCGCCGCGGCCACCGACAAGGGCCGCCAGCTCTGGGCCGCCCTGGGCCGGGCGCTCGGGCCGCGGGTGACGGGATCGGGCGACGACGTGCGCCGGGTGGACGCCGACCGCTACCCCCAGCCGGTAATCGAGCCGGACGGCGGGTTCACGGTCGAACGCTCGCTGGTCTATGCGGTCGCCCGCAAGGAGACCGATTTCAACGCCCGGGCCCGCTCGGGCGCCGGGGCCTATGGCCTGATGCAGGTGATGCCGACGACGGCGGCTGAACTGACCGGCGACCGCGGCTTCATCAGCGAGCCCGAGCGACTGTTCCAGCCCAACGTCAATGCGCGGCTGGGTCAGGCCTATCTGAACCGCGTGCTGGCCCTGCCGGCCATCAACGGCGACCTGCTGCGCGCGGCGGCCTCGTACAACGCCGGGCCGGGCCCGATGGTCATGGCCGTGCGCAAACTGGGCCAGGACGCCGACCCGCTGCTGCTGATTGAGACCATCGACGTGCCCCAGGCCCGCGAATATGTCGAAAAGGTCGTGGCGGCCTACTGGATCTACCAGCGCATGAACGGCCGTCCGCTGCATACCCTGGACGCCGTGGCGTCAGGGGCGACGCGGATTCCGCTGGCTCTGGACTATGTCGCGCCGCCGCCGCCGACTCCGGCTCCGGTGCAGGCGATTGATCTGGCCTCGGCCTCCACGACGGCCGGAACCAACTAGATCACGCTGACCAGCAGCAGCGCCGGCAGACAGCAGGCGATCACGATCATCAGCCCATAGACCATCAGGCTGGGACGACGTGTTCCGGGCTGTTCGACGGGCATGGACATGGCGACCCCTGAACGCGCTGGCGTTCGTGCAGGGAGAAAATACCGCCGTTGTCTTAAAGCCCGGTTCCGCGGATCGGTTAATGGTTCGCCAGCGCCTCGGCCGACCATTCCAGGAAGTCGGGCTGGGCCAGCAGGGCGTCGCGGTAGGCGGCCGCGGTCCCGTCGTCGCCGTGGGCGGCCAGATCGATCCGGAAATGCCGGAAACGCGCCGCCACCGGGGTGAAGAAGGCGTCGGGGACCGACCATTCGCCGAACAGATACGGCCCGCCCTCGCCGAACCGGGTCCGCATCTCGCGCCAAAGGGCGACGATGCGGCGGATGTCCTTCGTGACGGCCTCGCCCGTCGGCGCCGGCGCGCGGTCCGGGCCGACCATGGTGTGGTCGGGGCCCATGCCGCATTCGGTGCGCAGAGCCATGAAGCCTCCGTGCATCTCGCAGGCCGCCGAGCGGGCCAGCCAGCGGGCGTGGGCGTCGGCGGGCCAAAGCCGGGCCTCGGGATAGCGTTCGGCGCACCAGACCGAGATGGCCATGGAGTCCCAGATGGTCTCTCCCTCCACCTTCAGCAGCGGGACAAGACGGGACGGCGAGATGCGCTCGAGCTCGGCCTGGCCGTCGGGCGAATAGATGTCGATCTCGCGCACGGTGAAGTCCGCCCTGCAGCGCTTCAGCACCAGCCAGGGCCGCAGCGACCAGGTCGAATACAGACGCGGTCCGATGATCAGTTCCATGAGGCCCCTCCAGCGATGCAGCCTCAATGCAATACGGCCGGCGCGGCTTCGCCGCCAGTCGCGGAAGGCCGAGTTCGCCACAGCCCGGCACAAGCGGCGCTTGACTCAACCGGTCGCCGGACCGACACGACCGGCCCATGATCAGCCGCTATTCCCGCCCCGCCGCCGTCGCCATCTGGTCCCAGGAGACCAAATACCGGATCTGGTTCGAGATCGAGGCCCACGCCGCCACCCGGATGGCCGAGCTGGGCACGATTCCCGCCAGCGCCGCCGAGGCGATCTGGGCCAAGGGCAAGGATGTGGTGTTCGACGCCGACCGCATCGACGAGATCGAACGCACCACCAGGCACGACGTGATCGCCTTCCTGACCCATGTGTCCGAGATCGTCGGCGACGAAGCGCGGTTTCTGCACCAGGGCATGACGTCGTCTGACGTGCTGGACACCTGTTTCGCGGTGCAGCTGGCGCGCGCTTCGGACCTGCTGGTCGAGGGCGTCGACCGGGTGCTGGCCGCGCTGGAGAAGCGGGCGCAGGAACACAAATTCACCCCCTGCGTCGGGCGCAGCCACGGCATCCACGCCGAGCCGGTGACCTTCGGCCTCAAGCTGGCCGGCTATCACGCCGAGTTCCAGCGGGCGAAGCGCCGGCTGCTCACGGCCAAGGAAGAGATCGCCACCTGCGCCATCTCCGGCGCGGTCGGGACCTTCGCCAATGTCGATCCGGCGGTCGAGCAATACGTCGCCGACAGGATGGGTCTGGCCGTCGAGCCGGTCTCGACCCAGGTCATCCCGCGCGACCGGCACGCCGCCTTCTTCGCGGCCCTGGGCGTCGTCGCCTCGTCGGTCGAGCGCCTCGCCATCGAGATTCGCCACCTGCAGCGCACCGAGGTGCTGGAGGCGGAAGAACCGTTCGATCCGGGCCAGAAGGGCAGCTCGGCCATGCCGCACAAGCGCAACCCGATCCTGACCGAGAATCTGACCGGTCTGGCGCGGCTGGTGCGCTCGGCGGTGGTGCCGGCGATGGAGAACGTCGCCCTTTGGCATGAGCGCGACATCAGCCATTCCTCGGTCGAGCGCGGCATCGGGCCGGACGCCACCATCCATCTGGACTTCGCCCTGCATCGTCTGGCGGGGGTGGTCGAGCGGCTGCAGGTCTATCCGGCCAATATGGAGAAGAACCTGAACCTGCTGGGCGGGCTGGTGCATTCCCAGCGCGTCATGCTGGCCCTGACCCAGGCAGGCGTGAGCCGCGAAGACGCGTATGCGGCGGTGCAGGAGAACGCCATGAAGGTCTGGCGCGGCGAGGGCCGGTTCCTCGACTTCCTCAAGGCCGACGCCCGGGTGACCCTGCCGGCCGAACAACTCGAGGCCCTGTTCGACCTCGGCTATCACACCAAGCACGTGGACACGGTGTTCGCGCGAGTGTTCGGCCCCGAACAACACTGAGGCCATGACGCTGAAACGCGCCTTCGACCCGGTCGTCGACGCGAACACGCGCCTGCTGATTCTCGGCAGTCTGCCGGGAGACGCCTCGCTGAAGGCGGCGCAGTACTACGCCCATCCGCAAAACGCCTTCTGGCGGCTGACCGGCGGGGTGATCGGGATCGACCTGGCCGCCCTGCCCTATGCCGACCGGCTGGAGGCGCTGAAGGCGGCGGGCGTGGGTCTGTGGGATGTGATCGCCCGCGCGGACCGGGCGGGCAGCCTCGACGCCGCCATCCGCAACGCGGAGGCCGCCGACCTGAACCGGCTGGTCGACAGTCTGCCGGCGCTGAGGGCCGTCGCCTTCAACGGCGGAACGGCCGCCCGTCTCGGTCGCCGCGGCCTGGCCCCCCGGCCCCACATCACCCTCATCGACCTGCCGTCGTCCAGCCCCGCCTACACCCGGCCATTGTCAGAGAAGGCGGCGGCCTGGGCGATCTCGGGGTCTTTCCTCGCGGTCCGGTGACGGGGGTGCGGTCACGTGTCGCGCCTCAATACGGGCCCGGCCTGCATCCTTTCCTGCCCTGAACAGTACCTCCCCCCGAACCGCCGGCACGGCGGTCGCTCAGGAGAAAAGCCATGAAAATCACCAGAACCGCCACGCTCGCCGGCGTATCGATCGCCGCCATGCTCGCCCTCGCCGCCTGCAACAACGCCGAAGAAGCCGCTCCGGCGGACGCCGCGGCGACCGACACCAGCGCCATGGCCCCCGCTCCGGCCGCCGCTGGCACCGTCGTCGCCGTGGCCCAGGGCAATCCCGACTTCAGCACCCTGGTCAGCGCCGTCACGGCCGCCGATCTGGGCGCGACCCTCGGCGGCGCCGGCCCCTTCACCGTCTTCGCCCCCACCAACGCCGCCTTTGAGAAGATCCCGGCCGCCACGCGCGACAGCCTGATGGCTCCCGCCGGCAAGGCTGATCTGACCAAGATCCTGACCTATCACGTGGTTCCGGGCCGGGTGGACGCGGCGACGCTGACGCAACAGATCCAGGCCGGCGGCGGCAGCGCCGCCCTGACCACGGTCGAAGGCGGCACGCTGACCGCGCGCGCCGGCGCGGATGGCGTCGTCACCCTGACGGACGAAAACGGCGGCGTCTCGCGCGTTGTCCAGGCCGACGTCGCGGCCTCGAACGGCGTCATCCACGCCATCGACACCGTGGCCATGCCCAACTAGGGGCAGAAGCCTTCGAAACGAGAAGGGCCGCTCCATCGCTGGAGCGGCCCTTTTTCGATCTGACGGGAGAGAGCGCTTACTCGCCGTTGCGAATCTGCTCGCGCGCCACCGAGGACAGCTCGTCCATCTTGCGGCGGATTTCGCCCTCGGAGACGGTCAGGCCGGCGCCCTCCAGGTCCTGGGCGATCTTGCGGTAGACGTCTTCCTCGCCCGGCTGTTCAAAATCGGCCTTGACGATGGCGCGGCCGTATTCTTCGGCGCTGTCGGCGCCCAGGCCCATTTTTTCGGCCGCCCACAGGCCCAGGAGCTTGTTCCGCCGGGCAACCGCCTTGAACTCCTGTTCCTGATCGAGGGCGTATTTGGACTCGAAGCCCTTTTCCCGATCGTCGAAGGTCGTCATGCGCGTCGCCAGGCTCCATCAGGCGGCCATGAGCGGGGCCGCGGTGGAGGTGGTCTATATCCACCCGATGGCCGAACGCAACCAGAACTGACGGGGTTGCGGCGACGTGATCGCCGCAGCCGCCGAACGGCCGCTGTTTGTATCGCGGCGCCGCATCCGCTAAGGGGTTCCGCGACTTTTTCCCGCACGCCCGCGATTCCGGATCAAGCCGCCCAGACCCGGGTCTGGCCGCGCGATTTGCGTTTCCGGCGCGCCCCGCCCGGACCAGACATGATGAACGTCAAACGCAAGAAGCTCTACGAGGGCAAGGCCAAGATCCTCTACGAGGGTCCCGAGCCCGGCACCCTGATCCAGTATTTCAAGGACGACGCCACCGCCTTCAACGGCGAGAAGAAGGCCCAGCTGGAAGGCAAGGGCGTCATCAACAACCGCATCAGCGAATTCATCATGGCGCGCCTCAACGGCATCGGCGTGACCAACCACTTCATCAAGCGGCTGAACCTGCGCGAGCAGCTGATCCGCGAGGTCGAGATCATTCCGCTGGAGGTCGTCTGCCGCAACATCGTCGCCGGCTCGATGAGCCAGCGCCTCGGCATCGACGAGGGCACGCCCCTGCCTCGCTCGATCATCGAATTCTATCTCAAGAAGGACGAGCTCAACGACCCGATGGTCACCGAGGAGCACATCACCGCCTTCAACTGGGCCACGACCCAGGAGCTGGACGACATCCTGGCCATGACGGTGCGGGTGAACGATTATCTGTCGGGCATGTTCGGCGCGGTCGGCATCACCCTGGTCGACTTCAAGATCGAGTTCGGCCGGGTGTGGGAGAACGACTTCAGCCGGGTCATCCTGGCCGACGAGATCAGCCCTGATTCCTGCCGCCTGTGGGACACCAACACGGGCGAGAAGCTGGACAAGGACCGCTTCCGCCGCGATCTGGGCAATGTCATCGAAAGCTACACCGAGGTGGCCCGCCGCCTCGGCATCATGAAGGACATGCCGACCGTGATTCAGGGGGGACTGCACTGATGGCGAGGGTCAAGGTTCACGTCTTCCTCAAGCCGGGCGTGCTGGACGTCCAGGGCAAGGCCGTCGAAGGCGCCCTGCATGGTCTGGGCTGGGCCGGGGTCGCCAACGCCCGCGTCGGCAAGCTGATCGAGTTCGACCTGGACGGCGCCGCCGATCCCGCCGCCGAGGCGAAGAAGATGTGCGAGCAGCTGCTGGCCAACACGGTGATCGAAAGCTACCGCATCGAGGTCGCGTGAAACGGCTGATCCAGTTCTCGGTCGCGGCCTTCGTCGTGGTCTGCGTGCTGATCTTCGCCGCGGCCCTGGCCGGCGGCCTGACCGACGAGGCGGCCTTCACGCCCGCGGCGAAGGAAGCGGCGCACTAGGGACGTTCTACGGGGCGACCCGGACCGCGATCATGCGTTAGGATCACGCCCAACCGCAGCGAGGAGCGATCCATGGCCTTCACCGTCACGTCCAAAGGCTTCACCGACGGCGGCGCCCTGCCGGACGCCCAGGTTCACGCCAAAGGCAACCGGTCGCCGCAGCTCGGCTGGTCCGGCGCGCCCGAGGGAACGAAGAGCTTCGCCGTCACCTGCTACGACCCCGACGCGCCGACGGGCTCGGGGTTCTGGCACTGGACGGTGGCCAACATCCCCGCAGACGTCACGGAACTGGCGGAAGGCGCGTCATCGGACGGCCTGCCCGAGGGCGCGGTCGAAGGTCGCACCGACTTCGGCGAACCCGGCTTCGGCGGCGCCGCCCCGCCTCCGGGGCATGGACCCCATCGCTACATCTTCACCGTCTTCGCCGTGGACACGGAGCGGCTGGAGGTGACGCCGGAAAACTCGGGCGCCTTGTTCGGCTTCAACCTGCATTTCCACACCCTGGCGAAGGCGTCGGTCACCGGCGTGTACGAGAACAAGGGCCACGGCTGATCACCGTCGTCGCGGCTGACACATTCTTCCGGCAATCAGAAGGATGGGGCAGAGTTGTCTCGGGGGGAGCAGCCGTATGCGTTCGGGAATTCTTTCGGTTCTGAGCTTCACCGTGGCGCTCGCGCCGCTGTCCGCCGCCCTCGCGCAGGCGGCGCCGGATCGGCCCTGGACCGAGGCGCAGGCATGTCTTGCGGAACCGGACGTGGCCATCTGCTGGTTTCGGGGCATGGTGCATCGGAGCGGGCCGGGCCTTCTGGTCACGGACCCGGACCTGGAAGACCGTCCCGATATCCTGATGCTGGCCGGCGCGACGACGCCGGTCCCGGCCCAGCCGCCCGCCGGCGAGTTCCCCGAAAACCTCGAGACCAGGCCCTTCTTCGACGCCATCGACGCCGCAGCCGCCGCCGCCAGGGCCGGGTCGGACGCGGAAGCGGTTCTCGCCCCCTTGCAGGCCCTGCCCGTCACCGGGGGCTACGCCATGATGAATCCGCTTCAGGAGGGGTTGTTTTCGTTCGGTCGGCTGGACGCCTATCAGATGATCACGACCGCCCTGATGCGGCCCGGCGTCCAGACGCCCGAACCGGAGCGTCTGGCCTCCGCGATCATGGCCGCCTGGGAAGTGGATCTTTCGGGAGCCGACGAGGCCGCGGTCCTGGGGGCCGATTCCACGGACCTGGCCAGGCTGTATGCGCAGCGGGGCGACACGGCGGCGGCGCGCCGGGTTCTGGCCCGTCTGTCGCCGGAGAACGAGCCGGCGCTGATCAACGCCCTCGTTGATCTCGACCTGTTCGCGGAGGCGGCGGCGGTGTCGGACGCGGCGGACGCATCGCACAGCCTGGGCCGCCTGCGCCGGAGACAGGCGGTGCTCGAACAGGTGGCGGTCGCTCAGATGGCGGAGTTCGAGGCGGTCCGGGATGCGGCCTTCGAGGAGATGCTCGCCGACCTTACTCCCGAGCAGCGCGCGACCCTGCTGGCCATGCAGGCCGAGGCGAACGAAGCGGAGACCGCAGAAGACCCCGCCGTCCTTGAGGCGGGCGTCATGCAGGAGGCCGAGGACGAACTGGCCTCGGCGCGTGACGGACTGCTGGCCAAGGCTGACCGCGCCGGCAAGGCCGCCCTCGTGCGGGGGACAGCGCGACAAACGTTCGAGGAGGCGATGCGCGCGGCCGACGCCTTCGGCAGCGGCTCCCGGCTGGCGCGCGCCCTGACGCTTCTGGTGCAGACCAGCGAGGCGCCCGAGGCCGTCGCGCTGACCGAGCGGGCCGAAGCCCATGCCCGGACCAGAGGCGACAGCCATCTGCAACTCCTGCTGCCGGCGATCCACGCGGCCTGGCTGGGGCTGGACCGTCCCGATCGGGCCGAGGCGCTGATCGAGGAATGGCGGCCTCTCGCCGCGGCGCAGGGCCGCGCCTTCGCGGATGGGCGAGATCCTCAGGGCGTCCTGTCGGGCGACGGCCAGCCGGGCGCGACGCAGGGCCTGCAGACCATCCTCCTGTCCCGCGACGACATCGCCGGAGCCCGGGCCCTGGGTTGGTTGCCGCCCGACGCGGCGTTGCGACGGGATTTCACCGCCGGGCGGGGAATCTCGCGTCTGGACAGTCATCTGGCGGCGGCCACGCCGGATGATCAGCGACAGATGCTGATCCATTGCTGGCATATGGCGCTGGAAGCCGGTGACCGGGTCTCGGCCGCCGTCTGCGTGGAACGTTTCGCCGACCTGGCCGATACGCCGATCGGGCGCTCGACCGCCGCTGACGCGCTTCTGCAGGTCGCGGGCGCGGCCGCGATGAAGGACGACGTCGCGACCGCCTTGCGGTTGACCCGGCGCGCGCTGGCGACGGGAAGCGCGGTGGAGCAGGGGGAGTCCCCCGAACCGGGGTCCTATTTCTCCCTGACCATCCACCTGCGCGACGTGGCCAAGGCGATGCTGCGCCGGGACGGACGGCTGCCCGCCCTTCCGGCGCGGGCGGGCGACCCTTCCTCGGGTCATGACGCCAGTGACTGACAAGCCGGCCGAACGCTGCTAAAGGGCGCCGCCATGAGCGCAGCCGTCATCGTCTTCCCGGGTTCCAACTGTGATCGCGACTGCAAGGTCGCCATCGAACGCTCCACCGGCGAGCAGGTCCAGATGGTCTGGCACCAGGAGACCGAACTGCCGTCGGGGCTGGACCTGATCGTCCTGCCGGGCGGATTCTCTTACGGCGACTATCTGCGCTGCGGGGCCATGGCGGCGCAGGCGCCGGTCATGCAGGCGGTGAAGAAGGCCGCCGACGACGGGGTCGCCGTGCTGGGCATCTGCAACGGCTTCCAGATCCTGTGCGAGGCCGGCATGCTGCCCGGGGCCCTGCTGCGCAACGCCGGACTGAAATACGTCTGCAAGCCCATCAGCCTGACGGTCGCCAACGGCCAGACCCGCTTCACCGCCGGCTACCAGGGCCAGCGGGAGGTGATCATGACCCAGGGCAATGGCGACGGAAACTATTTCGCCGCGCCCGAAGACCTCGCCCGGCTCGAGGGCGAAGGCCAGGTCGTGTTCCGCTATGTCGACAATCCCAACGGCTCGGTGAACGATATCGCGGGGGTGCAGAACGCGCGCGGCAATGTGCTGGGCATGATGCCGCACCCGGACCGCGCCTTCGAGGAAGAGCTGGGCTCGGCCGACGGCGCGATCCTGTTCCGCAGCGTCTTCGCCGCCGCCTGAGCCCCGCCGCCGCTCAGACTCCCCAGGCCTTGCCGCCGGCGCCATAGCCGTCGATCGCCTGGAACATCGCCGACACCAGCGCGCGCTCCTCTTCCGTCACCTCCGCCTTCCAGACGTCGAAGATCAGAATGGTGCGGTCCTGGTCGCTTTCGTTCGCGGCCTCATGCTCGACGGTGTCGTCGAAGGCCCAGGCCTGTCCTTCCTTCCATTCGCGCACCTCATTGCCGACCCGGAAACGCGAGCCGGGCGGCGCGATCAGCGGCAGGTGACAGATCAGACGGGTGTTGATCAGGCCGTGGTGCGGCGGGATGCGCGCCCCGGCCTTCAGCCGCGAGAAGAGGATGGACGGCGTCCGTCCGGGGACCCGGCAGAGAGGAACATCGGCCAAGGCCTCGAGCGTGCGCGGACAGCGGCGCGCGATCTCGGGCTGTTCCTCGCCGTCCTTCCACAGATACAGGGCGCTCCAGCTGGCGTTGGACGCCATGCCCAGGTCGTCGCGGTTCGGACGGTCGGCCCGCGGCTCGACATAGGGACGGAACAGATCCGGTTCGGCCAGCAGCGCTTCCAGCTCGCCCCGGATCCCGGACGCCGCCGCCTCGACCGCCGCCAGCCAGGGCAGGGTTTCACGCGGCTGGAACTGGATCTGCGGCAGGCCGGGGAACAGGTAGAAGCGCGGCTCCTGTTGATACAGCCGCTTGCGGCCGGCCATCAAATCCAGAGACAGGGCGAACCGGTCGCTGGACGTGGCTGCATCGAAACCCGCCCGGGCGAGGCTGTCTGTCAGGTAGGTGTTGAAGGCGGCCGCCTGATCCCGCACCGCGGCCTGCGCGCGACGCAGTTCCGCCACCAGATCGGCGGGCAATCCCCTGCCATCCCCGGCCGCGCGCAGGGCCGAACTGTAGAAGCTGGCCCCGGCGCGGGCGTCGCCCAGTCCCAGCAAGGCGTCGCCCTTGGCGATCAGGGCGCGAAGATCACGAGGGTCGGACGACAGGGTCCGGTCGGCATCAGCCAGCCGGGCCTCCCATCCTTTCTGATCCGCAGCCTCGTCCATTCGTTGATCGGAGGTCGGCGAGCGGCGTCCGTCAAGCTGAAACCGCAGACGACGGATTGAACCCGCCACGAAGCGCCCCGGTCCGGAAATGAAACCTTGGCCGCTCCGCGACGTACTTAGGGGTAAGCCGTCCCGAGGAGTTTCCCATGTCGTCCATCGTTCGAGCCACCCCCGCCCAGACGACCCGGCGATTGATCGTGCTGGGAACCGCGCTTTTCGCCGTGATCGTCGGTCAGGCGCAGGTGGCGCTGGGCTGGGGCCAGACGCCCGCGGAGTTCTCCGCGGACAGCGACACGACGCTGAGGGTGGCCGGCTACGCCTTCGCCATCTGGGGCGTCATCTATCTGGGTCTGCTGGTCTACGCCGTGCGTCAGGTGCTGCCGCAGACGGGCGAGAGTCTGTTGATCCACCGGTTCGGCTGGCCCTCGGCCCTGGCCTTTGCCGGCATCGGGCTGTGGGTCGTCGCCGCCGCCCTGGACGCCGAGGTCGCGACCATCGTGCTGATCTTCGGCTCGCTGGCGGTGGTGCTGATCCCGCTGTTGCAGAACGCCGGCGCCATCCGGGCCCTGCCCGTCCGCGAGCGCGACCGCTGGATGGTGGTCTGGCCGATGGCGCTGCTGGCGGGATGGCTGACGGTGGCCGCGCCCCTGAACCTGATCACCGTAGCCACCGGCAACGGCGACCTGCCCGCTTTCCTGTCGCCGACCGTCTGGGCGGTGATCGCCATCGGCGTGGTGGTCGCGGCCGCGCTCGCCGTGACGCAGCGGATCCGCACCGTCGCCTACGTCATCCCCATCGCCTGGGGCCTGCTGGGCGCCTTTGTCGCCGAACAGCCGCGGAACACGACCCTGGCCTATGTGGCGCTGGCGGCGGCGGTCGCGGTGCTGGTCGGGGCGATCATATTGAGCCTCGGCCTGATCCGCGGCGTCGAACGGCGTGACGCGGTCAGGAACGACACCTAGGCCGCCGGTCTATTCGACCTCGTCTTCGACCGTCTGATCGTCGTTGGCGGCGTGTTTGAACGCCCGCTCGGCGGCGGCGGACGCCCCGGCGTCGTCGGCGGCGATCTCCGGGGCGTCGGGATCCTCGGGGGTCGCGGCGGGGTCGATGGGTTGGTCAGGCATCACGGCCTCCTTCGGCTTCACGGGATCAATGGCCGTCCACGGGCGATGTTCCGCTCAGGGGCGGCTGACACTCGCCCCGTGAACGGCTAGAAGGCGCGCCCATGAGCGCTCCGCAGAAGACCATGGCCGAACTGGCCGCCGAATACGGCCTGGCCCCGAATGAGTATCAGGTCGTCCTCGACCGGTTGGGTCGAGAGCCCAACAACGTCGAACTGGGCGTCTTCTCGGTGATGTGGTCCGAGCACTGCTCGTACAAGTCGTCGAAAATCCACCTGGGCAAATTCCCGACCAAGGGGCCGCGCGTCATCTGCGGGCCGGGCGAGAACGCCGGGGTCATCGACATCGACGACGGCGACGCCTGCATCTTCAAGATGGAGAGCCACAACCACCCCTCCTACATCGAGCCCTACCAGGGCGCGGCGACGGGCGTGGGCGGCATCATGCGCGACGTCTTCACCATGGGCGCCCGGCCCGTGGCCCTGCTGAACGCCCTGCGCTTCGGCGATCCGTCGCACGAGAAGACGAAGCGGCTGGTCAAGGGCGTGGTCTCGGGCATCGGCGGCTACGGCAACTGCGTCGGCGTGCCGACCGTGGCGGGCGAGACCAATTTCCACGCCGGCTACAACGGCAACATCCTGGTCAACGCCATGTGCGTGGGCGTGGCCAAGGCCGACGCCTTGTTCTACTCGGCCGCGCCGGCCCCGGGCCTGTCGGTCGTCTATTTCGGCTCCAGGACCGGCCGCGACGGCATCCACGGCGCGACCATGGCCTCGGCCGAGTTCGACGAGGACTCCGACGAGAAGCGCCCGACCGTGCAGGTCGGCGATCCCTTCGCCGAGAAGCTGCTGATCGAGGCGACGCTGGAGCTGATGGCCTCGGGCGCCGTGGCGGCGATCCAGGACATGGGGGCCGCGGGCCTGACCTCGTCCTCGGTCGAGATGGCCGGCAAGGGCGCGGTCGGCATCGAGCTGAACATGGACGCCGTGCCCCAGCGCGAGGAGGGCATGACCGCCTATGAGATGATGCTGTCGGAAAGCCAGGAGCGGATGCTGGCGGTGCTGAAGCCGGGCCGCGAGGAAGACGGCCACCGGATCTTCAAGAAATGGGGCCTGGACGCCGCCGTCATCGGCGTGACCACCGACACCGGTCATCTGGTGCTCAAGCATCACGGCGAGACGGTCTGCGACGTGCCGCTGGCCCCGCTGTTCGACGATGCGCCCCTGTACGACCGGCCCTGGGTCCAGCCCGAACTGCAGCCGCGGCTGGACGCCAAGACCATCCCCGCGCCGGACAGCTGGGTCGATGCGGTGCTGAAGGTGTTGTGCTGCCCCGACATGGCGTCCAAGCGCTGGATCTGGGAGCAGTACGACCGCCACGTCATGGCCGACACCCTGCACGACTCGGCCACCGCCGCCGACGCCGGGGTGGTGCGGGTGCATGGCACCGACAAGGGTCTGGCCATGACCTCGGACTGCACGCCCCGCTACGTCCAGGCCGATCCCTATGAGGGCGGCAAACAGGCCGTGGCCGAGGCCTGGCGCAACCTGACCGCCGTCGGTTCGCTGCCCATCGCCATCACCGACAATCTGAACTTCGGCAATCCGCAGCGGCCCGAGATCATGGGCCAGATCGTCCGCGCCATCGACGGCATGGCCGAGGCCTGCCGCGTGCTGGACTTCCCGGTCGTGAGCGGCAACGTCAGCCTCTACAACGAGACCAACGGCGCGGCCATTCCGCCGACCCCGACGGTCGGGGCGGTCGGCCTGCTGACCAACTATGACGTCGTCGTCGGCTTCGGCGGCATGGTCGAGGGCGATGTGCTGGTGCTGATCGGCGAGACGGTCGGCGAACTGGGCTCGTCCCTCTATCTCCGCGAAGTGCTGGGCCGCGAGGACGGTGCGCCGCCGCCGGTCGATCTGGCGCTGGAACGCAAGACCGGCGACTTCGTGCGCGAACAGATCGAGGCCGGCGCCCTGACCTGCGTCCACGACCTGTCCGACGGCGGCCTGATCGGGGCGGCGGCGGAGATCGCCCTGGCCTCGGACGTCGGCGTCGAACTGGACGCCACCTCGGCGGCCCACGCCCACATCCTGCTCTTCGGCGAGGATCAGGCCCGCTATCTGGTGGCCGTGCCGGACGCGGCGGGGATCATCGCGGCGGCCCAGTCGGCCGGCCTGCATGCCTCGGTCGTGGGCCGGGCCGTCGGTCGCGACTTCGCGTCGGGCGAGCTGTTCCGCCTGCCGCTGGATCACCTGCGGGAAATGCATGAGGCGTGGATGCCGAAGTGGATCGAGGGCTGAGATGCGCGCCGTTCTGACAACCCTGCTGGCCGCCCTGGCGCTGGCCGCCTGCGACGGCGGCGGCGATCCCGTTCAACAGGCCCTGCGCGAGACCGCGACGGCGAACCAGTCGGCCACGGTCCGCGAGACCGCGACGACCTCTGCCACCGGACACGCGACGGCTGGACACGGTCCATCAGTCGGCGACCGGGCTTTTGCGGCGTCCGAAGCCGCGATGCATGAGCGCATGACGGCGGCCTCCGGCGAGACCGTGGACCAGGCCTATATCGCCAAGATGATCGAACACCATCGCGGCGCCGTGGCCATGGCCGAGGTGGCGCTGAGGAACTCGCGGGATCCCGAGGTCCGGCGCATGGCCCAGGTCGTGGTCGACAGCCAGACCCGCGAGATCGCCGGGATGCAGGCCTGGAAGCCGGCCCCGGCGAACTGACGCACCCCGCTGGCGCGGGTCCGCATCCGGGCGTAGCGTCCGGTCATGGCTGACGGCTCCCCGACGTTCCGCCCTTGGACCCCGCCCCGGCGCGACAAGCCGCTGGGCTTCGCGGAATTCCTGTGGGTCGGCTGGCGCAATCCGCTGCTGATGTGGTCCAAGCGGCATTTCCGCGAGCCGCAGCTCTACGGCAAGGGCCCGATGGGGGCGATCATCGTGGTCAGCCACCCGGAGGGCGTGCGTCACGTCCTGACCGATAACGCGGCCAACTATGAGAAGGGGGCCCTGCAACGGCGCGTGCTGGGCCCCCTTCTGGCCGATGGCCTGCTGCTGACCGAGGGCGAGAGCTGGCGTCGGGCGCGGCGCATTCTCGCGCCCCTGTTCACGCCCGCGCGCACCCAACGGCTGGCGGCGCGCATGGGCGAGGTGTGCGTGCGACGCGTCGAGGCCTGGCCGCTTGAACACGGCGCCCGGGTGATGAACATCGACAGCGAGATGTCGGGGCTGACCTTCGACATCCTGTCGGCCACCCTCTTCTCCGACGAGCTGGAGGGCGACGCGCGCGGGTTCGAGCGGGCGCTGGACCGGTATCTGGCCATGGGCGCGCGCATCGATCCCCTGGACGTCATCGCCGCGCCGGCGTGGATTCCCCGGCTGGGTCGAGCCGCCAGCGGCGGCGTGGCGCGCTTCTTCGAGGAACGGGTCGCCAACCTGGTCACCCGGCGCCGCGCCCTGATCGAGAGCGGCGCCGACGCTCCTGACGACCTGTTGTCGGCCCTGTTGCTGGCCCGCGACGAACAGGACGGGGCCGCCCTGTCCGACCGCGAGGTGGCGGCCAACATCCTGACCTTCATCCTTGCCGGACACGAGACCACGGCCCGCACCCTGGGCTGGGCGCTGCACCTGATCTCGCGCAGCCCCGACGTCGCCGCCCGGCTTCGCGCCGAGGCCGACGCCTTCGACCTGACCGATCCGAAATGGGCCGACGCCCTGCCCTGGACCCGCGCGGTGATCGAGGAGGCGATGCGCCTGTTCCCGCCGGCCCCGACCCTGGCGCGCCGCGCCCTGGGCCCGGACGTCATCGGCGGCCAGGCGATCGAGGCCGGAACGGCGGTGGCCATCTCGCCCTGGGTGCTGCATCGCCACCAGCTGCTTTGGGAGGACCCGGAGGCGTTCCGGCCCGAACGCTTCCTGCCCGAGAACCGCAAGGCCATCGACCGCTACGCCTATATTCCGTTCAGCGCCGGGCCGCGGGTCTGCATCGGCGCGGCCTTCGCCATGCAGGAGGCCATGATCGCCCTGGCGACCATACTGCGCGCCGCCGACGTCGAGGCGATAAGCACGGTCGAACCGCGCCCGATGCACCAGATCACCCTGCGCAGCCACACGCCGATCCATCTCCGCCTTCGCGCCCGCCGGACCGCGTGACGACCGTCACAATTCCGGGCTAGGTCGAAGCCTTCCCTGTCCGGAGGCCGCCATGCGCTCGTTCGATTCCCTTTCCCGTCGCGGACTGCTGCTCGGCCTCGGCGCCGGCGGCGCCCTGGCCGGTTCGAGCCGCCAGGCCCTGGCCGATCCGGTGTTCGCCGAATACCCCTTCCAGCTGGGCATCGCCGCCGGCGATCCGGCCCCCGACGGTTTCGTCATCTGGACCCGGCTGGCCCCCCGGCCGCTCGAGATCGGCAACGGCATGCCCTCGGCGCCGGTGCCGGTGAACTGGGAAGTCGCCAGCAACGCCGGCTTCGGGACGATCGTCCGCAGCGGCGAAGCCATCGCCCGGCCCGAACTGGCTCACGCCGTCCACGTCGAGATCGAGGGACTGGAGCCGAACCGCGAATATTTCTACCGCTTCAGCGCCGGCCGGGAACGAAGCGCCACGGGTCGTGCGAAGACCGCGCCGGCGGCGGGCGCCGCGACCGCCCAGGCCCGCTTCGGCGTGCTGGGCTGCCAGGCCTATGAGCAGGGCTTCTACACCGCCCACCGCAAGGCGGCCGAAGAGCGGCTCGACTTCATCTATTGCTACGGGGACTACATCTACGAAGGGCGCGGCAGCCGCACCTATAACGGCTCGGGCGGGACGTCGGAGAACCCGCGCCAGCATTTCGGCGGCGAGATCTATTCGCTGGACGACTACCGCCGCCGCTACGCCCAGTACAAGCTGGACGTGGACCTGCAGGCCTGCCACGCCTCGACCGCCTGGTACTGCACCTGGGACGACCACGAGACCGACAACAACTGGGTCGGGGCCTTCGATCAGGACGGGACGCCGCCCGAAGTCTTCGCCCTGCGGCGGCAGGCTGCGGCGCAGGCCTTCTACGAGAACATGCCGCTGCGCCGGTCGGCCTTCCCGCGCGGGGTGGAGATGCAGCTTTACCGTCAGGCCGCCTGGGGCGATCTGCTGGATCTGAATTTCCTCGACACCCGCTCCTATCGCTCGAACCAGCCGTGCAACGACGCCTGGGCCACCACTTGCGCCGGCGTTTCCGATCGCGACGCCCAGGTTATGGGCGAGGCGCAGGAGGCCTGGCTGTACCGCAACCTCGACCAGTCCCGCGCCCACTGGAAGGTGCTGGCGCAGCAGATCATGGTGATGGATCTGGACCGCAAGGAAGGGCCCGAGACCGGCTATAACCTGGACACCTGGGCCGGATACGCCATCCCGCGCCAGCGGCTGCTGGACCGGCTGCGCGAGCGCCGCATCGGCAACACCGTCATTCTGACCGGCGACGAGCACCAGAACTACGCCGGCGAGCTGTACCGCGACAGCCGCAACCCGGAGGGGGCGCCGATCGCCTCGGAGTTCGTCACCACCTCGATCAGCTCCTCGGGCGACGGGCAGGATCAGCGGGCCGACGGCCGGCGCTATCTGGCCGACAATCCGTTCCTCAAATTCAACAACGCCCAGCGCGGCTACGCCGTCTGCGACGTGACGCCGGAACGCTGGCAGACCGAGTTCAAGGTGCTGGACAAGGTGTCGGAAAAGGGCGGCACGCTGACGACACGGGCGAAGTTCGCGGTGGCGAGCGGGGACGCGCGGGTGGTCGCGGCCTGAGGTCAGGCAGGCGGCAAATAGTCGTTGGCCTCGACCAGCCGGAAACCCGGCGCCGTCTGGACGAACTGCCTCAGCCAGTAGCTGTGGCCGGAGCCGTAGATGACCACGATACGGTCGCCCGGCTTCGCGGCCTGCATGAGGCGCGCGAAGATCAGCGCGTTGCGGGTATACCAGCGACCGTTAAGGAGGGCGCCCGGCTGAACATCGCCCGCCCCGAAGACGAGCATCGCCGTGTAGAAGGTCTGGTCGGACGCCGCGCTTTCCGGCCTGTTCATCCACCGCAGCACGCTGCCGACCGTGTCCGCCTGCTGGCGGGCCTCCATCTCGCCGATCATCGTCGCGACCTGTTCGTGCATGGCCCCCAGCACGGGCGAACGGCCGTTGGCCTCGGCCCAGCTCTGGACCTCTTCGAACGGGAAATAGGAGGGCTGGCCTTCACGATCCTGTTCGTCGATGGCGTAGACCCTCTCCAGCCCAAGGCGGTGGGCGAGGCGATAGCCGACCTGAACCCGCTCATCCGGATTGGTCAGCAGGTCGGCCGGCGTGAAGGCGGGATAGCGATGATCCAGCATGTCGGACTGGTTCCGCGCCACCTGCTCGACGGCGATGGCCGTCGGCCGGAAACGCGCGAGCGCCTCGGCGACGGCCTCGAGTTCGGCCTGTTTCGCCGGAGTGGTGACGGGATCGATCCGGGCGTTATGCAGATCCTGGCCGGGGTTGCCCATGTGGTAGGTCCCCAGCACCATGACCTCGATCGGGGTGGGGTCGGGCGTCTGCGCAAGGGCGGCGGCGGGCAGGACGAGGGCCATCACGGCCGCGAGAAATTTCAGCATGGGCCGGGCTCCGGTTCTGGAGACCAGAGGCTCGGACACCACCGTTCGGATGCGCCCTTCCCCGATTTTTAACTGCGGCGGCGCGTCCGCCCTCCAGGGCTACAGGTCCGGCCGCTCCGCCAGCAGGGCGACGAGGCGGTCCGGCTTGCCGTCGAACAGGCGATCCAGCAGGTCCTGCACCTCCCCCTCGACATAGGCCTGGCGGTCGATGACGGCGTGATAGCGCTGGCGGCCGTCCTCCTTCTGCGAGCGGACGGCCCCCTTCTGCATCAGGCGATGCAGAAGGGTCTTGATGGTGGCGTCGCCCCACGGCTGGCGGGACCGGACCTCATCCATCAGAGAGGCGGCCGACAGCGGCCCGCAGCGCCACAGGGCTGCGAGGACGGCGCTTTCCGCCTCGGTGACGGCGATCCGGGTCAGGGCCGCAGCACCGCGCGGTCAATGCGCGCCTCGACGACCCAGTTGCAGATCACGGCGATCACCCCCGCGATCAGACCGAGCACGAACAGGAAGGCGGCCTCGGCCACGCCGGGCGCAAGGACATGGTAGGGCGGCTGCTGGCCGACGTTGGCGATCGCCAGATTACTCATCATGAGGTTCCAGGCCGCGCCCAGCAGACCGATCAGGGGGCCGCCCAGCCGCAGGGCCTGCAGATAGGCCGAGCCGCCGGTCAGGCGCGGGCCCGAGAGGACCTTGCGGACGGCGACGACGATGGCCCCCACAGAGGCCGCGACCAACATGACCATAATGAGCTTCATGGACGGCGATGCGTCCAGGAAAACGACCGTCGGGGTCAGTTTGGGACGCGCATGAGCCAGACCGGGAACGAGCAGCGCCGCCGCGCTGACGGAGATGAGACGAAGACTCGACATGGCAGCCTCTGGATTACGTTTGTAATCCAGTGAGATTACATCTGTAATCTCACTCGTCAATCCCTCAGATGACGGGGATCGCCTGCGACAGTCGCCCGCCGACCCGGATGGGCTCCACGCGCGTGGCCAGCCCCGTCCTGTCGTCGGTCTCGACATAGACGCCGCACACGGTCGCCGGGCCATGGGCCGGAACGTAGCGACCGCCCGAGAGACGGGTGGTGAAGCGCCGCAGGGGCTCTTCCTTCTCGTTGCCGATCACGCTGTCATAGTCGCAGCAGCCGCCGGCGTCGGTCTGGTAGGCGGTGCCGCCGGTCAGGATCTGGCAGTCGGCGGTCGGGACGTGAGTGTGGGTGCCGACCACCAGCGAGGCGCGGCCGTCGCAGAAATGGCCCATGGCCATCTTCTCGGAGGTCGCTTCGCAATGCATGTCGACGATGATGGCGTCGGCGGCCATGCCCATCGGACAGGCGGCCAGTTCCTTCTCGACCGCGCTGAACGGGCAGTCCATCGGGTCCATGTGAATGCGGCCCAGCACATTCATGACCAGCACGGTCTTGCCGGAGTGGGTCTCGAATAGATTGGCCCCCGCGCCCGGGGCGTCCATCAGGCGCGGATAGTTCAGCGGCCTGATCAGCCGCGGCTCGCGCACGATATAGGTCAGGGCCTCGCGCTGGTCCCAGCTGTGGTTGCCCAGGGTCAGGCAGTCGGCGCCGGCCATGAACAACTCGCGCGCGGTGTTCTCGGTGATGCCGAAGCCGCCGGCGGCGTTCTCGGCGTTGACCACCACGAAATCGAGTTTCAGGTCGCGCTTGAGGCCCGGCAGGTGGTCGCTCAGGCCGTCCCGTCCGGACTTGCCGACGACATCACCGAAAAAAGCCAGTCTCATACGAAGGCTCTATAGCCCGTCTCGGTCAGAACGCCATGCAGGCGAATATCATGCGGCTCGACCGGCAGGCGCTCGACCTCCTGCCCCGCGTAGGCGAAGCCGATGCGCACCGTGTCGGGCCGGGCCGCAAAGGTCCGGTCGTAATAGCCCCCGCCCTGCCCCAGCCGTCCGCCCCCGGCGTCGAAGGCCAGAAGCGGCGTCAGGATCAGGTCCGGATCGACGATCCCGGCCAGGGGAAAGGGCGCGGGGACTCCAGCCTCGTCCAGTTCGAGCGGCTCGCCGGGCGCCCAGCGGCGGAAGATCATGGGCGCGTCCCGTTCGATGACCACCGGCAGGCACAGCTCGCGGCCCGCGCGGCTGAGGGCCAGCGACAGGGCGTCGACGTCCAGTTCCGAGCCGATGGCGCGATAGACAGCGACGATCTGCCCCGGCGGCAGGGCGCTCGCCTGCCCGGCCGCCCGGCCGGCGGCGCCCGCGTCCAGCCCGGCCAGACGCTTGCGCATGGCCCGCATGGCGGCCCGGAGCTGATGCTTGTCGGTCATGGGAGAAGCCGCCGGCCGCGTCGAACACGCGCGGCAGCCCTAGCGCGCGCAGTTGCCGCGCTCAAGCAGCGAGCGACCGCGTCGCGTGCGATAGCGCAACAAGGAGGGAGAGGGTGGCGGCGCCGCAAGAACCGTGAAGGACGTTTAAATCCTCTCGACCTGGGTAGCCAGGTGGGCGCCGTGTGCCCAGGCCCACGAGCCTGGTCAGGGACAGCTCCCTTCGAGTGAATTAAGGTCGCAAGGAAATGTTGCCTTCGACGAGGGCCGCAGCAAGACCCGCCGTCGGGCAAGATAGTCCTTCCGCCGGGGCGGAACAATGGCCGCGGCTCACAGTCCCTGGGCGATTTTTTCCAGCCGGGCGGCGACGGCGTTCAGCGCCTCGGCCACGCCGTCGGTGGCGGCGGCCGCGGTGGACGCCGGGGCGGCCCCGCCGTTGGCGCGCGCCTCATGCAGTTCGTCGGCCAGCATCAGCCCGGCCATCAGGAACAGGCGGATATCGCCGACATGGCCCACCTCGCCCGCGACCTGACGCACATGGCCGTCGAACTGGCCGGCCAGGGTGCGGACGCGGTCCTCCTGGCCATCGGCGCAGCCGACGGCATAGGGGCGGCCGTTGATCTCGACGGTCACCGTGGCCATCAGCGGGCCTCCGGTTCGGACAGGCTGGCGCGGATCGCCTCGGCGGCGCGCGACAGGGCCTCGGCGGCGTCGCGGCCTGCAGCCTCGAGCTCATGGATGCGGGCGCGGTCGGTCTCGGTCGAGGGTTCCGGCGCGAACAGGTCGTCGTCGGGCACCCGGCTGGATCCAGCCGCACGCCCCTTGAGATCCAGCAGCCGGCGTTCCAGCAGAGCCAGCGCGCGGTCGACACGGTCCTTGGCGGCCGAAGCAGCATCCATTCGGGTCACATCCTCCAGAATCCGTATAGAACCCGCGCGCACGCCGGGGTAAAGCGGCGCGCTTCCTTTTTTCCGCCTCCCGATGAAAGTGCCGCCCGTGGCCGACAGCAAGAGCGTATCCGAAAAAGCCACCCCGAAGCAGATGGCCGACGCCATCCGGGTGCTGTCCATGGACGGGGTGGAGAAGGCGAAAAGCGGTCACCCGGGGATGCCGATGGGCATGGCCGACGTCGCGACGGTGCTGTTCTCGAAATTTCTGAAGTTCGACGCGAGCCGGCCCGACTGGGCCGACCGCGACCGTTTCATCCTGTCGGCCGGGCACGGGTCGATGCTGATCTACAGCCTGCTGCACCTGACCGGCTACAAGGCGGCGACAAAGGAAGAGCTGTCCAACTTCCGTCAGTGGGGGTCGAAGACCGCGGGCCACCCCGAGTTCGGCCATATGCCGGGCGTCGAGACCACCACGGGTCCGCTGGGCCAGGGCTTGGCCAACAGCGTCGGCTTCGCCATGGCCGAGCGTCATCTGGCGGCGCGGTTCGGCGATGATCTGGTCGATCACCGGACCTGGGTCATCGCCGGCGACGGCTGCCTGATGGAGGGCGTGTCGCAGGAGGCCATCGCCCTGGCCGGCCGGTATCGCCTGAACAAGCTGACCGTCCTGTGGGACGACAATTCGATCACCATCGACGGCGCGGTGTCCCTGTCCGACGCGACGGACCAGAAGGCCCGTTTCAAGGCCGCCGGCTGGGCCGTGAAGGCCATCGACGGCCATGACATGAAGGCCATCAAGTCGGCGCTGCAGTGGGCGACCCGGCAGGACCGGCCGACCCTGATCGCCTGCAAGACGAAGATCGGCCGCGGCGCCGCCACCATGGAAGGCAGCCACAAGACCCATGGCGCCGCCCTGGGCGCCGCCGAGATCGCCGCCACCCGTCTCGGCCTGTCGTGGACGCACGAGCCCTTCGAACTGCCCGAGGCAATCGACAGGGCCTGGAAGAAGGTCGGCAAGCGCGGCGCGAAAGAGCGCAAGGCGTGGGAAGCCCGGCTGAACGCCTCGTCCCGGGCCGCCGACTTCACCCGCGCCATGAAGGGCGAGCTGCCCGTCGGCGCCTTCGACGCCCTGAACGCGAAGATCGCCGAACTGGTCGAGACCCAACCGGCCCAGGCCACGCGCCAGTCCTCGGGCGCGGCGCTGGACGAACTGTTCGCAGCCATTCCCGAACTGGTCGGCGGCTCGGCCGACCTGACCGGATCCAACAACACCTTCGTCAAGGGCACGCCGATCTTCGACGCGCCGACCTATGAGGGCCGCTACGTCAACTGGGGCATCCGCGAGTTCGGCATGGCCGCGGCCATGAACGGCATGGCGCTGCACGGCGGGGTCATTCCCTACGGCGGCACCTTCATGGTGTTCTCGGACTACAGCCGCCCGGCCATCCGTCTGGGCGCCCTGATGGGGGTGCGGGCCATCCATGTCCTGACCCATGACAGCATCGGCCTGGGCGAGGACGGCCCGACGCACCAGCCGGTCGAGCATCTGGCCGCCCTGCGCGCCATCCCCAATCTGCTGGTCTTCCGCCCCGCCGACACGGTCGAGGCCATGGAGTGCTGGCAGGTGGCGCTGGAGCATAAGGCCGCGCCGTCAGCCATGGCCCTGTCGCGGCAGAAGACGCCGGCGGTCCGCACCGTCGCGGCGTCGGAGAACCTGTCGGCCAGGGGCGCCTATGAGATCCGGGCGGCGAAGGGTGAGGCGAAGGTGACGCTGTTCGGCACGGGCACAGAGCTGGCGCTGGCGCTGGCCGCCGCTGATGTTCTGGAGGCGGAAGGCGCGCCGACGCGGGTGGTCTCGGTCCCGTGCTTCGAGCTCTTCTTCCAGCAGGATGCGAAATACCAGGCCTCGGTCATCGGCCGCGGCACGGTGCGCGTCGCCGTCGAGGCCGCCATCCAGCAGGGCTGGGAGCGGTTCATCGGCGAGGACGGCGCCTTCGTCGGCATGACCGGCTTCGGCGCCTCGGCCCCGGCGGAGGTGCTGTACGAGAAGTTCGGGATCACCACGGAAGCCGTGGTGGCGGCGGCGAAGGCGCGGCTCTAGGGCCGTGCCGCGTCTCGGCGCCGTCAGCCTGCTGGTCCGCGACTACGACGAAGCCATCGCCTTCTACGTCGGCAAACTGGGCTTCGCGCTCGGCGAGGACACGGACATGGGTGGCGGCAAGCGCTGGGTGCGGGTCACGCCGAAAGGCGGCGAGACCTCGCTGCTGCTGGCCCGCGCCACGACGCCGGATCAGGACGCCCGCGTCGGCGATCAGGCGGGGGGGCGGGTCTGGCTGTTCCTCGAAACCGACGACCTGGTGCGCGATCACGCGGCGTGGTCGGCGGCCGGCGTTGTCTTCCGCGAGACCCCGCGCGACGAACCCTATGGCAAGGTGGTGGTGTTCGAGGATCTCTACGGCAACGCCTGGGATCTGATCGAACCCGCCCGCACCGGAGACTGACCATGCGTATCGGCACCCCGCTGTCGGACAGCGCCACCCGCGTGATGCTTCTGGGCGCCGGCGAGCTCGGCAAGGAGGTGGCGATCGAGCTGCAGCGGCTGGGCGTCGAGGTCATCGCCGTCGACCGCTATCCCAACGCGCCCGCCATGCAGGTGGCGCACCGCAGCCACGTCATCCCGATGACGGATCCCCATGTTCTCGCGGGCGTCATCGCCGCGGAAATGCCCCACATCATCGTGCCGGAGATCGAGGCCATCGCCACGGACGTGCTGGCCGAGATCGAGGTGGCGGGACACGCGGTGGTCATCCCCACCGCCCGGGCGACCCGGCTGACCATGAACCGCGAGGGCATCCGTCGGCTGGCGGCGGAGGAGCTGGGTCTGCCGACCTCGCCCTACGCCTTCGCCACCTCGGCCGATGAACTGGCCGAGGCGGCCGACCGCATCGGCCTGCCGGTCTTCGTCAAGCCCGTGATGTCGTCATCCGGCAAGGGCCAGTCCTTCGTCGAGTCCCCGGATCAGGCAGTCAGGGCCTGGGCCTACGCCCAGTCCGGCGGCCGGGTCGAGACCGCGACGGTCATCGTCGAGGGCCGGATCGATTTCGATTTCGAGATCACCCTGCTGACGGTCCGCTCGATGCGGAATGGCGCGGTGCGCACCGACTTCTGCGCGCCCATCGGCCATCGCCAGGTCAAGGGCGACTATGTCGAGAGCTGGCAGCCGCAGGCGATGACGCCCGCGGCCCTGGCCGCCGCGCAGGAGATCGCCGGCAAGGTCACGGACGCTCTGGGCGGCCTCGGCGTGTTCGGGGTCGAGCTGTTCGTGAATGGCGACCATGTCTGGTTTTCGGAGGTGTCGCCGCGCCCGCACGACACAGGGCTGGTCACGCTCGCGACCCAGGCCCAGTCCGAGTTCGCCCTGCACGCCCGGGCCATCCTGGGCCTGCCGGTCGACGTCAGCCAGCGCGACATCGGCGCCAGTGCGGTGATCTACGGCGGCATGGATGCGACGGGCATCGCCTTCGAGGGCGTCGCTGAAGCCCTGTCGGTGCCGACGGCCGACCTGCGGCTGTTCGGCAAGCCGGAGAGCTACGAACGCCGCCGCATGGGCGTGGCGACGGCGCGCGGCGCGACGACGGACGAGGCGCGCGAGCGGGCCCGCCTGGCGGCGTCGAAGGTCAGGCCGGTCGCGGTCTAGAGCGGCGCGGCGGCCACGGCCTGCGCCTGTTCCGCGCGCGGGGCGGCGAGGACGGCGACCGCGGCCTCCAGCGCCGCATCCCGTCCAGCGTTCCGATCCTTCCCGCTATCGGGCACGGCCAGATCAGGGGTCACGCCCCGCTTTTCCAGCCGCACGCCGCCGGACGTCACGAAGTCGGCGCGGCTCAAGGTCAGCCGGCCGCCATCGGGCAGCCGCGTCTCCTGCGAGATCAGCACCGCACCCGCTGTCAGCGAGCCGACGACGACAGCCCGACGGGCTTCCTGCAAGGCGGCGGGCGTCAGTTCGGCGGCGCTGCGACTCTGGCCGTCGACCAGAACCGCGACGTCGTTGGCCACGGGTTCCGCCAGTTCGCCGCATCCGCCGGCCGTCTTCAACGCGACCTGCCGGCCGTTCCGGGAGGTGCGGGTCGCCCAGGTCCGGTTGCCCGGCAGGAAGCAGCTCAGCACCGCATCCGCCTCCATCAGCCGCCCGCCGGGATTGCCCCGCAGGTCCAGGATCACATCCGTGTCCGGCGCCAGGTCGGCCAGTTGCTGACCCATCCAGCGGCCCAGACCCTGGTCGAAGGCTTCAACCCGCAACACCAGCACATTGGGCCGCGAGCGGTCGGCGACGAAGGCCGGGCGCGGCTCCATGACGCGCGGGTTCAGAACGGTCGGGCGCGCCGCGCCCTCGTCGTCGATCAGCGTCAGGGTCAGGGGCCGTCCCTCGATGACATCCTGTTCCGGGGTCCAGCCCAGGGCGCCGTCGGCGATCAGCCGCCAGCCGACTCCAACGCCCGCCTCATCGGCAGGCGAGCCCTCGCGGACCTGTTCCACGACATAGCTGTCCTGGTCCTCCCGGTCGGCCCGCAGGGACAGGCCCACGATCGCGCGCCGTTGGCGCAGCTGATCCTGACGGCGGGCGACGGCGGGCGGCGCGGCGCCGGCGTGGTCGTCGTCGAGCAGATTCAGCATCTCGCGCAGCGACCGGTACAGGGTGCGGTCGTCCGGGGCGGTCAGGGCCACCGGCCGCCAGGTCCGGCGCGCGGCGCTCCAGTCGACCCCATGCAGGTGCGGATCATAGTATTCGCGGCGCACCTCGTTCCAGACATGGTCGAAGACCTGCTGGTTCATCCGGACGCGTTCCCGGCTGGGCGGCGCCCCGGCGGAGATCGGTGACGGAGCGGCCGATGCGGTCGCGGGATCGCCCGCCAACGCCGGAGCCGCGAAGAGCGCAAGACTCATCGCGGCTGACACGGTCAGTCGATCAAACAGGCGACGGAAGGTCATGACGCCATTAGAGGGCGCCTTCGCCGAGTTTCAAATCACGAAGTCGCCGGGCGGATCAATCGTCACTGCCATGTCGCGTTTCGATCCGGTGGGTGAAGACCTCGACATCCCGGCCCGGGCCGCGTTCGCCCTGCTCGATGAAGCCCGAGTGGTCGGCGTCCATGCGGGTGAAGGCTTCGCGCAGAGGGCCCGTGAACTCGGCCTCGCTGATCCGGCCGTCGTTGTCGGCGTCCATGTCGTTCCCGCCGTCCGGCCCGCCGGTCTGGCGTATGATGACATTGCTTTCCCCAAGGCCTTCGGCGCCACGCGGCGTATGGATGATGCGGGCGCTTCCCTCACCGGTCAGACCGCGCAGGACGATCTCGTGCTCGCCGGGGCCGCCTTCGCCGCGGCCCGTGAACACCATGGTGCGGACCTCATGCTCCGCATGAGCGCCCGACGGACCAGGGCGGCGCAGCTCGACATGGCCCACGCCCGGTCCGCCCCCGCCACCCGGGCCGCGGTGGATGATGACATTGTCATCGCCCGGGCCATGGCCGGCCGCCATCTCCTCTGTCGACAGGCGGCCGTCGCCGTCCCTGTCGATACGGGCGAAATGATCGTTCATCGGGGCGGCGAACTCCTCGCGCGAAATCTGGCCGTCGCCGTCCTTGTCCAGTCCGCCCGGACCGTCAGAGCCCAGGACCATCAACCGGGTGTGAAATCCCGGAGGCGCGGGAGGAGCCGAAGCCGCCGGCGGCTCCTGCATCAGGACGGCGGACAGGGCGATCAGGGTGAGCATGGAAATCTGTTCCCGTAGTTGGAGCAACGCCGTTCCATCACCCCGCTGTTTCCCCCGTGTTTCAGAGCGATGGAGAAATGTTTCAGTGCTGAAATGACGGCGAGCGTCCGGTTCGCCACAATGGCGGTCATGCAAGCCGACATTGTCCCCCGCATTCTCGTCGTCGATGACGACCCCGGCATCCGCGAGGTGTTGTGCGATTACCTGAGCCAGCACGGCTATGACGCGATCGGCGCCGCCTCGGCGGCCGAGATGGACCGGGCCGTCGCGCGCCAGGCGCCGGACCTGATCGTGCTGGACCTGATGATGCCGGGCGAGGACGGGCTGTCGGTCTGTCGCCGCCTCTCGGGCAAGGGCGGGCCGCCGATCGTCATGCTGTCCGCCATGGGCGAGGACACCGACCGGATCATCGGGCTGGAGCTTGGGGCCGACGACTATCTGGCCAAGCCCTGCAATCCCCGGGAACTGCTGGCGCGGGTCCGGGCGGTGCTGCGCCGTCCACGCGACGAGGTCGCAACCGAGGGCCCGATCCTGGCGTTCGCCGGCTGGCGACTGGACCTGCTGCGGCGCGAGCTGACCCGGCCCGACGGCCTGGTCGTCACCCTGTCGGCCGGCGAGTTCGCGCTTTTGCGTGTCTTCGCCGAAAGGCCGGGCCGGGTGCTGACCCGCGACCAGTTGCTGGAGCGTGCGCGGGGCGCCGACGCCGACGTCTTCGACCGCGCGATGGATGTGCAGATCAGCCGGTTGCGCAAGAAGCTGGACGACGGCTCGGGGCTGGAGATGATCCAGACCCTGCGCGGCGAGGGCTATATGTTCGACGTCCGGGTCGAGCGGCGCCATGGCGTCGAGCGAGGCGCCGCGTGAGGCGTCCGTCTTCCCTGCCTGTCCTGGTCCAGGTGGCGGCGCTGGCGGCGCTGGCCGTGATCATGTCCCAGGCGGTCACGTTCGGCGTGGTGGTCCTGGCGCCGGAACCCCGTCCCGCCGGCTTCAGCATCGAGGCCGCCGCAAACGCCCTGAAGGGCGAACCCGCCGAGACTGCCGACGGCCGCGCCTTGCGCCGCCGCATCGTCGACCGGCCGCCGGGCGCGCAGCAAGACGCTCCGGTCGACCCCATGGCCCTGGCGATCCGGGCGGGTCTGGCCCAGCGGCTGGGCGTGCAGCCCGACGCGGTGCGGGTGACCGTGGACCACGGTCCGCGCCGCGCGCCGCCCGGCCCCCGCGGGGGACCACCCGACCGCGAGCGGGTGGATCTTGTCGTTATCCGGCCCGATGCTGTTCCAGCTCCGCCCTCGCCCCTGCCTTCGGAACCGGCCGCCGCCGCCACGCCGCCCGCGCGCGCCGGTGAGACGGTCATCGTGCAGCGCGGGTCCGAGGTCCGGGCCCAGTTGCGTCTTCGCCACCCCGCGCCAGGGGGAGGCAGCGGCGCCTTCGTCATCGACCGGGAGACGCACCAGTTCACCGTCCTGGCGGACCGGCTCACCTTCGCACCGTTCGCCGCGTCGGTTCGTCAGGCCGACGGACGCTGGGCCACGGTCGAGCCGCCGCGCGGTCTGCTGTCGCCGTGGCAGCAGCGGGTGCTGCTGGCCCTCGTCATCTCCCTGCTGCTGCTGGCGCCCCTGGTCTGGTTCATGGCCCGGCGCCTGACACGGCCGATCCGCGTTTTCGCCGACGCCGCAGAACGGCTGGGGGCCGACCCCGACGCCGAGCCGCTGACTCCGTCCGGCCCCAGCGAGGTGCGCACAGCCATCCACGCCTTCAACGACATGCAGGCGTCCCTGCGCGACCACATGCGACGCCGCACCCAGACGGTGGCCGCCATCGCCCATGATCTGCGCACGCCCCTGACCCGGCTGCGCTTCCGGGCCGAACAGGCGCCCGAGACCCTTCGTGACCGGATGGCGGCCGACATCGAGGAAATGGACGCCCTGATCGGCCAGGCCATGGCCTATGTGCGCGGCGAGGCGACCCCCGAGCGGCGCGAACGGTTCGATCTCGACGCCCTGGCCGAGGATTGCGCGGCCGGCTTCTCCGAGACCGGCGCCGCCGTGACCTTCGCCGATGGCGAGGCGCTGCCGGTCGAGGCCGATCCGGCCGCCCTGCGCCGCGCGCTCGCCAATCTGATCGCCAACGCGGTGAAATATGGCGGTGCGGCCCGGGTGAAGGCCCTGCCGGACGGCGACCGCGCCGTGATCCTGATCGAAGACGACGGCCCCGGTCTGCCGGAGGGCGAGCTGGAGGCCGTTTTCGAACCCTTCCATCGCGCCGAGCGCTCGCGCAGCCGCGAGACCGGCGGCGCGGGCCTCGGGCTGACCGTCGCGCGACAAGCGGCGCGGGCGTTCGGGGGCGACGTGACCCTGATCAACCGGCCCGGGGGCGGCCTGACCGCCCGGCTGAGCCTGCCCCTGAATATTCGTCCGAAGGAGACGCCCTGATGCGCGCCCTGATCTTCGCCGCTGCCCTGCTGGCGGCCACGCCCGCCCTGGCCCAGACGCCCGCGCCGCGAGAGACGGTCGAGGCCGTCGCCGGCCGCATCCGCGACCTCTATTTCGACCCGGCCGCCGGCGACCGCATCGCCGACGGGCTGGAGGCCGAAAGCGCGGCCGGCGCCTTCGACCGTCTGTCAGACGGTCACGATCTGGCCGCGGCCCTGAGCCGACGGCTGCGTCCGCTGGATGCGCATTTCAATGTCGCCTACGATCCGAACGCGCCTGCCGGACCCGGTCCCGCCCTGCGGATCCCCGGGCCGCCGCCCACCGCGGGCGCCGGGGATCCCGCGCGTCGCTCCCGCCTGGCCAATCCGATGGAGGCTCGCGGCCACTACGGCTTCCGCAAGGTCGAGATCCTGCCGGGGAACGTCGGCTATATCGATCTGCGCCAGTTCTCGAACATCGACTTCGACAATCCGGCCGATCCGGCCCGGCGCGCGGCCGACGCGGCCCTCGACTTCGTCGCCGACGCCGATGCGGTGATCTTCGATCTGCGAGACAACGGCGGCGGGGCCCCGTCCATGGTCGGCTATCTGACCAGCGCCTTCACCCCGGCGAACGCGCCGATCTACAACATCTTCCACAGCCGCGAGGGCACGGAGAGCGAGGCGCCGGCCGTGTTCCATCCAGCGCCCCGGCTGGATGTCCCCGTCTATGTGCTGATCAGCGGCCGCACCGGCTCAGCCGGCGAGGCCTTCCCCTACACCCTGCAGGGCGCCCGGCGTGCGACCATCGTCGGCGAAGCCTCGGGCGGGGCGGCCAATCCCGGCGGCATGGTTCCGGTCGGCGGTGGTTTCGCGGTCTTCATCTCGCAGGGCTCGCCGAAAAATCCGGTCACGGGCGGCAATTGGGAAGGGACGGGCGTCATCCCTGATGTCGACGCGCCCTGGGATCAGGCCCTGACGCGGGCCCACGCGATGGCGCTTGAGGCCATCGTCGCCGGCGACAGCAGCCGCATTGACGCAGCCTGGGCGCTCCAGGCGATGAACGCGACGACCCCGGCGGGGGATCTCGCCCCCTATGCGGGCGCCTATGGCGAGCAGATCGTGTCGGTGGCGGGCGGCCGGCTGCATGTGGTCCGTGGGCGTCGCCCCCCGGTGGTCCTGGCCCGACTGGACGGCGATCTGTTCACCGTCGTCGGAGACCCCGGCCGGCGCGTGCAGTTCTCGCGGGATGAGGCGGGGCGGATCGCGACCATGGACTCGCTCGGGGTCGGCGGTCCCGGCCCACGCGCGCGCCGCATCGACTGAGCCTGGCGTTACAGTCGATCACGCCTTGTTACGGGCGCGGGCTTGATCCTCGCGCCCTCCGGTTCCATTGAAGCCCGACATTCAGCCCGCTTCCACGGAGACCGCCCCATGACCGTCCGCGTCGCCATCAATGGTTTCGGCCGCATCGGCCGCCTCGTCCTGCGCTCGATCGTCGAGCATGGCCGTCGCGACATCGAGGTGGTGGCGATCAACGATCTGGGGCCGGTGGCCACCAACGCCCACCTGCTGAAATACGACTCCGTGCACGGCCGCTTCCCCGGCACGGTCGAGTTCGGCGACGACTGGATCGATGTCGGCCTGGGCAAGATCAAGGTCACCGCCGAGCGCGATCCGTCGAAGCTTCCGCACAAGGAGCTGAACGTCGACATCGCCTTCGAATGCACCGGCCTGTTCACGACGAAGGAAAAGGCGTCGGCCCACCTGACCGCCGGCGCCAAGCGCGTGCTGGTCTCGGCCCCCTGCGACGGCGCCGACAAGACCATCGTCTACAAGGTCAACCATGACGTCCTGACCGCCGACGACATCGTCGTCTCGAACGGCTCGTGCACAACCAACGCCCTGGCCCCGGTCGCCAAGGTGCTGAACGACCTGTTCGGCATCGAGCGCGGCTATATGACCACCATCCACTCCTACACCGGCGACCAGCCGACGCTGGATACGATGCACAAGGATCTGTACCGCGGCCGCGCCGCCGCCCTGTCGATGATCCCGACCTCGACCGGCGCCGCCAAGGCCCTGGGCCTGGTCCTGCCGGAGCTGAAGGGCAAGCTGGACGGCTCGTCGATCCGGGTGCCGACGCCGAACGTCTCGGTCGTCGACCTGAAGGTCGTGGCCGGACGTCAGGTCACCGTCGAGGAGATCAACGCCGCCCTGGTCGCCGCCGCGTCGGGCCCGATGAAGGGCGTCCTGGACACCACCACCGACCCGGTCGTCTCGATCGACATGAACCACGTGGCCGCCTCGTCCACCGCCGCCCTGCCCCAGACCCAGGTGGTCGACGGCACGCTGGCGCGCGTCCTGACCTGGTATGACAACGAGTGGGGCTTCGCGACGCGGATGGCCGACACGGCGCTGGTGATGAGCAAGCTGATCTGACGCCGGTGTCTCCTCCCCGTCGCGTAGCGATGGGGAGGGGGACCGCGAAGCGGTGGAAGGGTCCTTCCACCGCACGGAGTCCGGGGTGACAACCCCTCCGTCACGGCGCAAGCGCGCCGCGCCACCTCCCCATCCGCTTCGCGGACAGGGAGGAGACAGGATAGACCGATGACCTTCCGCACCCTCGACGACGCTCCCTCCCTCGCCGGCAAGACCGCCCTCGTCCGCGTGGATTTCAACGTCCCGATGGAGGACGGCAAGGTCACCGAGGACACCCGGCTGCGCGTCGCCATCCCGACCATCAACCGGCTGCGCGACGCCGGGGCCAAGGTCGCCCTGCTGGCCCATTTCGACCGGCCGAAGGGCAAGGTGGTCCCGTCGATGAGCCTGCAGCCGGTGGTCGACGACCTCGAACACCTGCTGGGCGCCCCCGTGCGGTTCGCGACCGACTGCGTGGGCGATGAGGCCAGGACCATGATCGCCGACCTGCCCGTGGGCGGCGTGGTCCTGCTGGAAAACGTTCGCTTCCACGCCGGGGAGGAGGCCAACGACCCGGCCTTCGCGCAACAGCTCGCCGACCTCGGCGACCTCTACGTCAATGACGCCTTCTCCGCCGCCCACCGCGCCCACGCCTCGACGGAGGGACTTGCCCGCCTGCTGCCCGCCTATGCCGGCGAGTCGATGCGGCGCGAGCTCGACGCGCTGGACGCCGCCCTTGGCAAGCCGCGGAAGCCGGTCATGGGCATCGTCGGCGGGGCCAAGGTCTCGACCAAGCTGGACCTGCTGAAGAACCTCGTCGGCAAGCTGGACCGGCTGGCCATCGGCGGCGGCATGGCCAACACCTTCCTGTTCGCCCAGGGGATCAATATCGGCGGCTCCCTGGCCGAGCGCGACATGGCCGACACTGCCCGCGAGATCCTGACCGAGGCCAAGGCCCGGGGCTGCGAGATCCTGCTGCCCGTGGACTTCATCGTGGCGACCGAGGTCAAGCCCGGCGCGGCGGCACGCACCGTCGTGGCCGGCCAGCCGCTGTCGGCCGACGACAAGATCCTCGACGCCGGCCCGGCCAGCGTCGCCCGCCTCGTCGACGCCCTGACCGCCTCGAAGACCCTCATCTGGAATGGCCCGCTCGGCGTGTTCGAGGTACCGCCCTTCGACACGGCCACCGTCGCGGTCGCCCGTCATGCGGCCGCCCTGGCCAAGGCCGGGGTCCTGACGGCGGTCGGCGGCGGCGGCGACACGGTCGCGGCCCTGCACCACGCGGGCGTGGCCGACGACATGACCTTCGTCTCCACCGCCGGCGGGGCCTTCCTGGAGTGGATGGAGGGCAAGCCCCTGCCGGGCGTCGAGGCGCTCCGGACCTGACGTCTGCGTTGTTACAATGCGTGACTTCGAGGCGCAGGGCGGCTAAACCACCGGCAAAACATACGGGCTCAGGAGACACCCCATGGCGCGCATCACGCTGCGACAGCTTCTCGATCACGCGGCCGAAAACGGCTACGGCCTGCCCGCCTACAACATCAACAACATGGAGCAGGGACTGGCGATCATGGAGGCGGCCGAGGCGGTCAACGCCCCCGTCATCATCCAGGCCAGCCGCGGCGCGCGGAACTACGCCAACGACATCGTCCTGGCCAAGCTGATCGACGCCCTGGCCGAGCTGTATCCGCACATCCCCGTCTGCATGCACCAGGACCACGGCAACGGCCCCGCCACCTGCGCCACCGCCATCCAGTATGGCTTCACCTCGGTGATGATGGACGGCTCGCTGGAAGAGGACGCCAAGACCCCCGCCAGCTACGAATACAATGTCGACGTCACCCGCCGCGTGGTCCAGATGGCCCATAGCTGCGGCGTCTCGGTCGAGGGCGAACTGGGCGTGCTGGGCTCGCTGGAGACCGGCATGGGCGAGGCCGAGGACGGCCACGGCTTCGAGGGCAAGCTGGATCACTCCCAGCTTCTGACCGATCCCGACCAGGCCGTCGACTTCGTCCGCGAGACCCAGGTCGACGCCCTGGCCATCGCCATGGGCACCAGCCACGGCGCCTACAAATTCACGCGCAAGCCCGACGGCGACGTCCTCGCCATGAATGTGATCGAGGAAATCCACCGCCGCCTGCCCGACACCCATCTGGTCATGCACGGCTCGTCCTCGGTGCCGCAGGACCTGCAGGACATCATCAACCAGTACGGCGGCAAGATGCCCCAGACCTGGGGCGTGCCGGTCGAGGAAATCCAGCGCGGAATCAAGCACGGCGTGCGCAAGATCAACATCGACACCGACAACCGCATGGCCATGACCGGAGCGGTGCGCAAACTGCTTGCGGAAAAGCCGGGCGAGTTCGATCCGCGCGCCTGGATGAAGCCCGCCAAGGAGGCGATGCGCAAACTCTGCCAGGAGCGGTTCGTCCAGTTCGGCTGCGAGGGCCAGGCGTCGAAAATCCGGCCGCTGTCGACAGCGCAGATGGCGCAGCGCTATGCGAAGGGCGAGCTGAACCCGCACTTCGGCTCGGCTGCGTCAAAAGCCGCCTGATAGCGGCGACCTGACGCCCTACCAGTCGCCGTACTGGCTCCGGAACCGCCAGCGCACGTCCCTGACGTCGCGTTCGGCGTCGTCGATGGCCTCCTGGGCCCGGCGCCAGTCCCGCTCGGTGTCCGCGCGCTCGCGCCGGAGCTCCTGAATGCGGTTGCGGATCGTCTCGCGTTGCTGGTCGGACAGGCCGTCCGCCCGGGCCTCGGCCTGTTTGGCGGTGATCTTGTCGTCCAGCTCTTCCAGCCGGTCCCCCAGCGACTCCACCCGGCCACGCGCATCGGCCAGGGCCTGCTCGGCCTGATGAACCAACTGGCCGTCGCGGTACGCCGGAATGAAGTCGGCTTCCAGACGCGACGGGCAAACGCCGCCATAGCTCGACCCCGTCCGGCCGGCCTGAAAACCGCGGTCAGGCGTGCAGTACTGCCTCAGGCCCTGTTCCCGTCCGGCGCCATAGGCGGAGGCGTCCGGCGTCACGCCATGCTTGGCGCAGGCCTCGGCATGATCGTTCAGCCGGCTCATGGTCAGGCCCGCCGCGCCGTCGGCGTAGCCCTGGCTGGACCAGTCGCCCGCCATGCACTGTTCCGCGCTCATGGTCGCGCAACTGCCCAACGCCAGCGCCGCCCCCCCGGCCGCGGCTGCAAGAATCCAGACTCGCATGGCCTTCACCCCCTTAGCAAAACCAAGCTTGACCATAAACCCGCAACCCGTCGTTCGCCAAGGCGCGCCTTGTGTGTCCGCCGGCCTGTCGTGCTAGATCGGCGACCGCCCGCCTTCCGGGGCGGCGGAGCGCGCCGTGTCCGACGAACCCCTTCTGTCCGAAGACCTCCTCGCAGACGAGGACGGCGTCACGGTTCTGGAGGCGCGCCTTGAGACCGGCGGCGTCCGCCTCGACAAGGCCCTCACCGACATCTTCCCGACGCTGTCGCGCGCGCGGCTGCAGGCCCTGCTGGCGGAAGGCGTGATCACCCGCGACGGCGCGCCGGTGTCCGTCGCCTCGGGCAAGGCCCAGCCTGGCCTGTATGCGGTCGCCCTGCCGGCGGTCGTGTCCGCCATTCCCCAGCCGGAAGCGATTCCCCTGACGGTGCTCTACGAAGACGCCCATCTGATCGTCATCGACAAGGCGGCCGGCATGGCGGTCCATCCGGCGCCGGGCAGCGAGACCGGCACCCTGGTCAACGCCCTGCTCCACCACTGCGCCGCATCGCTGTCGGGCATCGGCGGCGTGGCCCGCCCGGGGATCGTGCACCGGCTGGACAAGCATACGTCCGGCGTGATGGTCGCCGCCAAGTCCGACGCGGCCCACGCCGGGCTGTCGGCCCTGTTCGCCGACCATGACATCGAACGCACCTATATCGCCCTGACCCGGGGCTCGCTGCGCCCCGAGCATGGCCGCATCATCTCCCAGCTCGGCCGTTCGAGCGGGGATCGCAAGAAGATGGCGGTTCTCAGCCACGGCGGCCGGGAGGCCATCACGGATTACGTGGTCGAACGGGTTTTCGGCGCTTCCCCACAAAAGGGCTCGCGCCCCGCCGCCCCGCCCATGGCCGCGCGCATCGCCTGCACCCTGCACACCGGCCGCACCCACCAGATTCGCGTCCACATGGCTTCGAAGGGCGCGCCACTGCTGGGCGATCCGGTCTACGGCACCGGCAGCCCCGCCAATCCCGTGCGTGCGGCGATCTCGGCGGCCGGACTATCCCGTCAGGCGCTCCACGCGGCCATCCTCGGCTTCGTCCACCCGATCACCGGCGAGGCGCTTCGGTTCGAGACGCAGCCGCCGGAGGATATGCGGGCGCTGGAAGAAATCCTCGCCGCCCTATAGTCAGTCTTGATTAAGGACTGACTCTTTGTTATAGACTCCGCTATTCGATGCCGTGGCGCCGGGGCAACGGTCACGCTCACGTGTGACCATCCGCCACTGACAAGTGCGGAAACCCGACCCTATTTCATCGGTTGAGGGGTGAGGCGGCGGTGCACATTGGGTGGCCGCTTCCGAAGGACCCGCTCGTTCAAACGGTCGGAGGGACCATATGGCTGTAGCTAGATCACTCGCGGTGATGTCGCCTGAACAGGGCTTGTCGCGATACCTGACTGAAATCCGCAAATTTCCGATGCTGGCGAAGGACGAGGAGTTCATGCTCGCCAAGCGCTGGACCGAGCACCAGGACGCCGAGAGCGCCCACCGCCTTGTGACGTCCCACCTGCGCCTGGTGGCGAAGATCGCCATGGGCTATCGCGGCTACGGCCTGCCGATCGGCGAAGTGATTTCCGAGGGCAACGTGGGCCTTATGCAGGCCGTCAAGAAATTCGACCCCGACAAGGGCTTCCGCCTGGCCACCTACGCCATGTGGTGGATCCGCGCCTCGATCCAGGAATACATCCTGCGCAGCTGGTCGCTTGTGAAAATGGGCACCACCGCCGCGCAGAAGAAGCTGTTCTTCAACCTGCGCAAGGCCAAGAGCCAGATCTCGGCCTTCGAGGAAGGCGACCTGCATCCCGAGCACCTCGCCGCCATCGCCACCAAGCTGGGCGTATCCGAGGAAGAGGTCACCAACATGAACCGTCGCCTCGGCGGCGACTCCTCGCTGAACGCACCGATCCGCTCGGATGGCGAGAGCGAATGGCAGGACTGGCTGGCCGACGACACTGCGGTGTCGCAGGAAACCGCCCTCGCCGAGAGCGAGGAAAAGTCGATCCGCATGGGTCTGCTTGAGGAGGCCATGCAGGAGCTGACCGACCGGGAGAAGCACATCCTGACCGAGCGCCGCCTCAAGGACGATCCGGTGACGCTGGAAGAGCTTGCCGGCCAGTATGGCGTGTCGCGTGAGCGCGTCCGTCAGATCGAGGTTCGCGCCTTCGAAAAGCTGCAGAAGGCCATGCGCGCCGCAGCCGACGAGCGAAATCTGGTCGACGCCTGATCAAGGCTGTCGAGGTCGACAGCAGAAGGGCCTCAGCCGGCCCGTTGCAGCGCGGCGACCGGCGCCATGGCCAGCAATGTTCCGATCGGGGCGGCCAGGGTTTCCCTGGTCGCCGGCCCGGACGCCAGGGTGACCTCCAGTGCGCCGACCGCGACCACGAGCCGGGAGTCTGACGCACTCATCGCCAAGGCCTTGAGTTGGGCCGCCTGTTCGCGGATGGCGCGGACAGCCTGCATCGGATCGCTGTCGAACTGATCCAGCGCCGCGGCGAGGATGCGCATGGCCTGATCCTTGGCCGCGGCATTCGCCTCGGCGCCGGTCGAGGGTTTGTCGGCCCTGCGTTTGCCCGGTCCGGAAAACTCGCCGGAATTGAACCGCCGCCGGTCCGGTCCGACGTAGCCGACCGCCTCGACCCAGTCTCGCGGCTTGAGAGCGACGTTTTCGACGCGCTTGAAGAGATCGGCGATGGTGAAAGGCTTCCGCAGGAACTCGTGCACGCCTGCGTCGCGAGCGCCGAGAATGGTGGTGGCTGTCGCTTCCGCGGTCACCATGATGATCGGAACGCGGCGGCATCCGAGGTGCGAACGCCTGATCCTCCGGGCCAGGGCCTCACCGTCCAGCTTTTCGCCGGTCCGTTCGGTGAAGATGATGCCCGGCTCCAGCTCGGCCGCGGTCTTCAGGGCACGGTCAGTGTTCGGCTCGACCACGATCTCGGCGGCGCCCAGTCCCTTGATGATCTCGGTCAGCATGCGCGCGGCATGCGGATTCGGATCGACGATCAGAACCCGCCCCAACATGGGAGCCATTTTGGCCAGCACGCGGCGATCAACAGCAAACAAGACGCATCCCTCCAGTCCGGGACGGTCATCCTTAACGGCCGCCGGTTAAGGCCGGTTGAATGCCGAAGGCCGGCTCAGCCCCGGAACGGATCGTGCATCATGATGGTGTCGTCGCGTTCCGGGCTGGTCGACAGCAGGGCCACCGGAGCACCGATCAACTCCTCGATTCGGCGGACATACTTGACGGCGTTGGCGTTCAGATCGCGGAAGCTCCGGGCGCCGGCGGTGCTTTCGCTCCACCCTTCCATTTCCTCGAATACCGGTTCAGCCGCGGCCTGGGCCTTCAGGCTTGACGGCAGATAGTCCAGCACCTGTCCTTCGATGCGATAGCCGGTGCAGATCTTCAGCGTCTTCAATCCGTCCAGCACGTCCAGCTTGGTCAGGGCGATCCCGTCGATTCCGTTGATCGCCACCGATTGGCGCACCAGCACCGCATCGAACCAGCCGCAACGGCGCGCCCGGCCGGTGTTGACCCCGACCTCGCGGCCGACGGTGGCCAGATGCTGGCCGACCTCGTCATTCAACTCACAGGCGAAAGGCCCCTCGCCCACGCGTGTCGTGTAGGCCTTCACGATCCCCAGCACATAGCCGACGCCGCGCGGCCCGATGCCCGACCCCGCCGCCGCCTGACCGGCCACTGTGTTCGAACTGGTCACATAGGGATAGGTGCCGTGGTCCACGTCCAGAAAGGCGCCTTGCGCGCCCTCGAACAGCACGCGCTTCCCGTCCCGCCGGGCCTGATCCAGCACCCGCCAGGCCGGCTGCACATAGGGCAGGATTTTCGGGGCGATCTCCAGCAACTGGTTCAGCAGCGCCTCGGGGTCGATCGGCTCCAGGCCCAGCCCCGCGCGCAGCGGATCGTGGTGCGAGCGCAGCCGGTCGATCTTGACCTTCAGGTCGTCGACATTGGCCAGGTCGCAGACCCGGATCGCACGGCGTCCGACCTTGTCTTCATAGGCCGGGCCGATGCCACGGCCCGTGGTGCCGATCCGCGCGCCCGGCGCGCTGGCCGCAGCCTCCCGCGCCACGTCCAGCGCCGGATGGATAGGCAGGATCAGGCAGGCGTTGTCGGCCACGATCAGGACTTCCGGGCTGATGCGAACGCCCTGCGCCTCGATCTTCCCGATCTCGCCGACCAGATGCCAGGGATCGACGACCACGCCGTTGCCGATGATCGAGGGCTTGCCCTGCACCACGCCGGACGGCAGCAGCGCCAGCTTGTAGACCTTGCCGTCGACGACCAGCGTATGGCCGGCGTTGTGCCCGCCCTGGAACCTGACGACCATATCGGCCCGGTTCGACAGCCAGTCGACGATCTTGCCCTTGCCCTCGTCGCCCCATTGGGCGCCGACTACCGCGACGTTCGCCAAGACTGTTCTCCGCTGTCCGGGATTTCGGAATGCGGGCGCAGCCTATAGCCGGGGAATCGGCGGGTGTCCCGTCGCCGGACGATTATTCCGCCAGCGCCGTCTCGAAAGCCCAGTCCAGCCAGGGCGTCAGCGCCTCGATGTCCGCGACATCGACGGTGCAGCCGCACCAGATCCGCAACCCCGCCGGGGCGTTGCGATGACTCTCGATATCGAAGGCAGCGCCGGCATCCTCCACCAGCGCCTTGATGCGGGTGACCAGGGCCCGGCGACCGTCGTCGTCCATCGCCGCGACCCGCGCATCCACGATCTTCAGGCATACCGAAGTCGTCGACCGCGTCGCCGGGTCGCCGGCCAGATATTCGACCCAGTCCGTTCGCCGCACCCAGGCGTCCAGGGCTGCGGCGTTTGCGTTCGTCCGCGCGATCAGGGCGTCGAGCCCCCCTGCCGCCAGTCCCCATTCAACCGCGTCGATCCAGTCCTCGATCGTCCACACCGAGAAGGTGTTCAGCATCGACCCGTTGGCCAGCAGCCGGTCGAATCCGTTCGCATCGCGCAACCGCAGAACCTTCGGCACGCTGCGCGGCGGCGCATAGCGGTCCAGCCGCGCGACCGCCCGGGGCGACAGCGCCGCCACCCCCAGGCCGGCCTCGCCGCCCAGCGCCTTCTGGAAGCTGAACGTCACCACATCCAGCTTGCCCCACGGCAACGGCATGGCGAACGCCGCCGACGTGGCGTCGCAGATCACCACCCCTTCCCGGTCATCGGCGATGAAGTCCCCGTCCGGAGCGCACACGCCCGACGTCGTTCCGTTCCACGGAAACACCAGGTCCTTCTTCGGATCGACGCCGGACGTATCGGGCCAGCTTCCCCAGGCCGCCGTCAGCACCTCGGGATCGAGTTTCAGATGGTCTTTCGCATCCGTCGCCCAGACCTTGCCGAAATTCTCGAACGCCAGCACCTGCACCGGCCGTTCGCCCAGCATCGACCACATGGCCGCCTCGACCGCGGCGGTGTCGGATCCCGGAACATAGACCAGCACCCAGTCCCGGGGGACCTGCAGCAACGCCCGTGTCAGCTGCAGGCCATGCGCGAACCGCTCCACCACCTCGGGCGCGCGGATGCCGCGGCCCAGCAGTTCATGCGGGATCGCCTGCGACGACCATCCCGGCCGCTTGGCCGTCGGTCCGGACGAAAACCACGGTCGGGCCGGTTTCACATTCGGTCGGTTGAGCATCAGTCCCGCCACGGCTTGTAGGGAGCAGCATCGCGCATCGTCTGGGCCAGCTTGACGAGGGCTGCGTCCTCTTCCTCGGGCAGCATGACCATCAGCCTGGCCAGCAGATCGCCCCGCTTGCCGTCCGCGAAGGCTCCGCGACCCTTCAGCCGCAACACCTTGCCCGAGTTCGACCCCTTGGGAATGGTCATGGAGACCGTCCCTTCCGGCGTCCGCACCGGGATCTTCCCCCCCAGCACCGCATCGTACAGTGTGACAGGCAGATCCATCGTCAGGTCGGCGCCGTCCCGCGTGAAGATCGGGTGCCGCGCGATCTTCAGCGTGATCAGGGCGTCGCCCGCCTCGCTGCGGCCCGAGGCGCCGGGCGCGCCCTGCCCCCTCAGCCGGATCGTCTGGCCGTCCGCCGCGCCCTTGGGGATGGTGACATCCAGCGTCCGCCCGTCGGAAAACTGGATCCGCCGCGTCGCCCCGGAGATCGAATCCTCAAGACTGATCTCGAGCGTCGCCTTGACGTCCGCCCCCCGACTGACGCCTCCACCGGCGAAGCCGCCGCCCCGGGCGCCGCCGGGTCTCGCGCCGCCGCCGAACATGCCGCCGAACAACTCGTCCAGATCGATATTTTCGAAGCCCTGCTGCCGGGTCCCGCCCTGACCGAACGGGTTGCCGCCCGGCGCGCCACGCGTCTGTCCGCCCCCGCCGAAACCGCGGAACTGTTCGCGTCCGTCAGCATCGATCTCGCCGCGATCGAATTTGGCGCGCTTCTCCTTGTCGCCCAGCAGGTCGAAGGCGGCGGTGATCCGCTTGAACCGCTCGTCGGCGACGGTGTTTCCGGGGTTCTTGTCGGGATGCAGTTCCTTGGCGAGCTTGCGGAACGCCTTCTTGATCTCGTCCGCGCTCGCGCCCCTCGAAACACCCAGCTCCTTGTAGGGATCGCCCGCCACGTTCGAAATCGCTCCTGCGCCCGGCGTGAGCAGCGCAAAGTGCGTCAGCCCGTCAATGCCAAGGGATCAGTTAGGCCATCGAGGGGATTCCCGAAAGGTGGGCCGCGGAAAACTCTGACGGGCTATCCCAACACCGTTGTCGCCTCGACGCCCCAGCCATAGCCCTCGCCCCACTGCGCCACGGCGACCACCGCAAGCGGCGAGGGCCCGCCAGGAAAGTCCGCCGCGACATCCGCCGCCTCATACAGGGCGGCGCCGCCTTCAGCCTCGAACGTCCTGAGCTCCGACGTTCCCGCACGGATCCTGATGCGGAACCGCATCGGATCGGTCGAGGCCGGCTCTCCATCCCAGCGGTCCCCGTCGATCCGCGACCGCGCGACCCAACCCAGGTCGAACCCGCCATCGTCGCGCGCGGTCGCCCGCAGATGCGCCGGCGACCAGGGCCGGTCGTGAACGCCCGTCGTCACATAGGCGACCTCGCTGACCCCCGCCCCGCCCGCGGGACCGCCCGCCGGCCCGGCGCGCCAGATCAGCGGCGCCCCCCTCTCGGACCGTGGCGACTCCGCCCGCGCCGGCGCCGTGTCCAGCAGAACCACGACCGCGCCTGTCGGCGCTCCGGTCGCCACCGTTCCCTGCTGCCCGCGCAACAGTCCTCCCAGGCGCCAGACCTCTTCGCCGACCAGTTCGGCCGTCCGGAACTGCACCAGCTCCCAGCCCTCCGCCGTCTCGACCGCCGCCGCATTGGCGCCCGCAAGCACCGCGATATCCGGACGGCTTTCGGGAGCCCGGCCCTCGATCCTGACCGTCAGCGTATTCACCCGGTCCCAGCGATGGCGGGGTCCGGCCTCCAACGGCTCGGTCAGCACCCCCACGGTCGCCGGGCGCGCGGCTTCTCCCCGGGCCGTCAAGGCTTCAGTCGACGCCCCGGCGAAGATCCACATCGGCCGCCAAGGCTCGGCCGCGACGACCGCCACCGGCCGCCCATCCGCCTCATGTCCAACCAGCGGCGGCAGTTCGACCATCCGGAAGAAGGGCGCGGCGATCACGGCGCCCGGGTCGCCGGCGGCCGGTTCGCCGTCCTCGGGGCCGACAGCCACCGACGACGCCCGTTCCAGCACCGCGGACGGCGTATCGTCCATGTCCAGGCGCATGACGCGCCAGTCCCCGCCCCGGCCTTCGATCGACACCCTGTCGCCCGGTTCCAGCCGCATCGCCAGGAGGGGCCCCGGCGCGACGGTCAACCGCTCGTCCGCCGCCTCTTCCAGCGCCCGTTCGGCCGCCGCCCGCGCCAGCGCGGCCGAGCACACCGCCGGCAGGTCAAGATCGATCCCGCCGCCACCGCCTGCCGACCGCACGATGACCGACCCCGTCTGATAGTCCGCATCCCCTTCTATGAACCTGACGCGCGCTGTCGCCGGCGACGGCTCCAGCCTTCGGTCCGCCCGGACGCTGGCTCCCTCTTCCGGCAAGGCCAGACCGTCCAGCATCAACGGCGTCCCGGCTGTCTCGCCGACGATCGCGACCTTGCCGTCCCGTTCCGCCGCGGCCAGCCCCAGGGCGGCCAGCAGCGGCTCCAGCGCATCGCGCGTCCGCATCGGTCGATCGATGACATAGCCCTGCACCGCCCCGCTGACGGCTCCGACATCGAAATCGTCAGCGGCCAGCCCGCCCCGCTCCAGGACCGCCCCGATCAGCTCCCGCGTATCGCCGCCCAGCCGGCCGTTCAGCCAGTGCCCGGTGCGCCACGCCGGCGCATCGGCCCACACATCCGTCCGTCCCGGAAACGTCGGCCATGGCCGTGCATCCCAGCACCAGGCGTCCGCGCCCGCCAGCATCGGCCCGCCATAGACCGCTGAAACCGGATTGTTCCGAGGCTCCGCATAGTACCCGAGCACCGCCTCCAGCGCCCGCCGCTGCATCCGGTCGTCGCGCCCCCCCGTCGAGAACGGCGGCAGGCTGCTCTCGGCGCTCTTCGGGTCCTGAAACAGGTTCGGCGCGTTGCCGCCCCTGTCGACGGCCGCGCAGCCGAACTCTGTCAGCCGAATCGGCTTCATGCCCGGCGCCCAGGCCGTCGGCGTCGCGCTTCGCACACCGCCCGGCCGGTCATGGTGAGGATGGCTCCACCAGCCCTTCAGGTCCTTGGGCCGGAACAGCCAGTCTTCTCCGTGCGCGGTGTCGGCGATGGCCGTGCGCACCTGCGCCGCCCGGTCAACCTCCGAGGCGTAGAACCAGTCGAATCCCTCGCCCCCCGCGACCTGCGCCGACAGATAGGCGGGATCGTCAGGCGCGGCGAAAGCCTCGCCGTCCACGCCGCCGTCGCCGGCCCGCCAGTCGCCCAGCGGCGGGTACCAGTCGATACCCACGTAATCGATGTTCGCGTCGGCCCACAGCGGGTCCAGATGAAAGACCGCGTCCGCCCCGTCATGCCGCCCGAAATATTCCGACCAGTCCGCCGCATAGCTGATCGCCACATCCGGTCCGGCGATCGCCCGACACTCGGCCGCCAGCGTCCTGAACTGATCCACCGCCGGAAAACCTCCGCCGGCGTCGCGCGTCCAGGTCAGCCCCCGCATCTCGGACCCGATCAACAGTCCGTCGGCCCCCGTCTCCGCCGCCAGCGCCGCATAGTGCTGCGCCAGCCGCCGCAGACCCCAGCCGCTCACGGTGCCGAACACGGCCGCGACATCGGCCGCCGCCTGGCTCCCGTCGCGTCCCCTGACCCGCCCGCGCCATGGATAGGGCGGCTGACCCGTCCCGCCGTAGGGATCGGCCAACCCGTTCCCCGGCGCCACATCCATGAAGACGAACGGATACAGGGTGACCTCCAGCCCTCGCGCCTTCAGCGCCGTCACGGCTTCGCGCACGCTCTGGTCCGAAGGCGTCCCGCCATAGGCCGGGCCGCCGCCACTCTCCGAGATCACATGGGCGTCCCCGCGCGCCAGCCCCGCGACCGACCAGGCCAGCGGCTCCGTGGCCTTCGCCACCCGTTCGACGCCGGGCCGGATCGTGCAGTGCGCCGCCCGCAGGTCGGTCCCGAACCAGCCGATCACCAGGCTGACCCGCTTCAGCGCCGGCGCCTGCGCCATCAACTGGTCGAGCGAGACGATCAGGTCCGTTCGGCCGTCCCCGCCGTGAACATTCTCCGCCGCGGTCCGCGTCAGCCCCTCGCGGCGGGCGACGACATCGGTCGCGAGCACGAACTCCCCGGCGCCGGGGATCAGGCACACCCCTTCCAGCCGGTCCTCCAGCGCCGTTCCGTCGGACCCCGCTCGCCGGAACACCTCAAAGGACAGCTGCGGCGGCCGGTTTCCATACGGCCCCAGCGGCAGATCCTCGAACACCACATAGGCCGTTCCCCGATACGCCGGCGCCGCTCCCTCCACCGCTTCGATGAGAGGATCCGGCGTCTGATCACCGTCGCCGCGATGCACCCGCATCGTCACGCCCGACAGGTCCATCCGCCGCCCGTCGGCCCAGACCCGGCCGATCCCGTCGATTTCGCCCTCGCACAGAGCGACGGCGAAACTCAGGGAATAGTCGTACGCCGCCGTCCTCGGCCCGCCCTTGCCGCTCGAGGAGGTTTTTCGCCCTTCAAGAAACCGCGCCGCCCAGATCATCTGACCGGTCACGCGGGCCCGCCCGAACACGGCGGCCATCGGCGCGCCCTCGGCCGTCCCCTGGATCTTCAACGCCTCCAGACGCGGTCCCTTTTGCCGGGCCGGCTCCAGGCTTGAGATGACCCGCTGGTCGATCGCCCGCCCCAGGGTCGAGCCGATGACGGCTCCGATCGGTCCGCCGACCGCCTGCCCCACGCTGCTCAGGATGATTTGAGCCATTCAATCGTCCTCACCCTCGCCGGCCGGCCACCCGAACACCGCCACCAGCCGGCTGCGCCACCAGGCGCCGATCCAGCTCTCCACCACCGCCCGGCCCCAATAGGCGTGGATCATTCGCGGCTCGGGGCCCGCCGTGTCGCTCAGGATCGCGCAGTGTTTGACCGGGCAGCCCGCCGCCATCCGGAACATCAGCACATCGCCGACCGCCGCGTCCTTGACCGGCTTCTCCCTCAGCCAGCGGCGCGCCGCCGCCAGCAAGGTCTCCTCGCCGCCGACCTCCGCCCAGTCGGCCTGATAGGCCGGCGGAGGCTCCGGCTCGCGCCCCACCAGTTCGCGCCAGACGCCCCGCACCAGTCCCAGGCAGTCGGCGCCCTCGCCTCGCACGCTGGTCTGGTGCCGGTACGGCGTTCCCAGCCAGGTCCTGGCGACCGCAGCGGCCCGGCCGCTCATCGGCGGCTCCCGCCGTCATAGCGCCCGCCCTCGACCGGAGCGGCCGTCAGGAAGTCGTCGCCCGGGATGTCCGGAAACCCCTGGAAGTTGATCCCGTTGGCGAAGGTCCCGACGCAGGTCGGCCAGCGCTTGTCGCACGCCGCGCCGGGGAAGGCCGCCAGATCGACCCGACACCGCCCATCGCCCAGCAAGGCGTCACACATCCGCCCATAGGTCCGCCCCACCACCCGCTCCAGCTTCGCCAGCGGCCCCTCAAGCTCGGCGATGAAACCACCGCCCTCTCGCCGGAAGCGCGCCAGCGTCGCCGTCCACAGACGCACCCGCAGGTCCGGCTGCGACCAGTCAACCCGCCACAGCGCGACATCGGCTCCGTCGTACAGCCCGGCCTCGATGTCCCCGTCCGTGATCGCCGCATCGTCCAACGCCCCCGCGATGGCGGCCGACCCGGCGCCCAATCCGACCGCGCTCTCCGCCGCGCCCGCCGTCCAGCCGGACGCCGCCCGACAGGTCACCCCGCCGACGGTCAGGTCGCGGTCATGGTCCGTGAACCCCGTCTCGACCCCGTCCGCCCGCCTCAGCACCCAGGCATGGCACATCGTCGCCGCCCCGCTTTCGATGCGGCCCGCCAATTCCTCCGGAATGTCCCTCATGCCTGGACCCGGACCTCTATCAGCGGCGCGGCCGCCATCCGGCCGGCCCCGAAGCTTTCCAGCGTCACTTCGATCCGATCCGTGTCGAACCGCACCGGCGTGTCGAATTCAAAGCCGGCCGTCACCACGGAGCCGACGGGCGGGGCCTCGTCCAGCGTGATCAAGCCGGTGGCGTAGTCGACGGCGAACGCGTCTCCGGGCCGCTCAATCCCGTCCACCGCCACACGCACCGTGCCTTCGACGGGTTTGGCGATCCTCCGATCCGCGGCGTTGTCGTCCTCACCGTATCGCTTCGAGAGCGCGAACCCGGTCCGCACGCCGTCCCCTTGGCCCAGGACCTGGTCCACCGCGCTTGTCGACGCGCCCGGCGCGCAGGATTTGAAATCGGCGAAATCCCGGAACCGGAACCCGTATAGCCGCCCGCGCCGCGCCTCGAAGAAAGCGGTCAAGGCCGCCATGTCGTCCAACGATCTCAGATTCGCCCCGATCAGATAGCGCCGACGCCCCTCCGCCCAGGGCGTCGACCGGCGCTCGAACCCGGACCCCAGGGTCACGATTTCGGTGCGCCGCTCCACCCCGCCGGTCGATCCGAACGCCAGGCGCGCGGGCAACCTCACCTCGTGAAAGGCCATTCCATCTCTCCTGTCCGGTTCCTTTCCGGGCCCGCTTTCGCTTGTCGAGCGAGCGCCGGTACGCCATCCTCCCTCGCCGGACCCGGTCCGGATCGCGCGGGAGGGCGCCATGAGCATCGAAAGTTCGTCCCAGATTCAAAGCTTCGACTGGCAGAAGTTGTTGTTTTCATTCGAGGGCCGCACCCGGCGCTCGCATTTCTGGATCGGCTGGCTGATCTGTCTCGGCGTCGGCGTGGTCGCCGGCTGGATCCCCATCCTGGGGGGACTGATCTCCCTGGCGCTGATCTGGCCCAACCTCGCCATCACGGTGAAACGCCTTCACGACATGGGCAAATCCGGCTGGTTGGTCGCCATCCCCTGGGTCGTCACCATCGTGGGCGTCTGCGTTGGCGTGGCCATGGTCGGCGTCTCGGCCATCGTCAACCAGGCGGCGCTGGATCGCGAGGATCCGGCGGCCATCCTCGCCCTGATCGGTCCCGCCTTCGGATTTTTCGCCCTGATCCTGCTGGTCAACCTGGGCTTCCTGCTGTGGGTCGGCGTCACCGACACCCAGGCTGGAGACAATCGCTTCGGTCCCGACCCCAAGCGCCTCTGACCCGGGAACGGTCCGACATCAAAGCTTGCGCGCGCCCAGCGCCACGGCGCGCGCAAGCATCTGGGCGATCTGGGCCTCCGACCGCAGCAGACCTTGCGCCCCGCCGTCCACACGGACATTGACCGTTACGCCCGCACCCCCGACAGCTTCGATCACCCCCGCGCCCGACGGCCGGAACACCTCTGGCCCGCGCTCGCCGACCAGATAGGCGCCACCGCCGGCGACCGGTCCGCCGTCCGCACGCGATCCCGAAAAGAGGGTCCGCACCGCCTGGGCGATGGCGTCCGACAGCCCGCCGCCGCCCGACCCGGCCCCCGCATTCACCGCCGCCAGCATGGCCCGCGCCAGTTCGGACAGCGTCACCTCGCCGTCCGCCGCCGCCCGAGCCAGCGACCGCGTCAGGCTCTCGCCGGCCCGGCCGAACGCATCCTCGATCGAGGCCGCCGCCCGCTCGGCCGGTTCCCTCAGCGACTCCAGCGCCGCCGCCGCCTCGGCCGCCTTCATCGGCACCGCGTCCAGTCCGGACGGTTCGATCGGGTCAGTCATCGGGCCACGCCTCCGCCATTTGCCTCAGCTCGCTGCGCCCGATCGGCGCCGCGCCTGCGGGCCGCTCCGTCAGCATCCGCCATTCCCTCAGCGACAGTCGCCAGAAGGCCTCGGGCCCGACCCCCGACAACGCCGCCGTCCGCGCCATCTCGCTCCAGGGCGTCCGCACGCCCGTCATCCGCCGGCCCGACCGGCCGCCGTGAAGGCCCTGGCCACCGCCTCCGCCGCCTCGCGGGGATCGACCGCCGCCCGGTCCAGCTCCGCCGCCAGCGCCCCCTCGCCGCCGCCGCGCAGCAAGGCCGCCAGCACCGCCAGCAGGTCCCGCCCCGACAAGGCCCGCATCCGCTCGGCCAGGGCCCCGACGGACTCCAGTCCCAACGCCGTCTCGATCTCCGCCAGCGCCCCCAGCGTCAGACACAGCCGCCTTTCGGCGCCCGCCAGCATCGCCACGGCCTCGCCGCGTGCGCCGTTGATTCCCATCACAAGGCTCCGAATGACACTTCCCCCGCGCTGGCCAGGCTGATCGCGAACGTCGCCTCGCCTTCGTGTTCGCCGGCGTATTCCAGCGCCGCCACCAGGAACGGCCCCTCCAGCACGCCGAAGTCCGGCACGATCAGTCGCCAGGTTCGCGCCGTCTGGTCGAAGAAGGCCTCGCGGATCAGGGCGTCGGACGCCGCGTCGCGAAAGATCCCCTGCCCCGCCACCGCCGCGGACTTCACCCCCGCCCCGCCCAGCAGCTCGCGCCACCGTCCCGCGCTGTCGCCGTCCGTCGCGTCCACGGTGCGGGCGTTCAGGCTGATCGTCCGCGCCCTCAGCCCCGCCACCGTCGTGAACGCACCCGGCGCGCTCTCGATCTTCAGCAGGATGTCCTTGCCCCGTTGCGCCGCCATGTTCAGATCTCCTCCGTGACGGCGCGCACGCGCAGCACCGCGAATGTTCGCGCCCCGCCGGGGCCGGGAAATACGTCCGCGAACGCGACCCGCAGGTTCACGGTCCGCACGCCGTCGGCCTCCAGCACCGCGTTCGTCAGCCGCGATCGCACCGCCGCCAGCACCGCCTTGGCCTCTTCCGTTCCCTGAAACCGCGACACGACCGTCAGCGTCAGGGCATGGTCGACGCCGCCTCCGTCCGCGCGCAGCGGCCGGCTTTCGCTGCGGCCGATCAGCAGGTGCGGGAAGCCCGGCCGGTTCGGCGCCGCGTCCCAGATCCGCGCCGGCTCGCCCAGCAGCGCCCGCACCGCCGCATCATCCTTGAGGTGGGCGATCAACGCGCCTTGCAGCGCCGTTTCATGGTTCATGGAAACCGCTCCAGGTTCAGGATGGCCCGGCCGCCGACCGTCTCGCCCGAGACGATCCGCCAGTCCCCGCCGCCAAATCTCAGCATCCGTCCGGGCGTCAGCCGCGCATCCGCCCGCGTCTCGGCCGCCGCCGTCTCGATGGCGCGCAGCCCGCCCGCCTCCGACCGCTCGCGCCGCCGCCGCGCCCCCAGCTTCAGCCAGGCCGACCCCAGCGGCTCCCAGGTCACGCTGCGTCCGCCGTACGGCGTCTCCGCCTCCAGCGGTTCGAACAGCTCGGCCAGCGTCTTGCCCGGGCTCACAGCCGCACCCCGCGCCAGGGTGCGATCCAGGCTTCGACCGGCGCCACCGGCATCGCCGGCTCGCCCCGCTCGTAAGCCCGCAGGGCCAGCATCAGGATCGCCAGCCTCAGCGGCGCGGGACTGGTCGACTGCAGGGTCATCCCCACCTCGCCCTCGACCCGCGCCTGGGCCGCATCGATCAACGTCTGGATCAGACCGTCCTCAGCGTCATGCTCGACGCGCAGGAACAGCTTCGCCTCCGTCAGGGAGACGGGTGCGGTCATGGGAAACCTCATTGTCTGGAAGGGAAGCAGCAGGCTTCAGGTCACGGGGCAGCAAGGTCGAACCTCGCCGCCTCAACCTGTTGCCTGCTGCCTGGCGCCTGTTGCCTCGAGCGTCAGCTCGCCGCGAACTTCATCACCTTGATGGCGTCGAAATTCTGCACCCCGCCGCCGACCCGCTTGGTCGTGTAGAAGAGCACATAGGGCTTGGCCGAATACGGATCCCTCAGCACCCGCACCCCGGCGCGATCCACGATCAGATAGCCGCGCTGGAAGTCGCCGAAGGCGATCGCCGCGCTGTTGGCCGCGATGTCAGGCATGGTCTCGATCTCGGTCACCCGATAGCCCAGCAGGCTCGCCGTCTCGCCCGCCCGTTGGGCCGGTTGCCAGATATAGGCGCCGTCGGCGTCCTTGAATTTGCGCACGGCCGACACGCTCTTGCGGTTCATCACGAACCGTCCGTTAGGCCGATACTGGGCCTTGGGCGCATAGATCAGATCGATCAGCCGGTCGGTCGGATCGTCGACCGCGAACGCACCCGCCGCGCCGGACGCCACATAGCCGATCTCGCCCCACTCATGGTCCGCCTCGGCGACGATATCGTAGCTGAGGAAGCCCTTCGGCTTGTTGACGCCGTCGCCGGTGACGAAGGCCGCCGTCTCCTGGGCCGCGAAAGCGTCCTCGACCTCGGCCGCCAGCCACTCGTCCAGATCGATCAGGGCGTCGTCGAGAAGCGACTGCGTCGCCGCCGGATTGGCGTAGAGATCCGCCGAGGGGAACTCCAGCAGCGCCAGGGTCGCCGGATCCGTTTCCGGCCGCGCCGCCGTCTCGGCCACCCAGCCCGCCGCCACGCCCGCCGTCGACACCGGCTTGCGGAACACCCCGGCGCCGACGGTGCGCACCGTGGCGATCTCGCGCATCGGCGAGCCCGCCATCAGGCGTCGCTCGATGGCCCGCTCGGTCTGTTCGGGCACCACATAGCCCGCCGAGTTCGACGCCGTGCTCAGCCCCGCCTTCAGCTCCAGGCCGAACGACTGCCCCGTCTTCAGATATCCGTCGAACGCCGCCTTTTCCTCCCCGTGGAATGGGGATGGGGACCGCGAAGCGGTGGAGGGGGTGTCGGCTCCGGACCCGATGCCCGGCCTGCGCCCCTCGCTCACCACCCGATCCAGCCGCGCCTGCGCCGAGGCCACCGCCTGGTCGATCCGCGCCACCTTCTCCTCCAGCAGCGTGTCGGCCGACGCCTTCTTCTCGATCTCGTCCAGCCGGGCGTCATTGGCCCCTTTGAACGCCTCGAACGCCGCCATCATTTCATGCATGGCGGCGCGCGCCTCCGGGGTGCCCGGGGCCTGTTTGGTCTCTTTCATGGTATCTCCGGTTGAAGAACCGCGGCTTGCGGTCAGGGTCGAGGCGTGAACCGCCTTCTTGAAAAATTGCCGCCGCTCTCGCGCAGGCGAGGCGCGCGGGAAAGCGCGCGCCCTATGCGGTTCGCGCACGCGAAGCCGGGACCACGAACCGCGCCCCCGGCAGCATCGGAAAGGTCACCAGCGACACCTCCCACAGCTCCACCTCCACCAGCACGCGTAGTCGCCCCTCGCGGCGCGCCCGGCTGCTGCGGAATCCGATCGACAATCCGTCCAGCGCTCCGGCCCTGGACAGCGCCGCCGCAAACCGTGCTTCGGCCGACCAGTCCATGATCCGGCCCTCGACCCACAGCCCGCGCTCGTCCTCGACCATCCGGTCCCAGACCCCGACCACCGCCCGGCTCTCATGCTGGTGCAGCATTCGCACGGCTCGCGCGCCGGTCCTCGCCACGCTCGCGGCGAACGCCCCCTTTGCCACCACGTCCCCGTTCAGATCCGCGACGCCCCAAAGCGAGGCGTAGCCCTCAATCCTCAGGCCGGCGTCGGCCGCGACCACCGCCGTCATCCCCAGCCCTCCAGCCTCTCCTCGATCCGTTCCACCGCCGCCCGCGTCGCCACGCTCTGTTCCTCCAGCCGCGCCAGCCGCTCGGCGACCAGACGTTGCTCGGCGACCCGCGCCTCCAGGGTGGCGATCCGCGCCGCCGCGCCGCCGGCCCACACCAGCCCGCCGATCGTCTGCACGGCCAGCGCGGCGATCAGCGCGATCAGAACCTTCTTCAGGTCTTCCATCAGTCGCCCACCCCCGCCATGCGCCGCCGCTCCTCATCGGTCAGGAAGGCCGCCGCGTTCAGTCGCGCCCACAGCGCGTCGCGCTCGATCTGCAGCGCCGGCAAGGCCTCCAGATCCGCCTCGATCCTCACCCCCGCGAACCGCCCGCCCAGCCAGCCGCCCAGCGCCGCCGCCGTCTTGCGCACCAGCGGAACCACCGTCCCCCGCCAGAAGGCCGCATTGGCTTCGCGGTAGTTGGCGTAGGTCGCATCCCCGGGAATCCCCAGCAGCTGCGGCGGCACCCCGAACGCCAGGGCGATCTCCCGCGCCGCCGCATGTTTTCCGGCGATGAAGTCCATGTCGGCCGGCGTCCAGCTCATGGGCTTCCAGTCCAGCCCGCCCTCCAGGATCATCGGCCGGCCGGCGTTCATCGTCCCGGCCTGGCTCTCGTTGAGCTGCGCCCGCAGAGCCTCGAACTGCCCGGCCGTCAGGTGCTCGCCGTCCTTCGCGCCATACACCAGCGCCCCCGACGGCCGCGCCGCATTGTCCAGCAGCGCCTTGTTCCAGGCGCCCGACGCATTGTGCACATCGATGGCCGAGGCCGCCGCCTCCAGCGGCGAGAATCCGTAGTGGTCGTCGGTCGGATGAAACAGCTTCAGCTGCATCACCGGCATCCAGCCATCCGCCGCCCGGCCGATCCGGACCGTCCGGCCGTCCACGGAATACTCCCAGGCCTCGGCCCAGCCTGCCCGGCCGGGAACCACCTTCACCCGGTCCGGACGCAGGGTCCAGAGCTCCTCCGGTTCGGCCTCGCCCACCGCCTCGGCATAGGCGTTGCCCGCCGTCTGCAGCGCGCCGTACAGGGCCTCCAGCCATTCCGACCCCGACTGCTCGGGATTGGGCCGCGCCAGCAACCGGGCCAGCGGATGATCCTCCGTTCTCACCCCGTCGGCGAACACGACCAGCGGCGTCGACGCCGCCGCCTCGGCGATCATCCGCACGCAGCGATAGGCCACGGCGTTCTTGCCGAAGCCCTCGACGGCGAGATGGGCGTAGTCGCGCGGCGTCCACCGCGCCCGCCCTCCGCTGGTCAGGGCGATCAGCGGCCCGGCCCGGCTGTCCTTGATTTCGGGCGCGGTTTCACGCCCGCGACGGCCCATCGGCCAGCGCAGCTTCTGCATCCTCATCCTTCCCGAATTTCGTCTCAGGACCTGCCCGGGCTCAGCCCTTCACCGGCGAGCCAGACCTGATTTCCCGTCATGCCCGAATAGTACGGGACCAGCGCACTACGGCTGGAAAATAGATTTGAGAAAAGCATATCCTGTTGTTTAGGCGAGATTTAATCTCGCGAACCCGACTATAGATTCGCGAATGGTCAGCACAGCGTCACGCCGCGGCCTCGTCCGCATCCGCCTCCGCCCGGCCGGCGGCGGATTGCGAGGCGCGGTTCATGACAGCCAGCAACTCCGTCAGCTGGATCGGCTTGCCGACGTGGCCGTCCATCCCGGCCGCCATGCAGCGTTCGATCTGTTCAGGCTGGACATTGGCCGTCAGGGCCACGATCGGCGTTCGCGCCACGGCGCCGCCCATGGCCCGGATCGCCCGCGTCGCCGCCAATCCGTCCATGACCGGCATATGCACGTCCATCAGGATCAGGTCGTAGCCGCCCGACCGGGCCGCTTCCACCGCCTCGGCCCCATCGCAGACCGTGTCCAGATTCACGCCCAGCCCGCCCATGATCGCGGTGACCAGTTCGCGGTTCGCCGGGGCGTCGTCGGCCATCAGCACCCTCAGGCCCGCCGGAATGGCCCTGTCCGCCGGAGCTGACGGCGTCTGCGCCGCCTCGGCGCGGCGCAGCGGGACGGTGAACCAGAAGGTCGAACCCTCGCCCGGCCGGCTGTTCGCCCCGATCTGACCGTCCATCATCTCGATCAGGCGGTGCGAGATCGCCAGGCCCAGCCCCGTGCCGCCGTAGACACGCGTGGTCGAGGCGTCGCCCTGGGTGAACCGGTCGAACAGCTGGGCGATCTTGTCCGGGGCGATGCCGATTCCGGTGTCGCTCACCGTCACCCTCAACCGCCCGCCATCCTCCCCGATCGTCAACCGGATCTCCCCGGCCGAAGTGAATTTCACCGCATTGGACAGGAAGTTCAGCGTCACCTGTCGCAGGCGCCCCTCGTCGCCCATCAACGCCGTGGGCAGGTCGGCCGCGACATCGACGGTCAGGGTCAGACCCCGGGCGAGGCATTGCGACTCCACGATCGCCGCCGCGGCCTCCGCCATGGCGCGAGGATCGAACGGCTGCGGATCCAGGCCGACCGCGTCAGCCTCGAGCTTGGAATAGTCGAGGATGTCGTTGATGACCCCCAGCAGGGCGTTGCTCGCCGTTGCGATCCGGTTGGCCCAGGTCCGCTCGGCCGGGGGCAGGTTCGCACTGTCTTCCAGCAGTCCCGAGAAGCCGATCACGCTGGTTAGAGGCGTCCGCAACTCGTGGCTCATATTGGCCAGGAACTCCGACTTGGCGCGCGCGCCGGACTCGGCCCGGTCGCGCGCCTCGATCAGCGCCTCTTCCAGACGCTTGGTGTCGGTGACGTCGCGCACGACATCCTGGAATTCGACCACCCGGCCGTCGTCATCCCGGATGATGGATGTCCGCGCCTCGAACCACCGCACCTCGCCGTCGCGCGGCAGACCGCGGTATGTCACGCCCCGATGCGCGCATTCGGGCGGCGCCTTGACGAACTCCCGGAAGCTCTCGGCCAGGGCGGGGACGTCATCGGGATGGATGAACGACGTGGCCGGCCGCCCGATCAGCGCTTCGGGCGCGTAACCGGTCGCGGCCTCCAGCGACGGCGACACATAGGTCACCAGACCATCCACGCCGTAGGTGACGATGACGTCCGTCGCCCGCGAGGCCAGCAGCCGGTAGCGGCGCTCGCTTTCCGTGATCCGCACGACAGCCCGTTCCGCCTCGGTCACGTCGCGGAACACGCCAAGCAAGGCCGTGACGCGCCCGTCGGAGTCCCGCTCGGCCCTTGCATGGGTCTCGATCAGCCGTTCCTCGCCATCCGCCCGGATCAGCCGGGCGCGCGAGCGGAAACCCTCCCCGGTCCGGACGCCTTGCATGACGGCCGCCTGGATCCTCGCCCGGTCATCGGGGTGGAAAAACCCGACAGCGCTGTCGAGGCCGGGATCGAAAGTCTCCCGCGTCACGCCATAGATGGCGTAGACCCTGTCCGACCAGGTCGACTTGAACGTCTCGGCGTCCATCCGCCAATGCCCGACGCCGGCCATCTCCTCGGTCAGACGCAGCAGCTCCAGCTGCTCCTCCAGCTGCCGGGCGGCCTCCGCCCGGTCGAGGATTTCACCCGCCATGCGGGCCAGCAGTTTCAGGCTTTCGATCCCGGCGTCGCTCGGCCGCGGACGCGGCCGTATGTCCATCACGCCGATGGCCCCGACGCTCTCGCCGGCGGCGTTGACGACGCCGACGCCGGCGAAGAACCGCAGATGCGGTTTCCCGGTCACCATTGGATGGTTGCGGACCCGTTCGTCCGCCAGGGCGTCCTCGATCACCACCACCGCGCCCGGCCCCATGCCCGCGACCAGATGGGTCGCCGTCAGGTTCCGGGGCATCTGACTCTGGCCCAGGCCGACGTTGGCGCGGAACACGGTCCTCTCGCCGTCGCAGACGCCGATCATGGCGTGAGGCATGTCGAACATGGCGCAGGCCAGCGCCGTCAGCCGGTCGAACGGCGTTTCCAGATCCAGGCGGCTCGGCGCCGCTTTTCGCGGCATTTTCGAACGCTGCACTCCCATGCCGCCAGCTTGCACGGTCAACAACGAAGTTTCGGTTAGCGGCCTCGTTCGACCATCCACTCCGGCGCTTCGAAGTCCAGGGCGTCCTCCGACGCCTCCAGCGCCAGTTCGGAGACCGTCTGTCCTCGCACCGAGACCCCGGCCGCATGCACGGTTTCAGGGTCCCCCGACACCAGCGGATGCCAGTCCGCCAGCCCCCGGCCCTCATTGATGCGGCGGTACCCGCACGACAACGGCATCCACCTCAACGCCTCGATGTTCCATGGCGTCAGCTTGATGCAGTCCGGCACATGCTGCTTGCGATTGGCGTAGTCGATGCAGGTGCAGCGTTCCGCGTCGAACAACTTGCAGTGCACCCGCGTCGGGACGACCTCGCCGGTGTCCTCGTCCTCGAACCGCACCAGGCAGCACAGGCCGCAGCCGTCGCACAGACTCTCCCACTCCTCGCGGGTCATCTGCTCCAGGCGCTTGGTTTGCCAGAAAGGCTGTTCCATCGTCGCCTGTTAGCCCCTCGCGGCCCGTCTGTCTCGCACAAGACGTCCGCGCCGGTGGCCACGAGGGCCCTTACGCCCTATATGGCCGCCTTCGACCGCTCGGCCTCCCCGCCGAGCCGCGTGTCCAGGGTTTTCATGGCTCCCCGTCCTCCTCTCGTCGCCCTCAAGAACGTCCGCCTCCAGGACGGCCAGCGCCCGCTGTTCGACGGCGTCGACATCGCCGTCGAGCCGCGCACCCGCGCCGCCCTCGTCGGCCGCAACGGGGCCGGCAAGTCGACCCTGATGAAGATGGTCATGGGCCTGATCGAGCCCGACGCCGGCGACCGTTCCGTCCAGGCCGGCACGCGCTTCGCCTATGTGCCCCAGGAGCCCGTCATCACCGGCGCGACCTTGCTCGACTACGCCGCCTCCGGGGGGGCCGAGCGCTGGACCGCTGAGGCCTGGCTGGCCACCTTCGGCCTCGATCCCGAAAAGCCCGCCGTGAACCTGTCCGGCGGCGAAACCCGCCGCGCCGCCCTCGCCAAGGCCTTCGCCGAGGAACCCGATCTGCTGCTGCTCGACGAGCCGACCAACCACCTCGACATCCTCGCCATCGAACTGCTCGAGGAAGAACTGATCCAGGCCCGTTTCTCGGTCCTGGTCGTCAGCCACGACCGCGCCTTCCTCAACCGCGTCACCCAGTCCTGCCACTGGCTGGAAGGCCGCCGCGTCCGCACCCTCAACAAGGGCTTCGCCGCCTTCGACGAATGGTCCACCAAGGTCCAGGAGGAAGAGGCCCAGTCCCTGCAGCGGCTGACCAGGACCATCGAACGCGAGACCGAGACCTTCTACCGCTCCATCACCGCCCGCCGCACCCGCAACGAAGGGCGCGCGCGCTCGCTGGACGCCCTGCGCGCCGACCGCAACGAACGCCTCAAGGACATCCCGCGCGAGCTCCAGCTCGGCGTCGATTCCGGAGCCACGTCCGGCAAGCTGGTGGCGGACCTGAAGGGGGTCTCCAAGAGTTTCGGCGACCGGCCGGTCATCAAGCCCTTCACCACCCGCGTCATCCGCGGCGACCGCTTGGCCATCGTCGGCCCCAACGGGGCGGGCAAGACCACCCTGGTCAAGATCCTGCTCGGCGAACTCGCGCCCGACGAAGGCACGGTCAAGCTGGGGGCCAATCTCGAACCGGTCTATCTCGACCAGTCGCGCGAGGGCCTGCGCAGCGACATGACGCTTTGGGACGCCCTGACCCCCGGCGGCGGCGACAGCGTCCTTGTGCGCGGCGTCTCCAAACACGTCGCCGCCTACGCCAAGGACTTCCTGTTCCAGGAAGGCCAGCTGCGCCAGCCGATCTCGACCCTGTCGGGCGGCGAGCGCAACCGCCTCCTTCTGGCCCGGGCCCTGGCCAAGCCGGCCAACATGCTGGTCCTCGACGAACCGACCAACGACCTCGACATGGACACGCTCGACAAGCTGGAAGAGCTGCTCGAGACCTATGACGGCACGCTCATTCTGGTCAGCCACGACCGCGACTTCGTCGACCGTCTGGCCACCTCGACCATCGCCATGAACGGCCGGGGCGACATCGTCGAGACTCCGGGCGGCTGGACCGACTTCATCCGTCAGAACCCCGGCTTCCTCCAGCCCGGCGCCAACCCGCGCCCGCAGGACAGGGACGCCGCCAAACGGGCCGAGGCCGCCCCCGCCCCCGCCACGGTCGCCGCCGCCGCTCCGAAGAAGCCCGGCAAGATGACGTTCAAGGACACCCACCGGCTCAAAGAGCTGGAGGGGCTGCTGGCGACCCTCCCCGCCGACATCGCCCGTCACGAGGCGACCCTGGCCGACCCCGGCCTCTACGCCCGCGACCGCAAGGCCTTCGACCGCGCCACCGCCAACGCCGACCGCGCCCGCGCCCTGCTGGCGGCGGCGGAGGAGGAATGGCTGGAGCTTGAGGCGAAGCGCGAAACGCTGTCGGCCTGACCGGCCAGATCGCCGCATCGCGCACGACCGGCGGCCAGGCTAGCGTTCGCCCATGACCGCCCGCATCCGCCGTCTCGAACTGACCCCGGCCGAACGCCGCGCCGCCGCCCGCGCCAACGCCGCCCTGGCCCTGCTCCCCCGTTTCAGGGCGGATGGGTGGCGGCTGACGGCGACCCAATGGCTCAGCAGCCGCTTCGGCGCCTCGGCGGCGCGGGTGACCGCGGCCCAGCTCAAGCGGCGCGGCGTCAGGGTCGAAACGGTGCGCATCCCGTCCGAAGACGGCGGCGTCGCCATCCGCATCCTGAATCCCCCCGGCCCGCCCCGGGGCGTCTTGCTGGACATGCATGGCGGCGGCTGGGTCGTCGGCAGCGCCGGCCTCAACGACCATCTCAACGCCGATCTCGCCGCCGACGCGGGTCTGGCCGTGGTCTCCGTCGACTATCGCCTGCTCAGCGAACCGCGCGGCGTGCTGATGCAGCACGCCCTGTCCGACTGCATGGCCGCCGGACGCTGGCTGGCCGCAAACGCCCGCACGCGCTTCGGGACCGACCGGCTGTTCCTGTCCGGCCAGTCCGCCGGGGCCCATCTCGCCGTCCTGAGCGCCCTGGCCCTGCGCGATGAAGGCCGGTTCGGCGCCTTCCAGGGGTGCGTCCTGACCTATGGCGTCTATGACCTGTCGGGAACGCCGTCGGCGCGGGCGGCGGGCCCCGAGACCCTGGTCCTGAACGGCCCCACCCTGGCCTCCGACCTCGGCCGCCTGACCCCGGACCGCGACGAGGCGGGCCGCCGTCGCCCCGATATCTCGCCCCTCTACGCCGACCTGCGCGGAATGCCGCCCGCCCTGTTCGTCAGCGGCGACCTCGACCCCCTGCGTGACGACAGCCGCCTGATGGCCGACGCCTGGTCGGGCGACGCCGAACTGCTGGAGGTGCCCCTCGCCCCGCACGGCTTCATCCATTTCGGCGGCCGGCTCGCGACCCGGTCGCTGGCCGAGATTCAAGCCTGGCTGGAGCGGCGCCTCGCCGTCCTCGAGGCCGCCTGAACCGCACCCCCGCCCGAAAACCGGTCGTCCGCGCGAAATTCCGGTTCAAAACATCGTCCCTGTGCAGAAGTCACAAGAGCTTCACAAAGAACAGAAAATTGCCCGGACCGCACAATGCCGTCCCCGTCCTGCAAACTTTATCCACAACACCGTCCACAGACGGTCATTCCGGACCGCTTGCCAGTTCCGCGGATCGGAGCGAGCTTGATCAGGCCGAGGGACACGGCGGCGCGGAAAACCGGGGAGACCCGGGGCTCAAAGCGGACCGGCCCGGCTCTCTGACCCGACGCACCGGGGGGTTTCGACCCCGACGGACGGAGGGCAGGATCAAGGCCCAAAGGACTTTTCAAAGGCTTCGGCCGGAGAAAACCCCGAGGGAACCGGATCGGGATCGATGGACGGCGCGGGGCTCGACCTCGTGGAACGCCGGAGACTAGGAGCGCGACAGGATACAGCCGACCATCGCCGGGGTTCGCCCCGTTGATGCAAAGCCAGGGTCCTGAACCTCAATGGCCAAGTCCAACCCGGACTTGGCGAGGGGACGAGGGAAGCCGGTTCGCCGGGGACTTTCGTCCCCTCGCTCAATTCCGGCGTTCGATTGTCGCGCAACCTCATGGACATCGCCCCGCACCCCGATAAGCTGAGCCGTGTTTCTCAAGGAGCGTCCATGCGCCTCGTACTGATCGCCGCCGCCGCGCTTGTCACCGCACCCGCCACAGCCCAGGACGCGAGGCCGCCAGCCTATGCAAACGCCGAAACCTGCCTGCGCGACAAAGTCGCCGTGGCTGTTCGGGCTGGAAGCGGCGCCGCCGATGCGGCCGATTTCCTGCTGACCTACCTCTGCGCCGGTCCCGTGAGCGCCGCGGGCGCCTATCAGCGAAACACGGCCTACCTCGCAGCCATGCAACAGATGACGCGGAGTATGTCAGCCATGACTTCGTCCGGGTCAGAGGCGGCGCCTGAAGACGACGTGCCGTTGGACGATGAGGTCGATGAAGATGTGACTGATGAAGATTCGAGTGGGGTATTCGGCTTGTTCGACGGAGCGACCGTCGATCCGGTCACCGGCGAGTTCGTGGCCGACCCCTCGAAGCCCGCCGCCATGGGCGCGGCCTTCGGCCTGCAGCTGAGCGCTGCCAGTCTGGTCGGAGCCGACCAGCGGCCGGTCTTCCTGCGCGAACTGGCGGGCCGTCTGGTGCTTCAACACCGTCGCTGACTGCGCTCTGCGGCTTTCCTTCGCGGGTTGCGCACCTTACACCTTGGCCATGAGCCGTTCCGGACCTCGCCGTATCGTCCCCAGTCGCCGCGCCGTGATCGCGGGCGCCGGCGCGCTGGCGGCTGCGGCGGCCGTTTCGGCCTGCCAGCGGTCCGAGGCTCCGGTCGACGAAGAGGGCCGCGTCCGCCTGCGTTTCGCCACCGACTGGCGCGCCCAGGCCGAGCACGGCGGCTTCTACCAGGCCCTGGCTTCGGGGGCCTACGCCCGCCGGGGGCTGAACGTCCAGATCATGCAGGGCGGACCCGGCGTGAACGTGCCGCAATTGCTGGCCTCGGGCGCCGTCGAGCTGGGCATGGGCTCCAACAGCTTCATCCCCCTCAACCTGGTCGCCGAAGGCGCACCGGTGAAGGCCGTCGCCGCCTTCTTCCAGAAGGACCCCCAGGTCCTGATCGCCCATCCGGACCCCGCCCTGAAATCCATCGCCGACCTTCAGGGACGGCCGTTCCTGCTGGCCGACGCTTCGATCACCGCCTTCTGGGTCTGGCTGAAGGCGAAGTACGGCTTCACCGACGATCAGGTCCGCAAATACACCTTCAACCTCGCCCCCTTCCTCGCCGATGAGCGGGCGGTCCAGCAGGGCTATCTGACCTCCGAGCCCTACACCATCGAGCAGACCGCGGGCTTCACGCCCAGGGTCTTCCTGCTGGCCGACGAGGGCTATCCTTCCTACGCCACCATGGTTCTGGCCCCGGACGCCTTCGCCCGCGACAACGCCGCCGCCCTGCGCAGTTTCATCGCCGGCTCGGCCGAAGGCTGGCGCGACTATATCCAGGGCGACGGCAAGGCCGCCGACGCCCTGATCCGCAAGGACAACCCCGAAATGACCCAGGACGTCCTGGATCAGGCCCGCGCCAAGCTGAAGTCGAACGGCATCGTCGACGGCGGCGATGCGGCGCTCTACGGCCTCGGCGCCATGACGGCCGAACGCTGGCAGGCCTTCTTCGACGTCACCTCGGGCGCCGGCGTCTATCCGGCCGGTCTGGATTGGCGCAAGGCCTTCACGACCCAGTATCTGCCTGGCCGTGGCTGAGGCGACGGCCGCGCTTTCGGACGTTGTCGTTCACTATCCCGGCCGCCAGCCGCTCGGGCCCATCGACCTGTCCATCGCTCCGGGAGAGATTGTCGCCCTCGTCGGGGCGTCCGGCGCCGGAAAGTCCACCATCCTGCGTTTGCTGGCCGGGCTGGAGCATCCGTCCCGGGGTCGGATCGATCGCGCCGCCGCCCCGGGCCGCACCGGATTTGTTTTCCAGGCGGCCACCCTGATGCCCTGGACCGACGCGCGAACCAATGTCGCCTTGCCGCTCGAACTGGCCGGCGTCGCCGCTGCCGAGGCCCGTCGCCGGGCGGATGAGGCCCTGGCCGCGGTCGGCCTCGGCGACCGTCTGACCGCCCGTCCCCGCCAACTGTCCGGCGGCATGGCCATGCGGGTGTCGCTGGCCCGCGCCCTCGTCACGGAACCCGATCTGCTGCTGCTCGATGAGCCCTTCGCGGCCCTCGACAGCGTCACCCGCCGCCGTCTGATCGAGGATCTGCACCGACTGTGGGCCGTCCGCTCTCCCCGGCCCGCCATCGTCTTCGTGACCCACGATGTGGAGGAGGCCGTCTATCTGGCCGGGCGCGCGCTCGTGCTGGACGCCGCGACAGGGCGGGTGACGCGGGAGCTGGCGACGCCTGGAGCCTTGCCCAGGGCGCCGGACTGGCGGTCGGACGCCGGATACCGGGCGACGGTCGAGCTTCTGGCCGTCGCACTGGCCCGCAGCATGGCGACGGTCCCCCCGGAGGCCGGCTCATGACGCGTCTTCTCCCGCCCCTCCTTCTGACCGCCCTTCTGCTGGCCGCATGGGAGATCGCCTGCCGGGCGCTGCACGTTCCCGCATATTTTCTGCCCCCGCCCAGCGCCGTCGCCGTCGCCCTCGTCGATCGCGCGCCGGTGCTCGCCGCTTCCGCCGCCGCCACCTTCCGGATGGCGATGCAGGCCCTGATCGTCGCCGCCGTCCTCGGCGGCGGCCTGGCGCTGATCGTGTCCCTGAGCCGGCCCGCCGAGCAGGCCGTTCGACCGCTGGCGGTGGCGCTGCAGGTCACCCCGGTCGTCGCCATCGCCCCCCTGGTGCTGATCTGGACAGGACTGGATCACGCCGATCGGGCTGTCGTCGCCCTCGCCGCCGCCGTCGCCTTCTTCCCCCTCTTCTCGGGCGTTCTCACCGGACTCAAGGCCGCCGATCCGGATCTTGAGCGGCTCTTCGACCTCTATGAGGCCACGCCGGTCCAGCGCCTGATCCGGCTCCGCCTTCCCGCCGCCCTGCCCTTCATTCTGGAAGGGCTGCGCGTCGCGTCGGGGCTGGCGGTGATCGGGGCGGTGGTGGCCGAGTTCGTCTCGGGCTCCGGCGCGACCCAGGGGCTGGCCTGGCGCCTGCTCGAGGCCGGCAATCGCCTGCGCACCGCCGACATGCTCGCCGCCCTCGTGCTGCTGATGGTCATGGGCCTGACGCTCAATGCCCTGGTAGGGGTTCTGGAGCGCACCGTACGGAAACGAACGCTCTAGATTTTCACGGCCTTGCGCGTGGGCCGCGGCGGTTGCGTTAGGCCCGCCTTAAGGGGCTGCCGACTAACCTGATGCTCCAGTCCTTGCGTCCGGAGCCGCCCCTTGCGTCGCGCCCACAGCCTCCCGATCGCGCTCCTCGCCGCCACCCTGGCCAGCGCCGCCGCAGCCCAGACGCCGGCGCCCGCCGCCCGACAGGACCTGCGGCAGCTTTCATGGGCTGGCCGGACCATGGCCGCGACGCCGGCCGCCGCTCCCGCCCGCAGCGACCTGCGCCGCCCCAACCTCGTCATCCCGCACGGCGGCTTCAGCGCGGTGGCCCCCGCGCCCTCCAGCCCCGCCCCGTCGTCCGCGCCGCGTCGCACCCTGACGCCCGCAAACGCCTGGATGCAGCCGCCCGCTGCGCCCCCCGCCCCTGCTCCGGTTCGCGCCGATGCCCCGGAGCCGATCTCCGCCGCCCCGCCCCCACCTCGCCCGGCCCCGGCCCCGGCCGCGGCCCCGGAGTATCTCGCCGACCGTGGCGGGCGCGGCCAGCCTGTTCCGGCCGCCATCGCCTATGCGCCGGCGCCCGAACCCGCTCCCTCCGGCATGGCCGCGCCGACCGGGGGCGAACCCGCCGACCCCATGGCTCCCCGCCGCGACGCCCCGATCTTCCGCCTGCGGCAGACTGCGCCCCAGGCTGAACCGGTCGCCGAAGCCCCCGCTTCCGCGTCTCAGGGTCAGACCGCAGCTCCCGTCCCCCGCATCGCCGAGGTCGCCAACACCGGAGAGCGCCCGCCGCAACAGGGCGCCCGCTACTACTCCGTCCATCGCCAGAACGGCCGTCAGCCCGACGCCCTGGCGATGCCCGAACCGACCTATGTCGACGCCCTGGCCATCACCATGACCGCGACGCCCGCGTCGCAGGACCTGGCCGAGCCCGACAAGGGCCCGACGTTGATCCGCGACAATGAGGGCCGACTGCGCGCCGCCCCTGCGGCCTCCGACGGGGATCATCAGTGAGCGACGCGGCGATCCTGACCTCCACGCCTTCGCGCCTTCCCGACCTGATCGCCCTCGCCGAAGAGGGCTCCAGCGAAAAGCGGCGCGCCCTGCTGCGCGAACTGACGGACCACTTCTTCGGCGGTTCGGCGCGGACGACGACGGAAGACACCCTCTACGGCGCGGTCCTGACCCGGCTGGCGGCGGACATGGAAGGCGCCGTCCGCGCCGAATTGTCAGCCCGTTTCGCCTCGGCTCCCGACGCCCCCCACAACCTGATCCGCAAGCTGGCCAATGACGAGGCCGCCGTGGCCGGCGCCGTTCTGGCTTCCTCGCCGGTGCTGACCGACGAAGACCTGCTGGGCGTGGTTCGCACCCAGGGTCAGGACCATCTGCGCGCCGTCTCGGCCCGGCCTTCGGTTTCCGAAGCGGTCTCGGACGTGATCGTCCGCCGCGGCGACGATGAAACCCTGGGCACGCTCCTGCGCAATGACGGCGCGCGGCTTTCGCGCCGGGCCTCGGAAACCGCGATCGAGCGCGCCAAGGCCAACCCGGCCCTGCACGAGGCGGCGGTCGAGCGGACCAGCCTGCCGCCGGATCTGCTGAACGAGATGTATTTCGTGGTCGAGGCCCGGCTCCGGACCCGGATCCTGGAGCAGAACGCGCGTCTGGATCCCGCCCTGCTGGAAAGCGCCCTGGCGGCCGGCCGCGCCCGCATCGCCACCGACGACGGCGCCCTCCCCGCCGACTACGCCGAATGCCTGGCCTATGTTGAAGAGTTGAAGGCCGCCGGCCAGCTCTCGCCCCAGATGCTGGCCCGCTTCCTGAGATCGGGCGGGAAGACGTCCTTCCTGATCGCCCTGGCCCAGCTGTCGGAGATCGATTTTCATACCGCGCGCCAGATCGTCGAGCGCCGCGAACTGGACGCCCTCGCCGTCGTCTGCAAGTCGGCCGACCTGGATCGGGCCCTGTTCCTGACCTATGCGGTGGTGCTGCTCAACGACGACGGCGACGCCATGGCCAAGGCTCACGCCTACGCCCGCATGTACGCCGAACTCACCCGCGACGCCGCCCTCCGCACCCTGCGCTTCTGGCGCATGCGGCGCGGCGCCCAGGCGGCCTGACCGGACGCAGACGCAAGAACGCCCGCCTCCGTCGCCGGAAGCGGGCGGTCCCTGTCACGGATACGGCGGATTACTTCTTGGCGCGACCGGCGGCGGCGGCGGCGCGGGCGGGTTTGCGGCCGCCCTGGCCCAGGCCCATCGACTTGGCCAGATCCGAACGGGCCTTGGCGTAGTTCGGCGCGACCATCGGATAGTCTTTCGCCAGACCCCATTTCGCCCGGTATTCCTCGGGGCTCATGTTGTATTTGGTGCGCAGGTGACGCTTCAGCGACTTGAACTTGCGGCCGTCTTCCAGGCAGATCAGGAAGTCGGGCGTGATCGACTTGCGCACCGGCACGGCCGGGTCCTTGACCTCGGGCTCGGGCTCGACGGCGCCGCTGGAAACCTGGGTCAGGGCCGCGTGAATGCTGGAAATGAGGCCCGGCACTTCAATCGCCTGAACATTGTTGTTGCCGACATAGGCCGACACGATGTCCGCCGTCATTTCGAGCAGTTGAGCATTGTCTTCCACGTGCAGGCCCCGTCTGGTTGAAATCATTTCTGGACTGAATCAGTCAGTGACGAGGTCAATAGATTTGTTCCGCACTGAAAGCAACCGCAGCCCGGATCACCGCAACGATGTCTCTCTGGATGCGGGAAGTTTACTATAGCCGCCACCGTTCCGCGTAAAAGCAGGCGGCGGATCGGTTGCACTGCGGTAATCAGCGGCCGAAGTTTTCCGCCAGGGCCAGCATGGCCGCGCGCTCGGGAGCCGAGTAGTCGTCCATCCCCTCGTCCTCGCCTTCGCGGATCGCCCGGAGCAGAGCCGGCGTCAGGGCGGAGGACAGCGACCAGTTCCAGTAACGGAGCACGGTCTGGGCCCGGTCGACCGCCAGCATCTCATAGGTGATCTGCACCCGCTGCCATGCGGGATGGACGGAACCGTCCTCGGCCGTCTCGGGGCGGCGCATCGATCGCCACAGATTTTGCAGATCGCTCTTGCCCAGGCCCGTGGCCTTGCACAGGATCGCCAGGGGCTCGCCGCCGGGATCGCCCAGTATCTTGGCCCCGGTGATGGGCTTGATCCCCGAGAGATAGGCGATCTCGGTCGCGACCTCACGGTTCAGCCCGCCCGCCGCCGCGGCGGCGACGGCTTGTTCAAGACCGCCGTAGGGACTCTTGGCGATGGCCGCGCGATTGCGCTGGCGACGCTCGATGAACTGCAGCGCCTTGCGCGACACCGGGTCCTGCCAGTTCTCGGCGGCGGCCATGGCGAAGACATCCTCGGCCACTTCCTGCATGACTTCGCGCGACACGGCGAACCGCTGCAGGATCGTGCGGCGGTCCTCCGGTCCGCACCACCAGAACATCACATAGGCTCCCGAGGGGCGCAGTTCGGGCCGCTTGAGCACATAGCCGCACAGCTGCGGCTCCCGCCGGCTCAGGCTGACCACGCCTTCGACCGCCGTCTGGCACAGCCGCGCGGTGGTGTTGCGCAGCACGGCCTCGATGACGTGGCTTTCGCCGAAGCTCAGCAGGGTCTCCGTCACCACCTCGGACAGGGAGCGGCGGCTGGCCATCAGGAACCGGTGTTCCGGGCCGGTGTCGCGCGCGCACGCGACCAGATCGGCGTCCGACAATGAGGCGCACTGTTCGATCAACAGGCCGGCGATGCCCGGCTCGTCCCGCAGCAGCATCCGCGCCAGGGCGTTGGGGATTTCGGCCAGGGGCGCCAGGCGCTGGGCCACCCGACGACGGTCTTCCGGCCCCGCCAGGCGCAACATTTCCACCAGCAGGTCGCCGGTCACCGCCCGCTCGAAGGCGTTGATCCGGCTGGTCGGCAGGGACACCACATCGGCGAGGCGCTTCAGCAGCGCATGACGCGCGCGGAAACCGCCTTCCGGGGCGGCCTCCTCGGTGAATGGCGCGGACTCGGACATATCGGGGCGACGATACAGCCTCTGCGGTTAACCGGCCGTGACGGTCAAAGACCCTCGAACAGGGGCGTGGACAGATAGCGTTCGGCGAAGCTGGGGATGATGGCGACGATGGTCTTGCCGGCGTTCTCGTCCCGCGAGGCCAGGCGGAAGGCCGCCGTCAGGGCCGCGCCCGACGAGATCCCGACCGGTATCCCCTCGACCCGCGCGACCTTGCGGGCCATGTCGAAACTGTCCTCATTGGACACCTGTTCGACGCCGTCGATGACCGACCGGTCGACGATCGAGGGGATGAAGCCCGCGCCGATGCCCTGGATCTTGTGCGGCCCGGGCTCGCCGCCCGACAGCACCGGCGAGGCCGTCGGCTCCACGGCGATCATCCGCACCGAAGGCTTGCGGGCCTTCAGCACCTGGCCGACGCCGGTGATGGTGCCGCCGGTGCCGACCCCGGCCACGACGATGTCGACCGCCCCGGCCGTGTCGTTCCAGATTTCCTCGGCGGTGGTGACGCGGTGGATCGCGGGATTGGCGGGGTTGTCGAACTGGGCCGGGCTGACCGAGCCGGGCGTCCGCTCCAGCAGCTCCTGGGCCATGGCGATGGCCCCCTTCATCCCCTTCTCGGCCGGGGTCAGCACCAGCTCGGCGCCCAGCAGGGCCAACATCTTGCGCCGCTCGATCGACATGCTCTCGGGCATGACCAGGATCAGGCGATAGCCCCTGGCCGCCGCCACGAAGGCCAGGGCGATGCCCGTATTGCCGCTGGTCGGCTCGATCAGCACCGTATCCGGCCCGATCTTTCCCGCCTGCTCCAGCGCGTCGATCATGGCCACCCCGATCCGGTCCTTGACCGAGGCGATCGGGTTGAAGAACTCCAGCTTGGCCAGCACCGTCGCCTTGGGCTGGTACTCGGCCGACAGCCGCGGCAGGCCCACGATCGGCGTGTCGCCGATGGTGTCGAGGATGGACGCATAGACCTTGCCGCGCCCGGCCTTCAGGTGGCGGGAGGGATCGTAGGGGGCGTCAGACATGGCAGGTCTCCGGGAGGGGCAGCTCAAGAGATAGCCTTTCCGGACGCCATGCAAAGAGGGCGTCAGGCGAAACTTCAGGGGCGGCGAGATCGCCAACCGTCCGGGATATCGTCTGGCCGCGTCGTTCGGGTCTTCCGGAATGGCCGGCCTTCACCCCCCGTTAACCACGACAGCGCATCCCTGAAACCTGATCCCGGGGGCCCTGCATTGCGTAATCTCGCCGCCGCCGTCGAAGCCGTCGATCCGCTGGTCGTGACCGGCAAGGTCGCGGGCGTGAACGGACTGCTGATTGAATCGCGCGGCGGCCTGTCACGCCTCGCCGTCGGCGCCCGGGCCGAAATCGAGCGCCGCCACCTGTCGCCCCTGCCCGCCGAGGTCGTCGGCTTCCGCGACGCCAAGGCCCTGCTGATGCCCTTCGGTCCGGTCGAGGGCGTCGCCCCCGGCGCCGACATCCGCATCGTCTCCTCGGCCGCCAGCGTGCGGCCTACGACCGGGTGGCTGGGCCGGGTCATCGACGCCTTCGGCGCTCCGATCGACGGCAAGGGGCCCCTCCCCATCGGCCCGGCCGCCTATCCCCTGCGTGCGCCCCCGCCCCCGGCCCATTCCCGGGGCCGCGTCGGCGAGCGCCTCGATCTCGGCGTCCGCTCGATGGACGTCTTCACCACCACCTGCCGCGGCCAGCGCCTCGGCATCTTCGCCGGTTCCGGCGTCGGCAAATCGGTGCTGCTGTCCATGCTGGCCCGTCAGGCCACCTGCGACGTCGTCGTCGTCGGCCTGATCGGCGAACGCGGCCGGGAGGTCCGCGAGTTCATCGAGGAAACCCTCGGCGAGGAAGGCCTGCGCCGCGCCATCGTCGTCGTCGCCACCTCGGACGAACCGGCCCTGAAGCGCCGCCAGGCCGCCTATATGACCATGGCGATCAGCGAGTACCTGCGCGACCAGGACCTCGAGGTCCTGTGCCTGATGGACTCGGTCACCCGTTTCGCCATGGCCCAGCGCGAGATCGGCCTCGCCGCCGGCGAGCCGCCGACCACCAAGGGCTACACCCCCACCGTCTTCACCGAACTGCCCAAACTGCTGGAGCGCGCCGGGCCCGGCCCCGTCCGCCCGGACGGCACCACCGCCGGCCCGATCACCGCCCTGTTCACCGTGCTGGTCGACGGCGGCGATCATGACGAGCCCATCGCCGACGCCGTGCGAGGCATCCTCGACGGCCACATCGTCATGGACCGAAAGATCGCCGAACGCGGCCGCTTCCCGGCCATCGACGTGCTGAAGTCGGTCAGCCGCACCCTGCCCGCCTGCCAGACGCCGCCGGAACGCGAACTGAACAAGCGCGCCCGCCAGTGCCTCAGCGCCTACGCCAACATGGAAGAGCTGATCAGGATCGGCGCCTACCGCACCGGGGCCGATCCGATGGTCGACCGCGCCATCGCCCTGAATCCCGCGCTCGAGGCTTTCCTCGGCCAGGACAAGGACGACCACACGCCTCTTTCCGATTCCTTTACCCAGCTGGAAGCAATCCTGAACCAGGGAATGATCCAGTGATCCCCACCCGCCGGAGTAAGTATCGATGACCGCCTGGGCCCAATCGCTGATCCGGATCTCCAACTATGAGGTCGAGACGCTGCAGAAGCGTCTGGCCGAGATCACCGCCCGCCGCGCCTCCGCCGAAATGCGCATCGCCGTGCTGCAGGCCGAGGCCGAGATCGAACAGGAACGCGCCCGCTCGGACGCCGACGCCGCCATGATGCTGCAGGCCTATCTGAACGGCTGGAAGCTGCGCAAGGGCGCGGCCGAAGCCGACGTGGTCGTCATCAACGCCGAGGAGGAAGGCGCCCGCGACGCCCTGACCGGCGCCTTCGAGGAACTGAAAAAGTTCGAACACGTCGCCGAAACGACCCGGCTGAACAGCCTCATCGCCGCCGGCAAGCGTGAAACCGCCGCCTTCGACGAACTGGGCCTGAGGCGTCGTGCCGGCTGATCCGTCCGGACTGAACCGCCGCGCCCTCCTCGCCGCGCCCCTGGGCCTGGCCGCCTGCGAACGCTTCGCCTCGGTCCCGACCTCCGCCGGCCCTCTCGCCCCGCCCCTGAAATCCCTCGCGCCCTTCCCCATCGGCGCCACCGGCATGACCGGCCAGCTCGACGATCCGGTCTGGGTCGCCGCCATGCGCCGCCACGTCAGCCAGATCACGCCCGAGTGGGAGCTGAAACCCGAACGCATCCTTCAGTCCGGCTTCGCCTATGACTTCTCGGCCTCGGACCGGATGGTCGACTGGGGCCACGACCAGGGCCTGCGCGTCTTCGGCCACTGCCTCGTCTGGTATTCGCAAGGCCTGGACGTCTTCACCGACGCCCTGCCGACCGCCCGCTTCGCCGCCGAGTTCGACCGCTATGTCTCCACGGTCGCCGGACGCTACCGCGGACGCATGGTCGGCTGGGACGTCGTCAACGAAGCCGTGGCCGAGGACGGCGACGGCCTGCGCGACTGCGTCTACGCCCGCAAGCTGGGGGCCGAGGCCTATATCGTCCGGGCCTTCCAGCAGGCTCGCGCGGCCGATCCCGACGCGGTTCTGTTCCTCAACGACTACAATCTCGAGAACAATCCCCGGAAGGGCGCGACCTTCCTCCGGCTGGCCGAACGCCTGCTGAAGCTGGGCGCCCCGATCGGCGGCATCGGCACCCAGTCGCATCTCGACATCGAGATTCCGGCCGGTCAGATCCGTGGCTTCTTCCGCGACGCGGCCGCCCTGGGCCTGCCGATCCATGTCTCCGAGCTCGACTTTCCGATGCAACGCGACGGCGGCCGCATGCCCGACCTCCGCTCCCCGGCTGAAAAACGCGCCCAGCAGGTCGCCCGCGTCGGCGAACTGGCCGAGGCCTTCATGGCCCTGCCCGCCCGCCAGCGCTTCGCCTTCACCACCTGGGGCCTGCGCGACACCGACAGCTGGCTGGTCCGCGAAGAGGGCAAAAACCGCCCCGACGAAAGCGCCCTGCTGCTCGACGCCCGGGGACGACCCAACCCGGCGTATCAGGCGGTGGCGGATGCGTTCGGCCGCTAGGCTCTGACCGCCGCGATTCCCGCAGCCGCCAGACTCGCCGACAACCCTTCGACCGCCGCCTCGACCTTCGCCGCATCCCGCCCGCGCACGACCAGGTTCGTCCCCATCTCGCCCACCGAGCCATGGCCGAACGGATAGCTGCCGAAGCTGATCTCGCGTTCGGCGCGCGCCGCCGCCGTCAGTATGTCGGCCACGTCCCCTTCGCCCACGCCCGTCACCCGCAGCGTCCGCGCATGCACCACCGCCCCGGTGCGCAGCCGCGGCGCCACGTCCTCCAGCATCGCCGTCATGATCTTCGGCACCCCCGCCATGACGAAGACATTGCCGACCTGGAACCCCGGCGCGTCGGTGACCGGATTGGCGATCAGCGTCCCGCCCTCCGGAATCCGCGCCATCCGCCGCCGCGCCGCATTGAAGTCGTCGCCATAGCGCCGCGCCAGAATGGCCACCGCCTCCGGATGCTCCGGCAGGCCCACGCCGAAGGCCGTCGCCACGGCGTCGGCGGTGATGTCGTCATGCGTCGGCCCGATCCCGCCGGTGGTGAAGACATAGTCGTGGGCGACCCGCAGGGCGTTCAGGCTGTCCACGATCTGCGCCTTGCGGTCGCCGATCGTCCGCGCCTCCATCAGGTCGATCCCCAGCGCCGCCAGGAACCGGGCGATGGTGTTCAGATTGGTGTCCTGGGTTCGCCCGGACAGCACCTCGTCGCCGATAATCAGGACGGCGGCGGTGGGGGATGGAGTGATCATGCCCGAGGTCTAGCCTATCCCGCCTGAGTCCCGAAGTTGGGACGCGCTGATGCAGCGGTCGCCTCAACCCGGCCTTGAGGTTTGTGCTATAGTCTCCCACCTGAGACCCAGCCCGGACGACCCGCCGCCCCGAAAGCCGATCCAATGTACGAGACCCCCGAACTGGACGACGACGCCTTCGTCCGCACCCACGAGATCCGCGTCCACGACGCCGAGGCCTTCGAAGGCATGCGCAAGGCCGGCCGTCTGGTGGCCGAGGCGCTGGACATGATCACCCCCTTCGTGGTCCCCGGCGTGACCACCGCAGAGATCGACGACCGCATTCGCGAGTTCACCCTCGACCACGGCGCCCTGCCCGCCTGCCTCGGCTACAAGGGCTATGAGAAGACCGTCTGCACCTCGATCAACCACGTCGTCTGCCATGGCATTCCGGGCGACAAGGTCCTCAAGGACGGCGACATCGTCAACATCGACCACACCGTCATCGTCGACGGCTGGCACGGCGACTCCAGCCGGATGTACGCCGTCGGAAACATCAACGCCCGCGCCCGCAAGCTGATCGACGTCACCTATGACTCGCTCGAGGCCGGCCTCGCGCAGGTCAAGCCGGGCAACACCTTCGGCGACATCGGCTACGCCATCCAGCAGGTGGTCGAGGCCAACCGCATGTCGGTGGTGCGCGACTTCTGCGGCCACGGCATCGGCCGGCTGTTCCACGACAGCCCCAACGTCCTGCACTACGGCCGCCGCGGCGAGGGCGCGACGCTCAGGGCCGGCATGTTCTTCACCGTCGAGCCGATGGTGAATCTGGGCAAGCCGCATGTGAAGGTCCTGTCCGACGGCTGGACCGCCGTCACCCGCGACAAGTCCCTGTCGTCCCAGTGCGAACACACCATCGGCGTGACCGAGGACGGGCTCGAGATTTTCAGCGCCAGCCCGGCGGGACTGTTCCGGCCGAAATTCTGACCGGCTGGCCGGGCGCGCCCGGCTGACTGGACGTTCTGTTTCTGTTCTGGCAACGTGCGGCCGTTCTCCCGGAGGCCGCCATGTCCGCCGTGCTGCCCTTCCCGCTCCCGGCTCCCGCGCCGCGTCAGGACGCGCCGCCCGCCGACGTCGTCGCCATCAGAAGCGCCGGCCTCTCCGGCCACCGCGAGCGTCTCCGGGACCGCGCCCGCGGCGCCGGGCTGCCCCACCTGCCTGACTATGAGCTGCTTGAGCTGTTCCTGTTCCGCAGCCAGCCGCAGGGCGACGTCAAACCGATAGCCAAGGCCCTGCTCGCCCGCTTCGGCTCGCTGGCCGCCGTGCTGGCCGCCTCCGTCGAGGACCTGATGACCGTCCGCGCCGAGGACGCGAAGGGCCGCACCAGGGGCGTCGGCGCCGAAACCGCCCTCGACCTCGCCGCCCTGCATGAGGTCGCCCGCCGCGTGACCCGCGAGGAAGCCGCCGCCCGCCCCGTCATCTCGTCCTGGACCGCCCTGATCGCCTACGTCCGCATGAGCCTGCAGCACGAGCCGCGGGAACAGTTCCGCGTCCTCTACCTCGACAACCGCAATCAGCTGATCCTCGACGAAATCCAGAATCGCGGCACGGTCGACCATGCCCCGGTCTATCCGCGCGAGGTCGTGCGGCGGGCGCTGGAGCTCTCGGCCCGGTCCATGATCATCGTCCACAACCACCCGTCCGGCGATCCCACGCCCTCGCGGCCCGACATCGACATGACGCGCCAGATCATCGAGGCGGCCCGGGCCCTGGCCCTGGACGTGCATGACCACCTGATCGTCGGCCGCGACGGCGTGGCCAGCTTCAAACAATTGGGGCTGATGTGAGCGGGCCGTCGCGCCGGGCCCTTCTGGGAGCCGCGCCGCTCGTCGCCATGGCCGGCTCCGCGGTCGCGCAGGACCGGGCGCCCGACATCATGGTCTCCACCTGGGACTTCGGCGCCGCGGCCAATGCGGCCGGCTGGGCCGCGCGTCAGGGCGGCGGCTCCGCCCTGGACATGGTCGAGGCCGGCGGCCGCGTGGCCGAGGCGGATGAAAGCAACAGCTCCGTCGGCCTGGGCGGCCTGCCCGACCGCGACGGCCGGGTGACGCTGGACGCCTGCGTCATGACCTGGGCCGGCGACATCGGCGCGGTCTGCGCCCTCGAGGACGTGGTCCACGCCGTCTCGGTGGCGCGCCGGGTGATGGAGCGGACCCCCCACGCCATGCTGGTCGGCCCCGGCGCGCGGTCCTTCGCGATCGACCAGGGCTTCGAGACGCAAAACCTGCTCACCCCCCGCGCCGAGGCGGCGTGGCGCGACTGGCTGAAGACCGCCGACTACGCCCCCCGCCCCAACAGCGAGAACACCGACTGGCGCGCCATGCCCGGCGGCCCCGGCGATCACGACACCATCGGCCTGCTGGCCATCGGCGCGGACCAGCGCATGGCCGGGGCCTGCACCACCTCCGGCATGGCCTTCAAGATGCGCGGCCGCGTCGGCGACAGCCCGATCATCGGCGCCGGCCTCTATGTCGATGACGAGGTCGGCGGCGCGACCGCCACCGGCGTCGGCGAGGACGTCGTGCGCGTGGCGGGCTCCCACGCGGTCGTCGAGGCCATGCGCCATGGACTGGACCCGACGGCGGCCTGCCGGTCCGTGATCGAGCGCCTCGCCCGTCTGCGCGGCGCCAAGGTCGCCGGCTCGCAGGTCGCCCTGCTGGCCCTGGACAAGACGGGGCGCGCCGGCGCCTTCGCCCTCCAGCCCGGCTTCACCTTCGCCGTCACCGACGCCACGGGCCGGACGCGCATCGAACGCGCGGGAGCCCTGTTCGCATGACCACCCTGATCACCGAACACCTGACCCTGACGCCCGTCGCCCCGGGCGATCTGGACGATCTGGTCGCCCTCTGGTCTGACCCGGCCTTCACCACCGCGATCTTTCCCGCGCCGCTCAGCGCCGAGGACGTCTGGTTCCGCCTGCTGCGCGATATCGGTCACTGGGAGGCGCTCGGCTACGGCAACTGGGCCATCCGCGAGACCGCCACCGGCGCCTATGTCGGCAGCGTCGGCGTGCTGGACTACCACCGCATCCTGACCCCCGCCTTCGACGCGCCCGAGCTGGGCTGGGGCGTCGCCCCCCGGTTTCAGGGCAAGGGCGTCGCCTTCGAGGCCCTGTCCGCCGCCCTCGCCTGGTGCGATGAGGCCCTGAACGCCCCCCGCACCGTCTGCATGATCTCGCCCGACAACGCCCCGTCCCATGCGCTGGCGAAGCGGGCCGGCTATGTCCCCTACGCCGAGACGACCTACAAGGGCGCGCCCGTCGTGCTGCTGGAACGCCTCGCGCGCTAGCCCGGGCGTAGCCAGCCATTAAGGTTTACAGCGCATCATCCCGGCGAATCCGGAGACCGCGCCTTCCATGCCCATGCCTGTCGAAACGCTTCGCGGCCACCTGACCGAAGCCTTTCCCGACGCCGAGATCGTCATCGACGATCTGGCCGGCGACGGCGACCACTATCGCGCGCGCATCGTCTCCACGGCCTTCGCCGGCCTGCCCCGCGTGCGTCAGCACCAGCTGGTCTACGCCGCGCTGAAGGGCAAGATGGGCGGCGAACTGCACGCCCTGGCGCTCGAAACGTCCACGCCGGCCCCTTCAAACCTGGCGGGAGACTGAGACCATGCGCTACCGTCCTTTCGGCGTCGCCGGACAGGCCGTCTCGGCCCTGACGCTCAGCCTCGGCGCCCGCGACATCGCCGGCGGGCCCGAGGCCGGCCGCGAACTGATCTATTCGGCGCTGGAAGCCGGCATCAACAGCTATCGCCTCGAAACCGCCGACCCCGTCCTCGCCGAGGTGCTGGGCCAGGCGCTCAAACACGTCGACCGCAAGCTGGTCCAGGTGTCGCTGACCCTGGGCGCCGGCGACGGCCGCCGGGGCTCGGACCGCGACTTCTCGGCCGAGGGCATCACCTCGGCCATCGACAAGGCCCTGCAGGCCTCGGGCCTCGGCTGGTTCGACATGGCCCTGCTGGACGAGCCGGTGGATCACGAACTGCCCCAGTCGACCCTGAATGCGCTGAAGGCGTTGCGGGCGACCCAGCGCGTCCGGCTGCTGGGCGTGTCCGGCGAGGGTGATGTGATGGACACCTATGTGTCGACCGGCGCCTTCGACGTCCTGGCCACGCCGTTCCACGTCAACGCCAGCTGGCAGATCCGGTCGCGCCTGCGCGCCGCCCGCGAGCAGGACATGGCCATCTTCGTCTATGGCTATTTCCCCGACAGCCTGAACACGGCGAAGAAGGCCGCCAGCGCCCACGTCGAAAAGAAGAAGGGCCTGTTCGGCTTCGGCGGCGGGCCGAAGGTCAAGGAGGGCCCGCTGGCCCACGCCGGCACCTTCGCCTTCCTGCACCGCACCAACAACTGGACCGCCGAGGCCATCTGTCTGGCCTACGCCCTGACCGATCCCTCGGTCTCCAGCGTCATGATCGAAGCCAGCGACATCGAGCGGCTCAACACCCTGTCGCAGGTGCCGGATCGCGACATGCCGCCGGGTCTCGCCGCCCAGATCGAGATGGCCCGCGTGGCCGGCGCCAAGGCGGCCTGAGGCCGCCCTGCCCTTGACCCCCCGCCTCGCGGTCCATACCTGACGGCCTTCACTGAAAGGCCAGTATCCGTGACCGACCAAGTCGTGACTTCCCCCGCCGGCGCCGATCCCGTCCACGCCTTCATCGGCGAGACGGTGAAGCAGAACGACGTGGTCCTGTTCATGAAGGGCACGCCGGACGCGCCGCGCTGCGGCTTCTCCTCGCTCGCGGTTCAGATTCTCGACCACATCGGCGCCAATTTCGTCGGCGTCGACGTGCTGCAGGACGAGGCCCTGCGCGAGGGCGTCAAGACCTTCAGCGACTGGCCGACCATCCCCCAGCTGTATGTGAAGGGCGAGTTCGTGGGCGGCTCTGACATCGTGCGCGAGATGTTCAACGCCGGCGAGCTTCAGAGCCTGCTGGCCGAGAAGGGCGTGCCGCTGGGCGACGGCCCCGACGATTCCGGGACCTGATGGCCCGCGCGGTCCTTGAGCCGCGCGAGGACCGCGAGATCTTCGTCGTCCCGCTGACGGTGTTGCCTGAGCACATCGACGACAACGGCCACGTCAACAATGTCGTCTATGTCGGCTGGCTGCAGGACGCCGGCACGACCCACTGGAACGCCCGGTTCGACGAGGCTGCCCGCGCCCGCTGGTCCTGGGTCGCCGTTCGGCACGAGATCGACTATTTCCGCCCCCTTCCGCCCGAGGCGCGGGGCGTCGTCGCCCGGACCTGGGTCGGTGACCCGCAGGGGCCCCGCTTCAGCCGCTATGTCCGCATCGAGGACGGCGAGGGCCGGCTGTGCGCCCAGGGGGTCTCGGAATGGGTGCTGGTCGACGCGGAGACGATGCGCCCGCACCGCATCCCCCCTATGATGCTTCCGGCCTTTGCGCGGCGGCCCTAGCGCGCTGATCCTGTATCAGGGTGCGGCAAGCCAGACGTCGCCACTCGCGCGCCATGTCGCGATAGTCGTCGCGGGCGTCCGGGGGGAGGAGTCGGGCCTTCTGGTCGAGTTCTTCCGCCTTCGCAAAACATTGTGCGGCCGTAAACATCGATCTCCGGAACCGGGATGCCGGCCTTTGGTTCCAGGATGTCTTCTTGAGTTGTAACCTTCGCCGACCTCGCCGAATCCGTGCCGCCCTGCGCCCCATCGGTGTTATATTTTTCAAAGACGACTGCGGCGCCGAGCGGCTCAGCAGGATTTGTATACAGTTGAGACGGGTATGGCCCTCGCTCCGGGGGCCTCCGGTAGTTCTTGAGAGCCAGTCCTGACCGCCCCCGATTCAACCCTTTCCGACGACGGATCACTCAGCCTGGCCCTGGCCGTGGTCGGTTCATCCGCCGCGCCGCTGATACTGCTGGACGGGGAGATGACCGTCGTCGCGGCCAGCGATTCCTTCTTCAGGACCTTCGACATCAACCCGGCGGGCGCCGTGGGCGAGCCGCTGTTCAGCCTGGGCGACGGAGAATGGAATCTGCCGCGGCTCCGGTCACTGCTGGCCGCCACCCTGACCGGCGCCGCGGACGTCGAAGCCTATGAGATGGACCTGAAGTGCGAACGGCTGGGCGTGCGCAGCCTGCTGTTGAACGCCCATCTGCTGAACTGGGGCGACGGATCACAGTCGCGGATTCTGCTCGGGATGTCGGATGTCACCGACGCCAAGGCCAACGAAAAGCTCAAGGACGACCTGCTGCGCGAGAAGGGGCTCCTGCTCCAGGAGGTCCAGCACCGCGTGGCCAACAGCCTGCAGATCATCGCCAGCGTCATCCTCCAGAGCGCCCGCAAGGTTCAGTCCGACGAGACCCGCGCCCATCTTCAGGACGCCCACAGCCGGGTGATGTCGGTCGCGTCCCTGCAACAGCAGCTTGCCACCTCGCGCCTGGGCGAGGTCCAGCTGAAACCCTATTTCGACCAGCTGTGCCTCAGCGTCGGCGCCTCCATGATCCGCGACCACAACCAGTTGTCGCTGCACGTCGACTGCGACGACAGCGCGGTGAACGCCGACATCTCGGTCAGCCTCGGCCTGATCGTCACCGAACTGGTGATCAACTCCCTCAAACACGCCTACGCCGGCGGGAAAACGGGCCGGATCGTCGTCGGTTATCATGCGCACGGACCCAACTGGACGCTCTCCGTCGCCGACGACGGCGTCGGCATGCCCAAGGACGCCGCGAGCGCCACGCCTGGCCTGGGCACCAGCATCGTCGAGGCTCTCGCCAGACAGCTGCAGGCGCGGGTTCAGGTCGTCTCCGGCCATCCGGGCACGACCGTGTCGATCGTCCACACCCAGATCAGCGCCGTAGCCGCCGACGCCCCGGCGGGCCGCGCCGTCTGATCAGCCCGGCGGCAGCTGGTAGGGATTTTCGACCGACAGGCGCGATCCGTCGGCCAGACCCAGCTCCTCGAACGACCAGCGCATCTCGACGCCCTCGGGCCGAACCTCGCGGCAGCGGTCTTCCTTGATCCGGCGCAGGGTGATGATCGGCCCGTCGCTGGACTGCCTCACCACCGGCTGGATGTCGGCCTTGGCCGTACAGCCGTTCGAACTGACCCAGAAGGCGGCCTGGTTCTGGGCGATGACGGCGGCGTGGACCGGTTCGACCTGGCCCGGCAGGGCCGCGCTTTCCGCCCCGGACCGGCCGGTGAGCGGCTCGACCAGCGCGCAGGCCGCCATCACCGGTGCAAACGCCATCATGGCTGCGGCTGTCGCGATCGATCTCATCCCCGGCCTCCTCAGCCGAACCCTGACCGATGGAAAATGCGCCCGTTCGCCCGCCGGGGAAAGCCGGAACCGGGACTCGTCGCCCCAAAAGCAGAAAAGGCCCCGGATCGCTCCGGGGCCTTTCCAGTCTTTGCGCGCGGCTCAAGGAACGCGACCGCGCGATAGCCGCCCTTACGAGGAGTAGTATTCCACGACCAGGTTCGGCTCCATCTTCACCGGGAACGGCACGTCGGCCAGTTCCGGCACGCGGACGAAGCGGACCGAGAAGCCGCGGTCGCCGATTTCGATATAGTCGGGCACGTCGCGCTCGCCGGACTGCTGGGCTTCAAGCACCAGCGCCATGTTGCGGGACTTTTCCTTGACCTCGACGACGTCGCCGACCTTCAGACGGTACGACGCGATGTCGACCTTCTTGCCGTTGACGGTCACGTGGCCGTGGCTGACGAACTGACGCGCGGACCAGACGGTCGGCGTGAATTTGGCGCGATAGACCAGGGCGTCGAGACGCGACTCCAGCAGGCCGATCAGGTTCTCCGAGCTGTTGCCCTTGCGGCGCGAGGCTTCCTCGTAGGTCGCGGCGAACTGCTTCTCGGTGATGTTGCCGTAGTAGCCCTTCAGCTTCTGCTTGGCCTTCAGCTGCAGGCCGAAGTCAGAGACTTTCGACTTGCGGCGCTGGCCGTGCTGGCCGGGGCCGTACGAGCGTTTGTTGACGGGGGACTTGGCGCGACCCCACAGGTTTTCACCCATGACCCGGTCGAGTTTGTACTTGGCGCTATGGCGCTTGGACATATGTCACTCTCTTATGATGCGGCCCGGTCCCTCCCCAACTGGAGAGACGATCTCAACGGCGGTCCACGCATCGTCCGTAGTGGTTCGCGCGCCCGGCAAGCCGGATGCGTGAGGGCGGGCTTATGACGGCCCGCCCGGGTTTCGTCAAGGCTGACCGGTCGTTTCCGGAACCCAGACGAAGCCGTCATCCCGCCGCTGGAACCGGCCCAGACCCGGGAAGGGGAAGTGGACGCCGTAGATCCGGGCTCCCGCCGCCGCGCCGCGCTCCAGCAGGCCCTGGCGCGTCGCCACGCCGGCGGCGCCGTCCGTATCCCAGGCGTTGACCCAGTCCGGCCGCTGGACCGAGATGACCGAGCTGTGCAGGGCGTCGCCGACATACAGCAGACGATCCGTCCCGGAGGCGATCTCATAGCCCGTATGGCCCGGCGTATGGCCGGCCAGCGCCACGGCCTTGATCGACGGCGTGACCTGGGCTCCGGGCGCGAAGGGCTGGACCCGGGGCGTCACCGCGGTCAGCAGGGCGGTTTCGCCGGCCCGCGCCGCGCCGGCCTTCATATATTCCCACTCCGGGGCGCTGATGCGGACAGCGGCCCTGGGGAAGGTCAGCGAGCCGTCCGCCCCGACCAGACCGCCGACATGATCGCCGTGGGCGTGCGAGATCAGCACGTCCGTCACCATGGTCGGATCGACGCCGGCCGCGCGCAGCGAGGCGACCAGCCTGTTCTGCGTGCCCATCCGGCCGCCGGCGCCGGTGTCGATCAGGACCACACGCTCGCCGTCCCGCACCAGCAGCGGCTGGACGGACAGGGAGATGGAATCGCCGGACTGCCCGGCTTCGGTCAGCACCGCCCGCGCCGCGGCCGTGTCGGACCACGGGCTCTCCCCGGCCTTGTTGGCGAGCCGGATTTCACCGTCCCTCAGCGCCGCAGCCTCGAGCGCGCCGATACGGAAGGCGTGGATGTCGGCGTTCTCGGCCGCGGGAGCGGCCGCGGTCGGGTCCGCGGTCTTCTCCGCCTCGGGAGAACAGGCCGCGATCGAGGCGAGGATCAGGGCGGCGGCGGCGAGACGGGCGTGCACGTTCATCGATCGGCTCTCCGGCTGGGATGCGGCAGCGCCTGAGATAGGACGCCCCGTCCGCCGCGCCAGAGGGGCGCGGCGGATTCCGGCGATCAGCTGGCGGCGGCGAACAGTTCGTTGGCCTTGTTCCAGTTCACCACCGTCCAGAAGGCCTTCAGATACTCCGGCCGGCGGTTCTGGTATTTCAGATAATAGGCGTGCTCCCAGACGTCGGCGGCCAGGACCACGGAGCCCTTTTCATCCGCCACGTCCATCAGGGGGTTGTCCTGGTTCGGCGTCGAGGTGACCTTCAGCCTGCCGTCCTGGACGATCAGCCAGGCCCAGCCAGAGCCGAACTGGCCCACGCCGGCGGCGTTGAACGCCTCCTTGAACGCCTCCATCCCGCCCAGATCGCGGTCGATGGCGGCGGCCAGTTCGGCCGAGGGCTCGCCGGTCTCGCCGACGGGAGCCAGCAGCTCCCAGAACAGGCTGTGATTCCAGTGGCCGCCGCCGTTGTTGCGGACCGCCTTGGGCGCGGTCGAGATCGAGGCGAACAGTTCTTCCAGCGTCTTGCCCTGCAGGCCGGCCCCGGCGTCCACCGCCTTGTTCAGATTGTCGACATAGGCCTGATGATGCTTGTCGTGGTGGATGGTCATCGTCTCCCTGTCGATGGCCGGCTCCAGGGCGTCATAGGCGTAGGGAAGCGGGGGGAGCGTGAATGCCATGGGGAGAATCCTTCGACTGCTTGGGGGCCCCGTATCTAGGCGCCCGCTCGCCGAACCCAAGCCGGGCCGCGGGATTTCGTTCCCCTAGGCCTGTGGCAGATGCGCCTTCAGGCAGTCGCGCACGGCGCGGCGCAGGTCGCCGGTCGAGGAGGCGAAATCCACCCCCTCGGCGTCGAACACGGCCCGGACCGCGGCGTCCAGCCCGTTGGCCAGCGCCGCCTTGACCCTGGTCTCGCCCTTGGGATGCAGGCAGATGCCGACCTCGACGCACAGGGCGGCGAACATCGGGGCGTAATCGGCGGCGGGTGTCTCGGTCATGCGCCCTCCTTAAGCCTTTCGGCGTGAAAGGCGACATGGTCGGCGATGAAGCTGGCCATGAAGAAGTAGGAGTGGTCATAGCCCGGCTGCATCCGCAGGCTGATCTTCTGGCCCGCCGCCGCCCCGGCCTGGACCAGCAGTTCCGGCTTCAGCTGCTCGACCAGAAACGCGTCGGCGTCGCCCTGGTCGATCAGGATGTCGTCGTAACACCCCTCGCCCACCCCGTTCTCGATCAGCCGCGCCGCATCGTGCGCCTCCCACACGGCCCGGTCCGGACCCAGATAGGCGGTGAAGGCCTTCTCCCCCCATGGGCACCGCGTCGGCGAGGCGATCGGCGCGAAGGCCGAGACCGACCGGAACAGGTGCGGATGCCTGAGCGCCAGCGTCAGCGCCCCGTGCCCGCCCATCGAATGGCCGCTGATCGACCGCGCCTTCGTGGTCGGGAATTCGGCGTCGATCAGTCCGATCAGCTCCTCGACGACATAGCTCTCCATGCGGAAATGCGGGGCCCACGGCGCCTGCGTCGCATCGACATAGAAGCCCGCCCCCTGCCCCAGGTCATAGGCCGGATCGTCGGCCACGCCCTCGCCCCGCGGCGAGGTGTCCGGCGCGACGATGATCACCCCATGCGCCGCCGCCGCCGCATAGGCCCCGGCCTTGGTGGTGAAATTGTCCTCGGTGCAGGTCAGGCCCGACAGCCAGATCAGCACCGGAAACGGCCCCTCGCCCGGCGGCGTGAACACCGACAGCGTCATGGGCGTGCCGGTGGTCGCGCTGTCGTGCCGCAGGTAACGGAGGGTTCCGCCGTGGACGGCGTGGGTCTTCAGGATTTCCATGGCCGACCCTCTAGCGCCCTCCTTGTCATCCCGGAAGCCGCGCAGCGGCTATCCGGGACGGTGCACCGCGCACACCTTGTTGCCCGACGGGTCGCGCAGATAGGCGAGGTTCAGCGTGCCGAACGGGCCGGTGCGCTCGCCCGGCGGGTCCTCGATGGCCCTGCCCCCGGCGGCGACCCCGGCGTCGTGGAAGGCCTTGACCATCTCCGGCGTCTTCGCCGCGAAACCGATCGTGCCGCCGTTGGCGTGGCAGGCCGGCTCGCCGTCGATGGGCTTGCCGACCGCAAAGGCGCCCCGCGCCGTCCGCCACCAGTAGCGCCCCTTGGGGTCCGGTCCGCTGGCCGGCTCCAGGCCCAGCGCGCCGAACACGGCGTCATAGAATGTCCGCGACGCCTCGATGTCGTTCGCGCCGACGGTGATGTGGGTGAACATGGCTTCCCTCTCCTGATCTCAGGACAGTTTTTTTAAACAACTATACCCGCGACGCAAGCCGCTAGAACACCACCACCGACCGGATGCTCTCGCCCGCATGCATCAGGTCGAAGGCCTCGTTGATCCGCTCCAGCGGCAGGGTGTGGGTGATCATCGGATCGATCTCGATCTTGCCGTCCATGTACCAGTCGACGATCTTCGGCGTGTCCGTCCGTCCGCGCGCCCCGCCGAAGGCCGAGCCGCGCCACACCCGGCCGGTGACCAGCTGGAACGGCCGCGTGGCGATCTCCTTGCCGGACTCGGCCACGCCGATGACGATGCTCTCGCCCCAGCCGCGGTGGCAGGCCTCCAGCGCCTGGCGCATCACCGTGGTGTTGCCGGTGCAGTCGAAGGTGTAGTCCGCCCCGCCGCCGGTCAGCTCGACCAGATGCGCCACCACGTCCGTCACGCTCTTCGGATTGACGAAATGGGTCATGCCGAAGCGCCGGCCCCACTCTTCCTTCGCATCGTTGATGTCCACGCCGACGATCATGTCGGCCCCGACCATCTTCAGCCCCTGGATGACGTTCAGCCCGATCCCGCCCAGGCCGAACACCACGCAGTTGGCCCCCGGCTCCACCCTGGCCGTATTGACCACCGCGCCGACGCCGGTGGTCACGCCGCAGCCGACGTAGCAGGCGCTTTCGAACGGCGCGTCCTTGCGGATCTTCGCCACCGCGATCTCGGGCAGAACCGTGAAGTTCGAGAAGGTCGAACAGCCCATATAGTGGGCGATGGCCTGGCCCTTGTAGCTGAACCGGCTGGTGCCGTCGGGCATGACCCCCTTGCCCTGGGTCGCGCGGATCGCCGTGCACAGATTGGTCTTGCGGCTCAGGCAGCTTTTACATTGCCGGCACTCGGGCGTGTACAGCGGGATCACATGGTCGCCGACGGCCACCGAGGTCACCCCCGGGCCGACCTCGACCACCACGCCCGCGCCCTCATGGCCCAGGATCGAAGGGAAGATCCCCTCCGAGTCCAGTCCGTCCAGCGTATAGGCGTCGGTGTGACAGATGCCCGTCGCCTTGATCTCGATCAGCACCTCGCCGGCGCGCGGCCCCTCCAGATCGACCTCGACGATCTCCAGCGGACGTTTGGCCTCGAAGGCGACGGCGGCGCGGGTTTTCATGGGCGGAGCTCCTGTGCGTTGCCGCTCTTCTAGGACAGACCGCCGATGCTATGGAACCGCATGGCGCACCAAAACCTCGTCATCCTCACCGGCGCGGGCATATCCGCCGAGTCCGGCGTGCCCACCTTCCGGGCCGACGACGGCCTGTGGATGGGCCATCGCATCGAGGACGTCGCCACGCCCGAGGCCTTCGCCCGCGACCCGGTGCTGGTGCAGGATTTCTACAACCGCCGCCGCCGCCAGCTGGCCGAGGTCCAGCCCAACGCCGCCCACCGCGCCCTCGCCGACCTCGCCGCCCGCTGGCCGGGCGACTTCCTGCTGGTCACCCAGAACGTCGACGACCTGCACGACCGCGCCCACGCCGCGACCCCGCCCGCCCGCGGCTTTGAACTGGTCCACATGCACGGCGAACTGCTGAAAGCGCACTGCACCCGCACCGGCCGGGTCTGCGACTGGCCCGGCGATCTCGCCCCCGCCGAGCCCTCGCCGCACCATCCCCAGGGCCGGCTGCGGCCGCACATCGTCTGGTTCGGCGAAATGCCTCTGCGGATGGACCGCATCGAGACCGCGCTGGCGGCCTGCGACCTGTTCGTCGCCATCGGGACCTCCGGCGCGGTCTGGCCCGCCGCCGGCTTCGTCGAGGCCGCCCGCGCCTCAGGAGCCCGCACGATCGAACTCAATCTTGAGCCGACCCCGGGCCGCCGTCGGTTCGACGAAGGCCGCTACGGTCCGGCCACCCAAGTCGTGCCGGCGTTCGTGGACAATCTCTGACTTCCTTCTCCCCTCGGGGGAGAAGGTGGGCGGCGGAGCCGCTCGGATGAGGGGGCTGTTTCGATTCGCTGACCGCCGGGCGACGAGCGAGAGGCCGGCAGACCCCTCATCCGGCCCTCCGGGCCACCTTCTCCCCCAAGGGGAGAAGGCATCACCTGGGCTGTTCCCCCGCCGCCTTCTTCGCCAGCCGCGCCAGCACCCGCCCCCGCCCCTTCGACAGCGCCGTGATCACCCCCCGGAAGGTCGCCACCTCCTGCGCCGTGAACGCGGCCCGCCCCAGCATGACCCGCAGGTTCTGGCTCATCGAGCGGAATTTCTCCGGCGGATGGAAGAAGCCGGCGGCGTCCAGCTCCCGCTCCAGATGCTCGTACATCCCCAGCATCAGCGCCCCCGACGCCGGCGGCTCGCCCTCGCGGAAATTCGGCGGCGGCGCGTCCAGCACCAGGGTGCGCCACTCATAGGCGTTGATCGCCACCGCCTGGGCCAGGTTCAGCGACTGATGGCGGGGGTCGATGGGGATGGTGACGATGCCCTGGCACAGGGCGATGTCCGAGGTCTCCAGCCCGGCCCGCTCGCCGCCGAACAGCAGGCCGACGCCCAGCCCCGAGGCGCGGTCGTCGTACAGCGCCCGCGCCGCCTCGCGCGGGGTGCGCACCGGCTGGCGCGTCTCGCGCGGCCGGGCCGTCGTGGCGAAGACGGTGTTCAGGTCGGCCACGGCCTCGGCCACGCTGTCGAACACCCGGATTCCGTCCAGCACCCAGTCGGCGCCCGAGGCCATGGCCCAGGCCCGCTCCTGCGGCCAGCCGTCGCGCGGCGCGACCAGCCTCAGCTCCGTCAGCCCGAAATTGGCCATCACCCGCGCCACGGCGCCGATGTTCTCGGCCATCTGCGACTTGTCGAGGATGACGACGGGGGGTGGGAGATCGGACATGCGACGCACATATCCCGTCTCCGCCTGGGGGTCGAGAAAGGCGGCGCCGGGCCAGAGCCATCGTCACTTCAATGACGGACCTTCCGCACCTTGCCCCGGCGAAAGCGGGTTCATCCCAACGGGCGCAAAGGAATCACAAAGGACACAACGGGTCCTGAGAGGAGGATAGAGCCGAACCCGCCGTCGCCGCCGTGAGAGGAAGACTCTGATCGACGCCAACGCCCTGAACGGATCAATGCGGCGAAGCCGCAATCTGAAGCTGACGGAAGAAGACACCGATCCGAACGCATCCCCGGTCCCGTCGTGTTCTTTGTGATTCCTTTGTGTCCTTTGTGATGAACCTTCGCGGTCGGAAAGGCCCCCTTCGGGGCCCGAAGCATCACAATCCCAGCGCCGCCCGCACCCCGTCCAGTTGCGTCTCATAATTCCGCCACCGCCCTGACGCCCGGCGGTACAGCGGCTCGCGCACCTGCCAGACGCTGGCGGTGCGAACCCCGGTGTCGGCCTTGTGGAAGTCCAGCACACCATCCTCCCAAGCCAGCCCCAGATGACCCAGCAGGCCCTCGATCACCGGCCGCGGCTCGGCCACCAGCGCGTCGTAGTCGAGGTCGAGGATGTCGGGATACAGCCGTTTCCAGTGCGCCATCAGCCGCTGGTACTGGCCGTGCCAGTGGACCAGATCGTCCAGGTCCAGCGCATGCGCCATCGACCGGTCCAGATGCAGGAACCAGTTCGACAGGATCGTATCCAGCGGGTCGCGCACGGTGTGGACGATGCGCGCGGCCGGGAACATCGCCTTGATCAGGCCGATGTGCAGGAAGTTGTCGGGCCGCTTGTCGGTGACCACGTCGGCGCCGGGCCGGGCGGCGTTCAGCCCCTCCAGATACAGGTCCCGCAGACGAGCGACGGCCTCGGGGGTCACGGCCTCGGGATAGGGCTCCAGCGTCCGCGCCAGCCCCGGGACCAGCCCCAGCTCCCCACCCGCCGTGACCCGGCTGTGTCCCGCCAGGATCTGCTCCGCCAGGGTCGAGCCCGACCGGAACATGCCGCAGATGAACACCGGCGCCTCGCCCGACCCCGGGCCCGGCGCCGCGGGCTCGGCGAAGACGGCGATCAGCCGGTCGATGAACCGCTCATGCCCCGCCCGGTCATAGACGGCCCCGTCCGGGTCCGCGGCCCGGCTGGCGGCGTTGGCGGCGGCGCAGGCTTCGAAGGCGGCGTCATACGCCTCGACCTGATCCAGCGCCTTGCCCAGGGCGAAGCCCAGTTCCGCCCGATCATCGGGATGCAGGTCCGGCCGGGCCAAAGCCCTGCGCAGACCCTGAATGACGGGATCGTCCGGACCCGACGGCCGCGCCAGCCCCGCCGACCGCGCCAGCGCCACGGGATGATCCGGCGCCACGGCCAGTGCCCGCGCATAGGCGTCGCGCGCCGCCTCCCGCCGCCCCATGTCCTCGTGCAGATTGCCCAGGTTCAGCAGCGCCGGCAGCCAGTCGGACCGGATCGCCAGCGCCGCCTCCAGATCCTTCAGCGCCAGATCGGGCCGGCCCAGGTCGTCGGCGTGGATCACGCCCCGGTTCAGCCACGCCTCCTCCGGCCCCGACACACCGCGCCGCAAGGCCTCGGCATAGGCCGCCAGCGCGGCCTCGAACCGCCCCGACCGGCGCTCCATCAGGGCCAGGTTGAACCAGCTGTCCGGCAGGTCGGGCCGCAGCGCCAGCAGCTGGCGATAGGCCGTCGCCGCCTCCGGGGCCCGCCCCGCCCCGCGCAGGCGCGAGGCGATGGCCATCAGGGCTTCGGCCGGGTCGATACTCATGACCGATCATCCCCGCGAAGGCGGGGACCCAGTGCTTTGGGCGATCGGCGCCAGACTGTTCTCACCGACGGCCATCCCATGCGGTCTGCCTCACGAAAGAACTGGGTCCCCGCCTTCGCGGGGATGCACGGAGAATGGATCAGTCCTCGCCGTACATGGCCAGCCACGGGTCCGTCGTCCCGGCCTCGACCTCGGCGACCTTGACCGCCGGCCAGCCGATCGAGTCATCGGCGGAGTCGCGCCAGGCCAGCACATACAGGTCGCGCAGCTCCGACGCCCCCGCCGCCAGCCGCGCCGTCGCGAAGGCCGCGCCGCGGGCGTCGCCCTCGCCGAAGCCGCCCGCCTTCTCCAGCACATAGAAGGGCCGGACCTCGGCCAGGGTGGTCTTCAGATAGGCCGGAACCCGCGCGCGCAGATCGAACCCGTCCAGCGTCGGCGCCGTCATGGCCGCCTCGACCGCGTCCAGCCGCGCCACCCGCCCGGTGAAGGCGCCCTCGAAGGCGCCGTGGGTCTGGCGCGAGGTGGTGAAGCCCTCGGGATTGGGAACGTCGCGCGACCAGCCATTGTAATGGATCGTGGTGTGGTGCGGCTGCGACCCGTCGCCGACATAGTGGCCCAGATAGCCCATGTCGCGCAGGATCAGGGCCTCGCGCCGCTGCCGGTCCTCGCGGTACCAGGCCCGCTTGCCGGGATCCCGTTCGCGCGCCTCGGCGGCGTTCAGCACCCGCCAGGTGGCGAAGTCGCGCACCAGCTGCTGATAGCCGTCCATGATGGCGTAGGGCAGCCAGCCGGCGTCATCGACGTCCATCCCCGCCGCCAGCAGCGCCGCGTCATATTCCGATTTCAGGCGCGGCAAGGCGTCGATCGACGGCCCGCTCGCATTCATGATCCGGCCGGCGTCATCCATGTCGATGAAGTGGGCGGTGTCGCGCTCGCGGTCATGCGGCTGGCCGCCGCCCTTGGTGCGGTCCGGCTCGCGCGACAGCTCCCCGACCTCGGCGGCCGCGCCCGGCGTGCGCAGGAAGGCCGGCATCTCGTCCGTCAGCCCACGCACGGCGGCGACGCCGATCAGCCGGTGGCCGGTATTGCCCCAGGCGTCGGCCTGCAGCGCGACCCCGCCGGCGGCGACAAGAACGAAGGCGGCGAGGACGAGACGCTTCATGGGGGGACTCCGGCGAATGACCCGCCCGCCTTAGCGTATCCCGAAGGCGGCCTCCACCCGCCCGATCCATGCGACGACGGCGGGATAGGCGGCCAGGTCGAAATCCCCCTCGTGCGCCACGCGCGTGTAGGCGACCAGGGCCAGGTCGGCCAGGCTCGGCCCATCCCCGACCAGCCATTCGCGGTCCGTCAGCGCCGCCTCCATCCGCGCCAGCGCCGCATGGCCGCGCTGCATCAGCCGCGGCTCGATCTCGTCCGCCCGCTTGCCGGCGAGGACCCGTTGAAACCGGACCACCGCGATATACGGCTCATGACTGTACTGTTCCCAGAACAGCCACTCGTACATCCGCGCGCGGTCGTAGGCGTCCGCGGGAATGAACGGCGTCCCCTCCCCGAAATAGCCGAGGATCGCATTGGACTGGGCGAGGGCCCGGCCGTCCGCCAGCACCACCGTCGGCGTCTGTCCGGCGGGGTTCAGGGCCAGGAATTCCGGGCTGCGCGTCACGCCGGACATGACATCGGTTTCGATCCATCGATAATCACGCCCCAGCCGGTCGAGCAACCACTTGACCTTCAAACAGTTTCCGGAGCGAATATCTCCGTAGACAGTAAGCATCGCACCCCAGCATAGTTTTTGTTGCTGACGAATACAGCTTACATCCTTCGTCCCGTTGACCAAACGAGATTCGAATTGACCATCACAAGCCCCACTTATCCACGGAAGAACCGGTCGCGATGTCGCAGCGCAGCATCGATGTCTGGTTTTCGCCGCATTTGGGAACGACAAGCCGGTCGTCGGACGCGTATGGGGCCGACGTTTCCGTGAGTCCGCCTCATGCTCGGCACAGCCGCTGCGTTCGCCCTGATCTGGGCGATGGCCTTCCCCGCACAGGGTGGAGAGCCGGTATCCTACGAAGCCGCGGTCGCAGCCGACCGGGTCGCCGTATCAACCGTTTCCCCTGACGAAGGTTCCGACAGCGGCGCCCTGAGCGCCGAACAGCAGGCCCTGATGGACGGCGACGCCGACTGGAGCGCCCGCGCCAATCTTTATCATGCCGGCGGCGGCGGAGCGACGGGGAACGACAGCCTCGGTTGCCGTCCGATCGCCATGCGCACGGTCGCTGTCGACCCCCGCTACATCCCCCGCCGCACCCGCCTGTTCATCCGCGAGACGGTCGGCATGCGCATGCCGGACGGCGCCATCCACGACGGCTACTGGTACGCCTCCGACACCGGCGGCGCGATCAAGGGCCAGAAGATCGACCTCTACACCGGCCACGGCCGCGGCTCGATGGCCCCGGCCATGCGCTTCAACCAGCGCCGCCTGACCATCGTCGACGCCGGCCGCTTCGACGGCTGCCCGCCCTCGTGGGACCGCCAGCCCAGCCAGACCACCCTGATGGCCTCGACCCCGACCCACGCCGGTTCGAACTAGAATTTCCTTCGGCCGCTGACGGTCTCGAAGAACATCCGCCAGTCGCCCATCAGGCTCCACAGCGGATATTTGAACGTCGCCGGCCGGTTCTTCTCGAAGAAGAAATGCCCCGTCCAGGCGAAGCCGTAGCCGACCAGCGGCATGGCCAGGAACCACCAGGCGCTGACCGTCAGCCCCAGCGCCAGCGCCCCGATCACCAGCCCCGACCCCACCACATGGATCCGCCGGCACGTCCGGTTCGAATGCTCGTGGATATAGTACGGATAGAACTGGCTGAACGAGGCGAACCGTTCGCCGGGCGCGGGCTGGCTGGTCATGGCGACAGCCTCTCCCCGCGCCGCGCCACGGTCAAGCCTCGGACCCCGCCGCCGGCTCGGGCCCCAGCACCCGCCGCAGCAGCGGCCAGATGTTGCTCAGGGCCGAGACGAAGCCCACCAGGCTGGACACCCACTGGAACGCCGTCCACATCCAGCCGAACAGGTCGCCGTCGCCGATCGCCTGGCTCAGCGGGAACAGCACCCGCGCCACCCCGATCTGGAACGCCGCATAGGCCTGGGAATATTCGATCGACCGGTCGGCGAGGAAGGCGATCGCCACCGCCGCCGACACCGGCGCCCACAGCAGCGGCAGGGCCAGCACCACGGCCAGCAGCCCCACCACCAGCTTGGTCCCCACCGTCTCGCCCGACAGCAGGCTGGCGACCACCCCGGCCCCCAGCCCCAGCGCCGCCGCCAGCATGAGCACCGGCAGCACCCCGTCGACCGCCGTCATCAGGTCGGTGAACCCCGTCCCGGCCAGGATCGCCGCCCCGGCCAGCAGGAAGCCCCCGACCCACAGGGCCGCATACTGGCCCAGGCGGCGCTTGAGATGCACGAGACTGAACATGGCGGCCATCCCCGCGGACGAGACCCCGAGGATGCCGCGCCCCGGGCCGGAAGTCCATTGACGGAACACGGGTCGGAGAGCGTCCGGGCGCGAGCCCCCGACCCCTTCGCCCCTCGCCGCGTCCGGTCTATCCTTCCGCCCGCGCCGCCCCGGCGCGCGGAGGATCGTCCATGCGCCCCCTCGCCCTCGCCGCCGCCCTGCTCGCCCTGGCCCCCGCCGCCCTGGCCCAGCCCGCGCCGGCGCAGCCCTCCGCCCCCGAGGGCCACCGCCTCGTCTGGGCCGACGAGTTCGACGCCGACGGCCCGCCCGACCCCGCCCGCTGGACCTTCGACACCAGCGCCAACCGCACCGGCTGGTACAACAACGAGGCCCAGTACTACGCCGACGCCCGCCCCGAAAACGCCCGCGTCGAGGCCGGCCGCCTGATCATCGAGGCCCGCCGCGAGCGCCTCGACCCCGCCGCCTTCCCCGACCACGGCGGCCAGGACTACACCTCCGCCCGCATGGTCAGCCGCGGCCCGGGGTGGACGTACGGCGTCTTCGAGGTCCGCGCCAAACTCCCGTGCGGACGCGGCTCATGGCCGGCTGTCTGGATGCTGCCGACCGCGCTCGAGGCCTGGCCCGAGGACGGCGAGATCGACATCATGGAGCACGTCGGCCACCGCCCCGGCGTGGTCCACGGCACGGTCCACACCGGCGCCTACAACCACGTCGCCAAGACCCAGCGCGGCGCCGGGATCCGGGTCCCCGACGCCTGCGACGCCTTCCACCGCTATCAGGTCCGCTGGACCCCCGACGCCATCGTCTTCGCCCTCGACGACGTCGAGTATTATCGCTTCGCCAACGAGCGCACGGGCAAGCCCGCCTGGCCCTTCGACCAGCCCTTCCAGCTGATCCTCAACATCGCCGTCGGCGGCGACTGGGGCGGCGAGGAAGGCGTGGACGACGGATCGTTCCCGCAGCGGATGGAGGTGGACTGGGTCCGGGTATGGCAGGCGGAATAAGCAATCCGGCCGACCACCCCGTCCCTTCTCCCCTCGGGGGAGAAGGTGGCCCAAAGGGCCGGATGAGGGGGCTGCCGGGCCCGGACTCGTGACAGCCGGTTCCCGCCATCAAGCCCCCTCATCCGAGCGGCTTCGCCGCCCACCTTCTCCCCCGAGGGGAGAAGGGTCGCGCGATACCACCACCCCTCGTCCACTCGAAAAAGTTGCGCTACGCTCCGGCCACGGAAGCGGGGGCCGACCATGGATGAAGCGCTGATCAATCGTCTCGGCGGAGACCGGATCACATCCCGCCAGATCGACGAGCTCGTGGGCCTCGCGCGCGGCGTCGCCGCCGACGGCGACCTCAACCAGGCCGAGGTCGAGTTTCTGCAGAAATGGCTGGCCGCCAATGTCGCCGTCAGCGAACAGCCCGTGATCCGCACCCTCTACAGCCGCATCAATGAGGTCCTGGCCGACGGCGTCCTCGACGCCGAAGAGAAGGCGACGCTGCTGGAGACCCTGAACAGCTTCTCCAGCCGCGATTTCGAACTGGGGGAGGTGCTGAAATCCTCCACCCTGCCACTCTGCGACCCCGCCCCGACGCTGTCGTTCCAAAGCCGGACCTACTGTTTCACCGGGACCTTCATCTACGGCCAGCGCAAACACTGCGAACAGGCCGTGACCCAGCGCGGCGGCCTCTGCGGCGGCCTCAGCCGCAAGACCGAGGTACTCGTGGTCGGTGCCTACGCCACCGAGTCGTGGAAACACTCGTCTTTCGGAAACAAGATATTGCAGGCCAGCGACTGGCGCGATCACGGGGCGCCGATCGCGATCGTGTCGGAGGAACACTGGACGCGGCATTTGTAAGGGGGGGCGTCGGCTTCGAACGCAAGGCGGTGGTTAGGAGCGTCCGCTTTCGGACGACATTACGCCGAACGCGATGCCGGTCCTGAAGCCAGCCAGTTCCCCGTCCACATTTGAGCCCAACGCTTTGTTAATCCGGTCGTTTAGTTCGACCCGACGAACGTCGAGAGCCTGCACCTTGTCGAACATGCCGTCGGGCATCTCAGTCACTTTGAATTCGGTCGAGACCATCACGAGCATCATCAGGGCGAAGACGACACAGTTGCCTACGTCGCTCATGTTCATTTGGGCCCATTGCTCGTCCTGTTCATCGAATAGCGATGTCATGCCCTTCCCCGCAGCGAAGGCCTCGTAGTTGAACAGGACAATGCTGTTCGCCACGTTGGCGTGAACCCAGCCCTGGTTGAGCAAATCCTTTCTCGCTTTGAGAGGAGCGGAGAGGAAGGAGTATTTCTCGCCCACCCATTTGTAGGACGCCTTGCTTATGTCGCCGGGCTTTGACAGGCGGCCCTCATCATCGATTTTCCACTTCGGCCCACCATCGGGATGAGCCGCGAGATATCCCATCAGGCACGTGCTTTCGATCAGCAGGCGAAGGTTGGAAGCCATCTCTACGCGATGGTTTCGAAGGCCCGACAGGAAGGCTAGGGCGGCAGATTTACGCACGCTGGCCAAGGCGCCGGCGAACAGGCCGCAGTCGTTACGAACATTCTGAAGAGGTATGCCGAACATGTTCACGGCCTCCTCCGCGAGAGCGAGATAGTCGCCGCCATGCTGCCGGGTCCAAGCCATTACGCCGGGTTCGAACGCGACTATGGCTTCGACGAGCGGAAGGTCAGTGTGAGCCGAAAGATCGTGGGCCTTGTCGGTCATTTCGAAGTCCGTCATCCGCCCAGATCGGCCACCTCTTGGAGAAGGTACACTGAGGCGGTCACTTCACAATCGAAGAGAACATCTGCTTCTTGCGTTTAACGCAGCCTGAACCGCGAAGCTCGGTAGGCGAGGCATCTATCTGAACGCTCTGAACAGGGCGCCAATGCCTTGCCAAATCGTCGCGCGAACTGCCGTATCAACGATCACGCTCGCAACTTGGGAGGAGCCCGCCGAGGGCCGGTGGACGCCCAGTATGGCTTCCAGTGCTTCCCGGTCGTTCTGTGCGAGCGCCATGTACTCGGCGTTGCGTATGACGACGCGCGTCATGATCCCGTCCTGCTCAGCCTGGGGAAGATGGGCTACTTGGGCCTGCAACTGCGCAATGAACTGCTCCCACCGAGCCTGAAATGTTCTTCGGTTGGAGATCCCGTTCACTAACAACTCTCGAAAAAAGACATCCTGTTGATCCTTGAGGTCGACGCTGGCGGGCGTTTCGAGGTTTGCGAGCCATGCGGTCGCTTCGCCTCGACCGCCGCCTGTGACCTTCAACTTCTCTCGTAGACCGTCGGGGTCGGTTCGCTCCCACTCAGCATACTCGCTTCGAAGGGCGCGCAGACTGCTTCGAAACGACGCCCCCCGATCGTGAGTGTAGTCCGCCGCCATCTCCTCAATGAGGGCCTCGAAGCGAAACACCGCCTCGCCAGCCATTTGGGGATTGACCCCGGCGAGCCGGATAAGGGTGCGCCAGTGACTTTCCACCATGTCGCGCAGCTCATCGCTCCCCGGCTCAAGATTTTCAGACATTCGCCCACGGCCTCCCTAATCGCGTCAGGGTGGCACGCGAACACGGTTCGCTCAATGCGCGGGCCGGACCAGCCGAAATCGTCGCGCTTGCATCGAGTGATGGTAGTCGGGACAGGAGTTCGGGTGTCGGCTTCGGGATAGCCAGCCGGTGACTGCCGCTAACGCAAAACGTCCCTCATTCCCCCGCCCCGCCCCAGGCCAGCGCACCATCCCAATCACCGACGGTTCCAGCGGCAGCAGCACCCCGGCCTCGTCCCAGTAATAACCGGCCCCTCCCCTCGGCCACGGCCCGGCCGTGCTCGCGGGCGGCGTCTCGGGGCCCAGTTGTTCGGCGCGCCAGTGGTGCATCATGGGGCCCAACCCCCTCGCCCGCTTCGCGGCGGGTGGCCCCCCTCACACCTCCTCCTCCCAGTCCATGCCGTGCTGCCGCCGCCCCTTGCACAGGCGCAAGTGTTGCTCCTGCATCCGGCCCGACGGACTGTTCGGCGATACGGCCGGCCACAGCCGCCCGTCCTCGTCCCGGTAGCGCGCCGCCCAGCCGCCCTCGACGCCGCGGACGAAGTCGCGCTCGGCCTGTTCGGGGCCCAGAACCCGGGCGCGCCAGCGCAGGGCCGAGGCGGCCCAGCGGTCGGCGATGTCATAGCCCCGGTCCCTCAGCAGGGCCTCGGCCATCTCGCGCCCGCGTTGCCCCCGGTAGTCCTCCAGCCGGCGGGTTTCAGCTTCGCCCCCTACTCCATCTCCCCCGGCTCCCGCGCCCGCAGCCTCCCATCCGCGTCCCAGTACCGGTCCGCCCACCCCTCTCCCTCGGCCGTGCGCCGGTCCGCCTCCGCCGCCTCGGCCCCATAGGTCGCGGCCCGCCAGCGCAGGGCGTAGCCGCCCCAGCGCACGCCGGGTCGGACGCCCTCGGCCAGCATGGTGTGGGCCAGTTCGGTGGCGCGGGCCTCGATGATCTGGCCGACCTTGAGGCGCACCGCCGCATTGTCTTCCTCCCAGGTCTCCATCGCCGCCGCCTCGCTCTCGGCCTCGCCCAGCCGGGCCAGGGCCTCCGCCGCCTTCAACTGGACCAGGGCCTCGGCGGCCCGGCCCGCGGCCAGCAGGGCGTCGGCGCGGGCCAGGGCGCGGCGCCGCACCGTGGGCGAGTCGATCCGCGACAACCCGTCGCCGGGGGCGGCGCCCTCCGGTCCCGGCTCAGCCCCGTCCGGCCGGTCGCGGTCGGGGTCGGCGGCGCCGACGGCCGCCATCCGCCCGCCCGGCAGGTCGCGGTCCGCGCGCTCGGCCTGATGCCGGCGCGACCAGCCTTCCAGCCGGCATTTCTTGCGCAGATTGGCCAGGCTGACGTCGAACCGCTGGACTACCGACGGCCCGCTCTCGCCGGCCTCATAGGCCTGCCGCACCCGCGCCCAGACCTCGGGGCCGCGATATTTTCTCAGACGGAAATGCTCCATGGCGACAGCCGACCACGGGCCTGCGTCAGAATCGGACGCAGGCGTATCCGTGATCTTCCAAATCGCGCCGGACGTCGTCGAAGTCGCGCTTTTTCCGTCGTCGAATTCCCACCCGGCCGAAGCCTGCCGACGCGAAGCGTCATTCCGTCCGACCTCGCGTTGGCGGCGGCTTGCCTAGGTTCTTCACAAAGGACACCAAGGGGCCACGAAGGACACGAAGTTCGCACCGGCCCCGTCGTGTCCTTTGTGAGTCCTTTGTGCCCTTGGTGATGAACCGGCTCGCGCTGACGCGCACGCCTCCGCCCGCCGCCGGCGCTCCCCGCCCCTACCGACAGAACCGCGTCTCCGTCGCCTCCAGATGCAGGTGATCGGCGTGGACCGCATTGTACTCGGGGCTCAGGGTCGTGCCGAAGATGCGGCAGGCGTCGTCGCGGATGCGGCGCAGGAAGCGCGCCTCGGGCCCGTCGCCGGTCCAGTCGGCCGCCACCGTGATCCGCCGCCCGTCGCGCAGCCGCACCCCGGCGAAGTCCAGCGCCGCCGCCTGGGCATGGGCGCTGACCCGGCCGCTGACCCCGCCGTTATTGACGTTGCGGCAGGCGTAGGCGCCCATGTGATCGATCTGGACCACGTCGGACCCCAGGATCTCGCGCGCCGCCGGCTCCACCGACTGCCGCCGCCAGACGCTCAGGGCCAGGGCCGTGCGGCAGGTCATCTCGACGTCGCCGGGGGCCATGCGCGCCACGGTCCCCATGTCCGGCCCCAGCACGCCCCCCGCGCTGAGGCCGCAGGTGGCCGTGGTCGACCGGTCGGGCGTGGGATGGAAGCTGACGCGCGCGGCCGTCAGCTGCGCCATGCATTGTTGCAGCCCGGCGCTCTCGCGGAGCACCGCCGCCTGCGTGCCGCCGCCGATCGGCTGATCGATCAGCGCCCCGACCAGCGGCGCCTCGGTCCGCGACGGCGCGGCCGGATAGCGGGCGGGGGCGGATCGCTCGGGCAGCATGGGGCTGCACCCGGCCAGCAACAGGGCCGTCGAGACGGCGGTGGCGATACGGCGGAACGCGGCAGACATGGACGGGAGGCTAGCTGATTCCCGGCGACGGAGCCTGGGGCGGGGTCGGAAGGTTCATCACAAAGAGCACGAAGAATACACAAAGGACACGAAGAGACCGAGGATGGGGCCCGATCGAGGTTTAACGCGGCCGTCCTCGACTTGCGGCTTCGCCGCCTTAAGGATCGACGCGGGTCCGGCTGTCTCAGCCACGCCGAACCCTTTGTGTTCTTTGTGTATTCTTCGTGCCCTTTGTGATGAACCAGCGCCCTTCGCCCCGGCAGGCGGCCAGAAAAAAGGGCGGCCCTTGCGAGCCGCCCCTCATCCCTCATCCCTCATCCCTGATCCCTCATCCCTAGCTGTCCAGGAAGCTCCGCAGCTTCCGCGACCGCGACGGATGCTTCAGCTTTCTCAGCGCCTTGGCCTCGATCTGCCGGATCCGCTCGCGGGTGACCGAGAACTGCTGGCCGACCTCTTCCAGCGTATGGTCGGTGTTCATGCCGATGCCGAAGCGCATGCGCAGCACCCGCTCCTCGCGCGGCGTCAGCGACGCCAGCACGCGGGTCGTGGTCTCGCGCAGGTTCGACTGGATGGCCGCGTCGATCGGCAGGATGGCGTTCTTGTCCTCGATGAAGTCGCCCAGATGGGAGTCCTCCTCGTCGCCGATGGGCGTTTCAAGGCTGATCGGCTCCTTGGCGATCTTGAGGACCTTGCGCACCTTCTCCAGCGGCATGGCCAGTTTTTCGGCCAGCTCTTCCGGGGTCGGCTCGCGGCCGATCTCGTGCAGCATCTGGCGGCTGGTGCGGACAATCTTGTTGATCGTCTCGATCATGTGCACCGGGATGCGGATGGTCCGCGCCTGGTCGGCGATCGAGCGGGTGATGGCCTGACGGATCCACCAGGTCGCATAGGTCGAGAACTTGTAGCCGCGGCGGTACTCGAACTTGTCGACCGCCTTCATCAGGCCGATGTTGCCTTCCTGAATGAGATCAAGGAATTGCAGGCCGCGGTTGGTGTATTTCTTGGCGATGGAGATGACCAGGCGCAGGTTGGCCTCGACCATTTCCTTCTTGGCCTGACGGGCCTCGCGCTCGCCCTTCTGCACCGTCTGGACGATGCGGCGGTAGTCGTCGATGGGCAGGCCGGCCTCGGTGGCCACGGCGGCGACGTCGCCGCGGATCTGGGCGATCTGGGCCTGTTCGTTGTCGCTGAACTTGGTCCAGCGGACGCCCATCTCCTTGACCCGGTCGGCCCAGGTCGGATCCAGCTCGGCGCCGAAATAGGACTTCAGGAACTCCGGACGCGAGATGCCGTAGCTGTCGGCCAGGCGCAGCAGCCGGCCTTCCAGACCCATCAGCCGCTTGTTGATGGCGTACAACTGCTCGACCAGCGCCTCGATGCGGTGGTTGTTCAGCTTCATCGTCTTCAGCCGGCCCGAGATGGTGGCCGTCAGCGTATCATAGGCCTTCTGGTCCTTGGCGCTGAGCGCCTCCCCCTTCAGCCGGCTCTCCACCAGCTTGTCCTGCAGCTTGCGGAAGCTCCCGAAGTCGCCGGCCACCGCGTCCAGCACCTCCATCACCCCATCCCGCAGCTCCGCCTCCAGCGCCGAGATCGACATCCCGCCGCCATCATCGAAGTCCTCGTCCTCCTCGTCGTCCTCCGCCTTCGGCTCGGCCCCCTCTTCGGGCGGGGCGGGCTCGACCACCGTCCCGGCGGGCGGCTGGTTGTGCGGCAGGGACGAGGGGTTCAGCACGCCGTACGTCGCATCCAGATCGATCACTTCGCGCAGCAGGATGCGGTTGTTGGCCAGTTCGTCGCGCCACACCATGATGGCCTCGAACGTCAGCGCGCTTTCGCACAGGCCCGAGATCATCGCATCCCGGCCCGCCTCGATCCGTTTCGCGATCGCGATCTCGCCCTCGCGGCTCAGCAACTCGACCGAGCCCATCTCGCGCAAATACATCCGTACCGGGTCGTCGGTGCGGTCATAGGCGGCCTTGGCCGGCGCCTCGGCGACATTCGTCTCCGCGCGCTCGACGACCTCGCCGCCCTCCTTCTCGGTGGTCTCGGCCGCGTCTTCCTCGGCCTCCACCACATTGACACCCATCTCGGACAGCATCGCCAGCGTGTCCTCGATCGCATCCGGCGTGACCTCTTCGGACGGCAGGACCTTGTTCAGATCCTCCATCGTCACATAGCCTTTCGCCTTGGCCTGCTTGATGAATTTCTTCACCCCGGCGTCGGTAAGGTCGAGCAGCGGACCGTCACTCTGGGCTTCGGTTTCCTGCGTCTCGGTCTGGGCGCTCATACGGTCTCTTCTCCGGGTGGAGCGGCTGATCAGGCCGTCCGCCAAATACAACGTGTGGCGGGTTCGTTGGTTACGAGCCCGCGCTGTCTTCCCAAATCTCTCCGGTTTTGATCGCGCGACGCAAAGCATCCCGCTCGGCTTTCAGCCGGCGAAACGCTTCGTCCTGGCCCGGCGTGCCTGCCGTCGAGCCTAGGGCATCCTCCAGCGCCGCCACGCGAATCAACGCGTCGAACGCCTGCGACCATCGGATCCGCGCCTCGCCGAGGGGCTTGTCTGTGGCCAGGAAGGGCGCGCCGGACTTTGCCGCCGCCTTCTCGACCTCGTGCATCAAAACGCTATGACCCGATTGCGCCAGATGGCGTCGGAGGGCAGCGGAGTCAAGGTCCTGACCCGAGAAGCGCAGGCGAACCATCTCCTGCGCCAGTCCGTCCAGGGCCGGATCGCCGAAGCCGTGGGCGGAGATGGCTTCAAGATGCGCGTCCATCCGCTCGGGATCGTCCACCGCGCCATGGGCCAGGGCGGCTGCGACCGGCTCGATCGACCGGAACAGCGACTGCATCGCCTGCGCCCCTTCCGCCGTCTGGCCCAGCTTGGGCGGCGGGCCCGGACGCCAGCGCCCGCCAGCCGCCTGGGCAGGCTGGTTCACCGGCGCCCGGCGCGCCGGAAACAGGGCGTCGAAGCGGTCGAACAGGTCGCGGCGATACTGTTCGGCCAGGTCCTTGTCCTGAATGGCCGAAGCGGCCTGACGCAGGCGACCTTTGAGACCCGCACGGCGTTCGGGGCTGTCCAGCGGCTCGACCTCGGCCTCCTTGCCGAACAACACCTCGGCGAACGGCCGAGTCGCCGCCAGGGCCTGGCGCAGCGCCGGCGCCCCCTTGTCGCGCAAGATATCGTCCGGGTCCTGACCGCCCTCCAGCAGGGCGAAGCGGAATGAGCGGCCCGACTTCAGCTGAGGCAGAGCCCTCTCGATAGCGCGATACGCCGCCCGGCGTCCGGCGGCGTCGCCGTCGAAGCACAGCACCGGCTCGTGCGACACGCGCCATAGCCGCTCCATCTGCTCTTCGGTCAGGGCGGTGCCCATGGGGGCCACGGCGGGGATGCCGGCGCGGTGGCAGGCGATCACGTCCATATAGCCCTCGACCACCACGATGGCCTGATCAGACTTCGACTCGGCGCCGAGGATGCGCCGCGCCTCCGGCAGGCCGTACAGGGTCGCACCCTTGTGGAAGAGCGGGCTCTCCGGGCCGTTCAGATATTTGGCGCGGTCGTCGGGGTTCATCGCCCGGCCGCCGAAGCTGACGATCCGCCCCCGGGCGTCGAGGATCGGGAACATCAGCCGTTCGCGGAACCGGTCGTAGGGCGCGCCGCCTCCTTCCGGCGCGATCAGCATGCCGGCCTCGACCAGATCCCCGGGCCGGGCGCCGCGCTGGATGAGCGCGTTCTTCAGCCCCTCGCGGTCGTTGGGCGCGTAGCCCAGGCCGAAGCGCTCCCATTGGTCCTCGGGCAAGCCGCGCTTCTCGAGGTATTCTCGCGCGGCCTTGCCAGGCGAGCGGCGCAGATTGGCGGCGAACCATTTCTGGGCCAGATCCATCCAGTCGGTCAGGCCCTGCTTCCTGGCCTCGCGCTCGGCTGCCTGGGGGTCCTCGGCCGGCAGGGCCATACCCGCCTCGCCGGCCAGCCGCTGCACCGCCTCGACGAAGGACAGCCGCTCGGTCTCCTGCAGGAAGGATATGACGTCGCCGTGCTTGCCGGACGAGAAGTCGTGGAAGAAGCCCTTGTCGTCATTGACGAAAAAGGACGGCGACTTCTCCTTGGTGAAAGGCGACAGGCCGACGTATTCGCGCCCCTGACGCTTGAGCTTCACCGTCCGTCCGATGATGTCGGACGGCCGAAGGCGGGCCTTCAGTTCTTCAAGGAAGCGGTCGTCGAAGCGCACGTCCGCCTTATAGCGCGCGACTCACCGCTTTGGGGGCCTTTACCTTTCATTAACCAGAATGGCCAAAGCGCGGCGATAAGCGCCTGAATATGCGCGCATTTTTTCGATTATAACGGAACAGTCCACAGACCTGTGGATTAACCATGCGACCGTTCGTGAAGATGGGCGGGTCTGGATGGGGGCGCGGCGAAGACCGTGGCTCCGCCCGAGAATGAGAAAGACTCCCATGTTTATGAGCATCGCCCGCCCGGCGGTGGAGCCTCAAGGTCCCGACACAGTCGCTGTCCCCGGTTCGCCCGCCATCAACGACCTGTCCCCTCGCGCCCTGCACGCCAGGCTGCTGGAGAACGCCGCCCTGAGGCGTATGCGCGGGGCCGAACGGCTGCGCTCGAACCGGCTGGAGGACGCCGACTACTGGCTGCATGCCGCCCCTGTCGCCGTGCGCAAGGCCAGCGCCCTGCGCGAAGAGAAGAGTTTCGCGCCTCTCCCCTGACGTCACCCCGCGGCCATCGCTCGCCCGGGGCGATACCGACCGGCGCGACGCCGGATCGAAATCAGCCTCGCATCGAGTCCGCGAAGCGCTGGAACAGGTACAGGCTGTCCGTCGGCCCGGGCGACGCCTCCGGATGGTGCTGGACGCTGAACACCGGGCGATCTGTCAGCGCGATGCCGCAGTTGGTGCCGTCGAACAGGCTGACATGCGTCTCGGTCACCGCGTCGGGCAGGCTGTCGCGGTCGACGGTGAAACCGTGGTTCATCGACACGATCTCGACCTTGCCCGTGGTCAGATCCTTCACCGGATGGTTGGCCCCGTGGTGGCCCTGATCCATCTTGATGGTCTTCGCGCCCAGGGCGAGGGCCAGCATCTGGTGGCCCAGGCAGATGCCGAACAGGGGCGTGCCGCTTTCGACCAGCTTCCTGATCTCGGGCACCGCATAGACGCCCGTCGCCGCCGGATCGCCTGGACCGTTGGACAGGACCACGCCGTCGGGCTTGCGGGCCAGAATCTCCTCGGCCGTCGTCGTCGCCGGGACTACGGTGATCTTCGCGCCGGTCGAGGCCAGGGCCCGCAGGATGTTGCGCTTCACCCCGTAGTCGACGACCACCACCGACTTGTCAGCGGCGTGGACGCGCGGATGACCTTCGGGCCAATCCCACAATCCCTCGTCCCAGTCGAACGCCTGTAGCGTCGAGGCGGGTCTGGCGAGGTCGAGGCCGACCAGGCCCGTCCAGGCCCTGGCCTGCGCGACCAGGGCGTCGAGGTCGAAATTGCCGTCCGGATCGTGAGCGATCACCGCATGCGGCGCGCCGCCGTCGCGGATCCTGGCGGTCAGGGCGCGGGTGTCGACGCCGGCCAGGCCGACTACGCCGCGCCGCTTCATCCAGTCGTCGAACGAACTGTCAGCCCGCCAGTTGGCGGGATCGGTCGGGACATCGCGGAACACGGCGCCGCGCGCCGATGTGTCGGAGCCGCCGCCGATCTGTTCGAGATCCTCGACGTTCGTCCCGGCGTTGCCGATATGGGGGAAGGTGAAGACCAGGATCTGGCTCATGTACGACGGGTCGGTCAGGATCTCCTGATAGCCCGTCATGGCCGTGTTGAAGACGACCTCGCCGAGGGCGGAGCCGGCGGCGCCGCAGCCGAGGCCTTGCAGGATGGTTCCGTCCGCGAGCGCGAGCACGCCGGTGACGCCGGGAAGAAGCTGGGTGGTCATGGCAGGCTCCCTAGCACCGAATCCCGGCGAGCAAACGGCGGCGTTGCTAAAGAGGCGTCGCCCCGGGGTCAACGGGCGCCGCCGACTTGCGCAGAAAGGCGAACCACGCCGCAGTGGTCACGACGAAGAAGATCGCTGTCGGCAGGATGTAACCCGGCGCCGCCGCGACCACCGCCGCCGAGGTGAACAGCAGCCCCAGCGCCGCCACGCCCCGCGCCCGCGTCCAGCGCGCCAGCCGGAACAGCGAGGCGGAACAAAGGCCGTAAACGACCAGGCTCAACACCGAAGTGACGCCGATCAGCATGCCGAACTGACCGCCCAGCGTCGGCTGCCCCGAAATCACCGCCACCACGCTCATGATCGCCCCGCCCAGAAGCGGATTGGCGATCGGCGTCTGCTCCCCGGCTCCGAAGCCCGACGGCAGATACCCCCGCCGCGCCGCCGCTCGCGCGGTTTCGCCGCCCAGCATGACCCAGCCGCTCAGGGTGCCGACCGCCTTGACCACCGCCGCGGCCGCGACCGCAGCCCCGATGGAGGCCCCGAACACCTGCGCCGTCAGATCGGCGTAGGGGCTTGAGGACTGGGCCAGAACGCCGGCCGGAATGACGCCGAACACAGCCACACTGGCCGCGACATAGACCACAGAGGCCAGCAGGACGCCGGCGATCGACGCCCGGCCGACGTCCCGCGCCGGATTCCGGACCCGCGCCGACAGGACCGCGGCGCTCTCGACCCCGAGGAATGCCCAGAAGATCACCGCCAGCGAGGCAGGCACGCTTTCAGCGAGGCTGTTCCCGGAGGGGCTCCACGATGCGGCGAAGGTGTTCCCGTCGAAAGCCATGACCCCTGCGGCCACCGCGATGACGATGGGAACCAGGCCGATGGCCAGCGCCATGGCCGCAAACCGCGAGGCCGTTCGCGCGCCGAGGATGTATGCGCCGGTCGTCAGCCAGATCAGGCCCAGATTGCAGAAGGTCGCCGCCACCGGCTCCTTCAGGATCGGGAAGAAGAACCCGAGGTAGCCCGTCGCGGCGACGGCGATGGCGACATTGCCGACCAGACAGGCGGTCCAGAAGGCGAGCGCCGTCTGGAAGCCGAAGAAGCGGCCCAGGCCCCGCTCGGCGAAACCCGACAGGCCGTCGGCGTCAGGCTGCAGGCGTCCCAATGCGGCGAACACCAGCGCCAGCGTCACGGCCCCGACGCCGGCGACCGCCCACCCCACCACGCTGGATGAACCGACCGGCGCCAGGGTCGCGGGCAACAGATAGACCCCCGAGCCGATCATATTGCCGGCCACGACCAGGGCGGCGAGACCCCAGCCCAGCTTGTTCCGGTCTTCGATCGGCGCGTGCGTCATGGATGAACCTTTGCGATCCGCGCCTGGAACCAGGCCACGGCGGCCTCATGGCGCGGGCTGAGCACGCCGCGGTCATAGGCCCCGGCCGACAGATTGGCCTGCACCGCCTCGCAGATGGAGGCGTCCTCGGCCGTCAGGCGATCCGAGGCCTGCAGCGCATCGCCGATGGCCGCCTCGCCGCCGTCGTTGAGGAACAGATAGTCCAGCCGCGTCCGTCCCGGCCCGACCGGCGTCATCCGCTCGATCATGGCGCCGTCGCGATAGACGTTGATCCCAAGGTTCGGCCACAGCCAGCCCCAGACGCCGGCCTGCGGTCCGTCGTTGACGCCGACGGCCTCCTGCACGACCAGATCGCCCTCGACCCGGATGCGGTATTCGGCCGAGCCCAGCTCGTCAGCCAGCACCGGATGGACGGAGCCGATATGGTAGCCCTCCAGATAGTTCTCGGCGTAGGTCTTCCAGTCGCAGGCCAGATCGTGGCTTCGACGCAGGGCCGGCGCGGCGAGAGCCAGACCGCGCTCGGCCAGCAGGGCCTCCAGCGGCGCGACGAGATCGGTCAACGGTGCGGCGTCCTGATCCAGGGTGGCGAACGCGAGCCCCCGCCATGTCTCCAGCCGGAGCGCCAGAAGGCCGAATTCGCGCGGGTCGAACCCATCCGCCGCGCCGAAGCCGACGGCGGACCGCAGACGGCCGTCGAGGGCGTAGCGCCAGCCGTGGTATCCGCAGACCAGCTCGCCCTCGCAGTGTCCGCGCTGGCCCATCACCAGCGGTCCTGCCCGGTGACGGCAGACATTGTGGAAGGCGCGCAGCACCCCGTCCTTGCCGCGCACGGCCAGCAGGCGATGGCCGGCCAGGTCGGACGCGATCCAGTCGCCGGGCGCTGGCGCCTCGGCCTCATGGCCCAGAAACAGCCAGGCGCGCCCGAACACCCCGGAACGCTCGCGCGCCCATGCGTCGGGACAGCCGTAGAGTCGGGCGGGAAGCGTGGCCTGCATCGTCGGGATCAAGGCCCCGGCGCGACGGCGTCGTCAACCGACTCTAGACAGTGATCACCTCCATGCCGGCGAACACGGCATGGGTCGCGCCCGCGGCCTGGGCGGCCAGGCCCCGGTCGGGTCGCAGGTTCAACAGCATGACCTGGCTGCAGGTCTGGCGCGCGGCGGAGATCAGATCCTGGGCCGCCTGCCACTCGCGCGCGCCTTCATGGGCGACGCCGGCGAAATCGATGGCCAGGCACCGGGCGCGCACGCCCGCCATCCGGCGCACAAGGCCGGCGTCGGGCGCGATATGCAGGATCACGCCCAGCGCCTCGGTTTCGAAATGGGAGATGGATTCATCGACCATCTCGGGCGCCGCCTGCTCAAGGCCGCCCATTACCTCGACCAGAAGGTTCCCGGGCGCCGAGCCGTGTTGAAGTTCGGTGCAGAGCAAGGCGAACCGCCCCCCGCTTGAAGCCACGGTGCGCCAGAAGGCCGGCAACACCCCCGTGTCGTCGGGACCGAGACGCAGGAGGTCCAGGCCATGATTCAGGGTCTGAAGATCGATGCGCTTCAGGTCAGCCGGCTCCAGGGTCCGGCGGCCGAGGGCGGCCAGGGCGGACTCGCCGCCCCGGTGCCGGACGATGCGGCGAATGCGGCGGCTGACCGGCGTCGACCGGTCCAGATCAAAGACCGGTTGCGCGGCCAGGGTCACGGTCAATTCACGTCCGGCGCGGGTCACCAGGCTGAAGGTCAGGCTTTCATAGGGCGCGGCGTAGGCGCGGCGCTCGCCGAGAGATGTGTAGGAGCTTTCGCCCGCGGGGTTCCCCCCAGGATCATCGCCCGTCGGATACGCTGGAACTTGTGTCATGACCGCCCCCTTCGGATGGCCGGTGAAGTTCCCCCAGAGTCGTGACGATAACCGTGAACCCAAGAACGTAACCCTGCCAAACGTAGTCAAAAATCGTTGACCATGATGGACGCCTCCCGGCGCTCCGCCCCCTCCCCCGAGCGCCATCGTGGTGATAGGGAGCGGCATGAACATCACCACGGTCGGCCTCGATGCCGACGACACCCTCTGGCACAACGAAACCATCTTCCGGCTGACGCACGACCGGTTCGTCGCCCTGCTGGCCGATCACGCCGAGCGTCCGGAGCTGGAAGCGCGGCTGGCCGAAACCGAGAGGCGGAATCTCCGGCTCTACGGCTACGGCGTGAAGGGCTTCACCCTGTCGATGATCGAGACGGCCATGGAGCTGACGGGGGGCGAGGCTCCGGCCTCGGTGGTGCGCGAAATTCTCGCCGCGGGACGCGAAATGCTGGCCCATCCGGTCGAGACCCTGCCCGGCGTCGATGAGGCGCTGGCTGCGCTGTCGGAATCATATCGTCTGGTGCTGGTCACCAAAGGCGACCTGCTGGACCAGGAACGCAAGCTCGCCGCCTCGGGGCTGGGCGACCTCTTCGCCGCGGTCGAAATCGTATCGGAGAAGGACCGCCGGACCTACGACCGCGTCTTCGCCCGTCACGGCACCGGCGCCCATGAAGCCGTGATGGCCGGCAATTCGATGAAGTCGGACGTCTTGCCTGCACTGGCGGCGGGGGCATGGGCGGTTCACATTCCCTACGCCATCACCTGGGCCCACGAAGTCGCCGAGGCGCCGGCGGCGCACCCCCGCTTCGGGGGGTTGGACAGCATCAGCGAACTGCCGGACTGGATTGCCTCAAACCGCTAACGTTGTTCGGATAACATTGTATTTGTGAACGCTGAATCGGCCTTGCATTTGCATGTTTCAGATTCGAAACATTTATATCAATAACGGCGGAATATAAGCATTTCTGTTACTGTCCAGCTTGACCGGACACATGTGTGGTGAGTTTGTGACCGTCGTCGCGCCAAGGGAAACCAGCGCCCGTCTTCTCAAACTCACCCCCGAGATTTAATATATGACTGTTATTCGTAATCGACTCCTGGCTTCGACGGTGCTCGCCGGCGTGATGGCGATGTCCGCCGCCCCCGCTTGGGCGCAGACCGTCCCCGCCACGCCGCAGGACGCCAGCCCGCTGTCGGGCGTCACCGTGACCCAGGCGCAGGATGACGACGCCTCCCAGCTGGACGAGGTTGTGGTCACCGGTTCGCGCATCCGTCGCGACCCGGTCAACGCGCCGACGCCGCTGATCCAGGTTTCGCGCGAAGAACTGCTGACGACCGGCCAGTCGACGGTCATCGACTATCTCGCCACAATTCCGGCCCTGGCCAACTCGCAGGTCCCGTCGGACGTCACAGGCGTCCTCGGCATCGGCGGCCTTTCCTTCGCCAACCTGCGCTCGCTGGGCGCCGGCCGCACCCTGACCCTCGTCGACGGTCGCCGTCACGTCGGCTCGGCCGGCGGTTCGCTGGCGGTGGATGTCGACACCATCCCGCGTCTGCTGATCCAGGACGTCGAGATCATCACCGGCGGCGCTTCGTCGGTCTACGGCGCCGACGCCGTCTCGGGCGTGCTGAACTTCGTGCTGCGCAAGGATTTCGAAGGTCTCGAGATCGACGCCAACTACGGTATGATCAACCAGGACGGCGAAGCCTCCAAGCGCATCTCCGCCCTGCTCGGCGGCAACTTCTTCGACGACCGTCTGAACCTGTACGCCTTCGCGGAGTATGAGCAGCTCGACGCCGTCAACTCGCTGGACATCGACTGGCTGCGCAACTCCACCGGCCTGATCGGCGTCGACGCCGACCCGGCCGCCGCTCGCATTGACGGTGAGTTCGATAACCAGCTCTACCGCGGTTACGTCACCCTGCAGCGCCCGCGCTGGGGCCAGACGACCCTGGCCAACAACCAGCAAGCCAGCGCCCTCAACGACCCCGACGTGCCGTACCAGAACTGCGGCCTTACGGTCAGCGGTCTGACAAGCTCGATCTGCTATTCGGTCCAGCCCGGAAAGACCTTCGTGTTTGACGGCGCAACCGCTCGCGCGGCCGACTTCGGCACCCGCATCGGCGCCACCGGCGCAAACCGTCCGAACAACATCGGCGGCGACGGCGACAACCCCGCCACCTTCAGCACCATCACCCGCGTGCCGGAGTCGGAGTCGCAGCGTTACCAGGTCGGCGCCAACTTCCGCCTGACGGACAACGTCCGCGCCTTCGCCGAAGCCAAATATGTGACGGAAGACACCAGCTTCTCGTCGCAGCCGGACTTCTATGACTTCATCATCCGCGACGGCGTCGTCAGCAGCGCTGAAGTCCAGCCGGCCTACGCGTTCAACGTCTTCGGCGTGAACCTGTCGGACAACGCCTATCTGCCGTCCAACCTGCGCACCGCGATCCAGACCAACACCATCACGGTCTACGCACCGCCGACCGCCGGCTCGCCCAGCGCCACGACCGCCGTCGTGGCCGCGCCCTATGCCCGTCACACCCTGTTCGGCGAAGACCGCAACCAGATCAGCAACCGTGAACTACAGCGCTACGTGGTCGGCTTCGAGGGCGACTTCGAACAGATCGCCTTCGTCAAGAACATCGACTGGAGCCTGTCCTATACCTACGGTCAGGTCGATGTGACCGAAACGGAAACCGGCACGGACGCCCTGCGCGTCAAGCTGGCCTCCGACGCCGTCCGCGACACGGCCGGCGTTCTGGGCACCCCCGACGCGATCGTCTGCCGCTCGCGGCTGATCGCCGCCCAGGGGGGCATCGTCGATGACTACTTCTTCGGCAACGCCGATCTGCGCGACGGCCAGGTGGGCGCCGACGCAGTCGCCGCCTGCCAGCCGCTGAACATCTTTGGCCAGGGCAACCAGAGCCAGGCGGCGCGCGACTACATCAACGCCGAGGTCACCTACACCGAGCGTAACGAGCAGGAAGACGCCATCGCGACCGTCGCCGGTCAGCTGTGGGACTTCTGGGGCGCCGGTCCGATCGGCGTGGCCCTCGGCTACGAGCACCGTCGTGAATACACCGAGGCTGTCGGCCGCGACGCCGGCGCCGCCGGTCGCGTCCTCTTCCTCAACGGCGGTCCGGACTTCCCGGGCGCCGAGTACACCAGCGACGAAGGCTTCGCCGAACTGTCGCTGCCGCTGTTCCGCGACAGCTGGCTGGGAGAGTACGCCGAACTGAGCGGTTCCTACCGCTACTTCGACTACAGCACGGCCGGCACCGGCGACGTCTACGGCGTGAACCTGATCTATCGTCCGATCCAGGACATCACGTTCAAGACCAGCTACAACACCTCGTTCCGTGCGCCTGACCTGGGCGAGAATTTCTCGCCGCTGGGCGAGACGTTCGCCAACGGCTTCGTCGATCCCTGCGCCACGGCGAACATCATCGTGCAGACGGCGGAAATCCGGGCCAACCGGGTCACCAACTGCACCGCGCTCGCGGCGCAGCAGGGGCGGACATTCGACTTCAACGGCGCCACCGCCACCAACGTCGACGACTTCAACCCGGTCTATACGGGCGGCGTCTCCGGCGTGACCGGCGGCAACCCGTTCCTGACGCCGGAACAGTCGGAGTCCTTCACCTTCTCGGCGGTGCTGCAGCCCCGGTTCATCCCGAACTTCAGCCTGGTTCTGGACTACTACGAGATCGAGATCACCGACGTGATCGCCTTCATCTCGGCCCAGACCGCAGCCAACAACTGCGTCAACGGCAACTCCCTGAACGCTTCGGCCTGCTCGGTGATCTTCCGTAACAACCCGGGCATCCCGTTCGGCCTCGGCGCTCCGGCGAACGATCCGATCGGCGGCTTCATCGAAGGCGCCGGCAACTACGCCGCGCTGACCACCCGTGGTCTCGATTTCACGGCCCGCTACGGCTACGACTTCGAAGAGATGATGGGCCGCAACTGGGGCCGTCTGGACTACAAGATCGCCGGTTCCTGGTTGATCGAGCAGGAGAATTTCCTCGATCCCGCCAACCCGTCGAACTTCACCACCGACCGCGGCAACCTGTACTATCCGAACGTCCGCTTCACCTCGTCGCTCACCTACACGCCGAACGACGTGTGGAGCGTGAACTGGACGGCGGACTGGCAGTCGGCCAACAACATCGCGCGCAACCGCGATCAGGTCGTCAACCTCGAGAACCGTGAAAGCCAGTACTACGACACCGGCAACTTCACCCGCCACGACTTCACGGTCCGCTATAACGTCAACGACACCCTGTCGATGCGTGCGGGCGTCGTGAACGCCTTCGATGCGGAACAGTCGCCGGCCCTGGGCCAGACCCTGTATTCGAACTTCGACCCCTACGGCCGTCGCTTCTTCATCGGCCTGAACTACCGCCCGTTCTAGAAACGGTCCGGAACAAGACCAAGGGGGCGGCTCGCAGGAGCCGCCCCCTTTTTCATGTCCGAAGGACCTGCGGCCTTGCCACCGCCGCCCCCCGTCTTTAGACGGGCCGCTTGACCGACAACCCGACCGGCCACGCGCGGCGATATCGCCGTTCGCGCAGCCGCGCGCGCAAGGAGCCCGCCCCGTGTCCGACTCCGCCGTCCCCCACGAAGACCGCGACGCCATGGTGCGCGCGTCTCTGGCGGCGCATGGCGACAGCGGGATCACGCCGCGGCACACGCTGTTTTACTTCTACGGGGACGGGGATCACGACGACCTGAATGAGGTCGCGCGGCGCGCCGGTTTCCTGACCCGGGGTCAGGACGACGCCACCATCCTTGAAACGACAATGGCCGTGGACGAGGCGTCCTTCGCCCCCGTCTCCGCCATGATGCAATCCTGGGCCGCGGCCTTCCAGCTGGACTACGACGGCTGGGAATGCGCGGTCGTGACGAACTGAAAGCGCCGTAAAAACAATGCCCAAGCGCACGGATATCCAATCCATCCTGATCATTGGGGCGGGCCCCATTGTGATCGGACAGGCGTGCGAGTTCGACTATTCCGGCGTCCAGGCGTGCAAGGCCCTGAAGGCCGAGGGATATAGGGTCATCCTGGTCAATTCCAACCCGGCCACGATCATGACCGACCCGGAGGTGGCCGACGCCACCTATATCGAGCCGATCACGCCGGAGTTCGTCGAGCGCATCATCGCAAAGGAGCGGCCCGACGCCCTGCTGCCGACCATGGGCGGGCAGACGGCGCTGAACACGGCGCTGGCGCTGGACGCCTCGGGCGCGCTGAAGAAGTGGGGCGTGGAGATGATCGGGGCCAAGGCCGACGTCATCGACAAGGCCGAGGACCGGCAGAAATTCCGCGACGCCATGGACAAGCTGGGGCTGGAAAGCCCGCGCTCCAAGGCCATCCACCACATCGACGAGGCCGAGGACGCCCTCGCCTTCGTCGGCCTGCCCGCCATCGTCCGCCCGTCGTTCACGCTGGCCGGCACCGGCGGCGGCATCGCCTACAATGTCGAGGAATACCGCGAGATCGTCGAACGCGGCCTGGACCTGTCGCCGACCACCGAGGTGCTGGTCGAGGAAAGCGTCCTGGGCTGGAAGGAGTATGAGATGGAGGTCGTCCGCGACAAGGCGGACAACTGCATCATCATCTGCTCCATCGAGAACATCGACCCGATGGGGGTGCACACCGGCGACTCGATCACCGTCGCCCCCGCCCTGACGCTGACCGACAAGGAATATCAGCGGATGCGCACGGGCTCGATCAACGTCCTGCGCGAGATCGGGGTCGAGACCGGCGGATCCAACGTGCAGTGGGCCATCAATCCCGCAGACGGCCGCATGGTCGTGATCGAGATGAACCCGCGCGTGTCGCGGTCCTCGGCCCTGGCCTCCAAGGCCACCGGCTTCCCGATCGCCAAGGTCGCCGCGCGGCTGGCCGTCGGATACACGCTGGACGAACTGACCAACGACATCACCATGGTCACGCCCGCCTCGTTCGAGCCGAGCATCGACTATGTCGTCACCAAGATCCCGCGCTTCGCCTTCGAGAAATACCCCGGCGCCGAGGCGACCCTGTCGACCTCGATGAAGTCGGTGGGCGAGGTCATGGCCATCGGCCGGACCTTCCAGGAGTCGATGCAGAAGGCCCTGCGCGGCCTCGAGACCGGCCTGACCGGCTTCAACGAGATCGAGATCGACGGGGTGGTCGACGTCGAGGACGAAGCCTCCGCGCGCGCCGCCGTGGTGCGGGCGCTGGGCCAGCCGACGCCGGACCGCATCCTCGTCATCGCCCAGGCCTTCCGCCACGGCCTGAGCGTGGAAGAGGTCAACGCCGCCTGCTCCTACGAACCCTGGTTCCTGCGCCAGATCGCCGACATCGTGCGCACCGAGGGCCACATCCGGGTCCAGGGCCTGCCGACCGACGCGACCGACTTCCGCAAGCTGAAGTCCAAGGGCTTCTCCGACGCCCGCCTCGCCCAGCTGACCGACCAGACCGAGAAGGCGGTCCGCGCCGCCCGCCGCGGCCTGAACGTCCGCCCTGTCTTCAAGCGCATCGACACCTGCGCCGCCGAATTCGCCTCGGCCACGGCCTATATGTATTCGACCTATGAGACCGGCGCCCTCGGCCAGGTTCCGCAGTGCGAGTCCAACCCGACCGACCGCAAGAAGGCGATCATCCTCGGCGGCGGGCCGAACCGGATCGGGCAAGGCATCGAGTTCGATTACTGCTGCTGTCACGCGGCCTTCGCCTTCGCCGACATCGGCGTCGAGTCGATCATGGTCAACTGCAACCCCGAGACCGTCTCGACCGACTACGACACCTCCGACCGGCTGTATTTCGAGCCGCTGACGGCCGAGGACGTGCTGGAGCTGATCGACGTCGAGCGGTCGAACGGAAACCTGATCGGCGTGGTCGTCCAGTTCGGCGGCCAGACGCCGCTGAAGCTGGCCCATGCGCTGCAGGAGGACGGGGTGCCGATCCTGGGCACCAGCGTCGACTCCATCGACCTGGCCGAGGACCGCGAGCGGTTCCAGGTCATGCTGCACGACATCGGCCTGATGCAGCCGCCCAACGGCCTGGCGCGCAGCGCCGAGGAGGCCGCGCAGAAGGCGGACGAGGTCGGCTATCCCGTCGTCCTGCGCCCCTCCTATGTGCTGGGCGGACGCGGCATGGTCATCGTCCACGACCGTGAACAGCTGGACCGCTATGTCGGCGAGGCCATGCGGGTGTCGGGCGACGATCCCGTGCTGATCGACCACTATCTGAACCGCGCCACCGAGGTCGACGTCGACGCCCTGTGCGACGACGAGACGGTGTTCGTGGCCGGCGTGCTGGAGCATATCGAGGAGGCCGGGGTCCATTCGGGCGACAGCGCCTGCTCGATGCCGCCCTTCTCGCTGTCGGACGAAATCGTCGCCGAGCTGAAGCGCCAGACCGAGGCCATGGCCCGCGCCCTGAAGGTGCGCGGCCTGATGAACGTCCAGTTCGCCATCGAGGAGCCGCACAGCGCCGCGCCGCGCATCTTCGTGCTGGAGGTCAATCCGCGCGCCTCACGCACCGTGCCGTTCGTGGCCAAGACCATCGGCCAGCCGGTCGCCGCCATCGCCGCCAAGGTCATGGCGGGCGTGCCGCTGAAGTCCTTCGGCCTGAAGGACCGTCCCTACGACCATATCGCGGTCAAGGAAGCGGTCTTCCCCTTCGCCCGCTTCGCCGGGGTCGACACCATCCTGGGCCCCGAGATGCGCTCGACCGGCGAGGTCATGGGGCTGGACTGGAAGCGTGAGGGCGAGGCCGACATGGCGCCTGCGTTCGCCCGCGCCTTCGCCAAGAGCCAGATCGGCGGCGGCACCACCCTGCCCGTTTCCGGCTGCGCCTTCGTCAGCGTCAAGGACGGCGACAAGCCCTTCATCGTCGAGGCTGTGAAGACCCTGCTGGCGGAAGGATTCTCCATTGTCGCCACCGGCGGGACGCATACCTATCTGACCGAACAGGGCCTGCCCGTCGGCCATGTGAAGAAGGTTCTCGAGGGCCGGCCCAACATCGTCGACGCGATGAAGAACGGCGAGGTCCAGCTGGTCTTCAACACCACCGAGGGCAAGCAGGCGCTGCTGGACAGCTTCAGCCTGCGTCGCACGGCCCTGATGATGAAGATGCCCTATTACACGACGACCGCGGGGGCGCTGGCGGCGGCGCAGGCCATCGGGGCGATCAAGGCCGGCGAACTGGATGTGCGGCCGATCCAGGACTACGCGCACTGACCCGTTGGTGACGATTTCGACCAGTCCGGGCCGCCGAACGACGGGGTCGGGCCGGACAGGTCGGCCAGTCAATTCCGGGACAATGAGGCGGGATAGTCGCGACTCTTCCGGGTGATCGGCGCGACAAACGCTCGACAGGGGCGCGACAGGGCTCGCGACATCCGCGACATGCGCGACACCGGGCGGCGTCTACGTCCGTTTCTGACGCAGGCGAGCGTCATCGTGACCGGATGGAGCACCACCGCCTGCGCAAATATCGCGGCCCGGAGACCTGGGCCCAGGTCCGGGCCGCCTATGTGGCCGGGGAGTCGGCGCCGTCGGTGGCCCGACGGTTCGATGTCGGGCTGTCCAATCTGAGACGACGCGCCATGGCCGAGGGCTGGACCCGCAGCCGCATCGCCGAACGGCTGGACCTGACGCCGGTGCGCGGCGGGGCGGACGCGCCGCCGGCCATGCTCGCGCCCCTGTCCGTGCTGGCGGAGACCGCCGAACCGCCATGGGTCGATCCGGAGGTGGCGATGGGACGCGCCCTGCGCCGCGCCACCTGGCTGGTCAGCGAGGGCAGGGCCGCCGAGGCGCGGGCGCTGGCCCGGGCGGTCGAGGCGCTGGAGCGGATGTGGGACGGGGCGGCTGTTCGGAAACGATGAGGGCGCGAGGAAGGTGCGGCGGGAGGCGGGACAGCGAGGCCCCCCGATCCGGGTCCCGCTGCTCGCCCGCCAGACCATTTTTGCTTCAGGTCGAATCGACCTGAATCCAAAAAATGGTCCAGAATTACGCTGGAGCGAAATCTGAGCCTTGGCGGACTGCGTCCACCAGGACCGATTTCGCTCCAGGTCCCCTAGGCCGCCGCCGGTGCGGACCATGCGGACGACCCGGGGTCACGCCTGAACAATTCTTAACGGGCCATACCGACGTTCCGCGGTTAAGCGTCCCGCGAACCTTCACCGGAGCCATTCATGTCGCAGCGCCTGTTGTTCGCTCTCGCCCTGTCGTTGCTGAGCGCCGCATCCGCCGTCGCCCAGACTCCGGCGCCGGCGCCGGTCAAGCTGCTTGGCGAACGACGCATCGACGAACGACCGGCGTTGATGGTTCTGGGTACGGCGCATCTGGCCAACAACAACGCCGACGTGCTGCGCACCGAGGTCGACAATGTGTTGAGCCCGGCCCGGCAGGCGGAGATCGAGGCCCTGGTCGAGGCGCTGGCCCGGTGGCGGCCGACGCGGATCGCCGTGGAGATCGACACGACCGGCCAGACCAGGCTGGACCGGCGCTACGCCGACTATTGCGCCGGGACCTATGCCCTGACGGCCAGCGAGGTCGACCAGATCGGCCTTCGGCTGGCGGCCAGGCTCGGGCATGAGCGGGTGTATGGCGTCGACTGGAACGACATGCCGCCGGGCGTGGAAGCGGACTACGACTGGGAGGCGGGAGCGGAGGCCGCCGGCGAGCAGGCTCGCATGGCCACGCTGCGGAATCCGGCGCGGGGCCAACGCACGACGGACCTGGTCCAGTCCCGGCCCATCCCCGAGTGGCTGGGGGTGATGAACTCGCCCGAGTTCCTGCTGGGCATGCACCGGACCTATTACGAGTACGCCCTGCTGGGCGGGCCCGGGACGAACCAGGGGGCGAACTGGGTCGGGGCATGGCATGGACGGAACCTGAAGATCTTCGCCAATCTGGTGCGGCTGGCCGACGATCCGGGCGAGCGGGTGCTGGTCATCTACGGCGCCGGGCACGCCTTCCTGCTCAACCGGTTCGCGGAGGAGAGCGGGGCGTTCAACGTCGAGCGGCCAGGCGCCTGGCTGGCGCCGTCCGCCCGCTAGATTTCTGACGCAGCGAACCCGGCTCAGCCGGGCAGGCGTCAGGCCTGGCGCATCACCGCCGGGCCGCCCATCAGCGGATCGCTGACGGAGTCCGCGCCGGTCTCGATCCGTCCGGCCAGGCGGCGGAAGAAGCCGTCGGGCCCGCGCAGGGCGACGTCGTACCAGCCGTGCCCGGCGACGCCGATCCGACGCGTCGCGCGGCCGCCCGGGGCGAGGGTCGTCCGCCAGGGGGCCTCGTCGGGCCGGTATGGGTCGGCGGCGGCCTCGATTCCCCGTTCGGCCTCGCCGTCGTTGGACAGGGTCAGCTCCAGCCCGCCCGGCCCGGCGCGGACGGCGACGGAGAGGGCGTCCCGCACGGCGTGACCGACGAAATGACGGTGGAAGCCGCTCGGGCCCAGCACCCACAGGTCGTAGGCGCCCTCGTCCCGGACATCCTCGAGCATGGCCCCGGCCCCGACGGTGTAGCGCCGCGGCGGGCGCTCCAGCCGCAGCCGGTCATAGACGTGGAACACCGCCCCGGCCTGCCCGGCGTTGCGGAAGGTCAGGGCGAGAGCGCCCTCGCGGCGCGTCTCGTCGACCTCGAGGGCGTACGGCAGGGCGCGGGAGCGCCGGACGCCGGACGCCTGGACCGGCGCGGCCGGCGTCGGGGGCGTGGCCGGGGTGCTGCGGCCCGGCAGGGCGGCGGCGCGGGCGGCCAGGGCCGCGGTCGGCGGCAGCGGCGGCACGGGGGCGTTGGGCGTGCGGAAATCGAACGCCCCGGTCAGGTCGCCGCAGACGGCGCGCCGCCACGGCGAGATGTTGGGCTCCATCACCCCGAAGCGGGTCTCGAGGAAGCGGATCACCGAGGTGTGGTCAAACACCTCGGAGCTGACCCAGCCGCCGCGGCTCCACGGCGAGACGACATACATCGGCACGCGCGGGCCCAGTCCGTAGGGGCGGCCGACGAACTCCGGCCGCTCGGTCGCGGCCTCGCTGGCCGTGGTCCGCAGATGGTATTCGCCGGTCGTGTCGACGGTGGAGGCCCCGTGGCCCGGCGACGGCGGCGCGGGCGGGGGGACGTGGTCGAAGAAGCCGTCGTTCTCGTCGAACATGACGAACAGCGCCGTGCGGGCCCAGACGGCCGGGTCGGCGGTCAGGGCCTCGATCACCCGGGCCGTGTAGTCGGCCCCCTGGGCGGGGCTGGACGGGCCGGGGTGTTCCGAGGCCGCGGCCGGGGCGACGATCCACGACACCTGCGGCAGGGCGCCGGCCAGGACGTCCTCGCGCAGGCCGTCGAGGGCGCGGGTGCTGAGCCCCAGTTCGGCCAGGCGCGGGTCGGCGCCCGGCTTGCCGTCGTGGCTGTCGCGGAAGGTCTGGAAGCCGGCCACCGGGTTGTCGGTGAAGTTGTCGGCCATGTCCTGGTAGATGCGCCAGCTGACGCCCGCCTGCAGCAGCCGCTCCGGATAGGTCGTCCAGCGATAGCCGTCGGGATGGCCGCCGTCGGCGACGAGGGCGTCGTGCGAGTTCGAGAGCGAGGGGCCGCCCCTCTCGCCGCCCGGGTCGTTGGTCCCGCTCCACAGGAACAGCCGGTTGGAATTGGTCCCGGTCTGCATCGCGCAATGGTAGGCGTCGCAAACGGTGAAGGCCTCGGCCAGGGCGTACTGGAACGGGATGTCCGTCTCGCGGAAATAGCCCATCGAATGCTCGGTCTTGGCGACGGGCCAGGCGTTCATCCGCCCCTCGTCCCAGGCCGCCTGGGCGTCGGGCCAGCTGTGCGGCGTGCCCTCCACCCGCATCAGGCGGAAGTCCTCGACCGTGTTGAGCGGGAAGGGGGCGACCACCGGGGGCCGGTCCGGGGCCTGGCCGTTGGCCTGGACCCAGCAGGTGGCGCCCGACCGGCCGGGGGCGTCGGCCACGGGGATGGGGAAGCGGTCGCCGAAGCCGCGCACGCCGCGCATGGCCCCGAAATAATGGTCGAAGGAGCGGTTCTCCTGCATCAGGATCACCACATGGGCGACGTCGGCGACGGTCCCCGCGCGAACGTCGGCGGGAATGCTCATCGCCCGGGCGATGGCGGGCGCCAGCGAGGCGGCGCCGGCGGCGAGCAGGAGGCGACGGCGGTCGAGGGTCATGCGGTCATCCTGGCGCGACCGCCCGGCGAGCGGCGGTCCTGAACCGTCCTAGAGGCGGAGTGCGAACCGGCGATGACGGCGCGGCGGCGTCGCTAGATTCCCGCCGCCGGATCCGGCTCGGCCACGGCGTCGCGACCCTCGACGATGCGGGCCGCGGCGAGGTCGGCGGTGACGTTGCCGATGGTGCGGAAGATGTCGGGGATGACCTCGACCGCCAGCAGCAGGGGCAGGACCTGGATCGGCACGCCCATGGCGAGGCAGATGGGGGCGATGGAGACGAAGAAGCTGACCTGCCCCGGCAGGCCGACCGAGCCGATGGAGATGGCGATGGCGGTCAGCCCGCCGGCGATCCAGGCGGCCGGATGGAGGTCGACGCCGTGCAGGTGGGCGACGTAGATGACCACGGCGAGGTTGGCGACCGGGCTGGTGAAGCGGAACACCGCCACCGCCAGCGGCAGGACCAGGCCCGCCGTGGCGGTCGAGACGCCGAGCGCGGTGCGCGCCTGCTCGACCATGGCGGGCAGGCTGGCGAGCGACGACTGGGTCGAGAAGGCGACGACCTGGGCCGGGATGACGCCCCGCGCGAACCGGGCCAGGCCGATGCGGCCCCAGGGCACGACGAAGGCGTAGATCAGGAGGATCAGGCCGACCTGGGCCAGCACCACCACGCCGACATAGTGGCCGAGGGTGCCGAGGGCGCCGAGGCCGGCGTTCAGCCCCACGCCCATCGACAGGGCGAAGACGCCGATGGGGGCCGCCAGCAGCACCCAGTGGACGATGATGATCATGGTCTCGGACACGGCCTCGAAGAACTCCACCAGGGGCGCGCGGCGGCCGGGGCTGAGGCGGGTGACGGCGAAGCCGAAGGCGATGGCGAAGACGACGATGCCGAGGATGGCGTCGTCGGCGGCGGCGCGGATCGGATTGGCCGGCGCGAGGCCGGCGAGGAAGGCCGGAAGCCCGCCCCCGGCCGCGCTCTCGCGCACCACGGCAGCGTCGGGCGCTCCGGCCAGCAGGACGGCCGCGCCCGCCGGATCGATGGGCCACAGCAGGTGCAGGGCCTCGGAGGCGAAGATCGCATAGACCGTCGAGACCAGCAGCAGGACGGCGAACACCATCAGCGCCTTCAGCGCCAGCCGGCCGGTCGCCGCCGCGTCGGCGATCGAGGCGATGCCGGTCACCAGCAGGCTGAAGACGAGCGGGATGATGGTCATCTTCAGGGCGTTGAGCCACAGGGTGCCGATGGCGCCGATCAGGTCGGCGGTCCCGACGCCGCCGGGCAGGCCCCAGGCCTGGGCCGCGGCCCCCGCGAACAGGCCGGCCAGCAGGGCGACGAGCACCCACAGGCTCAGGGACATCAGGGCGGAACGGAGTCGGGAAGCGGCCATCGGTCGAAGCTAGGCGCCGTCGCCGGATTTGACCATCCGTCGCGTGCGCCAGCGTGAACGATCCCCGCGCGACCGTGGCCGGGTTCAGCGGGCGTTGAGGCCGGCGAGCGCCTCGACGGTCTGGTCGGCGGCCGCTTCGAGCGCGGCGTCGTCGAGCGATCCGATCCCGACGACGGCCCGTTCGGGGCGCGCCCGGCCCCCACCCCGGCCCTGACCCTGACGGCGGTAGGCCGGGTCGTAGTGGTGGACGATCAGTTCGGCGGCCAGGGTCTCGACCTCCCCGGCGGCGGCAAGGGCGCGCCACTCTGCGACCATTTGCTTGCCGATGTGGCGCGGCAGGCGGGTCAGGGCCGTGTCGAGGGCCAGGCGGTCGGCGGCGAAGTCGGCGTAGTCGCGCACGGTGCGGGCGGCGCGAACCGCGACCGGGGACTCGAGGCGGATCGTCGGGGCGGCGGACATGGCGGCCCACAGGGACGGCGGGACGACGCGGGCGCCGATCTTCGAACTCTCGGCCTCGACCAGCACCGGGCGGGCGGGATCGAGGCGGGACAGGGCGTCGTGCAGCCGGCTCTCGAAGGCCTTCTGCGACGGCTGGCCGCCGGGCATGGCCCCGAACAGGGAGCCGCGATGGGCGGCGAGGGCCTCGAGGTCGAGGGTCTGGACGCCGCGCACGGCGAGGACGCCGAGCAGGGCCGTCTTGCCGACGCCGGTGGGGCCGTCGAGGAGGACGAGCGAGTGCGCGAGCGGCGCGTCGTACAGGGCCGCCTTTACCTGCCGACGCCAGGTCTGGTAGCCGCCGTCCAGCAGGGTGACGGGCCAGCCGACCTGGTCCATCACCGTGACCATGGCCCCGGAGCGCTGGCCGCCGCGCCAGCAATAGACCAACGGCTGGAAGCTCCCGTCCCGGTCCGCCAGCGCCCCTTCGAGATGCGCCGCGATGTTGCGGGCGACCAGGGCCGCGCCGCCGCGCCGGGCCAGGAATTTCGAGCCCTGGACATATTCGGTCCCGACCGCCGCCCGCTGGGCGTCGTCCAGCACCGGCAGGTTGACGGCTCCCGGGATGTGGTCGAAGGCGAACTCGGCCGGGCTGCGCACGTCGATGATGGCGTCGAAGGCGTCTCGCGCCCCGGGCGACAGATCGACGGTGCGCCGGATCACGCGGCGACCCGCACCCGCGCCGGGCCGTCGACGACGCGGCCCACCACGGCGGCGCGATCGAAGCCCTCGGCCCGGGCCAGGTCCAGCAGCGCCCCGGCCTGATCGGCGGCGACGGCGATCAGCAGTCCGCCCGAGGTCTGGGGATCGGTCAGCAGGTTGCGGCGCCAGTCCGGCAGGTCGGCGGGCAGATCGACGCCGGCGGCGTAGCTGTCCCAGTTGCGGCCCGAGGCCCCGGTGCAGACGCCCGTCGCGGCCAGCGGCTCGACCCCGTCCAGCAACGGCGGCTGGGCGGTCAACTCGACGGTGAGGCCCGATCCGCGCGCCATCTCCAGCGCATGGCCCAGCAGGCCGAAGCCCGTCACGTCGGTCACCGCATGCACCCCCGCCCGCCCGGCGAGCCGCGCGCCGAGGGTGTTCAGCTTGGTGGTCGAGGCGATCAGGGCCGCGTAGCCCGCCGGCTCCAGCGCCCCCGACTTGAACGCCGCGCTCAGCACGCCGACGCCCAGCGCCTTGGTCAGGATCAGCACGTCCCCGGCCCGCGCGCCGCGGTTGGTCAGCACCTGATCCGGATGCACCAGCCCCAGGGCGACGAGGCCGTAGATCGGCTCGACGCTGTCGATCGAATGGCCGCCGGCGACCGGTATGCCGGCCGCCGCGCAGACCGCCGCCCCGCCCTGCAGGATCCGGCCGATGGTGTCGACCGACAGGGTCTTCACCGGCATGCCGACCAGGGCCAGGGCGAAGATCGGCGTCGCCCCCATGGCGTAGACATCCGACAGGGCGTTGGTCGCGGCGATGCGGCCGAAGTCGAACGGATCGTCCACCACCGGCATGAAGAAGTCGGTCGTCGCCACCAGCGCCTGGCTGTCGTTCAGCCGCCACACCGCCGCGTCGTCGCTGGTCTCGGTTCCGACCATCAGATCGGCGAAGACCGCCGCCTGGGGGATCCCCTTCAGGATGTCCTGCAGCACGGCCGGGGCCAGCTTGCAGCCGCAGCCGCCTCCGTGGGCCAGCGAGGTCAGACGGGGTTCGGTCATCCCGTGAAATCGGCCAGTATGACCAGGCGGCCGGCGAGATCCGGTCCGGCCCGAAGCACCGCCTTCGCGAACGTCCGGTCGGCGGTCACCATCCTCGTGTCTCTCCGGATCGCAAGAGCCAGATAGAGGCAGTCATAGACGGGATGATGTAGCCGGGCGGCCAGGATCATGGCCTCGTCCAGCAATCCTGCGGCGTCTTCTGTCTCGACCGCGACGTTGGCGAACCGCGCCAAACCCGCACGCGCCTCATCGAGGTCGATCTCGCCCCGATCAAACGCCTTCCACAGACCATTGGCGACCTCGACCCGCCACCAATCAGGCGCGACCAGAGGACGGAACAGAACCTCCTCGGCCAGGGCCGAGTCCGGCTCGACCAGCACCCATTTCAGGGCGACCGATGCATCGACGACGAGCGCTGTCACCGCTCGTCGCGGCTCTCACGGATCAACACCTCGGACGGCGTGAAGACGCGCCCCTTGAGACGCTCGCGCAACGGCTGGCCCGCCTTCAGCCAGGCCTCGACCTGAGCCCTCCGATCAGCCGCGAGGGTCTGCTCCAGCAAGGCCCTGTGCTCGGCCTCGACGCTCCGGCCATGGGCGGTCGCCCGGGCCTTCAGGGCCTGAACCACGTCGTCAGAAACATTGCGGACGAGAAGTTGCGCCATGGCTTGGATGATAGCGTTTGATAGCATCCTGTTCAAGCCAGATGTCCCCTCGCATTGGCCGTTGCCAGCCCGCCGTCGGCGGACCAATGTTCACTCTCAAACCGGGGGCGGAACGATGCGACTTCTTCTTGCGACGACGGCGGCGCTGGCCCTGCTGGCCATGGGTCCGGCGCAGGCCCGGGAGGGCGAGGACCTCCGGGCGGCCGTCGCGCGCGACTATGACGCCAACCTCGCCGCCCTGTTCGACGACTTCCACCGTAACCCGGAACTGTCGGGCATGGAGGTGCGCACCGCCGGGATCATGGCGGCCCAGCTGACCGCCCTCGGCTATGAGGTCACGAGCGGCGTCGGCGGCACGGGCGTGGTGGCGGTGCTGCGCAACGGCGCCGGCCCCACGGTGATGATCCGCGCCGACATGGACGGCCTGCCGCTGCGCGAACAGTCGGGCCTCGCCAACGCCTCGACGGTCAGCCAGACCGACAGCGACGGCGTCGAAAAGCCGGTCATGCACGCCTGCGGCCACGACGTGCACATCACCGCCCTGATCGGCACGGCGCGGCAGATGATGGCGCGGCGCGCGGACTGGTCGGGGACCCTGGTCCTGATCGCCCAGCCGGCCGAGGAGCGCATCTTCGGCGCCCGGGCCATGGTCGAGGACGGCCTCTACAGCCGTTTCCCCAAGCCTGACGTCGCCCTGGCCTTCCACGTCTCGGCGGATATGGCGAGCGGCCTGGTCGATGTGCCCCCCGGCATCACCGCCTCCAGTTCGGACAGCATCGACATCGCGGTGCACGGCGTGGGCACCCACGGCGCCTATCCGCACAAGGGCGTGGACCCCATCGTGGTGGCCTCGGCCATCGTGATGAACCTGCAGACCCTGCCCAGCCGCAGCATCAACCCGCTGGAGGGGGCGGTCGTCACCGTCGGCGCCATCCACGGCGGCATCAAGCACAACATCATCTCCGACCGGGTGGACATGCAGCTGACGGTCCGGGCCGACAATCCGGAGACGCGCGCCGCCCTGCTGGACGGCATCGACCGGGTGGCGCGGGGCACGGCCCTGGCCCTAGGCGTGCCCGAGGACCGGCTGCCGACCGTGGTGCGGTCCAGGGAAAACACCCCGCCGACCATCAACGACGCCGCCACGGCCGCCCGGGTCCGGGCCGCGATCGGCGGCGCCCTGGGGGCCGACCGGGTGGTCGACATGGCCAGAACGGGCATGGGGGCCGAGGATTTCGCCTATTTCGTCACGCCCGAGAGCGGGGTGAAGGGCGTCTATTTCAGCGTCGGCGGCACGCCGGCCGATCAGGTGGAGACCGCGCCCGGCCACCACTCGCCCCTGTTCCGCATCGATCCGCGGCCCTCGGTCACCACCGGGGTCGAGGCCATGGTGACAGCGGCCCAGGCCCTGATGCCAAAAGCTTAGCCGGGGCCTGAACCGTTCGCCGCCCCGCCCGTTTCACGCCTGAACCGGAGAGCGTCATGCCCATTCCCAAATTCGCGACCCTGATCGGCGGCCTGCTGCTCAGCAAGGGCGGGCGGCGCGTGGCCGGCCGCCACGCCGGCAAGCTGGCCCTCGCCACCCTGGCGTTCCAGCTGTGGGAGCAGCGGCAGGCGGCGAAACACCCGGCCGGGCCGCAGGCTCGTGCCCAGGCCGGGAAGGCCCACCCGCGCCGCCGCTGGAGCGGGCGGCGCGTCTGAATCCGCTGGACCGACGCCGCGTCAACCAGGCTAACTGCGCCGGACAAGCGGAGCCGTCGCCATGATCACTGTCCACCACCTCAACGATTCCCGCTCCCAGCGCGTGCTCTGGCTGTTGGAGGAGCTGGGCGTTCCGTATGAGGTGAAGCGGTATCAGCGCGACGCCAAGACCATGCTGGCCCCGCCGGAACTCAGCGCCATTCACCCCCTGGGCAAGTCGCCCGTGCTGGACGACGGCGACGCCCGCCTCGCCGAGACCGGGGCCATCATCGAATATCTGCTCGAGACCCATCCCGGATCCGGCCTGCGTCCCGCACCGGGGACGGAGGCCGGACGGCGCTTCACCTACTGGCTGCATTACGCCGAGGGCTCGGCCATGACGCCCCTGCTGCTGAAGCTGATCTTCACCGCCATACCCAAACGCGTCCCCTTCCTGGCGCGCGGCGTCGCCAAGGGGATCAGCAAGGCGATGAACGCCAATATGATCGACCCGCAACTGGCGGCCCACACGGCGTACTGGGAGGCCGAACTGACGCGGTCGGACTGGTTCGCCGGCGACGTCTTCTCGGCGGCGGACATCATGATGAGCTTCCCGGTCGAGGCGGCGGGATCGCGGATGGGCTACGGCGCCGACAAGCCGCGGCTGAAGGCCTTCCTCGAGACCATTCACGCCCGGCCCGCATACCAGCGCGCGCTGGAACGGGGCGGACCGTACGGCTACGCCTGACACATGGGCTTCGGCGCCACAGACCGGCCGGGAACGGCGCCGCCGCCCGACGGGGGCGCAACCGCCGCCCGGATTGGACGTTAACAGGCCCATGCGCCCGAGAACCATTCAAGTCATCGCCGCCCTCGTGGCCGCCGTCGCCTTCGTCCTGGCCTTCATCGCCGCGGGCGTGGTGCTGGTCTCCAGCCTGTTCATGCTCGTGGGTCTGGCCGCCGTCGCCTGGCTGGCCTGGAGCCTGGTCAACCGCGTCAAGCTGTGGGGCAGCATCCAGCAGATCCGCGAGCGTCGGCGCAAGCCTGTCACATAACGACAATCCGCCGACGCGCCCTGCCCTCTTGAACCTTGGGAGCAGGCGCCCTACCCTCTCGGGCCGGTCGCGAGCGCCCAGCGACCAAGGCGTATCAAACCTCTAGTCGGGCGATAGCTCAGAAACTCACGACATATGGAAAAAGTGCCGATGACGGCCGAGGGCTACCGTGTCCTCGACGATCAGCTGAAGCAATTGAAGTCCGTGGAGCGGCCGAGCGTGATCTCGGCCATCTCGGAAGCGCGCGAGCATGGCGATCTGTCTGAAAACGCAGAGTATCACGCCGCCAAGGAGCGTCAGGGCTGGATCGAAGGCCAGATCGCCGACATCGAGGACAAGATCAGCCGCGCCCAGGTGATCGACGTCTCGAAGCTGAACGGCAACCAGGTCATGTTCGGCGCCACGGTCACCGTGGTCGACGAGGACACCGAGGAAGAGAGCCGCTACCAGATCGTCGGCGAGCACGAAGCCGATGTGAAGGCGGGCAAGGTCTCCGTCGCCTCGCCGATCGCGCGCTCTCTGATCTCCAAGGAAGTCGGCGACGTGGTCGAGGTCAACACCCCCGGCGGCGTCAAGGCCTACGAAATCCTCAAGGTCGAGTGGAAATAGTCCGATGACCGACGCCCCCGAAACACGCCCGCCTCTGGTGTCGCATGTTTCGGTCGGCGTCACGGACATCGCCCGCGCCGCCGCCTTCTACGACGCCGTGATGGCGACGCTGGGCGCGCGGCGGGTCATGGAACACGAGATGGGCGTCGGCTACGGCCGCGCCTTTCCCGAATTCTGGGCGTCGAGGCCGCATGACCGCGGCGCGGCCGGGGTCGGCAACGGCGCCCACGTCTGCTTCAACGCCGCGGACGCCGAGACCGTCGCAGCGTTTCACGCGGCCGGCGTGAGTGCGGGCGGCGTCGACGACGGCGCGCCCGGGTCGCGGCCCGAATACGCCCCCGGCTACTACGCCGCCTTCCTGCGCGATCCCGACGGCAACAAGGTCGAGGCCATGTGCTGGACCGCGCCGCCCCCGGCGACGTGAGCGCCCCGCTCTCCATCTGGGTGGTGTCCGACGGCCGCGTCGGCATGGAGAACCAGGCCCTGGGCCTCGCCGAGGCCGTTCAGCGCCTGGCCCCCGCCGGCATCAGCGTCCGCCGCATCCGTTGGCGCCCGGTCTTCGACAAATTGCCCTCGGCGCTGAAGGCGTCGTGGATGCTGGACCTGTCGTCCGATTCCACCGAACCCGCCGCCGACGAGGCCTGGCCCGACCTGTGGATCGCCACCGGCCGCGCCACCCTGCCGATGTCAGCCCGCATCCGGGCCGCGTCGGGAGGACGGACCTTCGTGGTCCAGACCCAGGACCCGCGCTGGCGCAGCGTCGCCTATGACCTGATCGTCGCCCCCGCCCACGACCGGGTCGAAGGCCCGAACGTCCTGTCGATCACCGGATCGCCGCACCGGGTCACGCCCGAACGGCTGGCCGAAGGATCGGCGGCGTTCGCGCAGCAGCTAGGCGCCCTGCCCCATCCGCGCATCGCCGTGCTGATCGGAGGGCGTTCGAAAGCCTTCGACCTGACGGACGCCCACGCGGCCGACCTCGCCGCGCGGGTCGCCGGGGCCGTCGAGGGGGCGGGCGGCTCGCTGATGCTGACCTTCTCGCGCCGCACGCCGGAAGCCGCGAAGGCGGCGATGACCGCCCGGCTGGCGCATCTGCCCGGCCTGATCTGGGACGGCGCGGGCGCCAATCCCTATTTCGCCTTCCTGCATTTCGCCGATCATGTGCTGGTGACGGAGGACAGCGCCAATATGGCGGCCGAGGCGGCCTCGACCGGCAAGCCGGTGCACATCCTGCCGATGGTCCCGCTGAAGCCCGCCGGCAAATTCGCCCGCCTGCACGCCGATCTGGAGGCGCGGGGCGCGGCGCGACGGTTTGACGGCAGGCTGGAGCCCTGGACCTACGAACCGCTGGACGAGACGGCGCGCGCGGCCCGCTCGCTGCTCGATCGGCTGGCGGCCCGACAGCGATCCCGCTGATCCGGCGGAAACCGCAGAACCGGCGCATCCGCCGACGGCCGCGGCGGCGACTAACGGGAAAGGCGCGGGCGAGGGGCGCGCGCGAGCAGGGGGTTGGTCCATGGCGCGTTTCATCAAATCCTGTCTGGCGGGCTTGCTCGCGGCGGCCCTGGCCGGCGGCCTCTTCCTGTTTGGCGCGATCGAGGGTTGGGGGCGTCCGCGCCTCGTTCCCGCCGGCGAGACCGACCGGTTCGGCGCGGCCGTCGCGGACCGGCTGGACCGGGACTCGAAGGGCAACGCCGCCTTCGTCCTGGTCGAGGCCGGACGCCCCGTCAGCGAGCATTTCGTGTCCCGGGGCGCGCCGGTCGACCGCGACACCCGGTTTCAGGTGGCGTCTCTCAGCAAATGGTCGACGGCCTGGGGCGTTCTGACGCTGGTCGAACAGGGCAAGCTCGATCTCGATGCGCCGGTGTCCCGCTATCTGACCCGCTGGAGCCTTCCCGCCAGCGCGTTCGACAATGACAAGGTCACCGTCCGGCGGCTGCTCAGCCACACGGCCGGCCTGACCGACGGCCTCGGTTACGCCGGCTTCGCGCCGGGCGCGCCCGTCCAGTCGCTGGAGGCCTCGCTGACCCGAGCCGCCGACGCCTCGCCTGGCGCGGACGGGTCGGTCCGGGTCGGGGCCGAGCCGGGCGCCTTCCGCTATTCGGGCGGCGGCTACACCCTGTTGCAGCTGATCGTCGAGGAGGTCTCCGGACAGACGTTCAACGACTACATGGTCCAGACCGTGTTCACGCCCCTGGGCATGACGCGGACGACCTATGTGCTGGAGGACGGGGCCGACAACGTCGCGACGTTCTACGACGCCGAGGGTGCGCCGGCGACGCATTTCCGCTTCGCCTCCCTGGCCGCCACCTCGCTCTACACCTCGGCCGGAGACATGACCCGCTTCATCGCCGCCCACGCGCCGGGGCGGAACGGCGAGCCGGTCGGCCGCGGCGTGTTGAGCCCCGAAACGCTGCGCGCCATGCGCCGGCCCCACGCCTCGACGATGGGGGCGGACATCTGGGGCCTGGGCGTCATGCTCTACGCCCCGAACAACGCGGGCGACTTCATCATCGGCCATGACGGCGACAACGAACCGGCCATCAACACGGCCGTGCGACTGGACCCGGCCAGCGGCGACGGGATCGTCCTGCTGGAAACCGGCAATGAGCTTCTGGCCACCCGGATCGCCGGAGACTGGGTGTTCTGGAAGTCGGGCGAGGTCGACTTCCTCGTCCTGAAGATGGAACTGAGGAAGATCCTGACGTGGGCGGCCGTTGGCGCGGGCCTGGCCTTTCTGACCGTCTTCCTGCTCGTCTGGCGGCTGGCGCGGCGCCGCAAGCCGGCGGTCGCCGCGGCGCCCTGACGGGGGCTGGAGCCGGGTTCAGCCGCCGTCCCGGCCGTTCTTCCGCTTCCGGCTCTCGTCGAGGGCGACGCCGATCCCCAGGCCCACGGCGACGCCCGCCCCGATGCCGATGGCCAGATTGCCCATGGCGATGCCCAGACCGGCGCCGATGGCGACGCCGAGGGCCAGACCAATGCCGATGAAACTGCGGCCTTCCATGTCGTTCTCCCGTGAACTGTGAACAGTCGCCAACCTACCATCGCGCCGGACGGAATCAGCGCCTAAATAGGGGCATGAGCACCTTGAGAACCGTCCGCGTCGCCATCATCGGCTCCGGCCCCGCCGGCTGGACCGCGGCCATCTACGCCGCCCGCGCCCTGCTGCAGCCCGTGGTCATCGCCGGCCTGCAGCCCGGCGGCCAGCTGACCATCACCACCGACGTCGAAAACTATCCCGGCTTCGCCGACGTCATCCAGGGCCCCTGGCTGATGGAGCAGATGCGCGCCCAGGCCGAGCACGTCGGGACCGAGATCATCGAGGACATCGTGGTCAAGGCGGACCTGTCGCAAAGGCCGTTCCGCCTGACGCTGGATTCCGGGACCGAGATGCTGGCCGAGACGGTGATCATCTCCACCGGCGCCCAGGCCAAATGGCTGGGGCTGGAGTCCGAGGCGAAATACCAGGGCTTCGGCGTCTCCGCCTGCGCCACCTGCGACGGCTTCTTCTATCGCGGCAAGGACGTCATCGTGGTCGGCGGCGGCAACACCGCCGTCGAGGAGGCGCTGTTCCTGACCAATTTCGCCTCGAAGGTGACCGTCATCCACCGGCGTGACGAATTCCGCGCCGAGCGCATCCTGCAGGACCGGCTGCTGGCCAATCCCAAGGTCGAGGTGGTCTGGGACACGGCGATCGACGAGATCCTGGGCGAGACCAACGCCTTCGGCGGCGTCAACGTCACCGGCGCGCGGCTGAAGAACGTCAAGACGGGCGAAACCCGCGAACTGGCCGCCGACGGCGTCTTCATCGCCATCGGCCACGCCCCGTCGTCGGAACTGTTCGCCGGTCAGCTGGAGACCAAGCAGGGCGGCTATCTGGTGGTGAAGCCGGGCACGACGGCCACGGCCATCGAGGGCGTCTGGGCCGCCGGCGACGTGACCGACGACATCTATCGCCAGGCCGTCACGGCGGCGGGCATGGGCTGTATGGCGGCGCTGGAGGCGGTGCGTTTCCTCGCCGAGGAAGACCACGCCAAGGCCCATCACCCGATCTCGCACAAGGAAGCGGAAAAGATCGGCGTCTGGTGAGCTAGCCTCGCGCCTCGCCCTCCCCCTCCGATTTAGCCGAACAGCTGCAGCTCGGGCGGGGCGTATTCGACAGGCCGTCCGGCCCGGCGGCGCAGGGCGTAGTCCACCGCGGTCTGCACGGCCCGCTCGTCCGTCGGCTTGGACAGGACGCCGATCGTGCCGGCCACGCCGCTCCGCACCATGCCGGGGTTGGCGGTCATGAACAGCACGGTCACGCCCAGCTTCTGTCCCAGCTCCCGGCCCAGCTCGATGCCGGTCGGTCCGTCGGACAGGTGAATGTCCACAAGCGCCAGATCCACCTCGGTCTCCTGAACCAGCCGGCGCGCCGTCTGCGCGTCACCTGCCGTCCCGACCACCTCATGGCCGAGATCTTCCAGGACGAAGCGCAGCTCCATGGCCACCAGGGCTTCGTCTTCAATGACCAGGATACGCGCGCTCATCGGTGTTCAAACAGTTCAGTCTCGTCGGCTGTCCGTAACCGTACGGACATACTGGCCAAATCAACGCCGACAACCGGCGGCGGTTGCCGGCGAACCGCCTTATGCGACACTTTGTGCGGCGCGGCGCCGCGACAGGGCCGTGGCCGGCAGGTCGGCGGTGACCCGCAGGCCCTCCGGCGCCCAGACCCGTTCCAGCCGACCGCCCAGCTGCGCCTCGACCGAGACCGTGGCCAGCGAAGAGCCGAAGCCGACCCGTTCGGGCTGGCCCGCGACCGGGGGGCCGCCGCGCTCCTCCCAGACCAGGATGAACCGGTCGCCCTCATTGCGGGTCTCCAGGGTGACCGCGCCGCCCTCCGCCGACAGGGCTCCGTATTTGGCGGCGTTGGTGGCCAGCTCATGGAACAGCAGGGCCACCGAGGTCGCCGCCTGATCATCGAAGGAGGCGTCGTCGCCGGTCACCGTCACCCGCATCCGGCCGGCCAGCGTCGCATAGGGCTTGAACAGGTCGTTGAGGAAGGCGTGCAGCGTCATCGTCCCGACGGTCGGGCGGGAGGCGTCGGTGTGGGGGCGCACGAACTCATGCGCCCGCGCGAGGGCGTTGATCCGCGTCCGCACCGCCGCAGCGAAGTCCTTCGCCTCCGGGAACTGCCGCGCCGACAGGGCGATCAGGGCCGAGACCACGGCGAAGATGTTCTTGATCCGGTGGCTCAGTTCCTGGCTCAGCAGGTCCTTGGCGTCGACGACCCGCTTGAGGTCCTCGATATCGGTGCAGGTGCCGAACCAGCGGGTGATCTCGCCATTGTCGTTGCGGATCGGCGCCGCCCGCCCCAGCGTCCAGCGGTAAACGCCGTCCGCGCGTCTCAACCGGTACTCGATCTCATAGGGCTCTCCCGTCGCCAGCGAGTGTATCCAGCGCTCCCGGGCCCGCACCTGGTCTTCGGGATGGAACATTCCGTTCCAGCCTTCGCCGTCCGTCGATCCCGCCGGCACGCCGGTGAATTCGTACCAGCGCGCATTGTAATAGTCGTGGAAGCCGTCCGGCAGGGTCGACCACACCATCTGCGGCATGGAATCGGCGATGGCGCGGAATTTCGCCTCGCTTTCGGCAAGGGCGGCGGCCGTCGTCATCAGGTCCGCATCGGCCCGCCGCCCGGCCGCCAGGGCCTTGCGCAGGTTCAGCAGGTTCATCACCTGCCCGGCCAACACTTCAAGGATCTCGGTCTGGAGCGGGTTCAACCCCTCGGGCCGGCTCCGTGTGTCCAGCACGCACAGCGTGCCCAGAGGCAGTCCGCCCTCATCCTTCAGCAGCACCCCGGCGTAGAATTTCAGACCGTCCGGCGCTGTGACCAGAGGATTGCAGGCGAACCGCGGATCCAGGGTGGCGTCCGGGACGATCAGCCGGTCCTGCTCCAGCAGGGCGTGACGACAGAAGGACGTCTCCAGCGGCGTCTCGCGCACCCCCAGCCCGACCTCGGACTTGAACCACTGCCGATCCGCGTCGATCAGATTGACCACGGCGATCGGCGCGTCGCACAGGCGCGCCACCAGGGCCGTCAGGTCGTCGAACGCAGCCTCGCGCTCGGAATCGAGGATGTCGTAGGAATGCAGGGCCGCAAGGCGATCTGTCTCGTTCCAGGCCGTCGTGGTCATCCGGGGTCCATGTTTCACCCCTCCGGGCGCGTGGGCATGAACTAATGCCCGGAACGCCCGGACGTTGCATAGCTCGTAGCGGCGGCCGGCTCAGGCGCCGGGGCGCCCGACTTCCTCGACCGCCATGGGCGTCACGCCGGGCGCGGGCGTCGCGACCGGAGCTGCGGGGGCGGGCGTCTCGGGAGCTTCGAAGGCGGCGAGGCGCTGGTTGATCGCCGCGATGTCGGAGGCCGACGCCTGACGCCGACCGCCCAGGGAGGCGATCCCGACGACCCGGGTCTGGCCGTCGATCTCGACGGTCCGCATGACGCTCTCGCCGTTGGCGGCGGCCTCGGCCAGCGCCTTTTCGGCCTCGGCGGCGGTCGCGATCCGGATGCGCGGCTTCGAGAAGCGGGCCTCGTCGATCAGGGGCTCGCGGCCCGCATAGCGCTGGCTGAAGGCGGCGGGCTCTCCATAGACGCCCTTCCAGCGATAGAAGATGTGCGCGCCGATCTGCGTCAGCTTGTTCAGCGTCGGCGACCACCACGGATGCACATAGTCGGCGTGATAGTGGGTCGCCGTGCCCACGGCGGCGGCCACATGGCCCGCCAGGGCCCGTTCCGCGACCCGTTTTGCGCGGTCCCATGCCCAGCCGACCGGCGCCTGGCTGAGGGCGCCGTCGCAGGTGAAGCTGAACTGGCAGCCGGTCGTCCGTTCCGCGCCCTCGAACACCACGCCGCAGACGGTGTTGGCGTAGTTGGGGTCGCGCACCCGGTTGAGAATGACCTGGGCGACGGCCTCCTGGCCCGCGGTGGGCTCCAGCGCCGCCTCATAATAGACCCCCTGGGTCAGGCAACGGAGCGCGCGACGACGGTCCTCGGCCGTCGCGGGCCTGAAGACGAAGGGGGCGGCGACGCGCAGATACCGGGACGCGTTCGGCGTCGCGGCGTTCAGCTTCATCGCGTCCAGGCCCGTAGCGCCGAAGTCCAGCGTCGGCCGGCCCGCCAGGGTCAGGCTCTCCCAGCCGGGGGTCAGGCCATAAAGGGCCGGCTGGCGCTCGCCCGGATCATGGCGCAGGGCCAGGGCCAGTTGCGCCGGATCCATCCGGCCGGTGATGGCGGCCAGGCCGGTCGCGCCCGGATCGCCCTTCGTCAGGGCGCGAACCACTTCAGCGCGGCGATCGATCTCGGGCCGGGGGGTCGAGCTGGCGGCCATGGCCACGCCGAAGGCGGCCAGCACCACGGGCGCGCCGGCGGCGAACCGTCGCGTCCGTTTCAGCACCGATGCCCAGTCGATCCCCAAATTCCAGCTCCAATGGACGGCCTTCAGCCGCCCCAACCTCTTCATGCCCGGCAAGCGGGGCGCTTTTCAGGCGGAAAAGCGCCGTTAGGTCAAGCCCTAACGCCCGCCCAGCGTGGATCGCAGCATCCAGGCGAATTTCTCATGGGCCCCAAGCCGCTGGGTTATCAGATCGGCCGACGCTTCATCGCCGGCCTCCTCAGCGACTGCCAGCGCCTTGCGGGCGGTGGCGATCAGGGTTTCGTGGTCATGCATCAGCTCCTTGAGCATGGCCGTCGCCTCCTTCTCCGGATCACCGTCCTTGATCGAGGTCAGATTGCCGAAGCCCGAGAAACTCTGCGGCGCCAGCACGCCCACGGCGCGGATGCGCTCGGCGATGTCGTCCAGCGCGGCCCAGATATCCCGGTACTGCTGCTCCAGCAGATTGTGGAAGCTGAAGAACTCGGGTCCGCGCACATTCCAGTGGTAGCCATGGGTCTTCAGATAGACGGCGAAGCTGTCGGCCAGAACCTTCGTCAATTCCCCGGCGACGTCGGAACGCTCGGCTTTGGTCAGGCCGGTATCGATCTTGGCGGTCATGAGGGACTCCTGTGAAGAGGTTCAAACGGTCGGACTGCAGGTGGGCATCGTCGGCGCATTCTCCAAGGCGAAACGGCGTCGCGGGCGCGGAAAGAATGGTGACGCTTGAAGGAACGTGAAGGGAGCCAATACGTTGCAGCGGATCGCGCGCGTGCGCGAGAGAGGGTTAGTTGAGTGGGCGGGGCCGACTTTCTGAAACATCTGTCGGGCGCCGATGCGGCACTGAGCGGCCTGGCGCGAATTCCACCCCGGCCATGGTGGGTCAACATCCTTGTCGGACTGGCGTTCGCGGCGGCGTCCCTGGCTCTTCGCTGGGCCCTGTCCGGATTCTACGGCCAGATCAGCGGCTTCATTATCCTCCTGCCGGGCGTCGTCCTGGCCGGGCTGGCGGCCGGCCGGCTGTCGGCGGTCGTCACGCTCTTCGCCTCCCTGATCGGCGGCTGGATGATCGCGGGCCCCACGGCCACGGGCGTGGGCATTTCGACCCCTCTGGGCGTGGTCGCCACAACCAATTTCATTGTCGTGGGGCTGTTTATCGCGGTCGTCGCCGCCTCGCTGCGCAAGACCCTGGCCCGGCTGGACCGATCGGTGACGGAACTGTCCGCCGCCGACGCCCGTGTCGGCGAAAGCGACGCCCGCTTCCGCCTGATGGCCGACACGGCGCCGTCGCCGGTCTGGATGACCAATGCGAACGCCGAGGTCGAGTTCGTCAACGCCGCCCTGGTCGAATTCTACGGACGGTCGGCGGAAGAGATTCTGGGCCACGTCTGGAAACAGACCGTCCACCCGGACGACCAGGCTGCGGTGGAGGCGGCGATGACGGCCGCACGGCCGCGGCGCCTGCCTTATGGTTTCGAGGCCCGGTTCCAGCGGGCCGACGGCGGCTGGCGCTGGATGCGCGTCTCCGTGAATCCGCGGTTTGGCGCTGACCAGACATTCCTCGGCTACGTCGGCATGTCCTTCGATGTCACTGAAACGCGCGACGCGCTCGACGCGCTGGCCGCGCTGGAGCGGCGGCAGACGTTCCTGCTCGAGCTGGCCGACAGTTTACGCGACCTGGCGTCGCCCGAGGAGATCATGCTGGAAGTCGAGCGGGCCCTGGGCGCCGAGCTCGGCGCCGACCGGGTCGGCTACGGCGAGGTGGATCAGGCGCGCGGCGTCGTCTCAATGTCCCGCGACTGGACCGACGGCGTGGTCAGCGCCCAGGGCGAATTCCGTCTGGCCGATCTCGGCGCGGCGCTGATCACGGATCTCGCCGAAGGCCGGTTGATCCGCATCGCGGATGTTCACGAGGACCCGCGCACCCGGGACGCCCTGGACGTCTTCCAGCGTCTGGAGACGCGAGCTCTCATGCGCGCACCCGTCATCAGGGCGGGCGGCCTGAAGGCCTTCATGTACGCCCACCATGCCGCCGTGCGCCAATGGAGTGAACAGGAAGCAGACCTGCTGCAGGAGGTCGCAGTCCGCACCTGGACCGAGATCGAACGCGCCCGCGCCGAGGCCGAGGTCCGCGAAAGCGAGGCCCGCTTCCGCGCCGTCGCCGACACAGCGCCGGTGCTGATCTGGGTCACCCGGCAGGACGGGACCCGCGACTTCGTCAACCAGGCCTATGTGGACTTCGCCGGCGGGACCTATGACGCGGCGCGGCTGGCCGACTGGCGCGCCGTGATCCATCCGGACGACCAGGACCGCGTCGTCCAGGACTCCGTGGCCGGAGAGGCGACCGGCCAACCGTTCTCGCTGGAGGCGCGCTATCTCCGGCACGACGGCGAGTATCGCTGGCTGAAGTCCTTCTCGCGGCCCCGGCGGACCGCGGGCGGCGGCGTCCTGGGCTTTGTCGGCGTGGCCTTCGACGTGACGGACATCCGCGAAACCAACGACCGGCTGATGGAGTCCGAGACCCGGTTCCGCACCGTGGCCGACAGCGCCCCCGCCCTGATCTGGATGCTGGACGCGGAGGGCCGGCCCACCTTCATCAACCGCCGCTACCGGACCTTCTTCGGTATTGAGTCCGAACTGGATGTCCAGGACGGCTGGCGACGGCTGGTCCATCCCGCAGACATGGAGGCCTTCGCCGCCGGCTTCGCCGACGCCGTCGAGCGGCGCGATCGCTTCGAAAGCCTGATCCGCGCGCGCCATCCGGTCCTGGGCGAGCGCTGGCTGCGCTGCGAGGCCCTGCCCCGGTTCGACGGGGCCGGCAAATTCCAGGGCTATGTCGGGGCCAATATCGACATCACCGAGGCCAAACAGGCCGAGGAAGATCTGAAGCGGATCAACGAACTGCTTGAGGAACGCGTCGGCGAGGCGCTGGCCGAGAAGGCCAAGGCCGAGGCCGATCTGATGCACGCCCAACGCATGGAAGCCGTCGGCCGGCTGACCGGCGGCGTGGCGCACGACTTCAACAATCTTCTGACCGTCGTCATCGGCGCCCTCGACATCATGCTGCGCTCGCCCGACGACGCGGCCAAGCGCCAGAAGCTGGGCGAGGCCGCCCTGGCCGCCGCCCGCCGCGGCGAAGGTCTGACGCACCAGCTGCTGGCCTTCTCGCGCCGGCAGGCCCTGCGCCCCGAGCCCCTCGACCTGAACGCCCAGATTCGCGAAAGCGAGCCGCTGCTGCGCCGGGCCGTCGGCGAGGCCGTTGAGTTCAGGCTCAAGCTGCGTCGCGGCGGCGCCCGGGTCAGCGTCGATCCGTCCCAGTTCGAGGCCGCCCTGCTGAACCTCGTCGTCAACGCCCGCGACGCCGTCGGCGACAACGGACGGGTCACCGTCGAGACCCTGTCCTGCGAGGTCAAGGCGGGCGAAGTCACTGACCTGACCCCCGGCGACTATGTCTGCATCACGGTGTCGGACGACGGGTCGGGCATGTCCCCCGACGTCATCGCCCGGGTGTTCGAGCCCTTCTTCACCACCAAGGCGGTCGGCAAGGGCACCGGCCTGGGTCTGAGCCAGGTCTATGGCTTCGCGCGCCAGAGCGGCGGGGCGGCCCACATCGTCTCGACCGTCGGAAAGGGGACGGAGATCAAACTCTATCTGCCCCCGCTGGCCGGAGATGCGGCGCCGATCGTCGAGGCAGGCCCCGCCGCGGTCCAGACCATGAAGGCGGGCCGCCGTCTGCTGCTCGTCGAGGACGACGTCAGCGTCACCGTGGTGGCGCTGGAGTTGCTGGAGAGTATCGGACTCGAGGTCCGGGCCGTGGAGACCGCGCCCCAGGCGCTGGAGCTGCTCAATCGCGAAAGCTTCGACATCATGCTGAGCGACGTGGTCATGCCCGGCGGCATGACCGGCATCGAGCTGGCGCGCCGTTGCGAGCGCGACCATCCTGACATGCGGATCGTCCTGACATCGGGCTATGCGGGCGACGACGTCGACGCGGCCCTGGCGGACGCGCCCTGGCCGTTCCTGCGCAAACCCTATTCGGGCGACCAGCTGGCGCGCATCCTGGGCGATCTCGCGCCCGAGGATGCGGCGGGGCCGTCCGGGACGACCTAGCGGGTGCGGGCCTTGCGGGCGGCGTAGCGCGCGTCGCGGGCGGCCTTCTGTTCTTCCTTGGTCAGAGCCTTGCGCTCCTTGCGGGCGGCGCGCTTCTCGGCCTCGACCGCTTCCTGGGCCTCGACGTCGGACGCGAGACGCGCGGCTTCCTTGTCGGCCTTTTCACGGCGCGCTTCGGCCTTGGCCAGCTCGTGCTGCTGGCGCAGGGCTTCCTTCTCGGCGGCGCGCTTCAGCGCCAGCTTCTCGAATTCGGGATCGGGCGCGGCGGGTTTGGCCTTGAACCGGGCGAGCAGGGCCTTCTTGGCCTCCTGCTGGGTGGTCAGGCGGTCGGCGAAGCCGGTTTGTTTCAGATCTCTCATGCGGAGGTCGTCGATGTCCTTGATCGTTTATCGGGTCGGCGGAACGGCGCGGGGCGAACGTCTCTCAACCCGGGCGCGTCGGCTAACCCTATATAGGCGCCGAAATCAAGGTTGCGAGGCGGGATCGCTCCCGCCCCGCTCACTCGACAGGGAGAGTGTGTCAGTTCGGCTTCTCGGCCTTGCCGACCGCGGCGCCCGCGGCGCCGCCCACCGCCGCGCCAACCGGACCGGCGACGATGGCGCCGGCGATGGCGCCCGTGGCGGCCTTCTGTTCAATGGTCTGCCCGCAGCCGGCGACGGCGATCGCCGAGGCGGCCAGGACGAGGGTGAGGGCGAGACGTTTCATGCGGCATTCTCCCAATAGCGCAGCTTGAACGCCCTTTCCGCTCCACCGGTTCCGGCGCCGGAATCAAAGTTAAAAGCGTCAACGAAACCCTAACGAAGACAATAGAGTTCAGGCCTATTAATCAATCATATGCAGATTCAGCGCGCCTTCATGTTGTGGACGTGATCGGAAATACAGATAACGCGCGATAGATTATAGCCGAACACAAGGCGAGGCCGCGCGCCTCATTTAACGTTACATGGAGTGGCCTACGCGATGTTGCGTCGCACCCGAATCTTGCGAATCAACCACATTGGCGCCACAAATGGCTGGCTTAAGGCGCGTCCTCGACGGCCGGCCCCATTCGCCGACCGCCGATTTACCGCAAACGGATCGCGACGCCGATCTCCAGGGATTGGAGAGGGTCGCCCGGCTGCGAGACTACCCGGGGGCGGCACTGCGCCCTGCCGAACAGGACTGAGCCCTTGCCGAACGCCCCGCACACGTGCGCGAACGCCCCTGTCGATCGTCTGGCCCGTATCCGGCCAGGCACGGCGGCCGCGGCATTCGGCGTGGTGATGGGGCTGGCAGTGGGCTGCGCCTATCTGGGCGGGACGGCGGCCAAGGCCACCACCGTGCGGAACCAGGCGGAACGGATCGAGGGCGCCACGGCGGCCGGCTTCACCGAGGAGGCGCTGGCCGCGGCGGCCGGCGGGCTCGACGAGAGCGCCCTGGCCATCGCCCGGCGTCATGATCCCTATACGGTCGCCGGCGGCGCCCAGCGCGACCGCCAGGCCGAGCTGATGACCGCGCGCCTCGAACAGCTGCGCGCCCAGCCCGCCCATTCCGCCCTGCGCCAGGTCAGCCTGACCGGCCCGGTCGCGGCCCAGCCCTTCCGCCTCGGCGGCGCGCTCGACGCCTCGCGCGATCTCGAGTGCCTGACCCAGGCCGCCTATTACGAAGCCCGCGGCGAAGGCCGCGACGGCATGCGCGCCGTGACCCAGGTGGTCCTGAACCGCGTGCGCCACCCCGCCTTCCCCAACAGCGTCTGCGGCGTGGTGTTCCAGGGCGCCGGCCGCCGGACCGGCTGCCAGTTCAGCTTCACCTGCGACGGATCCATGCGAGGCGCGGTCAATCGCGCCGCCTGGAACCGCGCCCGCGAGGTCGCCTCCGGCGCCCTGTCCGGCAGCGTCTTCGCCCCCGTGGGCAACGCCACCCATTTCCACACCACCGGCGTCTCGCCCGGCTGGCGCAACGCCCTGGTGCGGGTCAATCAGGTCGGCGACCATCTGTTCTACCGCTTCGGCGGCCGTTCCGGCGCGCGCGGCGCCTTCACCTACGCCGCCCGCCCGTCCGCTCCGGTCGAGGGTCCGCGTCTGATCCAGGCCAGCATGGACCCGACCGGCACGGTTCGCGAGGCCGGCGCGGTCGCCTACAACCTGCTGGTCTCGCAGGAGCCCCGCAGCGCCCCGGCCGAGGCGGCGCCCGCCGCCCCGACGCCCGCTCCGGCGACGCCGGCCCCGGCGGCCGCCCAGACCGCGACCGTCGAAACCACGCCCGCCGCGGCCTGAGCCTTCAGGCGGACCGGGTCAGCGGTTCTGAACCTTCCACTGATTGGTCAGGTTCTGCTTCAGATTGCCGAACCGCCCCTGCTGATCAAGGTTGACGTCGGCGTCGCCCGGCTGGCCCGTCTGGATTTCCGTTTCCAGATCGCGGCGATCGCTGTCACCGGCGTCCGCGGCCGGCTTGCCGCCCTTGTCCGCGTAGCTGCGCTGTTCCTTGGGAATTCGGGGGGTGTGGGTCATCGGGGTCTTCCTTCAGTCCCCTGATAAACCCCGTGCCGGGGACGCCGTTCCCTGGCGGGTTCGCCCGGGCGCTCAGACCACGTCCAGGCCGATGTCCAGCGACGGCGCGGAATGGGTCAGGGCCCCGACCGAGATCACGTCGACGCCGGTCCCGGCGACGCCGCGCACCGTCTCCAGATTGATCCCGCCCGACGCCTCCAGCACCGGCCGCCCGAACGGCGAGACCTTCGCCCGCTCCACCGCCTCGCGCAGCATCGGCAGGGTGAAATTGTCCAGCATGATCACGTCGGGCCGTTCGGCCAGCGCCTCGTCCAGCTGATCGAGGCCGTCGACCTCGACCTCGACCTTCATCAGGTGACCGACCGCCGACCGCGCGCGGCGGATCGCCTCGCCGACCCCGCCGCAGACGGCGACATGGTTGTCCTTGATGAGGATGGCGTCATCCAGGCCGAAGCGGTGATTGACCCCGCCGCCGCACTGGACGGCGTGCTTCTCCAGCGCGCGCAGACCCGGCGTCGTCTTGCGCGTATCGGCGATGCGGGCCGGGGTCCCGACGACGGCCTCGACATAGGCCCTGGTCAGGGTCGCCACGCCGCAGAGCCGGCCCAGCAGGTTCAACGCCGTCCGCTCGGCGGCCAGAAACGCCCGCGCATCCGCCTCGACCTCGGCCAGGACGGCGCCGGCCTCGAACGCGTCGCCGTCCTTCCGCTTCAGCTCGATCGACGCCTCGGGATCCATGGCCAGCACGCTCAGGCGCACGCAGTCGATCCCGGCCAGCACGCCCGGCTTGCGGGCTGTGAACGACGCCCGCATGCGCGCGCCCTCGGGAATGCAGGCCTGGGCCGTCACATCCCCGGCCCGGCCGAGGTCCTCGGTCAGGGCCATCAGGACCACCGGCTCGATCAGCAGGTCGGGCAGCTGTCGGATCATCGTTCTATCCCGCCTCGGCCAGAAGGCCGGCTTCCAGGGCGGCGGCAGGCGCGCGGGACACGCGGCTATGCCGCGCCTGGGCCGCCGTGGCCGGATAATCGCGGCGGAAATGCCCGCCCCGGCTCTCGCGCCGCGCCAGCGCCGCCTCGGCGATCAGCCGCGCCGCGATCAGGGGCAGGGCCGGGCCGGCGACCCGTTCCAGCGCCTCGATGACGGCCAGCGCCCGCGTCAGCCCCGCCGCGTCGCGGACCACGCCGACGTCGGCGCTCATGGTCGCGCGCAGGCGCTGCAGCTCGGCGTCGCTCAGGCCGGGCGCCGTCG